>Ga0335069_10001397_pt1 | contig 39084 bp, 31 predicted proteins | sample Lox_Sample_11_FD_206714 | JGI IMG/M metagenome (GOLD analysis project Ga0335069, IMG submission 206714) | Soil microbial communities from Loxahatchee National Wildlife Refuge, Florida, United States - Lox_Sample_1.1 | ecosystem: Environmental > Terrestrial > Soil > Wetlands | place: USA...
CGTGGCGGTGCGGCGGGGCACGATCAGCCTGCGCCAGGGGCTGATGAAGATTCTTTCCTCGCTGATGACCATTGGCTCGGGCGGCTCGATCGGCCGCGAGGGAGCGATGGTGCAACTGTCCGCCACGGTGGCGTCGTGGCTGGGGCAGCGGGGGCGGTTGTCCACGCCTCGGCTGCGCCTGGTGGTCGCGTGCGGCGCCGCGGGCGGGATTGCGGCGGTGTATAACGTCACGATCGCCGCGGCGTTGTTCGTGGCGGAAATCGTGTTGGGCTCGATTGCAATGGAGAGCCTCGGGCCGCTGCTGGTGGCGGCGGTCGCCAGCGCGCTGGTCAGCCGGTATTTGGGCGGGGCGGAAGCGTACTTCACCAGCCCGCCGTTTCGACTCGCCTCGGCCTGGGAGATCCTGCCGTTTGTGGCGGTTGGCCTGGCGCTCGGGGTTGCGGCGCCGGGTTACGTTTGGCTGCTGCACCGGGCTCAGGATGTGTTTCGCAAGCTGGCCCCGCAGGTGTACGTGCGCCTGGCGCTGGGCGGCGTGGTGGTCGGGGCTTTGGCCATCGCCTTTCCCGAGGTGTGGGGCAATGGGCGCACGATGGTGAACCTGTCGTTGCAGAACCCGTGGCCGTGGACGGTTTTGGCGGCCATCCTGGTGGTGAAGGTGGTGGCAACCGCCGCCACCACCGGCTCCGGGGCGGTCGGCGGCGTCTTCACACCTACCATGTTCACCGGCGCCATGCTGGGCTGCCTTCTCGGCCACGCCGTGCAAGCCCTCTGGCCGGGGGCGACCTCCGGCCCGCAGGCCTATGCCTTGGTTGGCATGGGCGGTTTCCTGGCTGCCGTGACCCGCGCGCCGCTCATGGCCATGCTCATGCTGTTCGAGATGACCCTCGATTACGGCGTTGTCCTGCCGCTCATGGTGGTGAGCGTGCTGGCCTACTTCACCGCCCGCTCGCTGCGTGGAGATTCGATTTACTCGGAGTCCTTGCGGCGCAAGCAGCCGGCGCTCAGCCCGGCTGGCATCTCCGCGCTGCTGGTGCGCGACCTCATCAAACCGCCGCACGCGACGGTGCGGGAGGACGCGCCTTTCCCGGAGATTGCGCGGCTCTTTGCCGCCGCGCCCTACCGGCACCTGCCCGTGGTCTCGCCGCAAAACCAGCTCCGTGGCATGATCACCCTGCGGGAGATCGAGGACCAGATTCAGCACCCCTCCGCCGGAAATGCGGTTACCGCGTCCAGTCTCATGTGGACGGACCTGGAGATGGTCACGCCGGAAACCCGCCTCAGCGACGCTCTGGAAGTCTTCCGCCGCTACGAAGGCGAGCGGCTGCCCGTGGTTAACGACCCGCGGCAGCGCGTGCTTTTGGGCTACATCTCCAAGACCGACGTGCTCCTCACGATGGCCCACGGACTGCATGGCGGGCCGGTCAGGATGGACTGAGAGGTGTTCGAACCTTGACGCGGCGCATCGTTGGGATAGCTTGCCGCCGCTATGGAATTCACCAACCTCGGTTCGACTGGCCTGAAGGTCTCTCGCATTTGTCTCGGCTGCATGACCTACGGCAGCCGGAAGTGGCGCGAATGGGTTCTGGAAGAGGAGGCCAGCCGCCCGCTCATCCGCCAGGCCCTCGAGGCGGGCATCAACTTCTTCGATACCGCCGACGTCTATTCCCAGGGCGTGAGCGAAGAGATCCTGGGCCGCGCGCTGAAGGACTTCGGCCCGCCGCGTGACCGGCTGGTGATCGCCACCAAGGTCCACGGCGTGATGGGCGACGACCCGAACCAACGCGGTCTGTCCCGCAAGCATATTCACCACGCCATTGACGACAGCTTGCGCCGGCTGCAGACCGATTACATTGACCTGTACCAGATCCACCGCTTCGATCCGGCTACGCCCATCGAGGAGACACTGGGGGCCTTGAACGACGTGGTGCGCGCGGGCAAGGCGCTTTACGTGGGCGCCTCTTCCATGTGGGTTTGGCAGTTCGCGAAGATGCTCGCCGTGTCCGACCGGCGGGGCTGGGCGCGCTTCGTCACCATGCAGAACCACTACAACCTGCTGTATCGCGAGGAGGAGCGCGAGATGGTCCCGTTCTGCCGGGCGGAGGGCATCGGCCTGATCCCGTGGAGCCCGCTGGCGCGGGGCGTGCTGGCCGGGAGCCGGAGCGCCAAGACGGTGCGAGCCAGGACGGATGATTTTATGCGCCGTCTCTATGGAGCGACCGTGCAGGCGGATGAGGCGGTCATCGAGCAGGTGGGGCGCCTGGCTCAGCAGCACGGCGTCAGTCCGGCCAGGATCGCGCTGGCGTGGCTGCTGCATAAGCCCGGCGTCACGGCGCCGATCGTCGGAGCCTCGAAGCCGCAGCACCTCGAAGACGCCATCGCCGCTGTGCAGGTCAAGTTAAGCGCGGAGGAAATGAAGGCCCTTGAAGCGCCCTACGTGCCGCACGCGGTGGTTGGGCACGAGTGACCGCCACTCCAGCGGCTGCGCCGGCGCAACCGTCTGGAAGACTGCGGCGTCTTTACGTCCTGCCCGTCCAGGCAGCGCGAAGATTGCGAATCCTTGACGCCCGCAGTCCCCCAGCCGGTTGCGCCGGCGGGCTCATGCCGCCTCCCGAGCGGAAGCTTCCGTGCCCCGCCAGTCCTGCCGCCGCAGCACCTGCTCGACCGTCGCGAAGGAGGGATAGTCCCGGCGCAGCGCCGCAATATCCACGTGATAGCCTACATCCTCGAACCACCGATACATGCGCGTCATTTCCTCGCCGGCGTTCTGCCGGAACTGCTCCCAAGGGACCTGGACGTAGCTGACGCGCTGCCCCACCGTGCGACTGAGCAGGCTGGCCATTTGGACCATCGTGACTTCATCGCCCGCCAGTTCTACCGTCTTGCCCAACCACTTGGCAGGGGTCTGCAACACCAGCCTCGCGAACCCGCCGATGTCCTCAATCGAGACCTGCTGTAGCGGCGTTTGCGGGCTAAGCGGCAGCGGCAGGGCCCCGTGCAGGATCGGCTCCCGAAGGTAATTGTGCCAGTTCTGCATGAAGAATACGGGGCGCAAAATCGTGAAAGGGATCTCCAGGCCGTGGAGGTGCTGCTCGATTTCCCACTTGCTCTCGAAATGGGGAATCCCGGTGTGCTCGGAGGCGCTGACTACCGAGCTATAGACGAAATGCTGGACGCCTGCCGCTTTCGCCGCCTCGGCCAGCGCTTTGCCCTGCCGCACTTCCGCGTCGTATCCGGCCTCCATCGCGCTCTGGACCGAAAAAACGCCGTAGGCCCCTTCCAGGGCTTTGCGGTAGGACGAGGGGTCGTCCAGGTCCCCTTGGACTAATTCGGCGCCGGCTTGCGCCAGCGCCCGGGCTGCCGTCTTTTCCGCGTCGCGCGTTAGGGCGCGGACGGCGAAGCCCGGTTGTTTCAAAAGGTGACGCGCGACTGCGCCCCCCTGTTGGCCCGTGGCGCCGGTAACGAAGATCTTCTTTGTGCTCATCGGCTCAAATGGAAGTCCCTCCTGGCGCTGGTTGCCGCCGGTGGGTTACCTCCACAATACTAACTCATAATTATCAGTGGCACGTCCCGGCGCCGGGCGCAAGGGGTGGGGTTTTTGTACACCCGGCGGGCAACGGACCGCGAGCCGTCCCCAGCTCGCGGTCCCGCGTGCGGGCTGGAGCTGAGCCGGATTTTACCGGGGATTCGCCAAGGCGGCCCTGAGCCGGTTGGCGTGTCGGAAGCGGGCGTGAAGGTGGTGATCCCCCAGGATCTGGCAGAGCATGTCCGTGATCACCGCCACCACCCCCATGACGGGCAGCACCAGCAGCAGCCCTACCGGCCCGGCCACCGCCGCGCCCAGAAAGAGCATGATCACGCTCAGCACGGGGTGGATGCGCAGGCTCCGGCCGATGGTCAGCGGCATGAAGACGAAATCGTCGAGCAGGCGCACGCACAGGAATAGAAGGATGCACCCATACGTCGTGACGGGTTCGTTGGGGAAGTCAGTCGCTGAAACGAGCACCACCAGCACACAGCCCGCCGCTGAGCCAATATACGGCACCCAGGCCAGCACCGCCGCCGTGAGCCCCAGCACGAGGGGATATGACACGCCCAGCAGCCACAGGCCCAGCGCGAGCGTTGCCGTGTCCAGGAAGGTCAGCTTCATGAGCCCGACGAAGAAGCTCTGCAGGCTGCGGTCCACCCGGCTCACCAGCAGCAGCGTCTTCTCGAAGTAGGCGTTCGGCACGCTGCGGATCAGGCGTTTCTTGAGCACGTTGCCGTCGCGCAGCAGGAAGTAAGTCAAATAGGGCACCAGGAGCAGCGAGGGGAGCCAGTGGACCATTTGCAGGAGCACCACGGCCAGGTACTTCTCAGCGAAGCCTTCACCAAAGGCTTCCAGGCTTGCGGGCGGAGGGTGCAAGAGCGGCGACTTGCTAAGCGACGGCAATTTGATAGTCAGCCACCGTTCCGAATTCCCCAGGAAGTCCAGCCCTCCCTGGACATAGTGGGCGACCACGGCTTTCCAGCTTGCCCCGTGCGCGGCCGCCATCGAGAGCAGAATGTAGAGCAGCAGCGCCGTGGCGACAAACACCACGCCGGCTACGACTTTGGCGGCCGCCCGATGCGTCAGGCCTCTCCGAATCAGCGCCTGCGCCAGGGGCTGCAAGCAGTAATAAACCACCAGCGCCAGCAGCACCGGGATGACCAGCCACAGCACGGCGCGGAACAGCCACAGCAGGATGCAGGTCACCGCGATGACGATGAGCCACGACAGGATGCCAGGCTGCGCTTCTCTTCTCGCGGCACCGGGATCGCGGGCAGCCTCGCCGGGCGATTCCACCTCGGGCGGGAGCGAGCGCTTAGGCAAGCCGATCATGCCGCGGGCCGGCTGCGGACGGTCATAACGTGGGCGTGTGCTGCCGGCCGGCCAGGAGCTTCCGTGAACGCGCCACCACGGTGCGCGACAGTTCGAGCAGGATCTTCACGCCGATGCGGTGGTCCCGTTCCAGCAGCGCGAAGAACTCCGTGCGGAACAAGGCCAGCGCCTCCGTCGGCTCCAGGGCAACGACCCCTGCCGTCCGCTCCGCCTCCTCGAAGAGCGCCAATTCACCGAAGAAGTCTCCAGGCCCGAACTCGGGCGCAAGCTGCTGCAAGGCCGCATGGCTGGACACCGCCTTGACCCGGCCCCGGACGACCACAAACAGCCCAAGGCCCACGTCGCCTTCGTCGAAGATCACCTCATCCGTCTGATAAGAGCGCTCGTGCAGCAGCTCATCAAGCTCGCGCAGCTCGCGGGTGCTGAGGCTCTTGAACAGGGCGAGCTTCCTCAGTTCCTGAATCCTTGGCGCATCGGATGGACCGCGCAGGAAGTGAAAACTCGTTTTCATCGCCTGATTTACTGCTCAGCAAACCCGATTGTCATCGGGGTGTAAAGCGCAATCAAACTGCCCTACCCTCGGCTCAGGGCCAATTCATGAAGGGTGGTGGGGACGCGTCCCACCGCGTCCCCATCTTCCGTAGATAGCGGGCGCGCGGTGGAAGGCGTCCCTGCCACCCTTCATGAATTGCCTTTGCCCTCAACCAGTCCGCCAGCCCGGCTTCCGAACCGCCCCGCCGTCTTCCCGGTGATTGCCCGGTGTATCTCCCATGGTCCGAACCACATGGGAGATACACCGGGCAATCACCGGGGAACCCACGGAGAAACCCCGGGCTGGGAGGCGCCTTGCGAATTGCAAGCCTCTGGGAATCAATGGTTTATGTCTGATAAAGCGGAAAGGCCTAAAAAGCTCTTGTAAGCGGCCCCCAATTTCTGTAATTATATCGTTTCCTGGCTAAACCAGGAGAGATTCCTCAGAGAATTACTCCCTCTGCGGTATTTCGCAGCGGGTACGTGCATTTAGCACGGCCGGAATGCCGGTCAGGGCGACTCAGGGCCCCGCCGGTTTGAGTTTGCGGCTAAATGGCGTACTATGTTGTTGCGTCGTTTCTCTAGTCATGGTGCTCAAACACGCGGAGCCGAATGGCGGCCATGCGCCGTCATCCCTAAGCGTATTCCCGCTGCGAACCTGCGGAAAGTACTGAACCAAAAGGGATTACGCGCGTCTGATTTATTATGCTTCACAGGAAAGAGAGCAATTCGGGCAACGGGGCTGATCGCCGCACCCGTCGTGGCGAACAGTCGTCGCCCGTCAAGAGCCGCCGCCCGCGGCGACGGTTTGTCATTTCCCCCAAGGCACACGGGCACACCAATCTGCAGACGGCAGCTCCGGTCAAGGCCGAAGCCAAAGGCACGACCGCTCCTCCGGCGAAGCATCCTCCCGGCGCCGCTCCGGCGGGGGCAACGGCTTTGCGGCCCGGCCAGGCGGCTGACTTGACCGAGACCATCAAGACCCTGCTGCACCTCGCTCACGAGCATGGCCACGTCACTTATGATGACATAAACGACATCCTGCCGGACGGGCTTTCCCCGGAGGACCTGGACGACCTGTATTCCAAGCTCCGCAACCTGGACGTGGAGATTGTGGACCATGCGGAGGTCGAACGCGCCAAACCCGCCGAGCCGGAGGAGGAAGAGGACAGCCGGCTGGAGGTCCTGGATGACCCGGTGCGGATGTACATGAACCAGATGGGGAAGGTGCCGCTGCTGACCCGCGAGCAGGAGGTCGAGATCTGCAAGCGCATCGAAGAGGCGGAGTTGGACATGAAGCGACTGGTTTACGGGCTGGGCTTCACGGCCAAGGAGCACATCGCCATCGCCGAGAAGCTCCTCTCTGAGCCCCCTAAAGAGCGGTTTGACCGCGTGGTTGTGGACAAGAAGGTCGCGAACCGCGAGGCGCATCTCCGGGAGCTGCGCAACCTGATCAAGAAGGTCCGCGTCACGGACGGAAAGGTGGACGAGCTTTACACCGCGTGCCAGAAGGCCACCAGCCAGGCGCGGCGCGAAAGCAATTTCAGCCGCTTTCGCAAGATGGACAAGAAGCTCCAGGAAGTCTTCCCGCGCTTCTTCTACAAGCAGAAGGTGCTCGAGGACATGATCCTCGTGGCCGGCAACGTCCATGAGAAATTCAAGACCAGCCTGCGCCACATCGAGGAGCTGGAGAAGCAGCGCAAATCGGCCGACCAGCAGAACGCGCTGCATGGGGAGCGGACCAAGGTGCGTGCCCTCGAGCTGTTCGTGCGCCTGCCGCGCGAGGAGTTCTACCAGGTCTTCAGCCAGTTGAAGCGGGCCGCCGACCGCGCGCACCAGGCCAAGACCCACATGGCCGAGGCCAACCTGCGGCTCGTGGTTTCCGTGGCCAAGAAGTACACCAACCGCGGGCAGTCATTCCTGGATCTCATCCAGGAGGGCAACATCGGCCTAATGAAGGGCGTCGAGAAGTTCGAGTATCGCCGCGGGTACAAGTTCTCCACCTACGCCATCTGGTGGATTCGCCAGGCCATCACGCGCTCGATCGCCGACCAGGCCCGCACCATCCGCATCCCGGTGCACATGATTGAGATCATGAACAAGCTGTGGCGCGCGCAGAAGCAGCTCACGCAGGAGCTGGGACGCGAGCCCACCCCCGAGGAGATCGCGGACGAGATGCACATGCCTGTGTCGCGCATCAACGCGCTGTTGAAGATGGCCCAGCAACCCATTTCGCTGCACGCCCCGGTGGGCGACGACGGCGATGTGAGCGTGGGCGATTTCATTGAAGACAAGACGGCGGAGAACCCGTCGGACGTGACCAGCTACAGCCTGTTGAAGGAGAAGCTGGGCGATGTGCTCACCAGCCTGACTGAGCGCGAGCGCCGGATCCTGGAAATGCGCTTCGGCCTGGTGGACGGCTACGAGCGGACCCTGGAAGAGATTGGCAAGATGTACAGCGTTACCCGGGAGCGCATCCGCCAGATCGAGGCCAAAGCCCTGCGCAAGCTGCGGCACCCCACTCGCGTCCGCCATCTCCAGGGCTTCCTCGACACCGAGGAACAAGCGGCTTAACTTCACTGCTGGCAACGGGACGCAATCGTCGCCGTTTCCGCAGGGTAGGGACGCCTCGCCGAGGCGTCCGTGTTGCGGCGGCAGCGGACGCCTCGGCGAGGCGTCCCTACCCTGCGCAAACGCGGCGCTCCGACTCGGGCCAAGGTAAGATCAATGGAATGGGAACATGAAAGTCACCTACTACGGACACGCGTGCTTCCGGGCGGAAGTCGCCGGCAAGCACCTGCTGTTTGACCCGTTCATCACGGGCAACGAGCTGGCCAGGGGCATTGATGTAAAGAGAATCCCGGCTGATTACCTCCTCATCTCGCATGGGCACGGCGACCATATCGGCGACGCGGTGGACATCGCCAAGCGCACCGGGGCAACGGTCATCTCCAACTACGAAGTCACTGTCTGGTTCGGAAAGCAGGGTGTGACGAAGGTGCACCCGTTGAATCACGGGGGCGGCTACGGGTTTGAGTTCGGGCGCGTCAAGTTCGTCAATGCTATTCACTCGAGCGGCCTGCCGGATGGGACCTATGGCGGAAACCCGGGCGGCTTCGTGGTCGAAAGCGACGAGGGCAATTTCTACTACTGCGGAGACACGGCGCTGACGCTGGACATGAAGCTGATCGGCGAGTCCACCCGGCTGTCATTCGCCGCGCTGTGCATCGGGGACAACTTCACCATGGGCGTGGACGACGCGATCAAGGCCGCGGAATTCGTCCGCTGCAACGAGGTGCTGGGCCTGCACTACAACACCTTCCCGCCGATCAAGATCGATTCAACCGCCGCCATTGCCCGGTTCAAGGCGGCCCATAAGAACCTGCACCTGCTGCTCCCGGGCGAGAGCCACAGTTTCTGACCTGCCCTGGCCGCCCCGCATGTTTGAGACTCCGCGGTGGTGATCGGTCCAGGCGCAAAGCCTTGCAACCTGCCCGCGTTCGTCTTAATCTATAGCGTATGACCAGTGATTCCATAGTGAATGTGACCGAGGCGCAGGCCAAGTTGAACCGGCTCATTAACCGGGACAGCTTCGCCATCAGCCGTCACGGGAAGATCGCCGGCGTCTACCTGTCCCGGGACCGGATAGAGGCCCTGATCGAGACGATGGAGTTGCTGAGCAATTCGGAATTTGCGCAAGCCCTGAAGGGTTACAAGTCCGGGCGAATGAAGTTCCATGACGCAGCGGACTTGGACAAAGCCATGTCCGCGTGAAGAGCCGCGTCATCGTCGGCGAGCAAGTCAAAGGCTTTCTGGAATCCCTGGCGCCCGAGCCACGGCGCAAGCTATGGCGCGGTATCAAGGGACTCTCGCAAGACAAGGGAGACCTGAGGCAGTTGGAGGGCCGTTTGGCGCCTTACTGGCGCTTGCGGGTGGACCGGATGCGCGTTATCTACGATCAGCGGTCAATGAAAGGCGAACGCCGCCTGATATGCTTCTTTGCCGATTACCGGGCTACGGTTTACGCCGTATTGGAACAATTGCTGGCTTCGGGCTTGATCGCCGAGTTGAGAGAGGACAAGCCGGCATAGCTATGCCGCTCAGGATCGTCCGCACCGCGGGCTACTTCAGCTTCTTGAGCAGGACCTTGGAGCGCCGGCCGCTTTGATCGTATTTCTCCCGGCGCGCGGGCGGCAGGTCGTCCGGCGTGCCCTCGGCAAAACCGCCCTTGGATTGAAAGTAGGTAAAGGCCTGCGTGGAGAGGGTGACCAGTTCGCTCAGGCCCATATCGCGCGCCTTGTTCTCGACGTACTGCACGAGCTTGCGGCCGATGCCCTGGTTCTCATGCGCCGGGCTGACGTAGAGGCAAGCCAGCTCCCCCTTGCTCTGCTCGGGCCAGGTGTGCAACGCCACGCACGCCACGGGGTTCTTATCAATCTCGAAAATGTAGTAGTCGCCCAGGTGCTTCTCGATGGCCGAGCGGCTCCGCTTCACCAGTTCCTCGCTCTCGACCGAGCGCCGCGTGAGGTTGAGAATGCTGCGGATATCCTTCTTCAACGCGCGGCGAATCTGCTGAAACTCATTGCCATAGACCAGCGTGCCGACGCCTTCGTTGGTGAAGACCTCGGCCAGCAAGCCTTCCTCCACGGTGCCATTGACCACATGCACGCGTGGCACGCCGGCTTTGCAGGCGGCGGCCGCGTGGATGGCCTTGGAAAGCATGTCGGGATGAATGTCCGACTGCTGCAACGCGAGCACGGATTCCAGGTCGGCTAGCGGCATCTGCCGGATGACATGCTCGCCCACCTGGATGCCATCATGCGTGGTGATAAACATGAGCTTGGCCGCCTTGAGCGCCTCGGCCACGGCCAACGCCACGGCATCCGAGTTGACCCGGTAAGTCTTGCCCTCGCCGTCGAACCCCAGGGGCGGCATCACCGGAGTGATGCCCTGGTCCAGCAGCCGCTGGAGGAATTCGACGTCCACCTTCTCCACCTTGCCCGTGAACAGGTGGTCCACACCGCGGATGATGCCCAATGGGTAGGCGATGACGGCGTTGGTGCACGCCGCGCGCAGGTCATAAGCGGTGAGGCCCTCCAGGATTTCGTGCGTCAGGCGATTGGCCGCGGTCAGGGCCAGCTTCAGTGTGGCCTCATCCGTCACGCCGGCGCCGTCCAGGTTGGACGGGGTGGTGCCCTGCGCGGCAGCGAGTGCCCGGATTTGCGCCGATGCGCCGTGGACCAGCACCACACGGATATTCAGCGAGCGCAGCACGGCGATGTCCACCAACAGATTGGGGAAGTTCTCGTCGGTGACGATGGCCCCGTCCAAACTGATGATGAACGTCTTCTCCCGGAACGCCGGGATATACTGCAGGATCCCCCGCAGGTCGGTTACTTTCACGCTGGCCCGATGATTACTACGCTACGTGCTCGAGGACAAGGGCGAAGGGAGCACGGCCTGCAGCGCCTCCAGGCAGCGCTGGTTTTCCTTGGGCGTGCCGATAGAAATGCGCACCCACTCCGGCAGCGAATAGCCGCCCATCGGGCGCACGATCACCCCACGCTTCTGCAATTCGTTGAACACGCGCACGCCGTCGCCGACGCGGACCAGGATGAAGTTCGCCGCGGACGGGATGAACTCCAGGGCGAGCTTGCGGAAGGCCCGGGCATAGAACTTCAGCCCGCGCGAATTATTGCGTCGTGTCTTCTCCGCATGTGCCGTGTCGTCCAGCGCGGCCAGGGCCCCGGCCTGCGCGATGGCGTTGATGTTGAATGGCTGCCGGACCTTCTCGAACTCGGCGATCAGGTCGGCATGGCCGATCCCGTAGCCCAGCCTGAGTCCGGCCAAGCCATAGATCTTGGAGAAGGTGCGCATGAGCAGCAGGTTTTGCTTCTGCCCGCCGCGAATCTCGGCCATCAGGTCAATCGGCTCGTCCAGGAACTCGATATAGGCCTCGTCCAGGGCGATCAGCACCTGGGGCGGCACCGCGCTGACAAACCGGGCCAGCGCCTCAGGGCTAACGCTCGTGCCGGTAGGGTTGTTGGGATTCGCCACGAACACCACGCGGGTCGCGGGTGTGATCGCCGCTAGCATGGCGTCCAGGTCATGCCCGTACTGCTTAGCCGGCACGGTCACCAACTTCCCGCCAAACAGGGCCGTAACGATGGGATACACGGCAAAACAGTATTGCGATACGACGACCTCGGCGCCGGGCCCGATAAACGCATGGCCAACGAACTCGAGGACCTCGTTCGAGCCGTTGCCGAGGATCAAGTTCCCCGGCGTTACGCCCAGCTTTGCGGCGAGCTTTTGCTTCAGATAGAAGGCATTGCCGTCGGGGTAGAGGTTGACCTGGGCAACGGCCTTGCGCATGGCCGCTTGCGCGAGGCGAGAGGGGCCCAGCGGGTTCTCGTTCGAGGCCAGCTTGATGATGCTGCCGGCATCCAGGCCCAGCTCGCGGGCGACTTCCTCGATGGGCCGCCCAGGCTGATAAACAGGGACCACGTGCAGGCAGGGATTGATTGAGAAGGGAAGGGGCATGCGAGATTTAAGGGCTAAGTGATTCGTTGTTAATTGGAAATGACCGGGCCAACGCCCTGGCCTGGGTATTACATACTGAAGGCGCGCCTGCTCAGCAATACCGGGCTTCAGACATTTACACTGGATCGAAGGGCGGCGGCGGAAATCCGAAGCCCGAAGGCCGAAGGCCGAAAGAAGCCCGAAATCTGAAGCCCGAACCCGCTCCGCCTTGACCCTGACACTCGGCTCCTACGGAGACCGCCCTCAGGTCCGATCCCCAAAAACACAGCGCGTCCAGGCACTCGGCTCCCACATTAGCGACGGGACAGGGGCTTTCGGGTTTCGGCCTTCGGCCTTCTTTCGGCCTTCGGATTTCGGCCTTCGGATTTGGCTGCCTGGTGCCACTGCAGAGGCCGAGGCCCCAGTCATCCCGGCCGGCCCTCCAGGGCCGCCTCCACGAACGCCCGCACGTTCTCGGTGCTGACCCCGGGAGGCATGCCGCCGGCGCACGACAGGATGAGCCGGGACTTGTCCGGTGTCTCGGCCAGCAGCTTCTTCACCGCGGCGTGCACCTCCGCCGGCGTTCCCTTGGCCAGCACATCGCGCGGCGGAATGTTGCCCAGGATCGCAAGCTGGCGCCTGGAGAGCCGCCGCAGCTCCTCCAAGGTATTGAAGACGCCCGGATTGTAGAGATTGATGCCGATCTCGGGGTAAAGGCCGATGGACTTCTCGCACTTGGCGTCGTTGTGGAAGAACTTCACCGCCATGTCCGCGGCATAGAGTTCCTTGAAACAGGGCAGGCCGAATTCGCGGAAGTCCTCCTCGCCCACGAACCCAACGAGATCGTCGAGCAGGAACATGCCGTCTATGGTCGGGAAGGTTTGTCGTTGCAGCTCATGCCATCGTTTCAGGAAGCGCGTGATGACCTCCAAAAGCTTATGGGCGTGGTCCGGCTCCATCTTCAGGGCCATGAGGAACTCGGTCGTGCCCATGAGGAAGGAAGCGACGTTCAACGGCCCGCGAGAGACCGAGAAGCGCACCTTGTGGCCCAGGGCCTCAATGCGGGACTGCATGGTCTTGAGCCGGTTTAGCATGAACGGCAGCAGGCCGTCGGTCGCCGGGTCAGGCTCGGGCATATCGGCAATCTGCGCCACGTCCCGGATGACCTTGTCGGCAAAGGGGAACTCGTTGCGCGGGAACACGCATTTGGCGCCGAAGGCCGACGGCTCGGTGCACATGCCGAACTCGGACCAGAACCCCGGCAGGAACATGACCTCGGGGAAGGTCTCTATCGCCTTGCGGTTGGCCGCGAACCACACCTCTTCGCTGGTGAGATAGTCCAGGATATCCACGCCGAACCAGTTCGGCAGCCAGGGACAGTCTATGATGAAGCCCACCGGCGGGCGCGGCAGCGGCCTGCCCTGGACGACGGCGAGCAACTCGTTCCACTGGCGGTCAGTCATGCGATGCGCGGCAGATCAAAGCGAACGGCGCTGCCAACGGGTCGAGGTTGACAGCGCCGGAAGCAAATCCGAGGCCCTTAGAACTTCTTGGTCACCGTCAGCATGATCGTGTGGCCCTGGAGCCGGCTTTCCGCCAGGAACTCGTATTCATAGCGCAGCGACACGCCCAGGGTGGCCGAGGGGAAGAACGTGGCGATTTCCGGGCCGATGCCACCTACGCGGGGCAGCGTCCCAGGGGCGCCGCTGCCGGTGTCGTGGGTCGTCCGCAGTTGATAGTACCCCGCAGCGCCTATGGTCAGAGGTTTCCAGACGTTGTAGCCGATGCCACCTTCAATGGTCCAGACCTGGCCCGGGGTAATGCCCGTATCGTCCTGCTGCGCGTTGATTTCATACCGGTTCAGCGCGGAGACGGACCACTTCTTAGCCGTGTCCGGATACCAGGTTGCGCCGGCCGTGAACATGTAATCCCAATAGCCCGAGCCCGCCCAGGTGGGATTCTGCGCGTTGAAGTTCTCCGTGGGGAACCAGGTGCCGAAGCCCGCCGAGATATCAAACTGCTTGGTGTGAGCTGACCATGTAACTTCCGCGAACGGATCGCCCACGCCGAAGGTGTGGTCGTTGAAGAACGGCCCCGCTTTCAGGGACTGGTATTCAAAGGGCACCAGGCCGTCTATGCCGATGTACCCGCCCAGCACCTGGAAATCGGTAATCCAGATGATGCGAGGAACCTGCGCATACACGAACGCCTTCACGTTCGCGCCATTGATCTTGTTACCGCTGCCGTCGTTGATCTGGTCGGCATAGTAGAAGGCGTTGTAGTCGCGCAGATACACGCCCGGAGGAGGCAATGTCGCGGCCAGCAATCCTTCACTGCCGGGGACGTAGTGGGCATCCGGCTGGGCCTTGAGGGTGAGCGGCGCTGCCAACAGCGTTGCGAGGGCAGCGCCCGTGAGTAGGTGATGTATGGTGTTCTGCTTCATAAGGGAGCTTGGTTTCGTGTCGGTTGGTTGGAGTTAGAGGAGAATGCTAAACGTCCTGCAGCTTGCCGGTCTGGTAGGTCTCGTAGGCGCTGAGATCCAGCAGGCCGTGGCCGGAGAGGTTGAACAGGATCACGCGCTTCCGCCCGGCGTCGCGGGCCCTGAGGGCTTCCTGCGCGACCGCCGCGATGGCGTGCGCCGACTCGGGGGCGGGCACGATGCCTTCCGTTTGGGCAAAGAGCGTTGCCGCCTCGAAAACCTTGGTCTGGTGGTAAGCCTCGGCTTCCATCAGCCCCAGTTTCAACGCGTGGCTGACCATCGGCGCCATGCCATGATAGCGCAGGCCGCCCGCGTGGATGGACGGCGGCATGAACTTGTGCCCAAGGGTGTACATCATCAGCAGCGGAGTCGTCTCGGCAGTGTCGCCGAAGTCGTAGCGCAGTTCGCCTTTGGTCAGGGACGGGCAGGCGGACGGCTCGACGCCCACAATGCGATACTTCTTCTTCTGCGTGATCTTCTTTCCAATGAAGGGGAAGGCCAGCCCGGCGAAGTTGCTGCCGCCCCCGCAGCAAGCGAAGATGGCATCGGGCTCTTCCCCGGCCATTTCCATCTGCTTGATGGCCTCCTGCCCGATCACCGTCTGGTGCAGGCAGACATGGTTGAGCACGCTGCCCAGGGAGTACTTCGTGTGCGGATGCTTCACCGTGTCCTCGATGGCCTCGCTGATGGCGATGCCAAGGCTGCCCGGGCAGTTCGGGTCTTCGGCCAGCATCTTGCGCCCGAACTCCGTCTGATCGCTCGGACTGGGATGCACCGTGGCCCCCCAGGTATGCATCAGCATGCGGCGATAGGGCTTGTGCTGGTAGCTCACCTTGACCATGTAGATGTTGCACTCCAGGCCGAAGAGCTTGCAGGCCAGGGCCAGCGAGGCGCCCCACTGGCCGGCCCCGGTTTCCGTGGCCAGGCGCTTGGTGCCGGCAATCTTGTTGAAATAAGCCTGGGCCACCGACGTGTTCGGCTTATGGCTCCCGGCGGGGCTGGCGCCTTCGTACTTGTAATAAATGTGAGCCGGTGTCTGCAGGGCCTTCTCAAACCGCACGGCCCGCAGCAGCGGCGTCGGGCGCCACAGCGCATAAATATCCCGCACCGGCTCAGGCACTTCCACCCACCGCTCCGCGCTCATCTCCTGGCGCACCAGGTTCTCGGGGAAGATCGCCAGCAACGCCTCGGGCGGCACCGGCTGCTTCGTCCCCGGGTGCAGCGGCGGCGGCAGGGGCTCGGGGAAATCTGTCAGCAGGTTGTACCAGCTCTTGGGGATGTCGGCTTGTGTCAGGTCGAAACGTGTTTGCATGGCTAACGCGATATCAGGTTAAAAGCGCAAAAAGCAGGGGCCAGACTAGACGAACGCTCGCGCATTGTCACTCGCAAATTACGGCGAGGACCGGAGGCGCGGGAGCTCCGGCTTGAGCCGGACGCTCTGTAGGGTAGGGACGCCTCGCCGAGGCGTCCGCCGCTGCCGCAACACGGACGCCTCGGCGAGGCGTCCCTACCGCTATGCCAGGCTGCGGCTTGACCGCAGGGTTTGCGCCTGCGACGTTGCCGGTGCTTGGCGCACGATAGGGCAAAGACGGCGACAAGCGAGTTGTTCGCTCGAGTTCTGCAAGCTCCCGCTGTGCAATCCCTTGTGCGGCACGTGGAGAATGGGGGAGTGTTGCCTTGCGCCGGCATCAGCGCCGCCGCCCAGCCGTTCCTGGCAGCCTTGCTGCATCAACGTTTTCCGCAGCGGGCAGTAGTCCTGGTCACGGAGGGCCTGCGCTCGCAAGAGATCGCCCAGCAGGACCTGGTGACATGGCTGGCCCTGGCCGGGAGAGAAGAACCAGCAAGTGCCTCTCAACCCTCAACCCTCAACCCTCAACCCCTCTTCTACCCCTCTTGGGAGTTCCTGCCGCACGACGCCCGGCTGCCCCACGCGGACGTCATCAGCGACCGGCTGGAGACGCTGCTCACCCTGACGAGCGCCGACGCCGCTGCCCGGACCCACGCACCACGCGACACGCAACACGCTCCAATTGTCGTGACCAGCGTGGCCGCCCTGCTCCAGCGCACCTTCCCGCGCGACGCGCTTGCCGAGCGGACACGCTTCCTGGCCCGGGGCGAGCGCAGCGACCCGCTCGACCTGGCCGACTGGCTCGAAGCGCAGGGCTATGAACCCGAAGCCCGCGTGACCCAAAAGGGCGAAATGGCCCTGCGCGGGGGCATTCTCGACCTATATCCACTTACCTGCCCCTGGCCCGTGCGACTCGAATTCTTCGGCGACGAGCTGGAGTCGCTGCGCTACTTCGATCCGCTGACGCAGGTCTCGCGCGAGGAGATCACCGCCGTGGCCATTCCCCCGGCGGGTGAATTGGGCATCCTCAAGAAGGCTTTGGAGGCAGGAGGGGCAGCCGGCGACCGCGGGGCTGCGGCAGCAAGCGGCCCGCTGGGCACGCTGTTGGAATACCTGCCGCCTCGGTCAATGCTCCTGCTCTGCGACCCGGAACTGCTGGATGAGCGCGCCGAGGAATACGCCCGGCAGGTGCCGGGAAACGACCCCTTCTATGTGCCCTGGGCGGAGGTCAAACAGCGCGGAGCCGAAGGGGGCATGGCGCTGCTGGAGTTGACTGAGGATGACGGGCGAGCGGTCGTGGCCACCGGAGACGGGGAGGCTGGCTCCGCCCTCGCCTTTGAACCCCCGGAAGCAGCCTCCGCTGTGTCCCTGGGTCAGGTTGGGACCATCGCCTCGGCGCTCGTTCTGCCGTTTCAGAGCATCGAGGCGTTCCGTCCGTTGCCCGAGCGTCCGCCCGAGCCGCAAGTTGCCGAGGCGCAGCGGCGGGAATTCTTCACCCAGCTCCATCGCTGGCTGCGGCAGGGCTACGCTGTGCACGTCTTCTGCAACAATGACGGCGAGAGGCAGCGGTTCGGCGAGATTTGGGAGGAGTATGGCCTGCCCAACGTAGGGCAGGCGTCTCGCCTGCCCCAAAACAGCCTGGAGGAAAAAGGGGGCAGGCGAGACGCCTGTCCTACGTTGCACATCGGCACCCTCGCGCGCGGGTTTCTGTGCGACGAGGCCAAAGCCGTCGTGGTCACCGACGCGGAGATCTTCGGGCGCTACAAGGTCCAGCGCCCCCGCCGGCTCAAGGCGGCGCACGCCCTGGCCACGCGGTCGGCCCTGGACATTGACTTCACCGAACTCGAAGAGGGCGACTACGTGGTGCACCTCCAGCACGGGATCGGGCGTTACCGCGGCCTGCAGGTCCTGCCCATGGGAGCGGGCACCAAACCGACCGAGGGCACCGGCGCCAGCGCCAACGCCGGACAGGAATGCCTCGTCATCGAGTACGCGCCAAACGACCCGGCGCAGCCCGCGCCCAGGCTCTATGTGCCCGTCACCGAAGCCCACCTGGTCAGCAAATACGTGGGCACGGGCAAAGCGCGGCCTCCCCTCAACACGCTCGGCGGCACGCGCTGGGCCAAGGCCAAGGAACATGCCGAGCGTGCCGTGCGGGATGTCGCCAGCGACCTGCTCGCCATTCAGGCCGCGCGCGAATCCCAGCCGGGCCACCCCTTCGAGCCGGATACCCCCTGGCAGCGCGAATTCGAGGGCGCCTTCATCTTCGAGGAAACGCCCGACCAGATCACCGCGATCACGGCCACCAAAGGCGACATGGAACGCCCGAAACCCATGGACCGCCTGATCTGCGGCGACGTCGGCTTCGGCAAGACCGAGGTCGGCATCCGCGCCGCATTCAAGGCGGTAATGGGCGGCAAGCAGGTTGCCGTGCTGGTGCCCACGACCGTGCTCGCCCAGCAACACTTTAATACGTTCCGCGAGCGCATGGCCGATTACCCCGTGCGGCTCGAGCTGCTCTCCCGCTTCCGCACCCGCCGTGCCCAGCAGAAGGTAGTGCGCGACCTGGCGGCGGGCTCGGTGGACATCGTCATCGGCACGCACCGCCTCTTGCAGGCCGACATCGCCTTCAAGGACCTCGGCCTGGTGGTTATTGACGAGGAGCAGCGCTTCGGCGTCCTGCACAAGGAGAGGTTCAAGATGCTTCGGCAGTTGGTGGATGTGCTCACGCTCAGCGCCACGCCTATCCCCCGCACGCTCTACCTCGCGCTCACCGGCGCGCGCGACATGAGCACCATCCAGACGCCGCCGCACGACCGCCTGCCGGTTGAGACAATCGTGACCGCTTACGACGAACGCGTCATCCGCGACGCCATCCAGCGCGAGATCAACCGCGGCGGCCAGGTCTTCTTCCTGCACAACCGGGTGATGACGATTGGCGTCATGGCCCAGAAGCTGAGCGCGCTGCTGCCGCAGGCCCGCATCGTGGTCGGCCACGGCCAAATGCACAGTGACGAGCTGGAAGAGGTCATGACGAAGTTCGTCAACGGCGAAGCCGACGTGCTCCTGTCCACCACCATCATCGAGAGCGGCCTGGATATACCGAACGCGAACACAATTATCATTGATCGCGCGGATCGCTTCGGCCTGAGCGACCTCTACCAGTTGCGGGGCCGGGTCGGGCGCTACAAGCACCAGGCCTACGCCTACCTCCTGTTGCCACGGCATGGCGGGCTGCTCACGGACGTCCGCAAGCGGCTCAGCGCCATCAAACAGTACTCGACCCTGGGCAGCGGCTTCAAAATCGCCATGCGCGACCTCGAAATCCGCGGCGCGGGCAACCTGCTCGGCGCCGAGCAGAGCGGCCACATCACGGCTGTCGGGTTCGAGCTCTACTGCCAGTTGCTCAAGCAAAGCGTCTCCGCGCTGAAGGGGGAAAAGGTCAAACCGCGCGTCGAGGTGCAAGTCCGGCTGGACTTCCTGGCCCTGAGTCCGGGCGAAGAAACTCCGCCGCCCGCGGCCCCCCGCCCACTCTCCCCGCCCGGCGACGGCACCCCTGCTGACTCCGACGCCCCGGCCCACGCTCCACGCTCCACGCTCCACGCTCCACGCTCTACGGCCCCTCCCCCCGCCTCCGCCTACATCCCGTTCCGCTACATCGCTGATTCCCGCCAGCGCATCGAGGTGTACCGCAAGCTGGCCCAGGCGAGCGACAAACCGGCAGTGCGGTCGCTCGAAAGCGAGCTGCGCGACCGGTTCGGCCCGCTGCCGCCTGCGCTCGGGCTCCTGCTGCAAATCGCCGAGCTCAAGGTGCTGGCGAGCGAGAAGAGCATCGCGGCCATCGAGGTGAAGGACGACAAGCTTATGCTCACCCGGAACGGCGATTACATCATGGTGGGCAGCAAGTTCCCGCGGCTCACGGCCAAGACGGCCGGGGCGCGCTTGAAAGAGATCAGGAAGCTGCTGGCGGTGCTGTGAGGCTCCAGCGGCCATGCCTCTAGGACATTCGAGAAGGCGCCACGCAGGATATGCCCCGGAGGGACTTATGACCATAGCCCCGCTTCAGCGTTGGGGAACCCGTGCGATTAGGCCTAAGCCGTATCCATGCAGTTGGTTTCGGGGAGCACACGCGCCTCGCGTGTCCCGGCCGGCGCCCTCGCGGGCCGGGGCCGGGCTGGCATCGGCCACTAAACCGTTAGCCGCGTAAGCCCTGCCTGTTTTCCGCGGGGCGCGGAAAACCGCACGCGGGGGCGCGTGCGCTCCCCTTCACCAACTGCATCGTTACGGCTAAGTCCCGAAGGGACGGCTGAGCGCGTCCAGTTGGCGACTCCGCTCAGCCGTCCCTTCGGGGCTCAGCATCCCGGCGTGCTGGCCCCAACGAGCGCGCCCACGCCGGGCCAATGGCGTTTGGTAAACAGAAAGGCCGCCTCCCGGCGTTAAATGCCGCGCCCCGTTCACCGTTCCGGAGCCCCGGAGGGGCGGCCTGATAATAGCCCAGGGTGAGGCCGCCGAGGCCGACGCCCTGGGTAAAGGGCCGCCCCACCCAACCTCTTTTTCCCCTTTCGGTCGGGCGCGCCTCCGGCGCGCCCAAGCGGAAGGGGAAAGAGGGGAGATCAATCTGATTAACTGACCCCTTCGTGAAAAGTCGCGTCTTGCCCTTGGCCTCTTTGAGGGTCACCGAACGTGCGACGGCGTGCTTAGCTCTCATGGAATGCATTTAGCCGAACGCCCTGCGGCAGGCGCGCCGGGGCGCTGACGCAGGGATAAACAGAGGGCGCAAACCGGCGTCGCCTGCACCCAAATGTTAGGCCGAGTTCGATGCATAGAAGTACAGGAAACCGAATGCCAGGAATTCGCCGACGCTCCAAACACATGCACGCATGCCACCAGACCTGCTGGTGTTCCTGAGCAAGCCAAGGGAGGCGAGGACAATGGCGAGGAAGGAAATTGCAGTGCCGCACCAGAATGCGAACATCTCAGCAATCTGGAAGCTCGGCGGCAGCAGGTGCCAAAGGATCACATCAGAGGCAAAGAAGAGAGCCACGGCGGCAACGACCGAGAACATTACCGAGATCCGGGTAAGCATAGGCGCCTAACAAATATTAGGAGAGATGCGGATGAGTAATCTCAAACAGCTTTTCTTCAATCATCCGATCATGGACATGCCAAGCTCGAGCCGCAGCGCACCCAAAGAGGATGGCGAGGGCGAGCACGAGCGCAAGCCCCCCGACAGATGCCCGGATTTTGGCGCTGGGCGGCACGCTCGTAACGCGCACCCGCCGCACCCAGACAAGCCAGGCGAGCGGGAGAGCCAAGGAGAGCGGGCCGAAATCTGCAAGCACTGAAACGAGAAGGGGTGCCGGCATTTGGGAGCTGGCGAACCTCTGTTCCCAGTGCCGAACAAGAAGCATCCCCGCTACAGCCACAGTGACCTGCAGAGCGGAGAGGAACACAACGTCTTTTGTGGTAGGTGCTTTCATAGCGCCTTTTCTCCTAGACGCTGCGGATGAGCCATGAGGCGGAGCGCGCCATATGCGCCTGAATACAGGACCAAGCTGATCGCGCTCCTCCTCATTGGCTCAATCCGCTTTGTTCGGTGGCCTTTCACACATACGAAACCTTACCGCTCTCACCTCGTCGGAAGACAATGCCATAGTCTCGCTCAAATGCGCTCGCACACGCTTCGCTACAGAACTCACCCAAGAACGGAATGCGCACCGCGCCAGGCACAAGTTGTAGCTGGCCGGAGGCGCCGGGGTCCAGGAGCACCTTCCCACAGCTCATGCACGCATATGGTGGCTTCGTTTTGCTCTCAGCACAGTGCGCCTCAAAGCGGGCGCGCTGCTCCGGAGTCATCTTGTCGAGTCTCATATACCTTGGGGTCTGGAGTCACCGAACGCCAAGCGTGAGCCACCGGAGGCAGCCGCCGCCGGCTCACGAACACGGGCTGACTGAACCGGCTGCCTCCGGTTGGCTCCACGCTCTGGTTGGGCATTTTTTGAATGCCGGTTCTAATCAGACGCAACACAATACATCTCACCATTGTATTTCACGAGCAACAAGCAAGACCACGACAAGTTGCTGCTGAGTCGACCCAAAATCTTTTTCTCCTTTATGTCTAGAATCTCAGCGGTCCTACCCGCGTCGGTGCTGCGACCCACAACGGCAATATTATTCTTCACGTCAAAGCAGGTGATTCTGCCAGGAACATCTGGGAATTCGACCTTCTGCAAAACCGCCCCTCTTTCAAGGCTCTCTTCTTGCAGCTGGCATCGGTCAGAGTCATAAGGACCCACTTCCCACAGGGTGTCCTTCTTAATTTGGATCGTATTCGCTGACAGCGCTGGTGCCTTCACGCTGGAGAGAACTTGGCCATCAAAGGCGATGCGCAATATGCGCCGGCTCCGGTAGTCACCTTTAACATCTTCCACGATGATCGCATGATCGCCTCCGCTGCCCAAGCCACGGATGCCATCGCTAGCCTCGTAAATCTTCTTCATCGAGTTATCACTCTGAAGGTAATAATAAACGCCAAAACGATCGCTGACGGCACCATGTGCAGCTCCGATCAGCAATCCGCCTTCGCACGGGACCATGGTGCTGCTTGCGTAATCCTGCGGCAAGACATTGGGTACCTCTCTTGGCTTGGACTTCTTGGGAAAGAAGCGCAGCCCATTTCTGTCATGAAGAACATAGGCATCCGAGGAGAAGTCATAATAGTTGGCACCCTCTAGTCCATTCTCTCTACCAATCGGAACGGTGTGTTTTGAGCACTTTCCATCTTTAAGGCCGAGGATCTTGATCGTCGAGCCATGCCGACCCCATTGAATAAGCGCCACCTTCCCTGCGACCTCGTCCGCGTTCAAGACCATATCGCGGAAGGTGTCAAAGAAGGCGGGGCTGTCCTTGGCGGCTAGCTTGCCATCGCTTACTCGCACAACGGATACGCCGTTGCAGGCGACTCGCACGACGGAGGCACCGTCACAGGCGCCTCGCACGCCTGACAGCAAAAGAAACATTAGTATCGGCCAGTATGGCGTCATGGCGCGGCGTTTTTTGCCCAACTATTTGTTTGTGCGGAAAGAATTCGGCCTAAGCAGATACTGGGGCACAAAGGCGGAATTACTTGCCTTGACCTTGACCATGCCGCAAGATTAGGCGCAGGGAGTACCGCGGGCAAGAAAAAAGAACGGGCGCGCCCGCCCACAGCTCAGCCAAGGGGCCTGAGTTGGTCATTCCCAACCCCAAGCTCAAGCTCATGGACCAGGTCCGGGAAGTGCTGCGGGTCAAGCACCAGGCGATCCGGACTGAGCAGGCCTACTGCGACTGGATTCGGCGCTAGATCCGCTTTCATGGGATGCGTGGCCGGGAGGAACTGTTCCCCGGCACGGACAAGGTGGAGCCATTCCTGAGTGATCCAGCCGTCAACGGGCACCCAGCGCGCCACCCCGCACAGTCTGCGCCATAGTTTTGCCACGCATGCCCTGCAGCGCGGGGCCGACATCCGCACGATCCAGGAGCTGCTGGGCCACAATGACGCGTCCACGACCATGATTTACACCCACGTGCTGCGCCAGGGCGGCAGCGGAATGAAGAGCCCGTTGGATTGCCTCTGAAGGCGGTTGAGAGTTGAGAGTTGAGAGTCACCCGGGAGGGCGAGCGTCCCCGCGAGCCCTGATATTCTCCGGACGGGGAAGGAGCTCAGGGCTAGCGAGGACGCTCGCCCTCCCGGGTTGGAGGCGCGGCCGCGGCAGCCGGGGCTTGCCTGGCACGGCTCATGCGGCAAAAATGGGCACCTATGTCAACGTTCATACCTCCCGAAGACGAAAAAGAGCGGCGCGCCTGGATCAAGCGCCAAAAAGCCAACGGTGTGCGGGCGTTCAAAGGCCGCTACGGATGGGTTCTCAGCACGGTCGGGGCCCAAACCAATCCCCGAACCGTCGAGCAGCAGCGCCATCGCGAGAACATCCTCGCCGCCTCCCGCCGCTGGGGGACCCTGTCTTTGGACCAGCGCGGGACATGGCGCACCCTGGCGGCCAGCACCTGGTACATAAACGACAAAGGCCAGCGCGTCAGGCTGAATTGCTTCAAGCTCTTCGTCAGCCTGAACACCCGACGGGCGGATCTGAATTTGCCACCGTTCGACGTGGCGCCCGCGGCGCCGGTTTTCGGCGACAGCCCGGTGAAGGAACTGGCAGTGACCTACACGGAAGGCAAGTTCACCCTCCTGGCCCGCGTCGAGGGCACGCCGGAGCAGTTGATCGTGGTGCGAGGGGCCAGGCCGGTCCCGAGTTCCGGCTGGCGGGGCCAGCACTTTCCTCTCCTGGGATTCCTGCCGCCTCCCGTAAACGGCTGGAGCGACATCACCGACCTTTACGTCGCCCGCTACGGCGTGCCCAAGCCCAACCAGGCCATCTGGATTCGCACCTGCCAGCACATTGATGGCTTCACCGACGTGCCAAAGACCCTGCGCGTCCGCGTCCCGCCTCTGCCCGCATAAAGAGGCTCCGAGCCGAGACCGGCAGGCCCCTTGCCCGGGCCGTTCAGGGGCATATCTTCAACTTGCGGGCATACGGGTTGCGAAATTTCGTAACCCAAAGCCATTCTGAAGCCCCATTTCCGCCCACGACGCCCGCCCCACACCGTCACTACACCGTATCCTCTCCGTATCCTCACCGTTGAACCTCTGCAAACTTTGCAGAGGTTCAACGGTGAGGATACGGAGAGGATACGGTGTAGTGACGGAGAGGTGAGCCGGGGGGGCCGGGAGGACTCCGGATGGTTTCGCGGCTAATCGAGCTTTGTAACGTGCTCACCCGGAGGCAGTTCCGCCAGGAGGCGGGCGACGCTGCGGTTCTGGCCCGGAAGAACCAGGTCTGGCGCAATCTCGGCCAGCGGCTGGAGCACGAAACGCCGTTGGTGGGCCCGGGGATGGGGCAGGGTCAGCGCCGGGGTGGCGCGGCGCTCGGGACCGAAGGCCAACAGGTCGAGGTCCAGCGGGCGGGGCTCATTGAGCACGTTTTTGGGGGCGCGGCCAAACTCCTGCTCCAGCTTCTGCAAGGCCGATAGCAGCGATTCGGGGGTTTGGCTGGCAGGGGGTCTGAGGCCCACGACCGCGTTGACGAATGGAGGCGAACCGGGAGGGCAATCCACCGGGCTGCTTTGCCACAGCGAAGAGCGCAGGAGCGGGCTGGAGGAGAGCGCCTCCAGCCGATTCATGGCGCGCAGGAGGGTCTGCCGGCCGTCCCCGAGGTTTGCCCCTAAGGCCACGAAAGCCAATGCCTCCGCCGTGGTTGGTGGAGCCGAGACATTGGAACCTGGGCGTTGGGCTTCAGTTGGAAGCATTCAGTTCAAACCACAGATGGACACAGATAGACACAGATACGAACTGGCCGAATCGCACGTTTGGGGAGCGCTGTTACCTTCTCCGGACAATGAGCTGGGCTCGGCGGCAGCCAGGCTACGGCTTAGTACAGTGCATCTGTGTCCATCTGTGTTCATCTGTGGTGTTCTTCTGTCTGGCTATGGTTTAGACTTCAGACTTTAGACTCTTAACCCAAGGACGTCCTGCATGTCGTAGAGGCCGGGCTTCTGCGCGACCACCCACCGGGCGGCGCGCAAGGCGCCGTTGGCAAAGGTCTCCCGGCTGGCCGCCTTGTGGGTCAATTCCAGGCGCTCGCCTATGCCGGCGAAGATGACCGTGTGGTCGCCTACGACGTCGCCGGCTCGCACGGAGTGGATGCCGATCTCCTCGGAAGTGCGCTCGCCGACGATGCCCGAGCGGCCATAGCGGGCGACCTGGTCGAGCTGCCGGCCGCGGGCCTTGGCCAGGATTTCCGCCAGCGTGCGCGCCGTGCCGCTCGGGGCATCGCGCTTCAGGCGGTGGTGGACCTCCACGATTTCGAGGTCGAAGGCCGGCCCCAGGATCTCGGCTGCCTTGCGCGTCAGCCAGAAGAGCGTGTTCACGCCGGTGGAGAAGTTTGCGGACAGGACAATCGGTATCTGCGACTGGCAGCCGGCGATCAGGGACCGGGAGACATCCGAGTGGCCCGTGGTGCCGACCACCAGCGCCTTTTTGTGCTCGGCGCAGAGGGCCGCGATGTCGGGCGTAGCGGTATGCGAGCTGAAGTCAACCACGACGTCGCCTTCGCGGATGACGGAGCGCAGGTCGTCGCCCTGGTCAATTTGGCCCAGGATTTGGAGGTCGGGGAAGTTGGCGGCGCAGGCCACGAGGGCGCGCCCCATGCGGCCTTTGGAACCGGTGATGATGAGCTTGGTCATGTGTGGAACGCGGAGCTTGGTGCGTGCTGCGTGTTCCGTGTTGCGAGGGGCTTCTTCATGGAACACGCAATACGCAACACGAGCGGCGAGCTATTTCAACAATCCTACAGCCTTCATAGTGGTCCGGAGCATCTCGCGGTTCCGGGCGCTCATGGGCACCAGGGGCAGGCGGTATTCCTCTTCGATCTGGCCGAGCATGGCCAGCGCCGCCTTGACCGGCGCCGGGTTGGTCTCGATGAACAGGTCCTTGAACAGGGGGTAATACTTCTGGTGCAGCTTAAGGGCCGCCTTCAGATTGCCCTGGGCGAAGGCGCGAACCATCTGCGCGACCTGGCGCGGGATGACATTGGACGCGACGCTGATAACGCCCTGCGCGCCCACGGCCATGAAAGGCAGGGTCAGGGAGTCGTCGCCGCTGAGGATTTCGAACCTGGGGCCGAGGGCGGCGCGCAACTGGCTGATGCGGTCGGCGCTGCCGCCGGCTTCCTTGATGCCGACGATGTTCTTGCAGTCCTGGGCGAGGCGCTTGACGGTGTCCACGCCGATTTCGACGCCGCAGCGCCCCGGGATGCTGTAGAGCACTATGGGCAGGCGGGTTTGCCGTGCCACTTCCCGGAAGTGCTGGTAGAGGCCTTCCTGGGTGGGCTTGTTGTAGTACGGCGCCACTTGCAGGGAGCCGTCCGCGCCGGCCTGCTCGGCGCGGGCCGTCAGGTGGAGCGCCTCGCTGGTGGAGTTGCCGCCCGTGCCCGCGAGCACCTTGAGGCGCCGGCGCGCGAACTCCACGGACAAGGCGATGATGCGGATGTGCTCGTCGTAGTCCACGGTGGGGGATTCGCCCGTGGTGCCGACCGGCACGATGCCGTCCACGCCGCCGCGCACCTGGGCCTCGATCAGCCTTTTCAGCGCGGTCTCGTCTATTTGCCCTTTCCTGAAGGGTGTGACAATGGCGGTGTAAGTCCCGGTAAACATGCTAGATCTCAGTCCTTCCCTCGAACACGAATTCGGCGGGGCCGGTCAGCGTCACGTCGGCAAATGTGCCGTCCATTTCCCGGAAGCTCACGTCCAGTTCCTCGCCGCCCTGGACTTGCACCCGGACGGGCGAGCGGAAGCCGTGCAACCGGGCGGCAATCAGCGCGGAGGCCGTGACGCCGGTGCCGCACGCCAGCGTCTCGCCTTCCACGCCGCGCTCGAAAGTCCGCACGCGGATGTGGCCGGGGCCGAGCTGCTGCACGAAGTTGACGTTCGTTCCTTTCGGGCTGAACCGTGCGTGGTGGCGCAGTTGCGGCCCCAGTTCGCCAACCCGGGCGCGGTCGGCGTCCGGCACAAAGACAACCGCGTGCGGCACGCCGGTGTTGATGGAGTGAACGGTTTCCTTGCCGGCGGAAAGCCGAAGCTGCTCGTTAAGCCGCAGGTCTGTGGCCGGCGTCAGGCTGACGGTGACGCGCGTGCCCTGGAAACTGGCGCGAATGACGCCGGCCAGCGTCTCGAAGGTGAGCGCGTGCTCGATCCTGGTGAGGCGCTGCACGAACCGCGCGAAACAGCGCGCGCCGTTGCCGCACATTTCGCCGGTGCTACCGTCGCTGTTGTAGAAGTCCCAGGCCCAATCGGCTTTGCCGGAGGTGGATGGCTTCAGGAGGATCAGGCCGTCGGCGCCGACGCCGCGGTGCCGGTCGCAGAGCCGCGCGACCTGGGCGCGGGAGAGGCTGAGCTTCTGTGCCCGGTTGTCCACGAGCACAAAGTCATTGCCTGCGCCGTTCATTTTCGTGAAATCCAACACCATCGGGAGAAAGGGTACCGTGACCGGCGGCGGGTGTCGAGCGGTGTCAGACGGGGGGCTGAGGCGTTCTACGGGTCGGCAAAGGCTGGTGTGGGGTGTCAGAAATTAGCTTACCATTGGCGCGGACCCGAAAGCGGCAGGGGGTTGCCGCACTCCAAAACGCTTCGCGGATTGGGGCGTATCGGACGGCGCCCGCCAGCGTCCTAGAGTGCGGCAGTCCCCTGCCGCTTTGGAGGGCGCCCCGATCGTTTAGGCAATTGTGAGACACCACGCTGGCCCCTGGATGGCCTTGCGGGCTATTTCCCGCATTCGTTCCCACGCGCGCTAAAGAAGCTTTTCACGGAGGAGTCTCCTCTTGTCATCGTAATAGCGCAGCGTTCCTTTCTCAAGGGTGACATGGCTGATCACGTTCGTGGCTGTCCCGCAAACAAAGTCGTCCACCAATCGCCATTGTCCCTGATTGCTCTGTACGACAATGCAGCGGTCCTTATTTCGTTGCGGAATCTCCACGGACTCTATTTCGAGTAGCGAGCCGTCGTCGGTTTTGGCGGGTTCGCCGATGCTGCCCATTCCATAACCGGGGAACTTCAAAGCGAACATGACATGAATCATTGTCTCCCGGTCTTTGAAGGAGGATGGGATCATGGCAGAGGTCATGGCTTTCTCGATCCGGTCTAATTCGTTCGGGTCGAGGTTGTCAGGGTCGTCCTTGTAGTCCTCGTAGGTGGCGTAAGCCTTTCGCATCCTGAAGTGTTCTCCGCGATATTCAATGGACCGATTGCCGACCCCGCCATGGTGCAGCCGGATGAATTGCAACCCAATCAACGCCACGATGACCACTGACCAGACCCAGATGCGGAAGCCCTGCCGAGGACGCGGAAAGATTCCCACAGCGGCATCTGCCATGCGCTGTTTCGCAGCATCGATTTCCTGCTCGGACATTGGAATAAACAATTTGCGCCGGGCGCGGTCCTCGAAGGCTCTGACTTTGTGCGCATCGTACCAGCATCGGAGCGACTCCAAATCATGGAAGGCGCGCGGCGTTTCCTTTCTCCGTTGCAGGCATGTTAGGAATTCCCGGTATATGAACGCCACATCATAGGACGCCACTCGGATAACCTCGTGCTCTGAAGGCGGATCGAACGCTTTCATATGGTTAGAGCAAGTCAAGCTGCCCGTGTGAAACGCGGCAGTGAATGCCACGACGATGTTGTTTGCCTCCGAACCCGTTCTTGAGTTGCGGATTCGAGTGTAGATCAACTGACCCAGGCAGCAGCGGCGGGAATCCAGGTATATTATTCCACCGTTGTCGCGTGTCATTGTGATCAGGCTCTTGCAAGCCTTCTGGAGGCTGCACTCGGTGAAGCCTAGTCGTTCGAAGGCTTCACGGTAGGGCTTAGTGGCCTGCCAGAACTGCTCCGACAAATCCTCGTGCCTGCACTCCGTATCAGTCCACAAGCTCGGCATCCATGCGCCATGGTCGGGCCGTTTGAATCGGGTGAGGAGGTAATTCGATAGAGCATGCCGCCTTCCGCTCATCCGTACCAACTCCCGGAAGCGCAATGCTCGATAATTGGTCTTATAATACCCCGGGGCGAACATAATCCGACGCATTCTAGGGGACGGCGCACGTGGGTCAAGAATTGGTCTCCCGACCTTTGGCGTAGGTTTCAAACTCAGCGTTCTTTGCCTACGCCGGGAAGCGCTGACTCAATGCCGCCGCAGTATGAGCCGATGGTCCACCCGCCGGGTCTGGTATTATTCGAGCGGCGGGAGGTTGGTGAGCGTCGGAGACTTCGCGCATTTGGACTGGGCATCCATGAAGCGGCGAATGCTGTCTTCTTCCTCGTCGGGTTGAGCGTAGAGCGCCCGGGCAGCCCTGGCTGGCCAGGGTGTGACATTGGTCACCCGGCCGTCGCCCATTTGTTCGCGCAGTTTAGGCAAGCCCAGTTTTGCGCTCTGTCGGATGGTGGCTGCGGTGGACAGGCCTGTCTCTTTCGCAGCTTGCTGCATCTCCTTCAGGAAGTTCGGTGGCACCGCAAGCGGATAGGTGATGCTCTTCATGTGGGAATCATACATCTGAGCCGGGCGACGGCAAACGCCAATGCCGGGCAAGCCTACGTAGCGGCTAATGCCGCCGCAGTATGAGCCGATGGTCCACGCGCCGGGTCTGGTGGTACTCGAGCGGCGGGAGATTGGTGAGCGTCGGCGACTCGGTCTCGTTCAGGATGGTCTTGGCCATGGCCTGGAGCGCGCGCCAGCGGGGCCACTCGAGGTCGGGGGCGTGGGCAATTTGCCGGAGCAGGCTGCGCCATTCGATGATGACGCGGTCAATGTCGCCGGGGCCAAGCAGGTCGGTAATCCAGGCCTGTTTGGCCGAGGGATCTTTGTGCACGGCCGCCACGATCTGCTCGGCGCCCGCGCCATACTTGGGCGGGACGCCGTTCTCGAGGTAGCCCGGTATGGACTGCAAGCCATACTTCTCGTGGCAGACGATGCCCAACCGCCCGCCCCAGCGGTTGATGTCTTCGCCGGCGAAGCGGAACCCGGCGTCGAGGTTGGCGAGGTCGTAGATGAGTTCGTCGAGGGCGTAGGACTCCTGCTCCAGCGCGGCGGCGATGGCGAGGCCGTCGCCCTGGGTGAAAAAGCTGACGATGCGGCCGCGGAGTGTGGGCACGCCGGCGGCATCAATGAGGCCCAGGCGCCGCCAGAGCAGGGCCACGCCGGTGCTGGTCGGCAATTCGCGGCAGACCGGCACCAGGCTGCACCGGGCGCAGTCGGCGGGCAGCACTTCGCGGCTGGCGGGCTTCCAGATGGCGACGCCGTATTTGTCCACCGGCACGCGCAGGGTCAGCTCGGCGATGCTGACCAGGGCGAGGATGCGCTGGCCCTGGTCCTGGAACCTGACCACGGGCGTCTTCTGCTGCGCCAGCTTCTCTTGCAGGACTGGCACGACCTTTTCTAACCAGACGGCCTGGGGCACCTGGCGGGCATTCCAATTCGTGAGCCGGCGGACCCACTTGGCCAGCAGGACCCGCTCCTCGGTCAGGCGGTCGGCCACCGTGAGGGCGCGGCCGTGGGTTTTGCCGTCGGGGCCGTCGGACAGGACGCAGAGGGTGCCGGTGCCCACTCTTTCCAGGGCGGTGGGGACCGAAAGGACGGATAGCCAATCGCCAATAGCCGATAGCCGATGGGCGCCCGCTGCAGGTGGGGAACCGGGCAGGGATTCTGGATTTACGATTTGCGATTTACGATTTACGAGATCAGCGTCGAGACGGGCACCTTGCTGCTGATCTCGCGCTGAGGCGTGCGTAACGTCCGCTACACGTACAGCGCCCGAATCGCCTCCCCGCTCGTAAATCGTAAATCGTAAATCGTAAATCCTGATGTCCTTCAGGGCCACCGGCGTTGGCGCGGGGTAGGGCTCCCACTCGCCGCGGCTGTTTTGCATTTCGCGGACGCGCTTGCGGACGTGGCGCGCGCGCTCGGCGTCGGTGCGCAAACCGCAGGGGACGTCGGGATGGCGGAGGGATTCCTCGACCCCGAGGACGATGGGTTTGATGGTAAAAAGCCGTCCCTGGGCGCGAACGGCGTCGCGGAACGGGTCGCGTCCGTGCTGGGCGGCGGCGGTCATGAGGCCGAGCAGGGCCGACCAATCCACCGCGGCACTGCGCGAGAGATGGCATGCGTGGGCATCGAGCAGGCGCAATTCGTTCGGGGTGACCAGGACAAAGCCGGTTTCGTCCAGGCCGCGACGGCCCGCCCGGCCAAACATCTGGAGCAGTTCCTCGGGTTTGAGGACTTGCTCGGCCTCATCGCGGCGGTAAGTCTCCCCTGCCAGGGCGACGCTGCGCAAGGAGAAGTTGATGCCGGCGGCCAGGCCCATCGTGGCAACGACCACGCGGAGTTGGCCGGCCTTGGCGAGCGGCTCGATAACGCCGGCCCGGGCGCCGTAGCTGAGGCCGCTGTGGTGATAGGTCACGCGGGCCTTGAGCAGCTTGGCAAGGTGATCGCCTACGACCAACTTCTGCTCCGTGCTGAGGGCGAGGGGATTGGGCGTGGGCAGTTGGCGGGCTAGTTCGGCGGCCATGGATTCAGCGGCCTGGCGGCGCGGGGCAAAGATCAGGATCGGCCCGAGGTCCTCGGCGAGCGCCTTGGCCACCAGCCGGGGCCAGTAGCCGCGGATGTCCGGGGGCACGTGGTAGCTGAGGTTATTGGCATAGACCTCTTCCAACGGCACCGGCCGATGGTCGTGGCGGATGAGGACGGCTTTGCGGCCCAGCCGGTGCAGCCATTTGACGACGTCCTGCGGGTTGCCCACGCTGCCGCTGAGCAGGAGCAACTGGGTCTGCGGCGGCGCCAGGGCGATGGCCAGCTCGTAATTCAGCCCGCGGTCGGAGTCGCTCAGCATCTGGTATTCGTCCACCACGAGCAGTCCCGGGCCGTCGCCCTGCATGAGCCGGTTCTTCTGGGTTTCAAGCGTCGCCACGATCACGGGGGCGCCGAGGTTCTCGGAGAGGTCGCCCGTGGCGATGCCGACGTTCCAGCCGCGGGCGCGCCACTCGGCGAGCTTGTCATTGGCCAGGGCGCGGGTGGGCACCGTGTAGATGGCCTGGCCGCGGTTCTTGCCGTGGTTGGACCAGAGCTCGAAAATGAGAGTCTTGCCGGCGCCGGTGGGGGCCTGGACGACCACGTCCTGCCCCTCGCGCAGCGCGCTAACGGCCTGCTGCTGCCAGAGGTCGGGCACCGCCACCTGGTTGAGGGCAGGCAGGCCTTCCAGTTGTGAAGCAAGGGTCTGCACGGCGGAGAGCAAGGCGCAAAATCACAGGAAGCCGATCAGCCGGAGCGGGCCGGGGGTTTTGACAGGGGTGTGGGCAAGGCGTGCATGATCACGAGAGCAAGATAGCTGCTTTTGGCAATTGGGAAATGGGAATTGGCTGAAATCCGAAATCCGAAGGGCGAAGGCCGAACGAAGGCCGAAATGCGAAACCCGAAGTGGCCGGCCGGTAATCCTGGCAGTTTGCGCGTGAGGAGACCGCCCACCTCGCGGAACGGCGCGCGCTCCGCACACGCAGGCCCGTGGCTCCCGCAATCGCGACGGGATGAGGGTCTTCGGGTTTCGGGCTTCGGCCTTCTTTCGGCCTTCGGGTTTCGGCCTTCGGATTTAGCTACTGGACGGCACCACCGGGGTCTTCCCGCCATTGGTTTAAGGGGGCGTACCCGCACCATTGTGCTACCTTGTGTGCAGATGAACCTGTCACGCGACCGGCGGATTGAGGGTACCTGGGCCGGGGCGACGGGTTTGAACGACATGGGGTTTGACTTAACTGGCTGTAAATCCTAGACTTGGCACACATGTTTGCGGCTGATTCCAAAGTGTCCCCTGCTCTGATTGGCGAGAGCTTTACCGTCGAGCCGTCGGATGCCTGGAAGCAGCTCGTCCTGCCGGTCGAGCCGTTCCTGGAATTGGTCGCCCGCCGCCTCGGGGAGCAGGTCGAGGCCTTCGACCGGGATATCATTCGCTATGCTGATTACGCCCTGAACGGCCAAGGCAAACATTTGCGCGCCGCCCTGTTGGCGCTGACAGCCAATGCGCTAGGCGAGGCAAGCGACTCCCATGTGACCGCGGCCGTGATCATCGAGACCGTGCACCTGGCTACGCTGGTGCATGACGACGTGATTGATGAGGCGGAGATACGCAGGGGCCGGCTGACGCTGGCGGCCAACTGGACGAACGAGATCGCCGTGCTGCTCGGGGATTGCCTGTTCGCCCATGCCCTTAAGCTGGCCGCGAGCTTTCCCACGCCGGATGTTTGCCGAGCCGTGGCGACGGCGACGAATACCGTGTGCGCGGGGGAAATCCTGCAGATACAGCATCGCCGGGACTTCGGGTTCAGCCGCGAGCGGTATTTCCGGATCCTGGAGATGAAGACGGCGGAACTGTTCGCCTTGTCGTGCGAGCTGGGAGCCCGGCTCAGCGACAGCACTGCCGAGCAGTGCGATGGCCTGCGGCAGTTCGGCCTGGCCTTCGGCACCGCCTACCAGGTGTATGATGATTGCGTCGACCTCTTCGGGTCGGAAGCCGCCGCCGGCAAATCGCTGGGCACCGACCTGGCCAAAGGCAAGCTGACGCTGCCGGTGCTCTTGCTTTGGGAGCGGGCGGATAAGGCCGATCGCGCCCGGGTCCGGAAACTGGTGGACGGCTGGCAGCGGGAGTCCATGAAGCGCATGGCGGAGTTGCTGGCGAAATACGAGACGCTGGGAGGCTCGCTGGAGATCATCAACGGTTATCTGCAGAAGGCGAGCCAGCTCCTGCGCCGCCTGCCGGCCGCCAACGGTTGGGCGGGGTTGATCGGCCTGACCGATTACCTGGCCCGGCAGACCGCCGCGCTCGGCACAGCGCCTCAGGGCAGCCTATGATTATGGCGGAGGAGCCGAGGCGCAAGCCCCCCCAACAACTTCCGGAAGAGCCGAGCAGCGCGGAGTCATCGCCCACCGACGAAAGCGAGCTGGTGCAGCGCGCCCGAAAAGGCGACTTGCCGGCCTATGATGAGCTGGTGCGCCGTTACCAGGAACGCATCTACGCCACCGTTTATCACATGACGGCGAACCATGAGGATGCGAACGACCTCGCGCAGGAGGCCTTCATCAAGGCGTTCCACGCGCTGAAGACCTTCAAGGGCGGGTCCAGCTTCTATACCTGGATCTATCGGATCGCCGTGAATAAGACGATCAATTTCCTCAAGCAGCGGAAGCACAAGCCGCAGATGAGCCTGGACGACCTGGACTTCAACGCCGAGCACGACCCCGACTTCGTGGCACTGATTTCGGACAAGACGCCCAGGCGCGATGTAGGGTTGACCGAGCTGCAGGAAAAATTGAACGCAGCCTTGCAGCGCCTGTCTGAGCCTCATAGATTGGTAGTCACACTGCACGATGTGCAGGGGCTATCGCATGAAGAAATTGCGAAGATCATGCACTGCAATATCGGGACCGTGCGTTCGCGTTTGTTCTACGCGCGGCAGCAATTGCAAGCATACCTGTCAGATTACGTAAAGTGAGTATGAGTCAGGACAGCCACGAGTTCGAATCACTGCGCCGCCTGCTGGCACTTAAGCGTCACGAGCAACCCCCTCCCGGGTACTTCGAGCATTTCTCAGGCGAGGTCATCGCCCGCATCAAGGCGGGTGAAGGCGCCCACGAAAGCGCCATGGAACGCCTCTTTTGGGATGCCCCCTGGCTGCAACGGCTCTGGGCAGCCCTCGAAACCAAGCCGATTATGGCCGGCGCCTTCGGCGCCGCCGTCTGCGCCCTGCTGGTCGGCAGCGTAGTCCTTTCCGAGCGGCCGGAAACCCAGCCGCTGGTCTCCGGGCTTACCGCGACCACCGCGATTCCCGTGCAGCTCGCCAACAACGGGGCGGGCACCGACCAGCCTATGACGGCGAGCACCTTCGGGGAGAGCGTCCCCGCCGCGGATTCCACGGCTCCCGCCTCTGCCGCGGACGGCATCTTCGGTCTGGTGCCCCGGCCCACTGCGACCCTCACCACGCTGACGCTGCCCGGTTCGAACTGACGGGCTGCCTTTTCCCGCCGCTCAGCGGAAGCACGACCGGCTAGTCGGCCCGGTTAAAGACCAGCGTCATTCCGTCGCCTGTCATGGTCAGGCGATCACTGTCCACGTCGGCGGCAAGGTCGTGCTCGCGGCCGGCGGTCGTGAAGGAAATCTGGTACTTGCCGCCCACGTTCTTCCATTTGCCCTGGACGTTCTCCGAGCCGGACGCCGCGCCCGCGCCGGGCGACGTGACCGCCGGCAGGTTCTTGATGGAAATGTCACCACCCGTTTTGGCAACGAGCCGGGTCTTCGCGTAGGCCGAGGCGAACCATTCCTTGAGCCTTTGCATTTCCCGCGACGAGACGCTCTGCCGGTTTCGCAGATCCAGGGCCAGCGCAACGCTGACATCAAAGTTCCAGCGGCCCAGGATGGTCTCCGCGTCGTATTTGGCGGACTTGCCCGTCTGCAGGTAGGCGATCAGGTCTTGCATGTCGGGCAGCACGGTAGTCCACACCTCGTGCGCCAGCCCGGGATTATTGAGCACCGCCTGGATGGTGGGGTGGTCCACGAAGTCCAGGATGCCCGTGCGCTTCTGCCAGTCTTCCGTCAGGCGCGTATCGGCGGCGATGTTCTGAAACTCGGGCCGCTCCGCCAGCCCCAGGAAGGCGGGGTAATGCTCCAGGCCCGCGGCACTCAGGGGATTATTGTAGATCAGGCCCGCCAGGTCGGCGGAGTGATACCACACCTGCGGCATCGGATCGAGGGCGCCCGCCACCTTCGAAAAGCCCGTGCTCTGCATGTCCTGCCCAAGGCGGTTTAAGATGACCAGCGATTTGGGGTCTTTGTCCGGCGTGGCAAGCTGGAAGCTCCAGTAGCTGAACGGATAGACCACCGCGGCGAGCAACATGCAATACAGCGCCCCATTGAGCGCCCCCACGCAGAGCCCCAGGCGGCGGTTAAGCCGCTCCCACAGCGCCAGGCGCAGGTCGCCCGCATGGTACTTGTAATGCACGTCCACCTTCTGATGCACCATGTAGGCCCCCACCTTGAAGGCGATGGAAATGATCACGAACACCAGCAGCGCCCCGACCAGCCAGGCCAGTTCGGGGTACCTCACACCCACTGACACCAGCAAGGGCCTGAGCAGCCTGCCTAGCGGCTTGGCCAGCAGGGCACCGAAGAGAATGCCGATGGTCGAAAATGCCGCCCGCACCCCGCCCTGCCGGTAGCCCATTGCCGCCACCGAGGGCACCAGCACCAATACGAGAAGCCAAATCGTCATGGTTTGAGTTAAACTCCGCTGGCCGGAAATGCACGCCCAAAATGGGCTCCCGGGCGGCACCGGGCGCAGCTCATCACCGCCGCCATTCTTTAGTAGAGTAAGCCTCCGGCATCAGTCGCGCGCCTGCGGCGATACCCCGGTGTGTCTCCCATGGGGCCCGGACCACATGGGAGACACACCGGGGTATCGCCGGATGCACGCCCCTGGCGCGGGCGGGTCGCAGAAACGTCCCTTGTTACTCTCCGCCCTGCAGGGCCAGTTGGGCTGCGCCGTAAAGGCCCGCGTTGCCGCCAAGCCTGGAGGCGTGCAGCTTGACCTGGGCGATGGCGACCGGCTGCGCCCAGCGCCTGGCCTCTGCGTAGATGTCCCCCAGCAGCGCGGCTGCCGGGCCAAACACCCCGCCACCGAAGATGATCTTCTCGGGGTTGAACAGGCTGACGAGGTTGGCAACGGCCATGCCCCAGAACTGCACCGCTTCGGTGATAACCTGTTGCCCCAATGGGTCCCCACGTTCGTAGGCAGCGAGGACACCGCGCGCCGTCCATTCCTTGTAATGCCCTAAGCCTCGGCGGTTTGCGCCGCGGGCCTTCCGCCCCGCCAGCCGGCGCGCTACCTTGGCCAGCCCCTCCCCGGACGCGTGGTACTCAAAGCAGCCGCAGGGAACGTATTCCGGACGGAAAGGCCGCTCCAGCGCGAGCCAGCCGATGGCGCCGGCAATGTCGTGGGCGCCCCGCAGGATACGGCCATCAATCAGCACGCCGGCGCCAATACCCGTGCCTACGGCAAGAAAGATCGCGTTGCGGCAACCCTTGGCTGCGCCTTTCCAGGTCTCGCCCAGAATGTAACAGGCGCGATCGCTGTCTATAGCCACCCTGAGCCGAGCCTTGCCGATGGCCGTGACCAATTCGCGGCGCAGGGGGTAGTCCTCCCAGCCCGGAATGTTCGGCGCCCAAATCCGTCCGGTCTTCGAGTCGCTGATGCCCGGGACGGATACGCCCACGGCGCGAACGTTAAGCCGCTTATCCCGGGCCGCCTTCAGCAAACGGCCAAGCTCAACCCGGATCAACTCCCCTACGGCCTGACCTTGCCGGCCAGCCAGCGGCACCGCCCGGCGCTCCAGCATCCGGCCTGCCCCGGTGAAGAGCGCCCCGGCCAGCTTCGTGCCCCCCAGATCAAGCGCGATGACGGCAGGTCTCCTCACAGCCGCTGGCCCGGCCTACTTCTGCAAAAGCTCGGGCTGTGCCTGGCGAGCCGAGCCGCCCGCCGGGCCTGGCGCCGGAGGCGCGGCTTCGATCCTCGGGGGCTTGGCCACAAAGGCCAATGCCGCCCCGACCAGGAGCATGACGGCGCAGATGACGAAGGAATTGTGGTAAGTGCCGGTCGTGTCGCGAATCCAGCCGGCCAGCATGGGGCCGATTATCCCTGCCACGCCGAACCCGGTGAACACTAGGCCGTAATTGACCCCCAGGTTGCGCACGCCGTAGAAGTCAGCCGTCGTAGCCGGGAACAATGTGAAAATGGTGCCGTAACAGAGGCCGGTGAAAGCCGAGCCGAAGATCAGCAGCGCCGGCGTGGTGTAGTAGCTAAAAGCGAACATGTTTACGGCCTGGAGGATGAAGGCGATGATCATCGTGTTGGTGCGGCCAATGCGGTCGGAGAGGAACCCGCTGACCACCCGGCCACACGTGTTGAAGATCGCCAGCGTGGCCACCGGCGCGAAGCCCCATTTATCAATGTGCGCCTGGTCCCTGGCGATGAGGGCCACCTGCGAAATGATCATCAGGCCCGCCGAGGCCGCCAGCACGAACATCAGCCAGAGCTGGTAGAACTGCCCTGTCCGCAGCATCTCGTGCCAATCCAGGTTCGGCCGCGCCGTGGGCGCTTTGGCGGCGGGCGCGCCGGCCGCCGCGACCGGGGCCGGCGTGTAGCCCGCAGGCGGGTTGGTCAGCAGTTGCGAAAGCAGCGACACCACCACAATCGTGCCCGCGCCCAGAATGAGGAACGTGTTGGGAATGCTCGTCGCCTTCAGCAGGAACTGCGTCAAGGGTGCGATCCATACCGCCGCCAGCCCCACCCCGCTCACCACGATGCCGGTGATCAATCCCTTACGCGCCGGGGGGAACCACTTGATGGACGGCGGCGTCGTCGCCGAGTAGCCCAACCCGATGCCGAAGCCGCCAACCATGCCGAACGTGACCAGCATCAGGGTCGGGGTCTTCGCGAACGAAGAGGCGATCAGCCCCAACCCTAAAATGATGCCGCCGAGCATGGCGACGTAGCGCGGGCCGATTTTGTCCTGCCAGCGCCCGGCGAAGATCATCATCAGCGCGAAGGCCGCCGCCGAAATGGTAAACGGCAAGGAGGCCTGGGCTGCTTTCCAATGCCATTGCAGCACGAGGGCCTTGCCCATCACGCTCCAGGCATAGAGCACGCCCAGGATAAGGTTGATAGCCA
>Ga0335069_10001398_pt1 | contig 39083 bp, 42 predicted proteins | sample Lox_Sample_11_FD_206714 | JGI IMG/M metagenome (GOLD analysis project Ga0335069, IMG submission 206714) | Soil microbial communities from Loxahatchee National Wildlife Refuge, Florida, United States - Lox_Sample_1.1 | ecosystem: Environmental > Terrestrial > Soil > Wetlands | place: USA...
CGCCCCAGATATTCTACGTGCAAGTGTCGCCGTCGGTCGTCAAAAACGGCGAGCAGATGACGATTTCGGCGATCACGACGACCAACGTCGCTCAACTGCGGTTTGGTCCCAACTCGCTGCTCCCAATGGCGTCGCTACAGAGCATCGGCGCAGGCCAATGGCAAGGCACGTTCCCGTTCTCTGCCGCCGGCCTTCCGATCGGCCAAGCCTCGGTGTCCTTGACCTTGACTGCGACGACCGGCATTGGGTCCAGCGTCGCCCTGCCGATTCCTCTCTCACTACTCAGCCCGTAACTCGAGGTGATCATGTGCGCACGACTCACGCGGTACTGGCTCGGACTTGTCGTCCTCGCAGCCGTCGCTGCCTGTACGAAACTCGATCTTGGCGGCACAGGCGCCTCTATTCCGACGGCATCGCCGACCGGCACGTCCGAACCCAGCGTCTGCGGCACGCCCAGTTCCAACACTGACCTCGTTGTCGTTGCGATGGGCAACGAGATTGCGCCAACGTCAGCGCCAAAGTATGGGGCGATCAACGGCTACGCCGTCGTAGAAAATGGCAGTTTCCCGGCGCGCGCGATGCTGATCAACCAATGGCTGAACCAAGGCGTCGTTTCGCCCATCACGCCAAAAAACGTAGTTCAGTTCACCAACGTGGACGCGGGCGGCGCGCTTCATTCCGCTGTCGGATTCACGGGCAACCACTTTCCGCCGGCGCCGTACACGTTCCCGAGCGCCGCGGCATCGCCGGTGGCGACGGCGGTCAGCACCGGCACGCTCTGGTCGACCGGGCGCGTCGCAGCTCCCACCTATCAGCAGTGCTACTCGCAAACGTTTACGCTCAAGCCTGGCATGTATTACTTCGGCGACCTCGATTACTACAATCTCTCGAACTTCCGTGACGTGCTGATCGTCGCTACGCAGCCTCCGCTTGGGCGTCCTACGACTGGTCGTCGAGCGAGATATCTTCACAAGTAATGAATTGATAGCGAAAACCAAGCCCTACTAAATGGGCGCGCGATCGCGCATCGAATTTTGCGAACAAAGCGCGCACGTTCGCCTCGACGGTCCCAAGGCTGCGATCGATCAACGTCGCCGCTTCCTTACTCGACTTGCCGTTAGCGATCGCTTTGAGAATCGTTAGCTCCGTCGAACTCAAACGAGTCCGAGTCATACGGCACACCTCCGTCCTCTCTACGGCAGACAGGACGGCCAGCGCTCATTTCCGCCGGCTGGTTTTATTACCCACTCTGTCAACCGTTCTAGCTAGTTGTTTTTGGAAATGACTGACACAGGGTTAGTCGCTTGCACGATGCTACCACAACGGCCGCCTTGATAGGTGCGCAGCAGTCTGGGGCCCAGGGCACTACCCTGCCAAAAACGGACGTGTTCCTTGACGTGGGACGACCGCAAAGAAAAAAGATGTCGGTTGTGCTCGGGCCAAACAATCCGTAACGCACCAGCGCGCGCTGGCATGGCTTCACGCACGCCAGCGTCTTCTTTAATTGCGCCGAGGTGCGTGCCGGGTGCCCCGGGTTGTTATAAGCCGTCGCTACAAAGTTCGGACCCTCGGTCGGAGCAGAAGCGAGTAGTATTGCCGCGCATGCAGATACTAATATGGCTCGGCACCATTTGATAGTTTCTCGCGCGCTTTCCTCCTCGTTGGTTAGCTCACTTCTTGGTCCTTCTTGAAGCCTTTAGCGTCGACGCCGTCATGCGGCCACTGATTTCTGTGGAGGTTGGGGTTCGTTAGGTCGTGAAGTGCCCTTTGAACATCCGGTAACCGAGCACGCGGTGTGAGTACGTGGTTCTAGTGGTGCAAGTGATTCCGCGCTCCTCGCTTCGCTTAATCACCGCGGACTTAGACGCGGCGAATCGTGACCATGATCTCTACGCCGAGTCGGAAAAGGCGCCTAATACGCCGCGACCGCGTGTACGGCGCATCTCGGCCTTTCGAGGTGATCCCAACGGTCCGCATCTTCCCAACAAGTCCGCGGGCCAATCGTGGGCCGCTCCTGTGCCTTGAAGTGCTACGATCGATAGCCGCGCGGCTGAAAGGCCGCTGGCGATGCCGGCGCAAGCCGGATCGGCTGATCGTTGCCGGCCGACGCTCCGTTGAACTCAAGCGTTACCGGTAGCCCGGTCATATTGCGGAGCCGGATGTAGCGGGCCTCGTCGGCCGCGAGCGCCTCAAACCCGATCAGCTGCTCGTGAAAGCTACGCTCGATCGTACCTTCGCCGAACTCTTCTAGGAACGTGCCCTCAAGCGTACAGTCGATCTGCACGTTGGTCGCGGCCCACCGCCCGACGTTGCGGAGCTCCAACACGATATAGTGCGTATTCCGACCTCCTGGGCCGTCGTGATCGGCGAGATCTCGGGGCGTCGCGCTTCGCAGCTCCAGCACGACATCGTCCGACTGCCGCACGAGAACGCCCGGATCGCGGGACTCCATCGCGATCACGAGCTGCTGCTCGGCGACTGGTGGCGGCGCCTTGCGTTGGATCAGCTGAGCCGCCAGTACGCCGTGATCGTTCGACACGATTATCGACTCAGCTCCGCCGGGCGTTCCAGACCAAACGTTTCGGATTACGATGATCGCTTCACGTTCACGCTGCTCCGCCCGGCCGGTGCGTCGCAGCGCAAGGGCGGCGATCACCACGCTCGCTACAGCAACGAGAAGGCTGAGGGCAGCGGGGGAGTTCGATGCAATTTCAGCCCCGGTCATTGCGAACTATTCGAACGCCCGGGCGTTGAACGTTCGATCGGCAAGAAGCGCAGAAGAAGAACTCGTGGTCGTGATTATCCATTTTGAGAGCGGAGAGACGCCCGCGTCGCCGCGTGCGCCTCTCCAGGTCCCGTTTCTACTAACGGCGGTGTTTCAGAGCGTCGTTCAGCGAATCGATACCCTTTTGCTTGAGATAGGTGTCGAGGCGCATATCTGCGCGCACGCCGGGAGCGAATCCGGGATATTCTTTCCGGAGCGTTCCGATTAGCGTATCGCCGCGTTTGCGGTGGATCTCGCCGTCGTTATCGCGATGTCGGCCGTCTAGGCCGGGTTGTCTGTGTCCCATTGGGCTGTCTTACCTCGAGCCGCACTTTGGCGGCGGAGGAGGCGGGAGCCGCAGATTCGAACGCGAGGCAGTAGTGCCTACCCCCCGGGTCGTCTCTGCGGCCCCTCACCTCGAGTGATGTAGCGACGGCGTTTCGAGCGCCGTCGTTGCTATTTTACTGCGCCGGGCGCGAACACCCTAGTGGACGAACATAGGTTTGGCCCGAAATCTTGTGGTTGCCCTGTGAGCCGACTGTGGGTAGACCCTGTAAACACGATCGTCGGGCCGCCGCTGCCCCGAGGGAGAAAGCTAACGGCCTACCCCGGGCCCACTCCCCCCTTCCGGGAGCCGGTTGCGCCGTACGCTGGGGAAGGCAGGCTCAGCCTTGACCGTCGTAGCTCTTTCGACTACAATGTATTTGTTATGGTTCAGAACAACGTCATAAACTTTAGGTGCTCCCCTGAAGTCGCCAAGCGCCTGGACGAGCTGGCCGGAACCGAAAACCGCTCGCGCTCGAACGTCCTCGACACCTTGCTTAAACGCGTGCTCGACCGCGAGGCCATCGCTTGGCCTATCGAACAGTTGGTCTCGTCGATCCGTAGAGACGAAGAGGAGCATCCCCATGCGACCGATAGCAAATACGGCGACTATTTTCGCGGATCGCTGCACGGAGCCAAGTGGATGCTAGAAACGATCCTCGGAAAATACGCGAAGGATCGCGCGCTCAATGACGTGCGTAAGAAGCTTGGCGGACCGATTCCGCATTGCGCGCCGCGGGACAAGGATGGCAGCCAGATAGGCTTCGACAGCGACGCCTGGTGACTCCGATCTAAGCGCTAATCACTGGCGGCCAGAGCACCGTTCAGCCGAGCCTGTAAAGGCGCCGCGGCGGCGCCACGATGCGTGAGTTTCGATTACCGCTCTTCTATCGCGGTCATCAGCCGGATAAAAAGCCGGGCAACATCATTCTCGTGGGCCAAATGTGGGCCACCCGGACCGCTGACAGTGCAACCGCAATGCGAAACAAGGCCCTTCGAGGCGATCCCAACGGGATTAGAGCCAAGTTGAACTCAATCGGCGATGCGAAAACTCAAAAGGTCGGCAGAATCGTGCATCTTGTTGCGGTCCCAGGGGGAATCGAAAGCGATACCACGGTACAACCCGTGGCAACTGATGACGACTGAAAATGGCCGCTTCTAAGGATGCGGGCGCTATCTACGTCATCGTGGGTCGTTGGCGGTTGTCAAGAGTAAGTGGGCCAAATGTGGGCCGGTAGACCCTCTTCGAATCTGCTTCGCGAATCCGAATCGACTGAGTGCCAAGCACCGAAGGTCGAACAATCCCTATTGAATACTTGGGTGGCGGTTTGCGCGCCGCCTGCCAGCTCGCGGAAGGCATCGACCTACTACGCCTCATCTGCCTCGGAGCGGGCTGGCTGCTACCTGGGTGGTTACGGCAGAGTAGATCGTCCTAAAGGCTCTTAAGCGCCTCATAGATCGCGCTACGTCTTTTTGCTAATTTCACGTCTAGACCCCGAGCAATCGGGCTTCGGCTTACCGCCCTAAACGAAATGTCGGCGAAGCTACCCATGCCGCCAAAGAGGGTACGTTTAATAAAGGCGATCTGCTTCGGATCTAGCGGCGTTGCCTGAGCATCCACTAAGCCGGCAATTGTGGTAAGTATTCCTATCCAGACAGCCGCTTCTTGATCCGCTTCTTTTAGGTCGGTGTTCGGCCACTCCGTACCGTTCCAGCCTGAGGTATTTGGGCCTATGGCTGCTGCAAGGGGCTCAAGATCCTGAACTGCGCCCCTGAGTTCTTGCAGCAAGATTTGCTTACTCATCGGAGGGGAACCGCCAGCCACGCCACTTGTGTAAATCACCGTCCCCGCAGGCATCGTAAGAGTACTTAGTCCTGTCGCCGAATTCCTTGATCTATCAGACCAATATCAAAGAGCTCTGAGAGCATAAATATTCATGCCCCTGCGAATCAGTTATCTGCGCGCTGTACAACACCACAATTTCACGCGGCCTGACTAATGGGGTCACGAGCAATGGCGACGCTCGATGCAAACGTCACACTATCCGTTGGCGTATAGATGGGGTCACGAGCAGGACACATTGCGCCCAGAAACTCACAGTCTCCGTTTGTCTGAATTCACGCCCTCAGGTCATAATCATAAACAAAGTCGAGCAAACTCTACAACGAATCGCCGCACTGTATGCGTTGCACTAGGTCGGACGTGCGGGACAACCATCTTGACATGCGCTCTTGCTAGAGGTGCTCGACAGGGGTATGATTCTCTTTGAAGACGTTAACGTTAGTACAAATAACTTCATAGCACGGCCCATCATCGAAGCAAACCATTAAATGCTGCAACTCGGGTCGGTGGTACTTGGGGCTTCCATAAACTTTCAGTATCTGAGTCATCCAGTATGATTCGTCCAACCGGACGATCCTCGCATAGGCGGTATTGAACATCTCGGCACTTATCGAAGTGAGATAGGTACACTTATATGCTTCGACGCCCTCAAATAGGAGCGCGACCCTCCGAAGTGTGTCATCCTCGGCTTCGATAATGAAGGAAATCTCACATTCGCGCCTCGACGAAGGTACGAAGAACGGGCCTTTCATCACTTTGGTCGCTGGGACGGGGAATGCCCAAAGCTCAGTCACTGCCAAAGATCAATCTCCAGAACTGCAATGCATTTTCGTTAGGTGCCAGACCGCGGATACGCACGACGTTTGTGCCGCTAGAACTAAGCCCGTTACTTAGCAGTCGATTGGCAATGTTAGCTACGACGTTTTCATCGTCGGTTGCATCGATAAAGGCCCACTCAGCCTGAGGTATTCCGGCTTGCATCAGTGCGATCACGGACCGAGTATTGACGATTAGCTGAGAACCCTCCGTCGTGACCGTGGTAATCGGCAAATCGCTGGGTGACATTGTCCCTTCCTGGAGCTGCGCTGCCACGTACTCGATGGACTGGCCAGCGAACGGTCCGCCCTGTCCAAATGCGGGCGAAGCTGTTGTTTGAGCAAAGCTTAACCCGCTTGGCGAATAAAACAAACCTTGAAATGTAGCACCGATGCCTTCGCTGAAGTCAGCGCCGGGTCCCTCGACTGCACCGGATTCGTCTACGAGGAGCGCCGCTGCCAAGGTAATGATCCCCGCGGCCTCAAGCCTCGCGGCAGCGAGGGCAAGAAGATCACCGAGGGCTTCGTAAACTCCGCCCGCGAGAACAGCAACATCTAGACCCGGTACCAACAGAGCGACTGCGAAGCCAATCCCGACGAGTAGTGGTAAGAACCGGGAGAATCCGTTTTGCCATCGTAAGCATCCGAGACCATAGGGATCGAGATAGTTAAATGGATTGTTGTATGCGTACGAATATAGGCTGTAGCCGCTGGGGGCGTAGCCGATTGGGTCTGATTGCGTGTACCGGCCAAACTGTGGCCGATACCAACGAAAGCCGTTGTAGTAGCGACCCGACGCTCCGTTGGGTCCGGTCGATGCCGTAAACTGTTCAGCTTCCTGACCCGGGAGGCGTAACGGTTCGTGTACGTCGCTCGTGCGCTCGTCATAAATCGCCCCGAACGGCTCGTAATCAGCTTGCCAATAGAGGTTCCCAGAGCTATCCGTTTGCAAAAATGGCGCGCCGCGTTCATCCGTCGCGGTCCAGTGCGTCGCCGAGCCGATGTCGATCTGCGCCACCGGCGTACCACCGAACCACACATACTCGTATGCCAGCGCTCCCGAGGTAAGACTACTCTCCCCCTGCAAATGCATGTTCGGATCGTAAAGGAACGCCCTCGTCCCCGAGCTGTTGTGCGCGGTCACCCGGCGCCCAAGGCCGTCATAAGTATAAGTAATTCCGTCACCGGCGCCAAGCAGCTCGCGAGCGGAATACGAGTAGATCGAAGATCCGACGCCGATCTCGTTGCCGATTGCGTCGTGCGTGATGTTGCTGACGCCGACCCCGGCTTGGTTAATCGTCTGAAGCTGGTAGGTTCTCGAGTAACCGTAGGTTAGGTTGCGTCCCGGGAAGTTAGCGGTCTGCAGATTTTGGGAGACTGTGTCGCTGTACGACGCCCTGCCCCACAAACTCGACCCGGTGCTGGCCAGCGTGAGCATGTTCGTGGCCTTGCCGCCGTACGACAGCGACTGGTCGTAACCAGCGTTGAGGTTATCAGTAATCTGCGTTACGTATCCGGCTGAGTTGAAAGTATAGGAGAGGTCGGATAAGGTCGTCGACCCGTGCGTCACCTTGGCCTCTGTGGGCCGATAGCCCTGATCGTACGTAATAGTCTGCTGCGTAGCGTTTCCGTAGGTCAGGCTGGCGCGAGGGCCCATCGGCTCGTACGTGGCCTGCGAGACGTAGGTCGTACTTCCGGCGACCGCCGAGTAAGGCCGGTCTGCGTAATCGTAGGTGTACGCCAGATTCAACCTAATCACCCCGCCCTGCGTAATCACAAGCTTCGTCTCGTTGCCGTTGCCATCGTATGTGTAGGCCGTGGTCGATGGGTTCCCGGCGATTGTCTGCGTCGTTGTGGCCAGCAGTCCGCGTCGCTCGTATGCGTAGGTCGTCGAACCCGACGGGTCAGTCATCGACTTCAGCCGGCCGATGCCAAACGCACCCGACGTCGTGTTGTCGTAAACCCGCGTCACGGTTTCGGTGCTCGCGCCGGACTTCGTTGACGTTTGAACGAGCGGTCGGTTGAGGGCGTCGTAGGTCGTGGTCGTCGTTGCGCCGTTGGCATCGGTCTTCGACGTAACGTTCCCGGCACGGTCGCAGGTTTGAGTTGTCGTACCCGTGTACGTCGAGATCTCTTTTGTCAGGCAGCCGAAGTCATCAAAGTACGTGTTCGACGAAGCCGTCGATGGGGTCGTCGTTCGCGTAAGATTCGACTGCAGGTCGTGCGTATAGGAGGCGACGGTCGATCCGCTGAGTTGGGTCGACGTGACGAGATGGCTAGCATCGAAGCCGGTGGTAGTCGTATATTGGTAGGCACCCGATCCCGACGCGATTCCCGTATTGTTTCCGTATTTGTCCCAGGCCAACGAGGTCTGCCCCCCGGCCGCATCGCTGATGGACGACAGCGTGCCGACGCTGGCGTAGCCGAACGTCTGGCTCATCTTTGTCTGCCAGGTTGAGCATGAGGAAGCCGGCGTTGCACACAGCTGCGCGGTTTCGGTCGTGAGCTGGCTCGCGGTGTTGTAGGCCAGCGCAAACTGCTCGCGCTGGTTCCCCGAGGCATCGACGATCGTGATGGCCGTCGGCCGGCTTGCCGCATCGTAGCCGTTCGTCAATGCGTTGCCTAGCGGCCGGCTCGTTGACGTGAGCTGACCGATGGCATTGTACGTCAGCGTCGTGACAAGGTCCGTCGGATCGCCTGTCACGCCCTTGAGGGTCGTCTTGTCCAGACGCCCGCGCTGGTCGTAGGCGAAATCGCTGACCACGCCGTTGGGGTCGATGGAGCTTAACGGACCGCCGTAGATACTGTAACTGTTGTTCGGCGAGGCCGCGCTTGCAAAGGTGATCGTGTGGCCCAGGGCATCCTCGATCGACTCGAGCTGACCACGGCGCGCCAGATCGGTATCAGTGTCGGGATAGTACCCTAAGGTCGTGGTCTGCGTAACGTCGGTGCGTGGGCCGGTGAACGTCAGCATGCGGCCACGCGAATCATACGTGGCGGAGACGGCGTGGGTCGCGGCCGAGCCACCGGAATAGCCGCTTCGCGAGATTGCCGTTGGAAGGCCCTGACTTGAGAACGTGTACGTCGTGACCGCCGCGGCACCGGCAGTGTCGACCGACGGCTCGGTCACGGTCTGCGGCAGATCCTGCTGTGCACTTTCGAGCGGGTAGTAGGCGATCTCGGTGTTCTTGTTGGCGATGCCGTTATCGGTGAGGATACCGCGCTGCTGTAACTGCGTGACGCTCGGATACGCCAGCCCGATGTAACTCGTCGTGCCGTCGGGGCTCGTAAACTGCACGTCGCGGCCGTACTGCGCCGTAGCCAGCGTTGAGTCGCTGCCCTCAGTCACGCTCAAGGGCCGCCCGAATATGTCGTAGTCGTACGCCAAGGTATCGCCGCGGCAGAAACACAGGTAGCCGCTTACCGAGGTGACCTGCTGGAGATATTGATCCCAGCCATAGGTCGTCAGGTGGCCGAGCGCGTCGCTGATCGACGTCGTTCCGGTTGTGCCTGAGATGGAATACGAATACGTATTGTCGTTGACGCCCGAGTCGATGGACTGCTCGATGACGCGATAATGGTTGTCGCCGTTGCCGAGGTTTATGAGCTGGTAGGTATTCGCTTCCTCGGTATGCCCGAGCGGATCGATGACGTACTGCAGCAAATGCTGGCCACCGTAGGATGAGGGGTTGTAGTACTGATAGGTCCAGATGGAGCCATCGGATTCTTTCACCGAACAGAGGTCGCCGCTGTAACAGTGCCCGAGGATGCTCGTGTATGTGAAGGTTATGCTTACGCCGGACGGCGTGCTCGTGATACCCGTGATCCGATTCGATGTGTCGTATGTAAACGTCAGCGTTCTGCTGAGGCCGTCCACCACGGTGGTGATGTCGCCACTTGTGTTCCTGTTGATCGTCTGCGTGTTTCCGATGCGATCGGACATTGACGTGAGCTGGCCCGTCGTATTGAAAACGAACGTCCGATTATCCCATGTAACGAGCTTAAACGTGCCATCGGACTGGGTATACAGGGTGTCGCCGGAATACTGGTCGTAGGAGCTCGTCCCTGCTCCGAGCGTTTGTAGGTAGATTCGGTTACAACTGCCATCGACGAACGTGACGATGCCGTCTGAGGCATTTGTCATGTCGAGATATGCCCCGTACGTCTCCTGCCACCCCAACCCAAGGTCACCCTGGCGTGTCGATTTTGTGCTATCGTATCGGTGACTGAAGGAGAGTCCGAACGGTCCAGATAGCTGCGCATCTTGGTATTGGTACCAAAGGTTCCCGCTCACGGCGTTCACGGGCGCACCTGTGCATCCGAGGCTACCCACCAACGCGGCGAAGCTCGAAAAGTCCAGCGGGTCGCCGGCGACCGAGAAGCATGCCGTACCGGACTGAACATTGAACGCGCCGAAGGTAGCCGAGAGCTGGAAGCACGGCTGGCCATCGCCTAATGCCTGCGAGCACTTTCCACTGCCTGAGCCGAATGTACAGATTATTGTTATCGGCGGAGTCGCGGTGCGGGCAGCGCCTTTGGCCCGAGACGTCGCCACGGTTTCACTCTCCCCAACCTGTACCGCCGTCACGCTGGTGAGCGGGTTATCCGGGTCGTCGATGTAGGCGAATTCGAAGTCCACCCCGGTGCCGGCTATACGAGTTCCATTCGGCGTCGTCACCCAGATCTGACCCGTTGTGCCCCCGGTTCTCACGCCCGCGCTGAAGGCGCTTCCGATCAGCCGTTGGGCCGACCCGTCGACGTCAAACGGGCGCGGAAGCGTGGCAGTAGCCGCGAAGAAGTACGGTCGCGTCAGCAACGTATTACCGCAGCGAAGCTTGAGTGCATCAATCGCGACGCCAGCAAACGTCTCACGCGATTCGGTGACGACGCGCCAAGCATTGCCCCCAAGGCACGGAATGTACGGTTCGTTGAGCCGCGCGACGTACGAACGCTGCCCCTGGAGGCTGCCCCCGTAGGCCGCCACGGGGATTGGGCGATCGGGACCATGCCCGTCGAACTCGTACCAGCGGGCGAAGGAGCCGAGATCGTCATTTCCTAGAGAACGCCCCAGCCGATCGATGCGGCCGCCGCGATCAAACCCGTAGAATATGTGGCCGTGCGCCGCTGCGGACGCTTCAACCGCTACATCTCCTGCGTTGGTCACCTGGTGCTTCCCTATGGCCGTGACCTGCCCGGACGGGCCACCCAAAAGGACGCCGTCGGGGCCGCGGATGCTGCTGCGATCGTGTGCGTAGAGCGATACCTGGATCGAGTCGACCCGACCGTGCTCAACGCCAAGGGAGAACCACGCATGCCCGTCGTCAGTCCGGTACATCCAATACGAACGTGCAGCCTGACGAATCACCACCCACGGTGATCCCAGCGTATGCAGCGCCGTCGCCAGCGATACGCCGAGGCTAAACTCGCTAAGCATCCGCTTAACGACAGGCGTCGAGAGGCCGCCTTTCCCGCCAACCCACGGCACATCTGGACCGCTCCGCGTGACCGGGATGCCTTTGACCGTCACCGAGGGCGGGCGGCTTGATACGCTTGCAGCCAACGGCGGCGCCTGGACGATCAGGATGCTCGGGACCAAGATGCCGGCGATCACCTGCCGGAGCAGCGTAGCACCTTTCATAGTCCTCCACCTCAATGAAAGCGAGTCTCGACTTGGAGGCACAATGGCGTGCTGCGTCATGCCGCTTGGTATTTCAGCACGACCACCGGGATCTACATGATAGCACCGGCTTTTGAGGCTAGCAACAGTTGACTAACCTGATCCACCGACTAGCGTGATCCACGGTTGACTCAGGGACCGTAGGTCTTTTTTCAGACAAGCTCGCCCTACGTTTTGGGCACCTGTTGAAAACGGTTTTCGTGCCAGAAGGCTCCCTCGCCACGCCCCGTTTCACGACAAGTTTCGTTTGAGGTATCGAACCACGAAGCGTCGAGCAATTTCTGGTAACCCGTCCATCTAACGACACGACAACCGCGTCGTTCGTCGGCCCTTCAGCCGCGCAACATCAGCCGAGGCGACCTTACTTTGGTTTGCGCTTCGAGTTTCGGTGTCTAGCGGCGGCGGTAGGCCTGGTTCAGAACATGTGTACCGCTCGCATTTCAGGAAGTCGATGCCGGGACGATCACCTCGCAAACGATCTGGGTTATGCGAATGTTCGGATTTCCGGATACTGCGGCTTCTAATACAGCTTGCGTAACACGCGCGAATGGTCTGCCCCTGACGGCAGCCTCGGCGACCGCTTGGGTGACGCGGGCGTTCGGCGACCCGCGCAGGATCGCTTCGGCCGTTTCTTGGGTGACGCGTTCTGCCATTATGAGGAAAGGATCTGAATGCCAATTTGGCCGTTATCCAGGTGTGAAATATCCCACGCCGCCGATGTTATGGGGTCTTCGTCGTAGGGTTGCGTATACATTACGTAGTTGCTGCCGAGAGAAAAGCCAGCATCAAAGACGGACGTCGTCCCATTCCCAAAGCCAAGCGCGAGGACTCGCGAGAACGAGTCATCCTTGCGGGCTGACGCCACGATTTGAACCGCCACGATCGCTTGCGGGCTGCCAACCGGCTGGATCGCGTAGAAGTCCTGGTTTCCGGTCGTGGATGAGTAAACGTAAGTCGTATCGCCATCGGGACAGGGATCCAAGGTCGCCGGGTTATCATCAACAGACGTCCAGTTATCGCCGGAAGTTCCACCAACTTGACTAAACTCGTTGTATTGGCCGTCGCCGTTTGGGAACAAGCACATCACGGCGACATCGCCTAGGAAGTTGTTGTTGATCGTACCCGTTGCGTCACAAATGTAGAGGTCGTCGTACAAGTAGTTCGGGTTGTATGTTCCGCCGTTGACTATCTGGACAATATTGGCTTGGTTATTACCGGATAGCGATGTCACCTTTGCAGTGACGCTAAAGGCGCTTTCCCCATTGACCTGCGCCGACACCGTGCCCGTAGCAGTCGTAGAGAAAAGAACGTTAACCTCGATGTATGAGAAGCTGTTTAGGTCCACAATCGCGTTTGCGGACGATGCGAGCAAATTGTTATCTCCATCATAATATTCGAGACCACCAGCAACGGTGAGCCGGAGCTGGCCTTGCAACGTAGCCATGTCGTAGAAGCTTACGATGGCGCTTCCGCCGAAAGCCGACGGATTGAGTGCGAAACCCACAATGAGCTGTGCCGGATTTTGACATGCTTGCGATACATAGCCGCCGCCAGGCAGTTGCAAACAGTTCCCACCTTCTCGGCCGCCAGACACAATAGTTGCGACGGAATCGCCTCCTGTGGATACAGAGAGATACTTTTGGCCAAGCGTGGAGGTATGGTAGTGATCGAAACTGTCGCAGAAAAGAAGCATGCCGTGCACCCCTATTAAGAGCCGATGGCGCCTCGTCACACCAGCGCGCTCGTAGCGCTCGCGGAGCCGTGCATTTCGGTTGACGAACGCCGATCCTGTAAAAGGCATGCTACCGCGATCGTCGTGTGTTTTCAAGTGGGGCAACGTTTTAAGATACTTAGCACTTGCGCATCCTATTGCTCGCACTTGGCTTGGGTGCTATGATTGACGTCTCAAGCGGCAACACTCCAAGCCACTTCTCCGGACGTGGGAGCGGGTCGCGATGGGTTGCGTTTGTATTGAGGCGTGCGAGGATGAGCGCGGCGATCGACTTTCGGAAGCTTACCAGGGAGTAGCCCGTTCCGATGCCGGCTTGAAAGACAGTTGCCGAACTGCCGGTGTATCGCTTCGTGCGTGATGGGCAACTGTTGCGGCACGGCGGCCCGGTATTCGGTTGGTCCTCCGCGTGCTGGGGCTGCCTCGCTGCGGTTGAGCAGTCTCTCCATGATCTCGCCAACCTGCCGGAGTGCCGGGCGAAAGCGAAGCCGCCTAGCAACTCTTTCGAGCCGAGGTGGGTGTCACACGCATATGGCACATAGACGCGCCAATAAAAAGCAGCGAGACGCCGAAAAAACTGCTCTCGCCCTAGTCGCAGTAGTTATATCTGCCGGAGTTAGCCTTGTCGGCCTTATAGTAGCCGCCAAGAGGCTTGTTCGCCACCCTACATATGGGAACGCTGCAAGGGCCCTACTGGCCGCACTCAATCTCGCCAAAGACCTGGAGTAAACCAGTGGGAGGCCAACGCACAGTCCCGCGGCCTTTCGCGTCGGATTCAAAAAAGGGACCGCCACCTTGGTGTCGAGGGCAATTGGCGAACGGTCAGATCGCGACCCAAAGGGTCGCCCCGCGTTGAACGACATCGGATCGTGGATTGTACCGACCAAAGATTCTGCGGGCTGAGTCGATAGCATCGTCAGCACGCGAGGCTTGCAGCGCGCTTTCGATGTCCGAGCGCGATGGCGCGACATGCCCGTGGCGACGGCGCCTACGAAAGACGCTCGCGGTTGGCGCGCCGACAGGCGCCGACAAAGAAGACGCGCTCACCGCGCGGGGCATCTGCTGCAGCGCGCCTGAGTCGCACGTCGAACCTATGGTCGCATGCACATTCAAGACGGCCCAGACTTCGGTGCGCTCGCTACGGAGGACATCAATCGCAGCGACCAACTTAGCCTTCCGGTTACAGAAATGAAACGGTTCACTGAGATCTTAAATCGGTGGTTGAAGATTCTCTATGGCGAGGCTCGCAAGGAGTTCAATATCGACGGGTCCCCCGCGCATCCAACTGCTGGAATAGAAATCGTCGCGGGTGACGACGTGCGCCGCATCGTAACCGTGCAGTTCGGAGAGAGCGTGAAGAAAGAGCTTCTTGCGCAAATCTGGATCGCCATTTCGGGAGCTCGGCCCGAGGTGACCCATGAGTTTCATGGATCTGGCCACCCCAAAGGGGTGTCGATTGCATTCTGAGTCCCCGAAAGTCGCCACTGGCTCAGGGCTCAGTCTGTAGGCCCCATATCCGCCCTATAACGGCGTTCGATATTCCGCTCGACGTCGTCGTCACCCACGAGTCGGGTCACGCCGTATGCGCCGCATCGTTGGGCTTGCGCGTCGTCGCGATCGAGCCGCCTACGATCATAGCGCAGGCCGCCGACGGGAGCGGCCATTACGGGCGCAAAGCCAGAACATTAATCGAGGACATGTACGTGGAAGACGCGCCTGGAGTAAACGGGCGGCTGAACTCGAGAATTCGTACTGAGTTGGCCGCTGTAGCGGTAGAAGACCGAGGCGACGCACAGGAGCGACGTCATATCGGCGTTGGGGAGAAACCTCTCAGCAAGGCGGTTGAGTGCTGACGCCCTTCGCCGAGCTCTGGAGAATGGCGCAAGCGATCTGCGCCAGTAAGAGAAACATTAGCCAAGGCTTGGGCAAAAACCACCACGCCCGCTGCGGGTTAGGGTTCGGCGGCACTCAACGTCATTCGCGAGTTAAGAATGGCCTTGACGGTCTGAGGATGCCATCTTGCGGCTCCGTTATTCGGGGCCACTTGCATCGCTTCGAGTTCGGCCGCTATCCGTCGCAGGCTATTACCTGCCGAACGCATAGCGCAAGCTTTCCTGAGAGCCTGCTGCTGAACCTCGTCGCGCACAAGCCTATCAGCGATCCGACAGTAGCCAAAAGGCGTACGCGCGTAGACAAGTCCACTCCGGCGTTTATGCGCAAGGGCTTCGGCCGTTCGCTCGCCGATCGCCTCGCGTTCCCATTGGGCTACGACGCAGAGCATGTTGACGACGAGGCGACCGGCGGCGGTTTGCGTATCGAGGGATTCACTCACTTGAAACGAGCGAGACGTTGAACTGACCAAACAACTCTATCAAGTCTGCTAGGTCGCGCGTTGACCGCGTGATTCTGTCAAGTTTGGAAATCACGATTCGCGAGATTGCACCGCAGCGTACGTGGTCTAGAACCTTCGCCATGCCTGGGCGCTTTAGGGACTTGGCGCTTTCTCCGGCATCGGTGATTAACTCGCGAGGCAGCCAATCCATAGCCTCGCAATAAGCAGTAATCCGAGCGCACTGCGCCTGAAGACTAACGCCGTCGGTCGCCTGTTCTTGCGTGCTGACCCTGGCGTAGCCGATGATTGCTCGCCGGCTCGGTGGCCCTAAAAACTCCCGACTCCGCATCCGCTCCCGTCACCCTCCGTTCCGAAGTTGACAGTGTGATACCATGCCGGACCCGCTTGGCCAGCGTCATTAGTCGCTGCGCGCGCGAAAACGGCGGATTTCGGCCTTAGCGCGACGAGCGCACTGGCTGAGTAATTCCGACAGGACCGGCGCGAACAGCGACCGGCAAGCCAGAAGCTCGATCTTTGGTGGGCCGGGGCTGACGAACGGCGCCCAACAGCACTAACTACCGAGGGAGGCGGTGAACTACATCTCCGCTATAGGGAACCCCGCGGGTCGAAGGTGGCGGCGCCCAAGAGCCACAGTGCGCGGAGCTGCTCTGAGGCTTCTACTAGGGAGTTCGGCTAAGCCGGCACACCGTTCGCGCGCACCAAGATGCCGCTAAGGAGAAAGCAGGGAGGATAAGATCGCTGCGCGCCGGAGTCGTCACGAATGCCGGTTTGGAGCGCCGAGACGCTGATATCACACTTAGAAGAAGTTGTCTTCCCCGCTACGGCCGCGGCGGTTGATGGTGCGGCGTACACGCTCAAGGTTGGGAATGAGGTCTACGTATCTCCAAGCAGTCTAGAAGGGCGCGACAATGCCGTCATCCGCCAACTTCAGACGGGCCAAGATATCGTCATTCCGCCTGGCCAATACGCGTTTCTCGTTACAGCCGAAACAGTCATGGTCCCAAACGACGCCATGGCGCTGATCTCAATCAAGGCGCGCATCAAGTGGCGCGGTCTCGTTAACGTCTCCGGCTTTCACGTCGATCCAGGTTACAGTGGCAAGCTCATCTTTGGGGTTTTCAACGCCGGACCGTCCACCATCCATTTGCGCAGCGGAGAAGACTGCTTTCTCATTTGGTTCCTGTCGCTCGATCATCCAACTAAATGGGCGCGTCAAGGCGGGGGCCACGACGGCATTACCTCTGATATCGTTGGACCGATCTCCGGGGAGTGGAAGACGATCGACATGCTCGATTCTCGCCTTGATAAGTTGGAACACGAGCAAGTGGGCATCCGGGCCACTTTGAGCGCGGTGATGGCTTTGGGCATTGCGCTCGTTGCCGGCCTAGTTATCTATCTGCTCCACACCGACATCTCGGTCGGGCGCACCGCCTTGCCTGCTAGCCCCCAAACTGCGCCGACTGCCACGCGCGGGCCGGGAGCTTCCAGCGCCGGCGTGCCAAGGCCAAAGCCTTCTTTGACCCTGACACGCCACCCATAGCAACCGCTCCTTGACCCGGACCTTTGCTCTCCAGTATAATGTCGGAAAATCCGACAACTGGAGTTCCATATGCCGACAATCCCGCCTATCACCGAAATAGAGGACTACCTGCTCGGCCTAGTCGCCCGAGATCGCAATATTACCCTCGAAGCGGTCCGCGAGGAGGGACTACGCAGCCCGCACGATCCCCCGTGGAGTTCTGAGGAGTTCGTCCACTACCAGTTCGAGATCGAAGAGCACTTCGGGCTTGATTTGGATCCAGTGGAGGTGGAGGAGGTCCAGCGCGATGTCGCTCGCCTTTCAGTGTTCATCCAGGACCTGCTCGCCCAGCGGATTGTGCAGTCAGCGTGAGCGCCGTAGACGACCAGCTCGCGCTACGCGCCCGACTGCGCGAGGCGCGCGAATACCTCAATCTCACCCAGCAATATGTGTCGGAGCGGACGGGCATTCCGCGCACCGCGATCGCCGAAATCGAGAGTGGCAAGCGGCGCGTGGAGAGCACGGAGCTCAAGAAGCTCGCGCGCGTCTACCTGCGGCCGGTTTCCTACTTTCTCGACGAGACCGAAGTGAAGGTCGCCGATCAGTCGCTGCTCAGCGCCTTCGCGCGCGCCGCGGGCGACCTAACGGCGGAGGATCAACAGGAAGTGCTGCGCTTCGCCGAGTTCCTTCGATTCCAACGTAGGGGTAAGGAGCGCGGGTGAACTGGCTACACGCGTCGACCGCCGCGCTCAACGCCTCAGCGAAAGCTCATCGTAATTGGGGCGTCAAAACGAACCGGTGGATCGATGCGTTCGACGTTGCGGCCAAGCGCGGGATTTTCCTTGCGTTTCGTCCCCTCTACAAGCTCGGTGCGGCGATTGTCCATGAAAGCGATTCCGCTGGAATCATCGTCAACTCCAACCATCCACTTTCCCGTCAGCGGTACAGCGTCGCACACGAACTCGGGCACCTGTTCTTCAAGCATTACACCACGCTGGACTCCAACGACATCTTCGAGTCGGGCTCCCCACCGAAGACGGACGAGGAGAAGCTCGCGGAAAGCTTCGCCTCGTGGTTTCTCATGCCGCCCGGGCTCATCGACGGTTATGCCGCGCGGCACGGAATCGACCGGATCGTTACGCGTGAGCAGGTGTATCAACTCGCGCTCTTCCTCGGAACGTCGTATGAGTCCACGGCGCAGCACCTGCGAAACTCCAAGCGGGCGACGCCGCATCGCGCGAACGATTGGCTCAAGCGTCCTCCGCAGGATATCAAGGAGCGGCTCGCAGTCGGCTTCGCGCCGGCGTCCTGGCGAAGCGACATCCATATGCTGGATGAGATCGACGACCAGATGCCTCGTCTGGTCCGCAGCGGCGACCATGTTATCGTGCGGTTGCCTGAGATTCCCTCGTCTGGATATCGTTGGCGCCATCACGACGATGCGCGTTTTGCTATCGTTTCCGATTCCTACGACTCCGATTACGACGCCGGCGAGCGGCCAGTCCCAACGGGCAAGCTGCGTATGCGACGCTTCGTCCTCTGCGTTGGTGACGTAGAGCAGCGAGTCGACACGGCGCTGACGTTCGTGCAGGCTCGCTCGTGGAAACCGGCTCAGTCAGTAAGACGCTTTTTCGCGCCGATGACGATCGAGTCGACCGCGCGGCTCGGTTTTCCGGTGCGCTATCTTGAGGAACTGGCCGCGTGACCGACCGTCGCGCGGAACAAACCGCGGTGGTCGATCAGGGACCGCGTGGTACGTGCGCGGCCTGCGCCGTTACGTCGGCGCACGAGTGGGCATCGCGCCGTGAGGCATTGTCCGTCGAAGACGCCTTCTACTCTGGCAAGCGCCGCGATCCTTGGCCCCAGCAAGACTGCACGTCTGTCGATCACGTCGTCTGCGGAATCACCGAGGACCGGCATGCTCTTGAGAGCGCCTGGCCGTACGGAAACCCGGGGTACCCGGGACCACCGCCACCCGAAAGCCTTGAGGACGCGAACCGACGCCCGCTCGCCGGGACGTGGAGCGTCGGATCGGTCGGCGACGTGCTGGGCGCGGTCGAATCGCATTGCGCCGTAATGACGCTGGCGTTCGTGCCGTCGGCGTGGGAGCGCCATGACGGCATAGTCGACGTGGGCACCGAGCCGGCCCAAGATGCCCATGCCGTTCTCGCGGTCGGCTGCGACGTACGAAACGGAGAGGACGTCGTCATCATCAAGAACAGCTGGGGAACCGACTGGGGAGACGGCGGCTACGGCTATGTCACCACTGGCTACCTGCGGCAGCATCTGCTCGCCGTTCATTTCGTGGAGAGGGCTGCATGACACAAAGCGGGATCATCGAGGCGGAGACCGTTTCCGAGGCGTGGCTTCGCTATGTGGATCTGGTCGAACCTCACGCGACGGGAGTGTTCCAAGCCATCGTCCGAGTAAGGAATCCCGTCTCCGAATCGAGTGCGGTCCGGGACGCGGTTGAGTCGTTGCTGAGCGAATGGGCTGAGAAGGACAAAACCGTGTATCCTGTCCGCACCGTGCGCACGACGATCTTCCCGCTGCACTACGCGCAGCGCGCTTCCAACGCGGTCGATCTCGCCGACGCGTATCGGAAAGACTATCCGCGGCTCCGCATGTATCCGGGAAATCGGCACGGAACGTACTTCGGGCGAATGATCGACACGCAAGTGTCAACGAGCGGCGATCACTACGACCAACTCAATGACACGATCGCAAAGCTGCGGCGGAACCACAACGCCACAATGACCGAGATTGATCTCCGCTTTGAGACCGAGGAGGACGCGCCGTCTTTGACCATCTACGAAACCGAGAAGAATCACGCCCGAAAAATGGGATTCCCCTGCATGAGCCATCTCTCTTTCCAGCGAGATGGCGCGCTGCTGCACATCGCCGCGTTCTATCGCAATCAGGACGTGGGACGCAAAGCTTACGGGAACATCCTTGGTCTTGGCCAGCTGTGCGAATACGTTGCCGGGCAAGCGGGTCTGTGCTGCGGATCATTGGTGATGGTCGCAGGTAGAGCCTACATAAACACGCCCAAGGTGCTGCTCAAGAAGCACCTGCCACTTATCAGAAGCGCGGCCGCGTGATGGAGATCTCCGAGTACCAGCGGCTCGCGGCGAAGACCGACCGCCACCCCGGCAATGATCGCAACGCGATGGAGATCCCGCTCCTCGGCCTAGCGGGCGAAGTCGGCACGGTGCTCGGTCAGTACAAGAAGTATCTGCGCGACGGCGACGCCCACGAACTCTTCAAGGAAAAGATCGCCGAGGAGCTAGGCGACATCCTTTGGTACCTCTCGAACACTGCGACAAAGTTCGACATCGATCTCGGCGAGGTCGCGCGTAGCAATCTTGCTAAGGTCGCCGACCGGTGGAGCGAACCGGGCACACAACGTTCGCCGCGCTTCTTCGACGACGAATTCCCGCCGAAGGAACGCCTGCCTAGATGGTTTGACGCGTTGTTCTCAGAGCACGCCGACGAGCGCGGCAAGCGGAGGGTCGTCGTTACTTGGAACGACCGGCAGATCGGTGACTTCCTTACCGACAACGCACACTCGCCAGACGGCTACCGGTTTCACGACGCATTCCACTTTGCATACGCCTGTATTCTCGGATGGTCACCCGTGACGCGGCGCAATCTTAAACTCAAGCGCAAGTCGCGCAAGGAGATCGACGAGGTCGAGGACGGTGCGCGCGCGATCATCTACGAGGAGGCGGTCTCCGGCCTTGTGTTCGAGGACGCCAGAAATCACCGTTACTACGAGACGAAACGGACGCTCGACTACGGCCTGCTCGACTCGGTCAAGCGGCTAACGGAGCATCTCGAAGTCCGAGTCCGCAGCCGCAACGAATGGGAACAGGCCATTGTTCGTGGCTTCGACGTTTGGCGCGACCTCGTCAAAAACGGCGGCGGCATCGTACGGTACGATCTCGAACGGCGCGAGATTGCCTACCTGGGCACCAACGAGGGGACACAGTCTTCGTAGCCCCTCCGTGGTTCGAGCGACCATGAGCGGGGGAACGCGAGATCCTCGATCGGCGCGCCGCGCCGATGATATGCCTGCTTGATGGTCGTGCGCTTGGCGGCGCCTTGGACGTGCGGATGCGACACGCGAGAATACTTCGAAATCTCGCAGAACAGATTCTGGCAATCGATTAGCTTGAGCGGTCGCCCGTAGAGTCCGGGAAAATCTAGTCCGAGGCGTTCAAATTGCGCCTGCTGACCTTCCGTCACTGCGGCTATCACGGCTTCGGGTTCCAGCTGGCCGCCGTTCTCAAAACACTTCGAGATTCCATCGACGGCGCCCGGGCCGGCTACGACGAACGAATCCTCATCGAACGCGACGCAATCGGAGTAGTTCAGGTCGATCGCATATTGGAATGCCAGAAAACGCCCAAACGATGGCACGGTTCGCAGGACGGCATACAGTTGACGCAAGCTCTTTGTGTAGGCCCAGCGCGAAGCCATATCGCTCTCGACCAGCGAGCGGAGAAGCGCGAGATGGTTTTCGTGCTTCCGGCGAAGACCAAAATTCGGGGATGGCATGATGTAGGCCGCCGAGTAAATCGTCTGCCCGGCTTCGAGTGCCCTCAAAAGTACCGCATCCGCCTCCGCCCAACCGAACTTCTTGGGCGATATCCGTCCGAGACCCGATTCGAGCAGCTCCCACGTCTCGATCTTGTTAAATATCTTAAAGAACAACGTTCTGAAAAACACTTCGCGGGCGTCGGAGCAGTTCTGCACAACATGCGCAATCAGATACTGCGTGACGCGGTCGATCACGCGGTAGGCATTCGTGAAGCGGAATCGCGCGATAATAGGATCCTCCGTCAGGACAAGATCGCCCCGCTTGCGGCGCACGAACGTGCGCATCCGCTCGTAAGCGAACCTCCAATACTCATCGAACACGTCGGTTGCGCGCAACCGCCCTCCGACGGTGAGTACCGCACTACGCATCGCCCAGAGCCTCGGCAACGCGGCTGCGTGCCGCAAAGCGCTCTCGGGCGCTGGCGCCCGTAATCCGCGGTAAGACGGATTCGAGCACGGACGTCGCCAGGTCCGGAGCGATGTTCCAGCCCAAACGGTCGAGGATCTCGCCGACCCAAACGGCCTTCCCGCGCGCGTCGGTGCCGGTCGCGTGAACGAGCTCAAGCGTCCTCGCGGCATCGCCGTATCGCGCCGAGACGGCATTGCCCGCCAGCAGCATAAGCAGGACGTCGATGCGATCCGCCGCCTCGCTCGCGGCTGCCGGCGTCGCCGCGCGACCACCGGCCGATATCGCCGACCTTACGGCGCGGCCAACTCTCGCCAGGTTGCAGACCGTGATCGAATCATCGAGCAGATCCGTGAGGCTACAAGCCGATGGAAAATTCAGGGAGTGCGCCGCGAAGGCGTGCGTTAAATGCGCTCCAACGACTTCCGGAACGTGCCGTGTGATCAACCGCGACAGTGGGACAGCGACACTCGCGCCCCGTCCGACGCGAAAGCAACGCCGTTTGGAGTCGATCGACAACTTGGTCTGCGGCGACACGCCGTAAGAGAACGCCGCGAGCGAACGCACGACACGGGGGAAACGCAACGCGATGAGGGCGTGCAGGCGGAGCCGGGCATTAGCAACGTGGGTCCCAGGACGAAATTCGATCATGGAAGGGGGCCTCGCTTCGAAGACGACTGGCGGGATCACCGCGCGAGTGCTCGCCGTGCGAAGCGCGCGCCGACGAAGCGCCTAACACCGAAGTATCGCAATGCACAGGTAGCGTCCTTGGGGGTTCTTCGGCTGCGAGTATGTGGATAAGATTCCGTGGATTTGCTGCTCATTGCAAGGAGGCCGCGATCACGTTAGCTGCGATGCGCGCGCGCATCGGAAGCGGAACGTTCGGTCCCTCTTTGCCGATCCGCCCGTGGGCAGCGAGATAGCAAGCAGCGATCGTCGCGTCGGTCATGTCCAGCGGGGCCTGCTGGGCGGCCACCCAAGCGGCGCGGAGAGTCTCCACCTCGGACCCGCTCATCGACCATACGGCGCGATCAATGCGCGGGCTCGGCTCCATTTCGAACTCCCAATCAGCCGCACGCCTAGCAGATAGGTCATCGTGCCCCAGAGCAATATGGCGGCGCACCGTCTCATCGCGCCCAAGCTTTGGAGGGGTCGGTTCGATCGCCGACGCAGCGTGCAGCACTAAATCCCTTCGCCGAGTCGCCGGCATTCGGTGGTCAGCGCCGAGAATCACCGCGGCGAATTCCGCATAGTGCCCGGCGGCGAACAGGAACAGCGTCGGATTGCACCACCGCTGGCGGGTAACGGCGCTTGCCGCCAACCCGGCCCACCACGCTGCGGCTGGCGGAGGTTTGACGATTCGGCCCCCGGCGAGATCATGCAGGTAGTTTACGCCGTTGGGACGGCGCTCGGCCGGGGGAGCATCCAAGCTGCCCGCGACGCCTATGGTGGCAGCCTTGGCGACCAGGCGCTCCGGGATCAACTCCGTTAGGAGGCTTTGCAAATTTCCGGTTGGATGAGGCAGAGGCCACGGCTGGAAGCGCATCCTTGCATAAGTGTACCCCAATATGCAAAATCCGGCTACGTACCAGCCGAACGAGAAAGATATGCGCCCTCAAAAGCACTGAAGCTCAGAGGTCCTACCCTGGCCCCAGATCGGCCAAAATAACGCGGGTAGCGGCGCTCCAGGATCCGGAGCGCCTGATACGATCCAGGACCGCCACTTAGAGCCTTAACTACAAGCCGCACCACCGCTCGCGCGCGCGCGCGCGTAGCGGCGGCAAAGAATTCAGCGTATGGCTTCCGCCCAGCGGCGCCGAGCTCCATCCAGCGTCGGAACGTCCGCTCGCTAAGCCCATTCGCCTCGGCAGCGTATCGGTCTGGAACGGAGGCCTCCAAGAGCCCGCACACCGCCTTTGCGACCTCAGCCGTCAGCTTATTCGGGCTACCGGGGGGTCGTCCACGTTTGCCTATGTGTGACTCCATGCCTCGATGAGGTCCGGATAGTTGCGCCAATGAATGGTTAAGGGTCCCGAAGGCACAGGATCGGCCCAATATCGTACTCGCAAGGCCTCGCATAAAGTAATGCACCATCCTCTCCGACTCCCACAAAGGTCGTGCCTACTAATCCGCACAGGCCATATTCGTAAACCGTGCACCCTTCGTAAAGGAGGTCGACAAGCCTTAGTCGATCGCTCCGCGACATTTGAAGCCGCTCACGCTCTGCGGAGGCTGATGGGCCATCACGTTCGGCCACCTCGCAAACGTACAGGCGCCAAGCGTCAGCGAAGCCGACCACGCTGACGAGGAGTCTCTTCACTCGCAAATCAGTGCCACAAGCCACGCAGAAATCCGCCGGGCAAGGCACGTGGTCCACACCTAGTTCGTCGAGAACAGGCGAGCAAGAAACGCAGGTGGGCTCTCTCGACAGAGATACATTTGGCACACTCCATTGCATGTGTAGACTCCTCAATAATACGAACTAGGCGCCGGGCCGCAAGGACCCTGGGCGCTTTTCCTTGCCGAAAGCTTGGACGCTGGTGCCTCTCGCAGCGCGCATGAGGCCGGCCATTAGGCGTAATGGGTACGCCTGCGTTAAATCCACATCGCCACGGAGCCGTGCGTGATTCAAAGCCATACTTTTCATTTCGAATCGTCTGAATAGTTGACTGAGCTCCCATAAACTTTCACCGCGCACGTGTACGAAAGACTTTCCGGGAAAGCGGGCCAACGTTTCAGACAGTTCGGACCAGCTAGTCCTTCGCATCGCGCAGCCCGATGCCACGCCAGCACTTGCGTCCAGTGCCCGTTCGACCCGACTCATATCCCGCTTCGGTAAGACGGCGACCAAAGGCAGTCTGCGTAAGAGTACGTTCGCCAGTGCCTTCGCACCAGCGCCTGTATGCATCGAAAAGAGCCGTGGCTCCGGTGCTGCACCGCGCGTCAGCGACGCATTCGTCCGTCACGAATTGCCCCACTACGTCGGACTGTGCCCGGTAGGCTGCGGTCGCGCGTCGAACCGACTCCGGTGGGCGGAGCCCACCGTTCTGCCATTCCAAACACCCCCTTACAGCCCAAGCTAATATTCCCGAAAACTCGGCGCGCAATTTCGCGGCGAGCTGCGGGTCGCAGGTGCCACCTGTGAACTGGACTTGAAACGGAATGAGGATTACTCTGCGCCAGATACCATCGTCCGTCCCTCGGATCTGCGGCGGGTGGTTGGTGCTAATCCAAAGCTTGCAGACTGGGAAGAAATCGAACTCGTTCTGGTACAGCTGCCTGGCTGTTGTTCGATCGCCCGCGACAATCTGTTTGACGCGCGCCTCGTCGAGTGCACGGCCATCGTCGATCTCGCAACCGGCGACAAATCGTACTCCCCGCAAGCGCGCGATACCGGGCGAAGCGCCTCGGTGCCCGTTCGATTGCCGCAACCAAGTTTCTGGATCTGACGATTGCGCGTATTCGCCAAGTAACGTTTGAAGAGTTTCGACGAACGTACTCTTTCCATTGGCGCCGCGCCCATAAAGCACGAAGAATACGTGCTCGCGCATATCGCCTGTGAGGCAGTAACCGGCTGCGCGCTGCGCAAAGTCCACCATTTCCAAGTCGCCGTCGAAGATCTCACAGAGAAATCGATGCCAGCGGGTAGCCCGTGCATTGGCTCGGTATGTCACATCAAGCCTTTTTGTAAGCAGATCACGACGATCGTGTGGGCGCAGAGTTCCTGTGCGAAGATCGATCGTGCCGTTGCGGACATTGAGTAGCCATGGATCCGCATCGAACGCCTCGGGATCTCCGATCGCGACGGGCCGCTTTGATGCCGCAAGCCTAGCCACATTTTCGTGCCCATGGTAGCGGCGCAAGCGGATAACGTACTGCAAGGTTTTCTTGCGCAGTTCGAGATCATTGAGCTTCTCCACCATGGCTAGAACGCGATCAGTAGCCTCGGAAACCAGTCGCAATATTGCGCCGTCGCGGTCTAGATTGAAGCGGCTTCCGTCCCAGATAAACCAACCCCCGCCGGCTAGGCAGTAGCGAACGCGATGACCAAACTCGCGAATCAGAAAACGAGCGGCGTCGTCCTCGGAAAGCAAGTCGAAGCCGGGTGGCCCCGCAAGCGTGGCGCTCCTTTTTCTGAGTCCGCGCTGCCGGCCACTGGCTTCGCCGCCCCCGCTTTCCACTTCTAGCGCGCCACGCGGCCAGTATAGAGCAGTTCTCGGGCAAGGCGCATGATCCGCGCTTGAGTTTTTGGGAAATGCCCTTGGTCGAGAATGTCAGCAAGCCGCGCCGCATTGAAGTCGGAACGACGCGCCACTTTGAGGATTGCATCGCGGACGCAGCCTTTCCAACGCGCATCGTCGCTTTCTGCACACCGCTGCCACCGAAGGCATCTCTCGCCCATGAGGAGGTGGTATCCGCCGAGCAGTTCTCTGTATCGCGCCGGATCGCTTAGCGCGAGAGCATCTACATCCGTGATATCGCGGGCCTGTGCGCTGAAGCTGTTGCTACGCATCGTGGACGTTTCAGTTGCGAACCTATCGCCAGAGTGTTGCGTAGCGACGTAAGACACATGGTCTTTCAATGCTCTGGCACCTTATATACCGGGGGTTGGCGGTTCAGTGCCTCAAGGAGATCAAGGAGCACGATCACCGCCTCACCGTCTCGCAGTATCACCTGTCTTCTTATACGGGCTGGCCGCCGCGACGAAAAACCAAGCTTAGGCGCCCGCTGCCATGACCGGCCAATCGCTAGTCGGATCCTCTCGTTCGCACGCGATGTCGCTCTATGAACCTGTCTATTTCGCGTTGTTCTATTTTTCGATCTGACCCAACGAGGACGAAAGATAGTTGGCCTGTCGACATAAGCTCGTAGAGCTTCGTTCTAGAGATTGCGAGAAGTTCGAGCGCGTCATCTGGACGTAGAAGCCGGTTAGGTGGCTTGTCCGTGGGTTTTGCGACGTTCCTAGGCACACTTCCAAGGTACCTCAGGGACCGGACCACAAATAGGCCCAAAAACCTGTCGTTTTTGGGGCACGCAACCGACCGTGGCAGCGCCTGGGAGACCGGCTAGAGTTCTCAATAGCATGCAGATGGCTAATGTGCGCAGCGTTATCGACAGCGCCGCGAAAACTTACGGTGCGACTCTAACGGAGCTATCCGATCGCAACGCCTTCCGAAGGAAGGCACTTGGGCACGTCCTGGCACGTCCGGTCACCGCCAGAACAGCGGTCAAAACTATTAATGCTATGCTTAATTCACGTGTCGCGAGAGCATGGAGACGCAGGTCGTATAGCACGGTGACGGCGGACGGTCGCCTCCTCCGGCCGCGGGATCGCCCCGTCCACGTCTGGCGTCGGATCTTAGAGACTCTATTACCGGATCGCATTGAGCGGGAGCTGGCGGACGTTCTAAAACGGTTTCCTCCCGATGGAGATTGCTCACTCGCCAGCTTCGTGGTTCGAGGCCTCGCTAATAAGGGCATTATCCCGCCGAGCAAGCAACGTCGTGCCGAGACCTGGCTGTCGCGATCCCTCAGTGACCTTCGCATTCGCAGCCTCCCGGTAGCGCGGCTGACGGTCAGGCCGGATGGTAAATTAAGCGGGCTGCCAGAACCCCATCTATTCTAAGGTTATTATATACTTGACGAAAACTAGGTATTAGGTTAAAATGGAGGCGTGAAGAAGTCTTTAGGGTCTTCGCCTTTTCCTAACACCCCGCTCGAAGCGGTGACGCGGTTCTCCGACCCGCAAGTAGCGCACGATCACTTCGCCAAGGTGCGCTGGCCGAACGGCGTCGCTTGCCCCCGCGATTGCGGCTCCATTAACGTCGAGTACCTGCCGAAGTATCGCCGGTGGTACTGCCGTGTTTGCCAAGGGCAGTTTACGGCGAAGGTCGGCACGATCTTTGAGGATTCCCCGATCGGCTTCGACAAATGGCTGCCAGCGGTTTGGCTCATCGCCTCCAACCGGAACGGGATCTCGTCGTGTGAGCTTGCCCGCGCCCTTCACGTTACACAGAAAACGGCTTGGTTTATGCTTCATCGCATCCGCGAAGCTATGGCGAACCCACACTATGAGCCGTTCGGCGCGCCAGTAGAGGCTTCGGCGCGCTAGTAGAGGCTGACGAGACCTACATCGGCGGCAAGCGCGAATTCATGCATCCAAAGAAGCGCAAGGAGTTGAGCGGTCGAGGATATGTGGCTAAGACCCCCGTTATGGGTATCCTGGAACGGAACACTCCCGAGCCCAAAGGCAACGTTCGCGCCTTTGTGATCCCCTTCGTTGAAAGCCCAGAGGTAAAGGGCGCGATCCGTAAGTACGTCAAGCCTGGCGCGGAACTCCACACAGACGGAGCAACGTGGTACAAAGGACTTTCACGCGAGTACACTCACCAATCCGTCGATCACCACGCGCTCGAATATGTACGTGGGCACGTTCACACGAATAGCATTGAAGGGTTCTTCTCTGTCCTGAAGAGGACCCTTAAGGGCACCTACGTCGCGCCGCGCCCGAAGCACTTGCAGCGATACGTCGAGGAGCAGGCCTTTTGCTTTAACGCTCGCGAGTGCAGGGACGGTGAGCGATTCCCATCGGCACTTGCAGGCGCAGATGGGAAGCGGCTGACGTATAAGGCGCTTACAAAGCAGCGTTAGCCATCCTCCTCCTGCGGAAACGCATCCTCAATATCCTCGACCCTCGTTCGCTTAATGATGACGTCGAGGACGACGTTTAGTTTTGCTGGTCGCCCCCGATCACACAAGTCAAAAACCAAGCGGCGGAGAGCCCGCTCGGCTGTCCGGGTTACGCGATGCCCCAGGCGCCGATTAAGCGGCTCAGCGTCACCCTGCATACGAGGGGCTAATATAGCGCCTCCAGCCACAATTTGCTAGCTTTTACCCTTTGCTAGCTTGCTAGTTTGCTAGCAAATCGGTTATGATAGTGGTCATACGGAGAGCTCAACCACAAGATTTAGTGGCTTGACCCTGCTAGCCGAAATTTGGTTGGATAGAAATCCACTTTTGAAAACCTGGAGAGCATGGAACGACGCTGCCTAGTTTGCGGGAAGCCGGTCGAAGCCGACGAACCCGGTTACCCACGATCCGAGCCTTTGTGCGATCTAATTTGCATGAAGATTTGGTGCGCACAAACCGGATCAGAGTTGCTCTCCATAAGACAATACGCCGAGCGGATGAGTTCGCGTGGCACAGCTCGCTCACCCGACCCGGCGTACTAGTCGTCCCTGCTACTTAGCCGAAGCTAGTAGCGAGGTAGGCTGAGCAGATTATCCTCTAGAGAGTCGTTCGGTTCCGTACGCAAATACGGTCCGCGAAGTTCCCCTCCAACTACACGTACACGCGTCTGACGTATTCCATCAGGCGACGTGTACATCTCGTTGCCGCCGGTTACGAACGCGATACATTCCTCAGCGGTATGCATCTTGGTCTTGCCCCCGGCGTGGAGACAAACTACATGGGTGATACCGGCGTCAGTTACCCGAACGCCGATTGCTTCTAGACGTAACATAGATTTCTCCAATGCACCTCCTTTCCATATAGCACCCGGCACCTTGTAAGCGCGGGGACCGCGCCCAAGGTAATGGCACTCGCCAGACACGCTGGAACGCTTCGGAGTACCCTCGGGCTACCGGCTTCGCCCGATTTTGCCCCTCGCGGAAGCAACAAGATCGCTCGCGAGGACCTTTATTTTACCTTACTGCCCGCCTTTCGACAAAACTGCGGCCTAGTGGTAAAAGCAGTGTGGCCGAGCCGTGAAAATAAAGGAAATCCGCCGGCCGGGCCTCGAACCCGGATCCAAGCCTTTTCAGACTTGGCACCGCTTCCAGGGCGGTTGCATATACCGATTCTGCTAGCGGCGGATAAAGCAAAGGAGATCGTCTAGGCGGTCTCCTTTTTGTCGGACCATTCTTTCACGGCCTCAGCGAGCGCGGCGAACGCTTCAAACGTATTGGTCTCGGGTTTGGCGGCCCATATCTTAGCGTCAGCGTACCGCAACTTAGTTTGGTTCTTTTCAATCCAGCTGACGAGCTGTGCCCGCAACGCTTCGATAGCTTTATTGCGGTCGGCGTTGTATTGCTGGCGCAACGTCATGGGAAACCGATCAAGCACGGCAGCAACAGTCGCAGGGCTTTCGATAACTTTGTTGTTAACAAGCCACTCGGTCCACATTCGGGCTGTCGCGATTGAACCATATTCGATGATCCACTTCGCCGCTAACTCGTCGTTCGTCAATTGCCCGCTGGCTGTGTCTTGCTCCCCTTGCGGCTCTTTATATCCGTAACGGGCAAGCATCGCCAGAAGCTCTTTGTCGTCGCGGTCAAGCATCTGCACCGCGCCGAAGTGGTCGCCGGACATTTTAAGGTGGTAGCGTTTTTTGACAGCCAAAGCAGCTCGCGCCTCCACGAGTTTAGCTATCAAGGCCTCGGTGCTATTGGCCATCCTGGCACGACATTGGTCGCAGCCGCTGGGACCTCCTCCTATTTCGCTGGGGTCTTTTTGGCCTTCCCTGTTTTCCTGGGATTCGGCGCTCGCTTGCGCCTTATTGGCTTCGCCACGGCGTCGTCCACCTCGGCCTTAGGCACGGCTAGGAGCCTGCCTAGGACCTGATCGAGGTCCTTCACGGGGATGAGCGGCTTCAGAGGTCGCTTCGCCATGCGGCGATGGTAGCACGGCCGCCCGATCGGGGGCTAAGGCCTGGGCACGGTCGGCCTTCGGATGTTTCTTCATCCGGGGGCCTCATACTCAAGTATTTAATAGCCTATTCTAGAGGTTCGGTCGGCACCCGGCCCTCCGACTGGGCGAAGCCCGATGGCTCTGACTAGGCCGTTTTGTAGTTTGCCCTAGATTTCCGTTGCGACCATGCGGGCGGCGTCGCGCCCGCGCTGCGACGGCTTGCGGTCGCCGAGTTCGCCGACGGCGGGCAGCACTATACTGGCCACGCTTATCTCGACGCGATGGAGACGGCGCGTGCGCGCGGCGTGCCGATCGTCACTCCGCGCGCCGGTTCGGAGTGGCGCACCGACGACGGACTCGTGCTGCACTTTCTCGGGCCGTCGCTGCCTTTCGTCAGCGGCTCGCGCAACGACATCAACGAAAATTCCGTCGCCTTCACGCTGCGCTACGGCGGCTTCTGCATGCTCTTCACCGGCGACGCCGGCGCCGCGGCCGAACAGCGCTTCTTAGCCGAACGCGTCGACCTGCGCTGCGTGATTCTGAAAGTCGGCCATCACGGCTCGGCGTACTCCTCGACGCCGGCCTTCATCGCGGCGGTGCGTCCGCGCTACGCGATCGTCTCGGTCGGCCGCCACAATCTCTTCGGCCATCCCGCGCCGCAGACGCTCGCGACGCTGCGCCGATTCGGCGCGACGATCTACCGCACCGACGAAGACGGCGCCGTCACGATCCAGGTCGACGCATCGGGCACCGTTACGCTCTCGACGATGCTGAGCCCATCCTAACTTGGTCTTCGCTTTTTGGCCGCGCTGCAGTGTGCGCCTGGTCCGTGGGCAAGGGCGCCGTGGCGACTCGCGGCGTCTGGCCCGGGAACTGAGGCTATGCGCCGAACGTTCCTCGCTGCCGATGCGTTCCTGCATCGGGGGAGCGAAGCACGTGAAGGGATCGCGACTTAGCCGCTACGCCATAACGCTGGGCGCGGCCTCGGCATTGCTCGCAGGGTGCGGCGGATCGCAGCCGCCGATCGGCGCGCCAGGCGTTATGCCGCAAAGCCGCGCGATGATCACGCGTGATGAACCTAGCGGATCGTCACAAAATACTTCGAGCGTCCCTGACGGACTCGGACCATCCTCACGATTGGTCGCCCTAAGCGGCAAGCTCTACGGGACGACTGGGGCCGGCGGCGCCGGCAACGACGGAACCGTGTACCGCATCACGTCCAGCGGCGTCGAGGAAGTGTTGCACAGCTTCGCAACGGGTTGCCGGAGGCGGAAGAAGTGCTCTGACGGCTTGAATCCTACGAGCCTAGTCAGCATCAGCGGCACGCTCTACGGCACCACCGGGCGCGGCGGACTTGGACCTTGCGGGAACTTTCATGGTCCCGATGGTTGCGGGACCGTATTCAGCTTCAAGAACGGCGCAGAGACCGTGCTGTACAGTTTCACCGGCGGTGGGTGCCGCCACCCCCGCCGTTGCCGCGACGCTAACTATCCCAACGCGTTGGCCGCGATCGGCGGAACGCTGTATGGCACGTCATGGTATGGCGGTGCTTATGGGCTAGGAACTGTCTTCAGCGTCACGACGAGCGGGGTCGAGAAAGTGCTGCACAGTTTCGGTCGCGGGGGCAAAGGATTGGGTGCCGAAGGCGGAGCGTATCCGAATGAGGCATTGACCGACGTCGACGGCACGCTATACGGCACAACGGCCTACGGAGGCGCACAGGGTGCGGGGGTAGTGTACGGCATGAGCAAGACCGGCCGCACGAAGGTCCTGTACAGCTTCGACGCTCCTCCAGGCGGCGGCAGCGCGGGCTCGAACGGCTTGATCAACATAAACGGCGTGCTCTACGGCACGACCAGCGGCGGCGGACCGTATCATAATGAGGGAACCGTCTACAGCATCACGACGGACGGCACCGTGAATGTGCTGCACAGCTTCGGAGCGGGTTGCCCGCCGCGAAAAAGATGCTCTGATGGCGAATACCCGGATAGCGGGCTGCTCGATGTCAACGGCATGCTCTACGGCGAAACGGCCGCAGGTGGTACCCATGCTTCGGGAACCGTGTTCAGTATTACCACAAGCGGGAGCGAGAGCGTGCTGCGCAGCTTCTCGCAGGGTTATGGCCCCGCAGAGGGTCTAACTGCGATGAACGGCATCCTCTACGGCGTAACGTTTGGAGGCAGCTGTGACGGCGGCACGGTCTTCAGCCTCACCCTGAGCGGGAAGGTAAAGAGATTACACACGTTCTGCTGAGCCAGGCGCTTTATTAGCCGGATAAAACTCCGATTGCTCTCCAAGATCACCTCGGTCGCATGGCCAAGTGGGGCGTTTGAAAGCGCCTTAGGCTACCTTAGTACAGCGTTCGCGTAGGCTTTAAGGGGTTTGGTATGCGGCGACTGGACGTTCGAGATATCCGCTCCCTATAGTCTTTACCATCTTACCGGTTGTGGCGTTAAACTCCACCGCCACCGCGTCGCCGGTTGTTGAATTTGCCATAGTTGTCCAAAAGAACTTCCCGCGGCCGTGCAGATTGCACAGTCCGTACGCGGCCCATCCTATATAATAGCCGGCGGGAAGCTTAATAACGCCGATGTCCTTATAGCCACGGCCAGGAATAATCTTTAACAGCGCCACGCCAGTCCCGAAGGCCTTTTCGCCGATGGATCCCGTGGTCATCGTGAAGCCACAGCTGTCGTCTAAGAGACCGGCGATCGACTTGCAACTGGAGCCCGCAAGCCGACACTGCTTTAGGAAGTCGTCGGGTCTTCCGCCAGGGTACAAGATCGTGAAGAGATTGTTGCCACTCACTGAAATCCCGGCGAGCGTCGGGGGACCACCTGGCGCCCAACCGACGAGGAACGTCTTAGCGATTTTCGTTGACCCATACGAGTACTCGATCACGTGCTCGTAACCGCTCTGATAATCCGAATCTGAGACATAAAGATTGTTATTAGCGTCAATAGTCATCGTGAGCGCAATGTTTGGCGTCTCATAGGTGGCGATCCGGTGCTGCAAGTCAGACGTCAGCTCCCACACCCGCCAAGAGCTGCCCGCCGCTCCGAGCACGTACACATGGCCGTGGCTGTCGACCACAACGTCGAGCGGAATCGCTTTCATGGTTGCTTTTGCCAACTCGCGGCCTGAAGCGTCGAACTCGATGACAGCGTGGGCGTTGTCGGCGACGTAGACCTTCGAACTCGTGCTTGCCTCTGGGAGTGTCATCTTCTGGCTTTGCGGCGTCGCATCCGGCGCGCCGATCGGCGGCTGCGACCCGCCGCAGGCAGCCAGCAATGCCGCGGCCGCGCCGATGGCTAAGGCGCCGGCCAAGCCAGAGCGGCTACTCCTGCTACGTTCCGCGGAGGCGACATTGCCTGCGGGGGTATCCCACGTAAGTGTTACTGGAGGTCGATCAAGATTTTCATGGTCTTGGTAGTCGGCGGGCAGTAGGCGTTCCCGGAAAACAGGAGGGAGAAGGCATACGTTGCTCCGGATTTCGTGGGAAACCCGCTGGTTGTGATCCCACCAGGCGTGTCGCCGTCTAGGTCGACGCTGCACAGGCCGTCGATATTCCAATATGTCGTTTGCTCCTTAGATGCGACGACCCACAAGGTGCTACCGACTAATCACAAGACCCGCAATAGCGTGCCCCGCCTGGTCAATCGTTTGCACCGTCTTTCCACCTCGTGGATAGTCCCAGATGCCGATATCGACCGATGAATGAACCGGTTGTAAGACGCGCCTATTCTCGATCCAAATCGGGCCGCCGAAATCTCGGTGCGGTCCACCGGGCTTCAGCCGCGTCGTACCTACGATCGTACCGACGCCGTTAGAAACCCGGACACTGAGCAACGCTCCGGGCCCGTTGTGCTGAGGGTCACTCGCTACAACAAGGTTGTTTGAGTCGAACTGAAGAGCGCCGCTGTCTCGTGAAATTGTTACGCTCAGCGACACCGAGCTGAATGCGTTGCTTCCAGACCGGAGCACGCTCAGCACGAAACGCTCGTAGTTGTCCCAGCCATCGATGTATAGGTTGCCGGCGTTGTCATACGCGCAATAACCGAGGTAAGGTATATCAGGCGCGTAGGTCGTGGGCATGCCTTGTGCGCCTTCGTACACGGCGACTACGTCGTTGGAATTCGTCACCGCGAGGTTATTCGTTGTCGGATCGACCGAACAACCCAAGGGGACGCCCGGATCGCTCAACGTCCCAATCGGAGTGGTGCCACCGTGTGTATATTCCGTAACCATGCCGCTTTGAACCGTAGGCTCGCTGAGGATGAAAACGTCGCCTTGTTTGTCGACGCACTCCCCCGATGGAAAAACGAAGCCGCTAAGCGTGAACGCTAATTGTGCTTGTGGATAGGTAAACACGTTCACGTTCCCCGTAAGGATATCTGCCGCATATAGCAGAGGGCCGCTCGTCGCGGGTCGCTGTGCCGCATCTGCCGCGCGAGGGATTCCGCCGGCCATTCCTGGCTGCGATCCGCTGCATCCGGCCAGCGATGCAACGACTACGCCGATCGTTACGGCGTAGCGGATCAGCCCCAAACCCTTCATATCTCTCGCTCCCCCGATGCGGGAACGCATCGACACCGAAGGACGTTCGGCGCAGAGCCTTGGTTCCCGGCTCCGACCGGCGAGACTGTCTTGTCGCGGTCCAGCGCGACGTGGCTTTACGCCGGCCCGGAAATCGCCGGCCCAACTGGGGAGTGGTTGCGTACCCAGACCCTCGATGATCGCATCGGTTACTCGATCTACGTTTACGATTTCAGGAAAGGGAGCGGTCGTGTAATGCCGCTAGGGCGCGGGGCTCGGTCGGGCTAAGCCGAAACAATCGTGGGGCTGCGTGGCGTTCACGCGATGCCACAAAGCCGAATAAAGACGCCGAAGCAAGGAGTCACGGTAAGCTACTGTGGACAACAACAAGCCGATAGCCGCCCAGGTCTTAAGGGTAGTCTCGCTTATCGCTGTCGTGATTTCGACGATCGCATGCGTATCTGCAACGGCTATCCCTTCCGGTCAACTTGTCGGAACCTACGAGGAAATAGGCTTGTCCGGACCATGCGAAGATGCCTTTGGGATCAGCCTACGCACTGACCTCTCAAATAAAGAGCCGTTGTTTTCGCTTCGATCGGGACTTTCCCGAAGAGAGTGCGCCTGGAGCATATCGACGGTGCGCAATGGCCAGCTGCTCACCGTCGCGCCGGTCCCCCAAGATCTCTTTGGAACGGCTTTTACGCCGGCAAGGGACGGGGCCTATTGGTTTATCTCAAACGGTAAGTACGTTCAACTATTGCCAACTGGCCAAGAGACATTTTCCCAACCTCAAAACCCCGGCTTTGCACCGGTGGCGGTTGCAGCCGCTGGCAACGGACGCCTCTTTTCGATCGAGGGGCGAGGCCCACGTGACGATCAACATCTGCGGCTCGTCGACCTGGATCGGAGTACCTCTACGCCGATCCCGTTGACTGGCTGGGTTGACAACAGCGGGGGGTCCCGGTTGTGATCGCCAATATGCAGCGCACGTAAAGGAGTCTCGCGCCGATGGAAAGCACTACGGAAACGCTTATAGAGATTGTTGGCACACCTTATTGCCTAACAGCCCAGTTTGTACAACAAGCTGAAGAGATTGTAGAGCGCGTTCGCGATCTTCGGGCCAATGGGTCGCTTGATCGAGCGGCGCTCAAAGAAATATACGGCTTTTTCCGCATTCGCAACATCTATAATTCCAACGCCATCGAAGGAAATGTCCTCGATCTTGGCGAGACGCGAATGGTAGTAGAACAGGGTCTCACGCTTACGGGTAAGCCGCTCCGTGATCAGGCTGAAGCTAAAAACCTTTCGGCGGCGCTAGATCTGCTCGAAGATCTGGCCAGTTCTCAGGTGCGACCGATTACCGAAGCAGACATTCGACAGTTGCACGCGCTCATACTCAAAGACATCAACGATGAGAACGCTGGAAGATATCGAACGATTTCGGTCGAAATCTCCGGCTCTCAGTATAAGCCCCCGAATCCGACGGCGGTTCCACAGGAAATGGAATCCTTTGGGAGGTGGTTGAGCGCGACATCGGTTCCGAGTGATCGGTTTCCTTCGCTAGAAGGCCTCACCTCAGCGCTCGTTGCTCACACCTGGTTCGTTACGATTCACCCTTTCATCGACGGTAACGGCAGGGTGGCCAGACTGCTTCTAAATCTATTGCTGATGAGATACGGGTTTCCGATCGCGATCATTACGCGCGAGGATCGGGTCCGATATTACGATGCGCTGGAAGATGCTCAAACTTCTAGCCTAACGGCATTCGTCGAACTCGTTCTTGAATGCGAGCAAGAAAGCATCGAGGAGTACGAAAAGGCAGTCGCCAATCAGCAGCAGAGACAGGACTGGGCCCGTTCGGTAGCTGCGCGATTTTCCAATGAAGCGCTGGTTCGCGAAACGAATGGATACGAGGTCTGGAAGAGCGCTATGGAACTGTTGCGTAGTTATTTCAGGCAGACCACGGCACTACTTAATGAAGCAGTTCGGTTGGGTCACGTTTACTTCAACGATTTCGGCATGCTCGAATTTGAGAAATACCTGAGTTTGATGCAGGGTGAATCTGCAAAAAGGACCTGGCTATTCCGGATCGATTTCGTGCAGCATTTCGGTACAGGTGAATCTCGCAACGCTCGTTATCTCTTTTTCTTTAGCTCGCCTAGCAGGCAACTCCGCGCGCGAAACTGCCAAGTAACTGTGTTTGTGGCACGGGAAGACCCGCCGGGTTCCTTCAACTACACGCGACTCGAACAGATAACCGCGCCAAATGTTCCGGACCTTGTCGAGTTAGGGTACGAACCGAAGGACGAAGTATTTGTAGCGCGGTTCCGATTCGGTCAAATAGCGACTGGCAAGTTGGAAGACATTGGTCGGAATTTCATCGAGCAAGTTATTAGCAAACATTTTTAAGCACCTAGACCGCTCGTCCGGGCGTGGTGTCCCCGGAACCCCGACGGCTGGACCGGACCGGAACTTTGCAGGACCTTATGTAGTATCCCGCGCCAAATCCGGCCGTATCCATGAAGCACTGAGGTCGGGTAGACTGGGTTAAGAGTAACGCTGTCGCTTCGGACCCGGATGAGCGGCGAGATCCCGAAAGTCGATCATCACGGCCCGGGCGGCCGCGACTAAGTCGGCTCTCGCGCGTTCGACGTCGTCGAGCACGACCGGCAAGCCGAGGCGCTCCGCGTAGCGCTCGTTACGGCTTCGCGAGCGAGTCGGAGGCGAGCGTCAGCGTCGTCTGATACGTCGTGTGGTAGACGCCGTTGACGCCGCCGTGGCGTTCCTCTTTCGCGTACTCGTCGATCGAGATCGGGATCTCGCGCGCCGGCGCGTACGCGATCTTCGTCTCGATATCATAGGTCGTGCCGCCCTGCTTGTCTTCGACGTGGCGCGTCTCGCCGATCTTCAGCACGCCGCTGTCGTTCGACGATATCACGTAGTCGGCGCTCATCGCGACGTTGCCCTTCGTCTCCGCGACCGACCAGTGCTGCTTCTCGTCGATGCGGCTCAGATCGACGAAGTTCACGCCGAGAAAGCGCAGCAGCGTGTACTCCTCGCGATTCACCTGCTTGTCCGGATCGCACGCGACGTCGGTCGTGCCGTAGACGGCGCAGGTTGCGGGCGCGGAGTTGCGCGTGTGCTCGCCCTGCTCGCTGACGGAGACGACGAGTCCGCGGTCCTGCGCCTCGCGCAGCACGTCGACCGCGATCGTGCCCTTGTCGTCGAGCGTCGCCGCGTACGTCTGCGCGCCCGACGATCCGGCCTCGTTCGGAACGTTGCCTTCCTGGTGCGACGAGTAGGTGAAATTGTAGACGAGATGGCGCAGCGGCGGCGCGTCGGCCGAGGCCGACAGCGCGCCGTTGACGACCGCGGCGGCGGAGATTACGGTTGACGCGACGAGGATCCGAGCGACGAACATATTCGAAAGAGCCCTCCCAGCGCGAGCGCGAACGCGATCAGGCCGATGACGTTCGCTGCCGGAGCGAAAGAATCACCCACGAGACCGAGCGGCGCCGGGTTCCCCGTAAAGACGATCAAGCCGGCGAGCAAGACGCCGAAGAGGCTCTCGCCGACGATGAAGCCCGAGGCGACGAGCACGCCGAGCTGTTTGAGGCGATCGGGCTCTCGCTGCCGCGCCGCCCAGCGATTGTAGGCCCAGCCCAGTACGGCGCCGAGCACGACCGGCGCGGTCGTCGACGCCGGTAGGTAGATTCCCAGGCCGACGGCGAGCGGCGGCAATGCAAACCGCTTCGTGGTGCGCAGAATCTCATCGACCGCCACGATCGCGACGCCGACGAGCGCGCCCGCGCCGATGAGGTGCCAAT
>Ga0335069_10001400_pt1 | contig 39077 bp, 32 predicted proteins | sample Lox_Sample_11_FD_206714 | JGI IMG/M metagenome (GOLD analysis project Ga0335069, IMG submission 206714) | Soil microbial communities from Loxahatchee National Wildlife Refuge, Florida, United States - Lox_Sample_1.1 | ecosystem: Environmental > Terrestrial > Soil > Wetlands | place: USA...
CAGGCGCTGATCCGCGCCGTCCTGGAGGACTTCGCCGACGCGCTCACCCACGAGTTCGGGCGGCGCCTGATGCACGGCCTGCCCGCGAACCTGGAGGAGGCGACGCACGTCTTCGTCGAGGCGGTGTGCGACACCATCGAAGCCAAGGGCGCCGGCCCCTGGCACCTGCTCGACTCGAAGGGGCCCGATCCGGAGCTGGGCCGTCTCGGGCAGGGCATCATGCAGAAGTTGATCGTCCCGTGGCACGGCCGGATCTCCGGCGTCACCGGCATGAACCCCCGCGACGCGACGATCGTCGCCCGGATGTTGGTGGCGGCCGGGCGTGCGGTGCTCGACCTGTGGTGCGCCGGCGAAGTCTCGCGCGAAGAAGCGGTCCGCTTCGCGGCGCGCGGCGTGACCGCGCTGCTGGAGGCGTTTCCGACCGCGCCGGCCGCTACAGCGGTACCGCGCCGAGCACGTGCTCCCCGCCGCCCAAGATGACGCCCTTCACCGGGCTCACGTCGCCGTAGCTCACGATCGGCGTCCGGCAATGGGGCGCCGGCCGGAGCCGCACGACGCGCGGCGCGGGCGGCACCGGGCGGTCGCAGCGCTCCCGGGTGACGTGGTGGCGTGCTACTCGAATGGGCCCGGAACTGCAGGTTTCTTGGTCGGTTTCCTCGGTTGGACGCGTCGCGCCGCGGCGCGGGCACCCGCGCCGGCCGCGAATCCAGGAGGCGTGCCGGCGGCGCACATGTGCCGACGACGAGCCCGCTCGTGTCGGCCGAAGGGGCAGCCGATCGTGCAGATGCGCCTCGCATCCGAGCCGGTCGGAAGAACGTGCTTGTGAGTCCCCGGGCCGGGCGGTAGTTCAAATGATGAAGAGTCCGGGTGGGCTCTGACCGCAACCCTTGGGGAGACGAGACATGAAGAGACTTCCGATAATCGTGTTGGGAGCGGCCGCCGCACTCTTCGCCGTGATGGGGGCGGCCCCCGTCCACGCCGCGAACTCGTGCGTCACCGGCGCGAAGGACGACTACAAGGACGCGAAGGCGAACTGCAAGGACGACCTGCTCACTGCCAAGGACGCGTGTCTGAACCGCGACCACGACTGCGTGACTGCGTGTCGTGCGGATCGAGAGGACTGCCGGGCCGCGTCGGGCATCGACGCAGCCATCGCCGCCTGCCAGGCGACGCTCCAGACGGCGGTCCAGAACTGCAAGACCGCCTTCGCATCGGGCACGCCGGAGCGCGCCACCTGCATCGACAACGCACAGGTCGCGGCCTTCCAGTGTCGCGACCAGGCTCGCGAGGACAGCAAGCTCGCGCTGAAGGCGTGCCGGAAGACCTTCAAGCTCTGCGCCAAGGCCTGTGGCCCGGCCACTCCGCCGGTCGACGTGAAGACCTGCAAGGCGACCGCCCAGAACGACTTCAAGACCTGCAACAGCAACGCGCAGGAGGACTTCCAGGTCGCGAAGGACATCTGCAAGAACGTGAGCCACGGCTGCGCGGAGACGTGCCGCGCGAATCGTGACGACTGCCTGGCGCCGATCCAGGCGACGCTCGACGCGGCGATCGCCGCGTGCAACGCGACCCGCGACGCTGCCATCGCCAACTGCAACGGCGACGCCACCTGCATCGATCAGGTCCAGGTCGTCGCGTTCCAGTGCCGCGACACGGCCCGCGAGAATGCGCATCCCGGGATCGTGGACTGCCGCAGCAACTTCAACGCCTGCATCAACGGGTGCCCGCCGGCGTCGCCGAGCGGCGCCTTCCTCGACTAGCGGCCCCGAACTCCGTTCGTTCGGCGGGGGCTCCCGGAGCGATCCGGGGGCCCCTTCCTTTTCCGGGCTACGGGGCGACCGGTGCGCCCAGACGCGCGAGCGCCGCGAGCGCCGCGGCGCGGCCCGCATACGCCCCGATGTCGACGATGCCCGCCGGCGCCTCCAGCGTCGCCGACGCCAGCAGCAACCCCTCGATGCCCGGGACCTCGAGCCCGTGGCGCTCGACCGGCGCCCACGACCAGCTCATCGACTGCGGCGCCGCCACGTACTGGTACGCGCTCCATTCCAGGCAGTCGTCGAGGTCGGCGTAGTAGCGGCGGAGATACGCGATCGCCAGGTCGAGGTGCTCGCGCGCGGCCGTCCACGACGGGCCCGCGGTCGTGCCGCCGTCGAAGAAGCGCGCCATGACCCACGACAGGAGATGCCGGCCGGGCGGCGCCGCGTGCCGGCTGGTGAGCGACGGGAGGTGATACCCGCCCGCGTAGCGACGGGCGCCCGCGTCGCCCAGCAGGAAGCGGTTCCAGCCCGCATGGTCGTCGGGCTTGCCGGTGGCGCGGATGGTCGGGACGCGCCGGAGCCCGGCCTGCCAGCCGATCAGGTCGGCGCGGTAGCCCTTCAGCGCCTCGGCCGCAGCGACGAACGCGGGCGGGAAGCGGCGCGCGTCGACCAGGTCGAAGTTCTCCCAGACCGGATAGGTGCTGATCACCACCGGCGCGTGCACCTCGCGCACCAGGTTGGCGCGGTCGACGGCGACCGCGCCCCGCGCGCGCCCGTCGTCGACGACGATCTCGACCGGCTTCCAGCCGAGCGCGATCTCGCCGCCGTAGCCGCGGACGGCGCGCGCCCACGGCTCCATCAGCCCCTGCATCCCGCCGACGTGTGCGTCGTCGGCGACGTGCGGCAGGCCCTTCGGGGTCTGGAAGAACTGCATCAGCCGTCCGGCCGACGCCTCCGCCGGGCGCGGATGGAAGACGACGGCGGCCATGAGGAGCAGCGCGCGCCGCACGCCGGGGTGGCGGACGTTCGTCTCGACCCACGCGCCGAGCCGGACCGGCAGCGCGGCTGCGACCTCGCCCGGGGGTGCGGCGGCGAGACGGGCGAGCACCGCCTTCAGCTCGTCCAGGCCGTCGTCCGGACATTCGAAGAAGTCGCGCGCGGCGCCGAGGAAGCCGCCGGCGCTCCAGTCGCCGCCGTCGAGCACGGTGTCGTCGGCCAGCCGGTGCACGCGGAGCGGGCGGGGGAGCGGGCGCGCGACGATCTCGACGCCGGCTTCGCGCGCGGCCTCGGCGCCGTGGTGCCACGGGAACTGGCAGTCGCCGACGCCGTGGGCGTCGCGATTCCCGAAGTCGATCCAGAAGCCGTCCGGCGTCTGCACCGCGCCGCCGCGGCCGCCGACCGTGTCGGCGTGCTCGAGGATGACGACGCTCCGCCCGCGCCGCGCGAGGATCGCGCCCGCGACCAGACCCGCCAGGTCCGCTCCGATGACGACGACGTCGGCCGTGGTCTCGCGCTGCATGCCGTGCTCCGAGCCGCAGGCGTAGCGCGGCTAGGGGGCGGTCGTCCAGTAGGGTCGCGTCGACTCCCGCCGCCGCGCGCGCTACCGGCGCCCGGGGGAGGTGACGGTATGGCGGGTTGGATCGGGAATCGCGGTCGGGGGGTGATGGTGGGGCTCGCGCTGCTCGCGGCCCGCGGCCGCGGGCACGCCGCTGTCCAGGGGCGCGATGTTCTACAGCGGGAGCGTGATCGTGACGACGCTCTGCCTGATCATGAACGTCGGCACGAAGCCGGTGACGATCGCGTCGGTGGGCATCGTGAACCCGGATCGCGGGGGCCAGCGGGGGCGGGATCGCGGTGGTCTCGGGCGGCACGACGCGGCTCCGGGGCCGTTGCAACCTGCTCGACGCGGGCAACCTGACGGTGCTGAGCGCCGACCTGCGTTGAGCGCGCCGAGCGCTCAGCTCCTGGGCGGGAGCGCGATCCGCATCCCGTCCTCGCCGAGCGTGACCTCGCCGGAGAAGATCCCGCCCATGCCCTGGGTGAAGAGGCGGCGCGCGAGGACGTTGTTCGGCGGCGGCACCATGTGCGTCAGCACCAGGCGGTGGACGCCGGCGTCGCGCGCCACCGCCGCCGCGTCGGCGGGGCTGGTGTGGTAGCCGATCGTGTCCAGCGCCATCTTGGCCAGCCGGTCGCGCCCGAGCTTGCGCGCGACCGCCGCGACGCGCGTCATCATGGCGGGCTGGAGCGCCTCGTGGACCAGGACGTCGGCGCCCTTCGCGTGCTGGATCAGGCTCTCGCTCCGCTTCGTGTCGCCCGACACGACCACGCTCCGCCCGTGGTAGTCGAACCGGTAGCCGACCGCCGGTTCGACCGGCCGATGGTCGACGCGGAACATCGTCACGGTGAGCCCGTTCCGCTCGAAGACCACCGCCGACGCCGCGGGATCGTTGCCGAGCGCCACCTCGTGCGCGACCGGGATGCCGGCGACGTGCGGCATGTACTGCTCGCCGTGGTGCGTGACGCGGTAGCCGACGTCGGCGGCATAGGCCATGCGGAAGCCGGTCACGACTTGCACGACGCCGACCGGGCCGTACACGTCGAGCGGACGCGAGCGGCCCGCGATCCAGCTCTGCGTCACGGCCTCGCCGAGGTCGCCGATGTGGTCGGAGTGGAAGTGCGTGAGCAGGATCGCGCTCAGCGCCTCGGTCGGCAGGTTCGCCAGGTCGACGGTCTCCCACGCGCCCGGCCCGACGTCGACCAGGAACAGCTCGCCGCCGGCGACCACCGCCGTGCAGGCGCCGGCGCGCGTGCGGTCGGGGATCGGCGAGCCAGTGCCGCACAGCACGACCGTCAGGTCGGGCGACTTGAGCACCGAGCGGTCGACGCGCCGGAGGTTGCGTCCGATCACCCAATCGGCGATCCGACCGCAGCCGCTCGCCGCGAGCACGAGCAGCAACGAGCAGGCGAGCAACGCACGAGGACGGGTTGGCATCGGGAGCGTCTAGCGACGCGTCCCCCGGTGCGTCAACCTGCTAGCGCTGCTCGAGCGCCGCGATCAGCCCCCGCCGCACCTTCTCGACGTCGGTGAGCGGGCGCTTGCGGAGGTCGCCGATCTCCGTGGCCGTGTACGGGACGAAGCCCGTGGGCACGTGGGCGTGGTCGAAGTGCTCGAGGATGTAGTTGAGGACGCCGGCAGTGGCGGCGTCGTCGAGCGGGGCCTGCGCGACGCCGGGGACGCGGACCAGGTACTCCCGGCCGCCGGGCACGGCGAGGAAGCGCGCGACCGAGCCCGCGAGGCCCGGCACGCTGCCGGGGGTGCCGGCGCCGTCGGACAGGTGACAGCCCTGGCAGTTGAGCTGGTAGTCGAGCGCGGGGCCGGCCGCTGCCCGCCCGGCGCTCGCGAGCAGGACCAGCAGCGCCGCGCGCGCGGCCCGCGCCATCTACGACTCCGTCGCGATCCCGACCACGACTGCGACCGAGCAATGCACCGCCCGGCTCTTCGTCCCGAAGCACCACAGCAGGTCGTTGTTCTTCGACGTGTAGTACACCGGCTTCTCGCCCTCGGTGCGCGTGCACTTGCAGCGGAAGCACAACGACTGCCCGCAGCAGTCGTTGTAGGAGATGACGTAGTCCTTCCCGTCGCCCGGGTTGCGGCAGGTGCCGATCCAGGTGACCGGCGACATCTCGGTCCCGGGCGGGCACGCGTTCTGCGAGCCGCCGCAGCAGGCGCACAGGAAGCCGTCGATGGCGCAGTGGCGCCAGTAGTGGCAGCTCTGCGGATTGCCCACGTCGCCGGTGAGCTTCGAGTCGTCGGGCGCGGGCGCGCGCGATCCTTCCGCGGCGCGCGCGACCGGGAGCAGCGGCAGCGCCGTCGTCCCGACCAGCATGGCGCCGAGGCGCGTCAGCGCGCTCCGGCGCGACGTCCGCCGCGCGAGCTGGCGCGCGGCGCGCTCGACGAACAGGTCGATCCAGCGGCGGTCGTGCGTCACGGCTCGGCTCCTTCGTGGCGATGCTCGGGGCGGTCGACGTACTCCTGGAGCGACGCCACCCCGCGTTCCATGGCCTCGAACAGGCTCTCGAGGTGCTCGCGCGTGTTGACGAGCCCCTTGGCGCGCACGACGCCGGCGCCGTCGAGCAGCACGGCGTACGGCAGCTTGCCGACCTGATGGGTCACGCCGAGCGGCGCCGACAGCACGTACGTGAAGTCCTCGAGGTGCTGCTTCTGGACGAAGGCCTCGTGCTCGGCGCGCGGACCGTCGCTCGCGAGCACGACCTCGAGCCAGCTCGCCTCGCGGCGCGCGACCGAGCGCACCGCGGGCAACAGTGCCTTGCAGACCGGGCAGGTGGGGGAGAGGAAGAAGAGCAGGGTGCTCCGGCCGTCGGCGCGCGGGCCGCCCAGCTCGCGCGCGGGACCTGCGAGCGCCTCGGCGCGCACCAGCGGCGCCACGTCGCCGACCGCTGGGCCCTTGCTCACCATGAGCGCGCCCGCGGGCGCCACGCGCTCGTAGAGCACGCCGAGCTGCCGGACCAGCGCGAGCACCGTCGCGGCGAGCGCCAGCACCACGACCCACAGCACGGCGTTGGAGATCAGCAGCGCCTGGGTCATGCGACCCCCCGGACGCGCGCCAGCGCCGGCGCGTCGGCGAGCATGCGGTCGAGCGTCGCGTAGAGCGTCGCCAGCGCGGCGGTCGCGGCGACGACCGTCAGCGCGTCGACCCAGACGAGCGGGCGCGCGTGGATGGGCGCCAGCCCCGCGAGGGCGACCGCGGCCAGCAGGAGGTTCCGCGCGACGAGCCGGCCGCTGATCGGCTGGCGCGCGGCGGGGCCGCCGCAGCCGCAGTCGATGTGGCGGCGACCGCGCGCGAGGTTGATGCCGATCGCGAGCGCGTAGGTCGCGAGCAGGAGCGCCGTCGCGACGAGCCCCGGCGCCGGCAGCGCCAGCAGCGCCGCCGCGATCGCCAGCTCGACGCCGATCACCAGCCCGGCCGCCGCCGGCGCGACCGCGTCGGGCAGCAGCCGGTACTCGGCGAGCGTCGCGCGGAACGTCCCCGGATCGCGCAGCTTGTGGACCGCCGCCGCCAGGAGGAGCAGCGCCAGCGCCGCACGCAACGTGAGGTCGACGACGGGATCCATCTCAGGGCGTGAACAGCAGGCTGGACGCCAGCCCGACCTCAGGGATCTCGCGGACGACGGCCCCGGTCATCGCGTCGTGGACCGTGACCGCCGGCGGGATCGACGCCGACTCGATCAGCACCGGGTGCTCGTCCTGCGTCACCAGGATCCGGTCGACGCCGGGATTCGGGAGCACCTTCTCGAGGACCCAGCGGGTGAAGCCGCCGAGCCGCCCGCCCGCTTCCACCTGCGACTCGAGGTCGATGAAGCTCGGCAGCGGGTTCAGCACCGGGAAGCGCTGGATGCACGCCTTCTTCGCGAGGTCGTAGACCCAGACCTCGGTGCCGGGGTCCTTGTGGCTGTCGGGGCCGCCCTGGTGCATGAGCGCGTAGAGCCGCCCCGTGGCCGCGTGCAGGGCCAGGTGCTGCGCGCCGCCGATCTGCCACGACGCCTTCCGGTCCGCGTCGTCGAGCAGCGACCAGGTCGGCCCGAACATGGGCGTGTCGGCGCTCGTGTCGACGGGGTGGATGACGCCGTCGTACGACACGAACAGCCACTCGTTGCCGCGCCGGACCGCCTTCTCGGTGATCGGGTCCTTCTGCGGGTCGAAGAACGGATCCGTCCGCGCGACGTTGGCGGTCCCGGTCTCGTCGAGCGACACGGTGAGCGCGCCGCCGTTCGCGCACAGCATGAGGAAGCGCCGCGGCCCGGCGGTGTAGACCAGGCTGCACCCGGGCGTCGGCACCTCGGCGAGGAAGCGGCGCTCCTTCACGTCGACGATCGTGAGCGACGTGACCGGCGTCAGGTTGAAGACCGCGACGTAGCGGCCGTCGTCGGAGAGCGCGTTGGCGGCGTTGCCGGGGAAGAACTCGGCCCGTCTTGGCGGGAGGACGACCTCGTCGAGCGGGGCCAGCGTGCGGGCGTCGTAGGTGGTGAGGACGTCGGTGCGCTCGCCGCGGACGCCGCGCGAGTAGTAGGTCTCGGCGAGGTAGATCTCGCGATGGTCGGCGGAGAAGAGGGGCGCCACCACGAAGCCGACGCCCGGCGTGCCGGAGGTGATGGTGCCGAGCAGCGCGCCGGAGTCGCCGTCGAAGAGCGCGGTGCGGTGGATGAGGACGTCGCTCAGCCAGAACCAGTGCGGGCCGGGACGCTCGGGGAGCGTCTTCACCTGGAGGATGCCGTCGGGGCCCGACTGGGCCCAGGCGAGGCGCCCGACGAGCGTCAGCAACACGCCGAGGTGGCGGAGTCGTCGTCGGGGCCGTCGCATCGCGGGAAGGATCGGTCGCCTATAGCACGGGCGCGACCCGGGCGGCGAGGCTCGAACGGCGGCATCGAGCACAAATGAAACGGGGCCGACCCGCAGCGCGGGCCGGCCCCGTTCGCGTCCGAAGTGAAGGCCTACTTCGCGCCGGTGAGGATCGTCATGCCGGTCTCGGCGATGACGCCGCTCGACGGCGGGGGGATGCGCTGCCCGACGGTGCCGCCCTGGCAGAGCCCGAGCAGGTTGACGGTGCCCGCGGGGGCCGCAATCCACCCCATGCCCGGCGTGGAATTGCAGGACGCCGCCGGGTCGTAGTTCGGGTCGGGCTTGTAGCAGACGGTGCCGGCGTTCCACGAGATCGTGTTCCCCGAGCCGCAGTGCTGGCCCGCGACGTCGATCACGGAGACTGAGTTCTTGATCTTGATGGCGCCCTTCTTCGCGGGGGCGCGCCAGACGACGCTGTTGCCGCCGCCGTTCGGCAGTAGCAGCGCCTTCACGTCGGCGCTTCCGATGCAGATCACCTGGTCGCCATCCGTCAGTCCGGTGACGCCCTTGAGCTGGACCTGGATCGTGCAGCCGCTCGACTTCGAGACGCCGGACGAGGTTCCGTTCGTGAAACCGTTGGCGCCGCCCGCGATCGACGACGTGTCGACGAAGGCTACGGACGACTTGTCTCCTCCCGCCATGGCGGACCCGGCCGCCAGCAGAGCAATCACTGCGAACGCAATCGTCTTCATCCTGTCCTCCTCGCGTCTCTCTTCGCTCGAGTGATCGGCCGTCGGCCGATCGGTTTGTCGCGCTGTACCGGCCACCGCCCACGGCCGTCAAGAAGAAACGGGGCGTCGCGGGCATTTTGTGCGACGCACGGCGTTGTTTTGGTGCATCGCATCGCAGCGCGCCGGCCTCACTCCGGCGCATCCGCCTGGAGGCGTGCGAGGTGGCGACTCGCATCCGCGTGCTCCGGATGGCGCGCGAGGAACCCACGCAGCCAATCGTTGCCTTAGACACGATGGCCGGTCGCCACGTACGTGTCGACCAGCTCGGCGAGCGCCCGGGTGCACCCGGGGCAGCGCTCGACGGCCTGCTGGTAGGCGGCGATCGCCCGCGCGGGGTTCCCCGCCGTCCACCGAGAGCCCGTAGAGCAGCACGAAGGCGCTGAGGAACCGCACCGACCGCCGCGTCCGGATCGTCACCACCGCGCAGAGCAGCGCCAGCGCCGCGACGTGGCCGAAGCCGAGGAGCGGGAGCCGGAGCACCCACGAGTTCTCCTCGGCGAGCGCAGCGCGGTGCTGGAGCAGGCGGACGAGGGCCGGAGGCGTTTCCCCCTCCGGCCCTCGTCGCGCTGCGGGTCTCGTCAGACGGCGACCGGCGCTACTTGCACGTCACGATGCTGCTCGCGCCGTTCACCGTGCAGCTCGGCGAACCCGGTCCGGGCCACTTCGCCTCGCCGCACTGGCCGGTCGTCGCCGCGGGTGTGTCGATGACGATAGTGCCCACGAGCGGCAGCTTGGAGACCACGACCGGCCAGCTGCCCTTCTTGCCGCTGACGCTGAATTTCACCTGGCCGGGGATGCGCGAGTTGAGCCGCAGCGACGCGCGCGTGATCCCCTGGAAGCCGAGCTTGTTGCTGTAGCGGAAGCTCGTGTGCGCGTTGTTGGCCTTCCAGCCCGTGCCGCCCGGGATCGTCACGTCGAGGATCGCGGGCGTCGCCGAGTCGCTGTCGTCGATCACGATGCGGAGACCGCGGTTCTGCGGCTCGATCGTCGGCGACGTCGGCACGCCCGTGAACGTGCCGCGGAACATCACGCTGTCGTCGCCGGGCGGGGTGTTGATCTTGCGGATGGTCAGCTTGTGCTTGGTGGCGAGGATGTCGTGGACGTTCGTGCACGGGTCGCAGGCGTTGCCGATCCCGTCGCCGTCGCCGTCCGCCTGGTCGGCGTTCGGGACCGTCTTGCAGTTGTCGCAGCCGTCGCCGATGCCGTCCCCATCGGTGTCGACGAAGGTGTCGGCGGGGCAGACCTTGCTCGCGCCGGTGCAGACCTCGGGCAGGTCGCAGACGCCGGTCGCGGCCCGGCACTGCGTCCCCGACGGCAGCACGCCGTCGGCCGGACACCCGGCGCCGCTGCCGGTGCAGCGCTCGGCGGCGTCGCACAGGTCGGTCGCCGCCCGACAGACGGTGGACGTCGGCGCGAAGCCGTCGGCCGGGCAGCCGGGCCCGCTGCCGGTGCACGTCTCCGCGACGTCGCACGGGCCCGCCGTCGGCCGGCACACGGTGGAGGACGACGCGAAACCGTCCGCCGGACAGGCGATGTCGCTGCCGGTGCAGCGCTCGGCGACGTCGCACACGCCGGCCGCCGGGCGGCACACCGCCGATGACGGCTTCACGAGGTCGGCGGGGCAGGTGGGCCCGGTGCCGGTGCAGTTCTCGATCGCGTCGCAGACGTCGGCGGCGGGGCGACAGACCGTGAAGGCGCTGGCGAACTGGTCGGCCGGGCAGTTGGGCCCGGTGCCGTCGCAGACGTCGTCCACGTCGCAGTCGCCGGCCGCGGGCCGGCAGACGAAGACGCCGCTGGTGCTGCCGAGGAACACGTCGGGCGGGCAGCTCGGGCCGGTGCCGGTGCAGTTCTCGGCCGCGTCGCACGCGCCCGCCACCGGCCGGCACACGGTGGTCGGCGGCTCGAAGGCGTTCGGCGGACACGCGGCGCTGCTGCCGGTGCAGTTCTCGGCGACGTCGCACACGTCGGCCGCGGCGCGACAGACGGTGGACGACGGCTGGAAGTCGTCGGCGGGACACGCCGCCGAGCTGCCGGTGCAGTTCTCGGCGACGTCGCAGGGACCGGCCGCCGCGCGGCACACCGTGCTCGACGGCTTGAACTCGTCGGCCGGGCAGGCGGCCGAGCTGCCGGTGCAGTTCTCGGCGACGTCGCACACGCCCGCGGTGGCGCGGCAGACGGTGCTCGACGGCTTGAAGGCGTCGGCGGGGCAGACGCCGCTCGAGCCCGAGCAGGTCTCGGCGAGGTCGCAGACGTCGGCCGCGGGGCGGCAGACGGTGGCGGCCGCCTTGAACCGGCAGGTGGCCGTGCAGCACGAGCCCGCCGTGCCGTTGGCCCCGCCCTGGTCGCACTGCTCGCCGTGGTCGGTGACGCCGTCGCCGCAGACGGGGCGCGCGGCCCACTTCACGCCGTCGACGTAGAGCTGGTCCATGTTGAAGTCCGACAGCACGTGGGAGCCGTTGTAGTTGCCGGCGTTGTGCACGTTCACGACGCGCCCGTTGCCGAAGTCGCGCACCGCGACCGCCGCGCTGCCGAGGTTGTCGGTCATGAGCAGCGTCGACGGCTGCGTCCCGAAGACGTGCAGCCCGCCGATGTTGATGCCGGCGTTGATCGGGAACGACGCCGGCACGTGCGCCAGCACCGGGTGCCCGGACTGCGCCGGTACCTCGGTCAGCGTGACGGTGCCGAACGTCGAGGAGGTGTGGTCGAAGAGGATCAGGTCCCGCATCGGGTTGCGGAGCCCGAGGCTGAAGTCGAACGCGTTCCACTCGCCGCCGAAGTAGCCCCCGCCGTTCTGGACGAACGTGACCAGCGCGTTCTGTCCGGAGGTGGGCATGCCCTGCCCGGAGGTGGTGCCGTTCAGGTGGACGACGGCGTCGAACGGCGTCGGGCTCGGGTTGGTGCCGTCCCAGGAGGTCTGGTTGGTGGCGCTCAAGGTGACCGTCATGCCGGCGGTCTCGAGCGCGGTCTTCAGGTTCTGGGTGTCGGTATTGTTGACGTCCCAGATGAGGAGGACGCTCGGCCCCGCCGCCGCCCGGCCCGTCAGACTCACGAGCAGCCCCAGGACGATCGTCAGCCGGCCCAAGATGCTTCGCATGTGATGCAACCCTTCCCCTCGAAGGACGTTTCTGGAATGGCGAACTACCATGGAAGCCGGCGGCCAGGTCAAGGAAAAAAACGGTGACCGATCGAGGAACTGCCCTCCGCATCATGCCCGCGGAGAACCGCCAGTCCCCTAGACCTCGATCTGCGCCCCGAGCTCGACGACCTCGTTCGGCGGGATGCCGAAGAACTCGGTGGGCGAGCGCGCGTTGCGGGCGAGGAACATGAACAGCGCGCGCCGCCACCCGGGCAGGTTGGAGCGCCCGGTGGCGACGAAGGTCTCGCGGCCGAGGAAGTAGCTGGTGCGGCCGCGGAACGTCGCCAGCCCCTGCGCCGCCGCGGCCCGCATGACCTCGGGGACGTTCGGGGTCTCCATGAAGCCGTAGTGTGCGATCACGCGCCAGAAGCCGGCGTTGAGTTGCACGACCTCCACGCGGCTCTCGGGCGGGATGGTGGGCTGGTTGAGCGTGCGGATCGTGAGGATGACGACCTGCTCGTGGAGCACCTGGTTGTGCTTGAGCTGGTGCAGGAGCGCCGGCGGCGTGCCCTCGGGGTCCTGGGTCATGAACACCGCCGTGCCGCGGACGCGCACGGGCGGACGCGTCTTAAGCATCGCGTACAGCTCGTCGAAGGGGATGCGCACCTTCGCCAACTCGCGGAAGCGCCAGCGCGCGCCCATCTTCCAGGTCGTCATGACGCTGAACACGCCGAGCGCGGCGACCATCGGGAACCAGCCGCCGTGGAACAGCTTGAGCAGGTTGGCGGAGAAGAACGCGACGTCGACGACCAGGAACAGCCCGACCAGCGTCCCCGCCCGCGCCGCGGTCCAGCCCCAGCACTCGCGCGCCACCGCGAAGAACAGCACCGAGGTGATCGCCATCGTCCCGGTGACCGCGATCCCGTACGCCGCCGCGAGCCGCGACGAGCTGCCCGCCACGGACACCACCGCGATGCACGCCAGCGCCAGCAGCGCGTTCACGACCGGCACGAAGATCTGCCCCTCGGTCGTCGCCGACGTGTGCACGATGTTGACGCGCGGCACGAACCCGAGCTGCACCGCCTGCTGCGTCAGCGAGAACGCGCCCGAGATCAGGGCCTGCGACGCGACCACGGTGGCGGCCGTCGCGACCAGCACCATCGGATAGAGGAGGGGCTGCGGGACGAGCGCGTAGAACGGCCGCTCGACCGCGAGCTCGCACGCGACGGTGCCGGCGCCCTGGCAGCTCGAGAGCAGCAGCGCGCCCTGGCCGAAGTAGCTCAAGAGCAGCGACGGCAGCACGACCCCGTACCACGCGAGCCGGATCGGGCGCGGCCCGAAGTGTCCCATGTCGGCGTACAGCGCCTCGCCGCCGGTGATGCAGAGCACGACCGAGCCCAGCACCAGGAAGCCGTGGCCACGGTGCTCGAACATGAACCGCACCGCCCACCCGGGGTCCATCGCCACCAGCACCGACGGGGCGGTCAGCACCCAGGGCAGCCCGGCGAGCGCGATGCTGACGAACCAGACTAGCGTCACCGGTCCGAACACCGCGCCCACGTCCGCCGTCCCCCGGCGCTGCACGAGGAAGAGCGCGCCCAGGATGAGGACCGTGATCGGCACCACCTACGGCGAGAGCGTCGGCGCCGCGACCTCGAGCCCCTCGACCGCGCTCAGTACCGAGATCGCCGGCGTGATCACGCCGGCGCCGTAGAGGAGGGCGGCGCCGAAGAGCCCGAAGGTGATGAGCAGCGACGTCGGCCGGCTGGCGGGCTTCAGCAGCGCCAGCAGCGCCAGGATCCCGCCCTCGCCGTGGTTGTCGGCGCGCATGATGAACGTGAGGTACTTGACCACGATCACCAGCAGCAGCGACCAGAACACCAGTGACAGGATGCCGAGGACGTTGGCCGGATTCGGCGCCAGCCCGTAGCTCTCGTGGAAGCATTCCTTGATCGCGTAGAGCGGCGACGTGCCGATGTCGCCGTAGACGACGCCCAGCGCGGCGAGCGCCAGGACGGTGCGGCGCTGATCGTGGTGCGCGGGCTGGTGGGGGGCGTCGGCGGCGGCCTCGGACGGGGCGGGGGCGCTCATGTGGCTCGCGACCGCTTATCGCGGTTCGCGGTGCGACGAAAGGCGGGCAGGGCGTTCCGCCGCCGGGCGGATCAATCCTCGAAGCGCGGCGGCCGCTTCTGCTTTCGCGCGGTGATTGCCTCCTGGAGGTTCTGGGTCGTGAGCCGCACGAGGAGCTGGTTGCGGTTCTCGAGGTCGATCGCGGCCTCGAGGCTGCCGGTCTCGAGGCTCGACCACAGCACCTTCTTGGTCATCGCGAGGCCATGCGGGCTGTAGGCGCAGAGCTGGGTCGCGAGCGCCAGCGCCTGCGCGGCGAGGTCGCCGTCGGGGACCACGCGCGACACGAGCCCGATGCGAAGCGCCTCCGCGGCGTCCACCTCGCGGCCGCTCAGGATCACATCCCAGGCGTGCGCGGCGCCGACCAACCGGGGCAGCAGCCAGCTCACGCCGAGCTCGGTGCCGGTGAGCCCGTTGGTGATGCCGGCGCTCCGGAACGTCGCCGATGCGCCCGCGATCCGGAGGTCGGCGCCGAGCGTGAGGCACATCCCGCCGCCATATGCGGCGCCGTTCACCGCCGCGACGATCGGCTGCGGGATCGCCCGCATCGCGGGCACCAGGTTGGACATGTACTCCATGGCGCGGATCGCGATGCGCGACATCGGGAGCCCGTCGCAGCCAGGCGGGACGCCGTGGTCCTCCAGGTCGAGTCCGGAGCAGAACCCGCGGCCGGCGCCGGTCAGGACGACCGCCCAGGTGTCGTTGTCGGCGCCCACCTGCGCGAGCGCTTCGTAGAGCGGCGCCACGGTATCGAACGACATCGCGTTCATCCGCTCGGGACGGTTCAGCAGGATGTGGCTCACGTGCGGCGCGGGCTTGTCGACGACGACGAACGGCATCGCTGGCGGATGCCTTGCGGAGTCGGGGGAAGTCAAGAACGGGCCGAATTCTCCGTCGACGATCGGCGTGCGCACAAACCGGCGCCGATTCACAACCACCGCGGGCCAACTCGGACCGGCAGGCCAAGCAGCATGAGCCCCAGCATCAGCGCTACTGGCCCGACCCAGTCGCCCCACGCGAGCATCACCGTCGACGCGCCCCGCACGGGCGCGATGGCTGCACGCAGCGTCGTGCGCTGATCGACGTCGGCGGTCGCTACGAACTCGCCGGTCGGGTCGATCACTGCCGAGATGCCGGTGTTGGTGGCGCGGATCTGCGGCCGTCGGGTCTCGATGCTGCGGAACGCGGCCACCACCAGATGGAGGTGCGCGCCGGCCGGGAACCAGGAGTCGTTCGAGAGCGTGACGATGACCTCCGCGCCGCGCCGCGCGCCGGCGAGCGCCAGCCGCGGGTCGACGGCGTCGTAGCAGATGAGCGGGTTCACCTGGAGCGTGCGGCCGTCGGCCAGGTGCAGCGGCAGGACCTGCGCGCCGCGCCCCGGCTTCCACGTCCCGAGCCACGGCAGCCAGCGACGGACGACGCCCCACTCGAGCCACGCCGGCACGCGCTCGGTGAGCGGGAAGAGCGACGCCTTCCGGTACGTGTCGAACGCCAGCGGTCCGCCGCGCGGAGGCTCGAGGAAGACCGCGGCGTTGAACTCGTCGTCGTCCTCGACGTCGTAGGAGCCGAAGATGAGCGGCACGTGCGCGTTCGCGACGAACCCGGCGATCTCGCGGTCGAGCGCGGCGCCGTCGGCGGTCTTGGGGGAGCCGAACGTCGTCGGGTAAACGGTCTCGGGCCAGACCAGCACGTCGACGCCGCCGGGCGCGAGCGCGTCGGTCGAGAGCGCGAAGTGCGCGTCGAGGATCCGACGCGTCGCCTCGTAGGTGCCGAGGTCGGCGGCGAGCTGGCCGTAGCGGGCGATGTCGGCCTGCACGACGGCGGCCGTGACCGGCGGCGCGATGGCGAGCGCCAGCGCCCGCTCCCGCCACGCGCCGTAGCCGAGCAGCGCCACCACGAGCGCCGCGACCGCGGCCGCCGGCCCGCGCGCGGTGCGGGCCTCGTTCCGGCGGAGCGCCTGCACCACCCTCAGCACGCACTCGTTCGCGATCACGAGCACGAACGTGAGCCCGGGCGCGCCGGCGAGATCGGCCGCCTGCCGCATCCAGGCCGACGCGTGCAGCCCGTGCCCGAGCGTGTCGGCGAAGAGCTTGGGGCACGCCCACTCCGTCCCGACGTAGATCCCCGCGCCGGCGATCGTCGTCCGCCAGAACCCGGCGCCGCGGCGCCGCGCCGTCCGGCGCGCGAGCGCGAACGGCAGCAGCTGGGGCTGGAGGATGAGCGGCGACACCACGAGCAGCGCCAGCATGACGACCGCGAGCGGCGCGCCGGTGTAGGCCTGCATCCCGACCACGAACCACCAGAACACCGCCAGCACGAACGCGCCGCACATCGCGAGCCCGGCCAGCACCGTGCCGCGCCACGACGGGGTCGCGTCGAGGAGCGCGAGCCACGGCGCGAGCCCGATCCACCCGAGGACGACCCACGGCCGTGCGACGCGCGCGTACAGCGCGAAGGCGCCCGCCGTCGCCGCCACCGCGGCGCCGGCCGCGAGCGGCGCGCGACGAGCCGGCACGCTCAGTGGTCCGGCGTCGGCTGCTTCGGCACGTCGAGCATCTGGTGCGGCAGCCCGGGGGGCGCCAGCTCCGGCGGCACGACGCGGTCGGCGGGCACCGGGATCGGGCGGCCCTCCGCGTCGACGGGCTGGTAGTCGGGGTGGAACATCAGGATCGCGGGGAGCTGCTTGCCGTCGTCGGTGGTCTGGTAGTGGCGGACGTAGCCCGGCGGCAGCTCGAACTCGTCGGGAACGACGAGGCCGCGCTTGAGCGGCTTCGTGCCCTGCGGCGGGAAGAGCCCGACGCCGGCCTTCTCGCCCGGCTTCGCGAACTCGAACATCGGAGCGGGCTTCTCCGGCGGCGGGTCGCGGTCGAAGGGCGGCGTCGGCGGCGCGGGCTTGGCCGACGCGTGGACGGCCGCGGGAGCGGCCGCCGGCGCGGGCGCCGTGGCGCGCGCCACGTGCGTCTCGGCGACGGGCGCGGGCGTCAGGTCTTCGCGCGCGGTCTCGCTCGCGACGCGATTCCGTCCCGTCATGCGGATCGCGACGATCGCGCCGACGACCACCGTCACGATCAGCGCCACGCCGGCGGCGAGCCAGCGGAGGATTGCGCGCGCCGCCGGGTCGGTGGCGATCCGCACGCCGTCGCCGTCCACACGGACGTGGGTGCGTCCCGGTTGGCCCGCCATCGACGACGCCAGTATATAGGGGAACCCTTTCTCGACCGGCAAGCGGTCGCGCCCGTCCGTCCATGTCGAGCCCCAGCGCCGAGAGCGACGCCACGTCCGGTCTCCGCGCGTACGCCTGGCCGCCGCTCTGGCGGCTGGTCGGCGGCGCGCTCGTGGCGGTGGGGCAGGGCAGTCTCCTCGCGATCGCGGCGTGGCTCGTCGAGGTGGCGGGGCCGGTGACGGTCGCGCGCCTGGGCTCGCTCGTGGTGGCGTTTGCGCTCTTGCCGCAGGCCGCAGCGGCGCTCGTCCGCCGCGCGCTCACCGCGCGGCTCGTGGTGCAGGGCGGGCAACTCGTCGTCGAGCGGCCGGGCTGGCGGCTCGACGTGCCGGTGGCGTCGATCGCCGCGCTGCGGCCGTGGCGGCTGCCGCTGCCGGGACCGGGGCTCGGGCTTCGCCTCCGGTCGGGACGCGGCGTCGCCTACGGCCTCGAGACGCGGGACCCGCTGGCGCTCGTCGACGCGCTCACCGACGGCGGCGCCGACGTTGGCGCGGCGGCGCGCGAGCATCCGCTGGTCGTCTACGCGCACGCGAAGGCGCGCACCCGGGAGCGACGCTGGTGGCACCGGGTCGGCAAGTTCGTGCTTTTCCCGCTCGTCCCGACCGCGGTGTGGTTCAACGCGCACCAGCACATCGCCTACGGCGGGCTGCTCGGCCAGTACTACCTCGAGGGGCTGCGTCCCTACCTGACGACGCTCGTCGTGTCCTGGGGACTCGCGGCCTGCTATCTGCTGCTCTACGCGGCGGTGGCGCGCGCGGCGGCCGAGGCGATCCTGCTGGTCACGGCCGCCGTCGCACCCTCGCTGCCGGCGAGGGTGCGACGGGCCGCGGAGATCACGCTCGGACTGCTGTACTACGGCGGGATTCCCGCCCTGGTCGTGCTGCCGTTCCTCACCTGATCCCGATCACGGCGTGGCGGGCGTGAAAGTCGAGAGACCCCAGCCCATGCGCTCGTGGCCGTACTGGTTCCAGACCGGGTTCTGCCCGTTCACGATCTGCGCCTGGGTGAAGGCCGGGGCGCCGGAGCCGGAGCCCGTGCCGGTGAAGATGTTCAGGCTGATCGTGGCCGAGCTGTAGTACGTCGGGTGGGTGTCGTCGGATTGGATGTAGTCGTAGCTCGTGCTCGCGTTGGCGAAGTGGGTGTTGGCGTCGCGGATCGTCGAACGGAGCGTGGTCGTGATGCGGGTGACGTAGTCGTTCTCGCTCTCGCCCTGCACGTAGCGGAGCGCGTCGGAGTCGACTTGGCCGTCGCCGTTCGAGTCGTAGTCCGCGCCCATGTACTGGGCGAAGTCGTCGACGCACTTGAAGCCGTAGGTGTTGGCGAAGTTGCACGCGCGCCAGTTGATGCGCGCGATGTAGGGCAGGAACTTGTCCTGCTTGTTCACCTTCTGCCCGGTGCCGGAGTCGGTGCAGCCGCTGAGCGCGTTGTCGGCGGCGTAGCCCGGGTAATAGAGGTTGGCGATGATCTTCACCTTGGCGGTCGTCGCGTACTGGTTGATCGCCTGCATCGCGAGCTGCATGTAGTTCGTGCAGTTCGAGAGCGCGGTGTCGAGCGGCGCGTAGTTGCAGGTGCCGCTCTGGCCGGCGAAGGTGCTGCGGGCCTGGAGCCCGTCGTTGCCGCACATCTCGAACGCGACGATGCGCGTGTTCGACGCCTGCATGTACGACTTCTCGCCGATGATCTTGTTGTTGTAGATGTCCGACGCGAGCGCGCCCGACTTGGTCCGCCGCACGACCTCCAGGTTCGCGTTCCACGGGTAGACCGCGTACTCGCCGTCGACCATCGGGGCGGCGCGCCGCGCGACGCTGAAGAGGTTTCCGTTGTAGCCGGCGAAGATCGAGTCGCCGTAAGCGACCGCGCGATACGTGGTCGTCGCCCCCGACTTGGTGATCGTCCACGACGTGTTCTGGTTGATCGTGCTCGCCACCGCCGATCCGCTGACGGCAAGGGCCAGGACGCCGACCATCGCTGCTGCTCTCCGGTGACACCTCCGCTGCATACCGCTCTCCTTCTTGGCTCGGCCGCCCCCCCGGCGGCGCGGGTGACGCTGGTTAACATGCTTCGCCCGCGCTTGCCTAGAGAATTGAGCGAGATTTTGCGTCGCTGCGCGAGCGCGGCGCGTCATCGCACGCGGCGGATCGCTCCGGTGGCGGGACTACCCGTCGCGGTCGGCGGGCAGGCGGTTCGAGAACGTGTCGCACGCCCGGACCCGACCGTCCGCGAACCCCTGCCGGAACCACGCGACCCGCTGCTGGGACGACCCGTGCGTCCACGTCTCGGGATTCACCCGAGCGCCCAACTGCCGCTGGATGCGGTCGTCGCCGACCGCCGCCGCCGCGCCGATCGCCTCCTCGACGTCGCCCTGCTCGAGGAGCTTCCGCTGGTCGGTGGAGCGCGCCCAGACGCCGGCCAGGCAGTCGGCCTGGAGCTCGAGGCGGATAGAGAGCGCGCCCGCGTCGGCCGGATGCGACGCCCGGAGCTCCTGCACCTTGTCCGAGATCCCGAGCAGGTTCTGGACGTGGTGCCCGATCTCGTGCGCGATCACGTACGCCTGCGCGAAGTCTCCGGGCGCGCCGAAGCGGGCTTTCAGCTGCCAGTAGAAGCCGAGGTCGATGTAGACCTTCCGGTCGGCGGGGCAGTAGAACGGCCCCATCGCTGACTCCACGAAGCCGCATCCCGACTGTACGGCGTCGGTGAACAGCACGAGCTTCGCCACCCGGTACTCGCGCCCCGACTCGGGCAGCGTGCGGGTCCACGTTTCCTGCACGTCGTCGAGCACGAACGACACGAAGTCGACCAGGCGCTCCTCTTCCGGGGAGGCCTGATACGGGGACGCCGGGCGGTCGGCGTCGACGTCGGCGCCGGGACCCCCGTCGAGGAGCGCGAAGAAGTTCTGCCCGGTGGCGAGGCTCAGCACGAGCAGCAGGATCGCGCCGCCGAGGCCGATCCGGATGCCTCCGGGGAATCCCGGGCCGCCGCCGGCGGGCGTCTCCCCGCGACGGTCCTCGAGGTTCGGGCTGCGTTCGCCTGGTTCCCGGCGCATCGAGCGCCTCCTCGGCGCGGTCCTAGCACGGAATCGCGCGTGCGTGGCGAGTAGACTTCGCATGCACCGCAGGTCTAGATTCCCGCCCCGATGAATCCCCGCTCCCGGATCGGCCCGCCGTCCGCCGCCGCGAGCGCTGCCTATGCGGCGGAGATGCGCCGTCGATTCGTCGCGCGCGTGCCGGGTGCCTTCGGGGTACTGGTCGCGTGCGGGGCGATCGCGACGGTCTTCGAGATACTGCGCTTCCCCGATCGGCGCTTCTGGATGCTGTCGACCGAGGCGTCGTTCATCCTGATCGGGCTCGCGATGCTCGCGCTGGTGCGGGCGTTCCGGCGCCGCTGCATCGGGATCGGGATCGTCGTCGTCAACCTGCTGGGCCTGATCCTCAACGCCTACCACGCGCTCGTCGGCGCGCAGGTGGCGATGTGCATCTGGGTGCTGACGGCGCTCCTCTGCACGGCGCCGGTCCTCCTGAGCTGGGGATGGCGCCAGCAGGCGCTGGCGTCGATCGGCGCAGTCGTCGGCTATCCGCTGATGCTGCACGGCGACCAGTCCGCGGTCCTCGCGTGGGCGGCCGGGGGCGTCTACCTCGGGTGGGTCGTCGGGCTGAGCGTGCTCGGCGCCGGGTTCATCGACCGCTATCTCGCGACCGACTTCGAGCTCGCGAGCGCGCTCTCCGAGCGCGAGAGCCGGCTCCAGAGCTACTTCGACCTGGCGCTGATCGGGACGGCGATCCTGTCGCGCGACCGGACGCTGCTCGAGGTGAACGAGAAGCTGTGCCAGATACTCGCCTACGAGCCGGCCGAGCTGCTGCGCGCCCGCTGGGCCGACCTGGTGCCGCCCGCCGAGCGCGACGTCGACGAGGCGCTGTTCGACGACGTGCTGTGCGCGGCGCGCGCGGCCGCGATGCGTGAAGGCTCGCTGGTCCGCCGCGACGGCGCGCGCATCCACGCCGTGATCTCGGTGCGCGGTCTCCCCGGCCCCCTCGGCGCGGCGGACCACCTGATCGTGGTCGTCCACGACATGACGGAGCGCCGGCGGGCGGAGCGCGAGCGCGAGGAGGCGCTGGTGCGCGAGCGCGCGGCGCGGCGCGAAGCGGAGGCCGCGAGCCGGGCGAAGGACGAGTTCCTGGCGGTGGCGTCGCACGAACTTCGCACGCCGCTCACGCCGATCCTCGGCTGGACGCCGATGCTGCGCGCGGGGTGGCTCGGCGCCGACGAGCAGCGTCGCGCCCTCGAGTCGATCGAGCGCAGCGGGCGTACGCTCGCGCAGCTCATCGACGACCTGCTCGACGTCTCCCGCATCGTCTCCGGGAAACTGCGTCTCGCGGTGCGCCCGGCCGAGGTCGGGCCGATCGTCCACGCGGCGGTCGAGTCGATGCGCCCGGCGGCGGCCGCCAAGGGCGTGCGCCTCGAGGTGCGGCTCGCCGACGGCCGCGAGTGCGTGTCGGGCGACCCCGACCGGCTCCAGCAGGTGGTCTGGAATCTGGTCTCCAACGCGATCAAGTTCACCGACGCCGGCGGCCGCGTCGACGTCGAGGTCGTGCGGGTGAACGGACACGTCGAGACACGCGTGCGCGACACCGGGCAAGGGATCGCGGCCGAGCTGCTGCCGCACGTCTTCGAGCGGTTCTGGCAGGCCGATGCCAGCACGACGCGCCACCACGGCGGCCTCGGGCTGGGGCTCGCGATCGTGCGGCACCTGGTCGAGCTGCACGGCGGCACGGTGGCGGTCGAGAGCGGCGGGCTCGGGCACGGCGCCGCCTTCACCGTCCGCCTCCCGGCGACCACCGCGGCCGTCGCGGCCGAAGCGGCACCGGCGGCGCCGCGCTCGCTGGCGGGGGTGCGCGTGCTGGTAGTCGACGACGAGGCGGACGCGCAAGACGTCGCCCGCCGCGCGCTCGAGCTGTGCGGCGTCGAGGTGCGGACCGCGGACAGCGCGGGACAGGCGATCGCGATGCTGGAGTCGTGGGCGCCGACCGTGCTGGTGTCCGACATCGCGATGCCGCACGAGGACGGCTTCGCGCTGATCCGTCAGCTGCGCGCGCGCGAGTCGACGGAGGGCGGCCACGTGCCGGCGCTCGCGTTCACCGCGCTGGCCCGTGCGGAGGACCGTCACCGCGTGCTGGCGGCCGGCTTCGACGGCTATGTCTCGAAGCCCGTCGACCCGGCGCAGCTCGTCGACGCGGTGGCGATCGCAGCGCGCGGGACCGGCTCGGATGCGTCGTAGCGTCGCGCTGCTCGTCCTGCTGGTGGCGCTCCGCACCGCGCCCGCGAGCGCGCACGCGATCCTCGTCCGCTCGTCGATCGGCGACCGGCCGTTGGCCGCCGACACGGCCGCCTCCGTCACGCTCCGGTTCAACGCCGGCATCGAGGCCAAGCTCTCGAAGGTGGTGCTGATCGACGCGCAGCACACCGAGCGCCCGCTGTCGGTCGCCCCCGGCGCGAGCGCCGGCGAGCTCGCCGTCGACGTGCCGGCGCTCGCGCCCGGGACCTACGGCCTGCGCTACCGCGTCCTCGCCGCCGACGGTCACCTCACCGACGGGATCTTGAAGTTCACCGTGGCGCCCCGCTGACGGATGGCCGTTCTCGCCGACTTCCTCGACGACCTGCTCGGGGGCCTGGGCGTCGTCGCCTGGTCGCTCGCGGTGGGCGGCATCCTCTGGATGCTGGTCGTCCTCCGGAGCTGGCGACGGGTGGCGGCGCCCGCGACCGAGGCGACGCGCGCCGGGCTGGTCGTGGTGCTGGCGGGCGCCGTCGGCGTCGCGGTGGCAGCGCTCAGCCAGATCGCGATCAAGGCCTGGATCCTGAGCGAGACGCTCGGTCGCCCCGCATTCGGCGAATTCCTGGCGACGCCCTTCTGCCGCGCGCGGATCGTGCAGGCCGTCTTCGGCGTGGCGCTGGCGTTCGCGACCGCGTGGCTCCGCGCCGCGCCCGCGACGGCACGGCGATGGGGCGTCGTGCTCGCGGCGACCGTCGGGATGGTCGTGAACGGCGCGTGGCTGGTGCACGCGGCGAGCCGGCTCGAAGGACGCGTCCAGTTGATGGCGCTCACCGTGCTCCACCAGCTGGGGGGCGGCGCGTGGGCGGGCGGGATCGCGCAGCTGGCGCTGCTCTGGCGGCTGGCCGGGCGGCGGCCCGAGCTGGGCGCGCTCTGGCCGCTGGCGCTCCGGCGCTTCGCGTGGATCGCGGCGCCATCGGTGGCGTTGCTCACGGCGACCGGCATCGGGCTCGCCCGCACGTACGTCGGATCGTGGGCCGGCCTCGTCGGGACGCCGTACGGCGCGATCATCGTGACCAAGATCGCGCTCTTCGCCGGGGCGGGATTGCTCGGGGCGTCGAGCTCCTGGTGGGCGCGGCGCGACGACCGCCACCGCATGACGCCGGCCCTCCGGACGCACGTGCCCTACTTCGTCGAAGCGGAAGGGCTCATCCTGCTCGCGTTGTTGCTGGCGGCGGCCGCGCTCTCGGCGCAACCGCCCGCCGCCGACATGGGCAAGAAGGTCGCCACCGTCGCCGAGGTCGTCGACGTGTTCGCGCCGCGCATGCCGCGGCTCACGTCGCCGCCGGTGGTGGCGGTGCAGGAGGAGGAGGTCGACCCGCTCGCCGACGACGACGAGGTCGGCGTCGGCGATGCGTGGGCCGAGTTCAACCACAACGTCGCCGGGCTGATCCTGATCGGGCTCACGCTGCTGGCGCTGCTCGACCGCTGGGGCGTCCCGCTGGCGCGGCACTGGCCGCTCGGCTTCGTCGGGCTGGCGGTGTTCCTGCTGTTCCGGAACGACCCCGAGGGTTGGCCGCTCGGCCCGCAGGGCTTCTGGGAGGGGATGAAGGAGGGCGGCATCCTCCAGCACCGTCTCGCGGTGACGCTCGCGTGCGTGCTCGGCGTACTCGAGTGGCGCGCGCGCACGCAGCGCGTGCCGACGCGGCTGCCCTACGTCTTCCCGGTGCTGGCGTTCGTCGGCGGGATCCTGCTGCTCACGCATTCGCACACCGCCTTCGAGGCGAAGAGCGACTTCCTGCTCGAGATCGCGCACACCGGGATGGGGCTGCTCGGGATCGGCGTCGCGTGCGGGCGGCTGCTCGAGCTCCGGCTCCGCCCGGTCGACGGCGGCTGGTGGGCGGGTGTCGCGTCGCTCGCGGCGATGCTGCTGATCGGGGTGATCCTGGTCTTCTACCACGAGCCGGGGACGGCGCCGGCCGTGACCGCCATGCTCGGGCGGGCCCCGTAGACACGAGCGGCGCTAGCGCAGCAGCACGGAGCGCAGGGCGCGCGGCGGGACGACGAGGCGCACGGTGCCCGGGTCGAGGGCGATCGCGTCGGGGGCAGGGCTCTCGTCGAGACGCACGGCCGCGGCGGCCGCAACCGCGACGCCCGGTCGCAGCACCGCGGTCCTGGGCGCGTCGGTCGGGTTCAGGATCCGTACGACGATCCCGTCGCCGGACTCCGCCGGCTTGACGGCGGAGAGGAGCAGCGCCGACGGCTCCAGCGCGAGGAGCGAGCGGTCGGGCGCCAGCACGGGCTCGGGGCCGGCGAGCACGCCGCGAAGCCCGACCTCCGCGTCGCGCGCGGCGCCGGGATCGACGCCGGGGAAGAGCGAGAGCCGCGCGTCCAGCGGGCCCGGAAGCTGCGCGGTCTCGAGCGGCATCGGCGGGCCGGCGGGGATCGGCCGGCTCGCGAGGTCGTAGCGCGCGATCCACCCGATCGCGCGCAGCAAGGTGACGAGGATCGTGCCGTCGGGCGTCACCTCGGCCTCGGGCAGACCGGGCGCGACCACCGTCAGGCCGCCGGCGGCGATCCAGCCCTGGTGGGCGAACGTGGTCGGCGCCGGGTGGAGCCAGCGGGCGGCGTCGACCGGCGCGGTGGTGCGCGTCGCGACGTCGAACGTCGTGGCGGCGTGGAACGTCGCGACCGGGCGGCCGGTCGGGAAGCGCAGGCGGAGGCGGTGGTCGCGGGCCGTGTTCTCGACGCGCACCGACAGGTCGACGCGCGGCACGCCGGGCGCGATCCGCGCTTCGGTGTGCACGACCAGCGCCGTGGTCTCGGCGCTGCGGCGCGCGCGTTCCGCGTCGAGCGCGCGTGGCACGGTGAAGACCCGCGTCACCGCGAGCCGGGCGATCCCCGAGGGGTGCACGACCCGCCGCCACGACACCGACGCGAGCCCGCCGCCGGCGTCGTCCGCGACCGGATCGAAGTCGTAGGAGTCGCCGCGGTCGCCGCGATCCTCGACGCCCGCGAGCCCGTGGTACTCGTCGTCGCCGAACCGCACGGCGAGCGTGCCGTCGTCGGCCACCGTCACCGCGAGCTGCGGCGTCGAGATGGCGCGCCCCTCGTCGACGACGTCCGGCGTGGCGGGCGCCGGGGTCAGCCGGAAGCGGCGACAGCCGAACGCCGGGATGTCGGCGGCGACCAGCTCCACGTCGAGGGGCTCCCGGCCCGGGAGCCAGCGCGCGCGGGTCGGGTCGTCGGCGGCGACGACCCGCGCCGGGCGACCGTCGACGGTGACGCCGTCGGCGAACGCGAGCGGCGGGAATTCCGGCGCGCCGAGCGGGAGCCGCATGGCGGGGTAGGGGTCGAGCGGGATCCGCACCACGTCGGTCCGCGGATGGGGCGACGGGTTGAAGACCGCGATCTCCTGCTCGCCGGTCCAGGGCGTGCGGCGCTCGGCCCCAAGGCCGGCGAGCCGCTCGAGCGTCCGCGTGACGGTCGCGGTCGCGAGCCCCTCCGCGTCGTCGAAGCGGGCCTGGACGCGCGCGTCGACGGCGTCGAGAGAGCAGCCGCAGATCGAGTCGTGGGCATGGTTCTGGAGCAGCGTGCGCCAGGCGGACGCGAGTGCGGGGCGCTCGTCGGGGAGACCGAGCCGGCGGCCGAGCGCGGCCCACGGCTCGGCCCACCCTTCCAGGAGCGTCTCGCAGCGCCGGTTGCGGAGCTTGACCGGCATGCGCGTCGACCAGACGCCGGGCAGCAGGTTCGCGAGTCGCCCGCCTGCGAGCGCACCCGCGAACGTCCGCCGCTCGCCGGACGGCGGCGCGACGTCCTCGAGTAGCCCGCGGACGACGGTGGCGCCGGTCGCCCGCGCGAGCGCGTCCGCGACGGCGCCGGCGTGCGCGTCCGGGAGCATGTGGTCGAAGCCGTTCATCAGCAGCACGACGTCGCCCGCTCGCGCGGCGACCCGCTCGGCGAGCCGGCGGGCGGCGGCGTCGACGTCGTCGGGGAGGCAGGCGGCGTCGAAGTAGCCGTCGGTGAGGAGGCGTGCGTCGACGGTGCTGCCGTCGGGCGCCGCCCAGCGCCACGACGGGCCGAGCCCGTCGATCTCGTCGCCGTTGCCGCGCCAGTAAACGAACGGCCCCAGCCCGAAGCCGGCGAAGAGCTGGGGGAACTGCGCCGGATGCCCGAAGGAGTCGGGCACGTACGCGATCGTGGATACCGGGCCGATCGCGCCGCCGATCTGGCGGCCGTGCAGCAGGTTCCGCACGTGCGCCTCGCCCGACGGCAGCAGCGAATCGGGCTGCACGTACCACGGACCGGCCGACAGTCGCCCGCTCCTGAGGCCGCGGGCGAGCGCGTTCCGGCGCGACGGGCGCAGGGCGAGGTAGTCGTCGAGCAGCACGGTCTGGCCGTCGAGCAGGAAGCGGTAGCCCGGGTCGGCGTCGAGCAGGTCGAGCACCCGGTCGACGGCGTCCACCAGCCGCCCGCGATAGGCCTCAAACGCACGATACCACTCGCGATCCCAGTGGAAATGCGAGACCAGGACGATGCGCAGGGGACGCTCTCGCCGATCAACGGCATCGTCCGGATCATGACGGCTCACTGGTGTCCTCCGGCGACGGCCAGGGTCCGCAGGTCGGCGAGCACCAGCGCCGGGTCGAGCATGCCCGAGCTGTAGACGTTGCGGACGTTGCGGCGTTCGTCGAGCAGGAACACCTTGAGCACGTGACGGTAGAGCCCGCTCCACGCGCCGTCGGCGTATCGGAGCTTCGACACCTGCTGCCCGAAGTCGGCGAGGAGCGGCGCGAGCTGCGCCTCGTCACGCGTCGTCACGAAGCGCCAGTCGGTCTTCGGCGCGTGGAAGCGACGCATCACGGCCATGCGCGCGGGCGTGTCGCGCTCGGGGTCGAAGCTGGCGGCGACCAGCGTGACGCGCGCCGCGAGCGCCGGGTCGGCGGCGAGCCGGCGGTCGAGGTCGTGCAGCACGGCGAGGCTGAGCGGGCAACCCGTCGCCTCGATGCAGGTGGTGTAGACGAACGCGACCACGGCGAGGCGGCCGCGCGTGAGCGCGAACAGCGACGTCTCCCGGCCGTCGGCGCCGAGGAGGGCGTGGTCGCGGACCGTCGCGATCACCGGCAGCGCATAGGTGCCGGGGGCGGGCGGCTCGTATTCCGCCGCGAACCCCCCGACGCCGTAGGTATAGGTGAGCGCCGCCGGGTCGACGCCGTGCAGCCGCTCCGGCTGCGCGGGCTCGCCGGCCGCGGCGACGCCGGCCAGGAGCCCGAGCGCGACGAGCGCCGTGCGGATCATCTCACCGACGCGTAGATCTGGTTCTTCGAGAACTGGTCCTGCCCGAAGCGGGTCAGGTGCGGCCGCCCGAGCTGCTCCTTCGTGAAGTCCACCGCGAACAGCGGCGCCAGCGTCTTCCCGTCCCAGTGGTACGCCTTCAGGAACTGCTCGTCGTCCGCTCCGGTCTTGTCCCACTTGGCGAGCAGCGACGACGTGAAGTACAGCCGCTCGCCGTCCCACGTTCCCGAGACCATGTTGAGCTGCTTGCCGATCTGCTGCTCGTGGACGAGCGTGGGCTTGTGCGGGTCGCTCACGTCGTAGACGCGACACGTGCCGTCCATGAAGGTGTCGACGAACAGGAAGCGGTCGTCGGCGGAGAGGCTGATGTCGACCGGGAGCGGTGTCTTCGACGGGTCGCCGATGTCGGCGACGGCGCTGGCCGCGAAGCGGCCGTCGGCCTGCTGCTCGATCAGCCAGATCTTCGACGTGAGCGCGGTGGTGGTGAACGCGTAGTTGTGCCGCGGGCCGAGCGCCCAGCGGATCTCGAGCGGCGCGCCGGGCACCGCGAGCGTCTGGATCGGCTTGCGGGCGTGGAAGTCCCACGCCACCATCGTGTTGCCGAAGCGCTTCATCGCCTCCGGGTTGCTGATCACCTTCGGCAGCTCGGTCATGTAGTTGTTCCAGCCCGTGAACGACGACGTCAGCATGCGGTTGAGTCGCGGCTGGACGCGCGCGTCGTAGCCGTAGGTCGCGCCCTCGGGCATCCAGATCGTCTGGATGTATTTGCCGTCGTTGTTGTACTCGACGAGTCCGGTGGCGCCCTCCTTGTCCTTCGCGTTCGAGAGGCCGGTGATCAGCATGCGGCCGGGGAGCGCCGTGAAGCTGTGCGGGCCGACCACGCCGCCGCTGTCCTGCACGAACGTGTCGATGGCCTTCGCGAGCTTCGGCTTCCCCGGGTCGGTGGCGACGTCGAAGACCCACATCCGGCTGTCGTCGAGGCCGCCGGCCCAGAAGAAGCGACGGTCGTCGGTGAAGTCGCCGTGGTGCGCCTCGTGCCGGCCGCCGACCGAGACGCTGGCGACGACCTTGCCGTAGGTCCCCTTGCGCTCCGGGTTGGCGCCGATCGTGACCAGCTTGTCGGAGCCGTCGCCCAATCCCTCGACGCCGAGCGTCCAGACGTAGACGTAGTCCTCCTGGCCGGTGATCTTCGGCATGTACGGCGAGAGACACGTCTCGTCGGCGCGGGCGGCGGCGACGAGCGCCAGCGCGGCGATGCCGGCACGGATGAGCTTCGACATGGTGTGTTCTCCTCTCGACGTCATGGGTTGCGGAACAGCAACGCGTCCTTCCGGTTGACCGTGAACGGCACGCCGACGCTCGCGCAGCGGTTCGCGGCCTCCGCGGCGCCCGGCTGGAGGATCCCGACCGTGACGCGCAGCACGCCGGGCGACGGCAGCGTCACCGGCACCTGCGCGCCCGACGCCTTCACGACCCCGTTCCCGTTCTTGCGGCGCTTGAGTCGCAGCGCGTCGATGCCGCGCGCGCTCGCGACCAGCCGCTTCGGATCCTTGAAGGTCTCCTTCGAGCCGCGCCGCACGAGGTTCGCCGCGGGGATGCGCGCGCACAGGAAATCGGCGTGTCCCTCCTCGCGGACCTGGACCAGCACGTCCTGCGTGGACGCAGTGCCGGTGAGATCGAGCTTGCTGAACTGACCGTTCAGCGCGAACCGTGCGCCGCCGGACCCGGGCGTGAAGCGCGCCGTCCCCAGCTCGAGGGCGACGGCCCCCACGCTCGTGCAGCAGGTGGGATCCTCGAGGTCGGTGAGGCCGTTGCCGTCGTTGTCGATGCAGTCGTCGCAGATCTCGACGGGCGGCGGCGTCGTGCTGTTGGTGGTGGTCGACGTCGACGTGCTGGTCGTGCTGCTGCTGGTCGTGGCGGTCGTGCTGGTGACGGCGGCGGTGGCGCTCTCGACCGCGCCGATGTCGCAGCGGCCGCCGTCCGGCTGCGGGCGCGCGACGCCGCGCTGGTCGACGTCGGGGCAGCTCTCGCCGCCGCTGCCGGGGGTGGTCGGGTCGGCGGCGTCGACGGCGGGGCTGGTGGGCTGCGGTACGTGCGTCATCGTCGGGCCGCCGTTGCCGGCGAGCGGGCCGAGCTGCGGATCCCGGTTGACCAGGTTGGTCGCGTTGCCGCGCCAATCGCACCCCAGCGGATTGCCGATCAGGTTGTACTGCTGCGCGAGCAGCACGCCGCTACAGTCGGGTGCCGCCTCGTGCAGGTCGCGGTTGCCGGCGACGATCGAGTTCCACGCGACCAGCGTCCCGTTCGTGTTGGCGAGGCCGCCGCCGCCCGCGCCGCCGTTGCCGGCGTCGCTGGTGTTGCTCGTGACGGTGACGCTGGCGAGCGTCACGGTGCCGCCCGCGGCGTCGACGCCGCCGCCCGAGGAGCCCGCGGTGTTGCCGCTCACGGTGCAGTCGGTGAGCGTCGCGGTGCCGAAGTCGGCGTTGACCAGGCCGCCACCGATCGTGCCGGCGGTGTTCGCGCTGAGCGTGCTGCCGTCGAGCCTGGTCGTCGACGTGCCGAAGATCGCGATCCCGCCACCGGCGCCGGCGGTCGCGTGGTTGTCGTCGAGCGTGCTGTCGCGCACGATCAGCGTCGCGGCGTTGCTCCAGATGCCGCCGCCGTCCGTCGCCGCGGTGTTGCCGGAGACCACCGAGCGCGTGAGGACGAGCGTGCCGGAGTTGCTGATCCCGCCGCCGTGCGCGGTGCTGGTGGAGTCGCGGACCGCCGCATCGACGAGCGTGAGCGTCCCGAAGCTCTTCACGGCCCCGCCGTCGGCGTCGGGACCGCTGCCGCCGCCGTGGGCGAAGCCGACCTTGCTCGCGACCAGGCCCGCACCCACGCGGACGACCATGACGCGGCCCGTGCCGCCCCCGTCGACGACGGTCGTGGCGGCGCCGGCGCCGACGATCGCGAAGCTGCCGGTCACGTCGAGCGGCCCGGCGAGCGCGTACGTCCCGGCCGGCAGCGCGATCTCGGTCGCGGGCGTCCCGTTCGCGAGCAGGACGGCGCCGCGGAGCGAGCAGTCGCCCGGCGCCGCGGTGCAGACGGCGGGCGCGGGCTGTGGGTCGTCCGTCCGGTCGACCGTGATGGTGTCGGCGGACGCGGACGCGACGGCGAGGAGCACGCCCAGCAGGACGCCGACCCGGGCCATGGCCGAGTGACTATCCCGCATCGTGTCCCCCGGGAACTACCCGAGCGTCCCGGTCCGCCGGAGCGCCGCGATGCGACCGGCGTCCCAGCCCAGCACGTCGGCGAGGACGGTGTCGCTGTCACAGCCGGGCTCGACCGGCGCCTTGGTGGGGTGCGGCAGCGACTCGCCGAGCAGCTTGATGGGTGAGGGCATGAGGCTCGTGCCGTGCTCCTGCCACGACGACAGCGGCAGGCGCTCCTGGAACTGCGGGTCGCGCGTGATCGACTTGGTGTCGTGCACCGGTCCGATCGGCGTGTTGGCCTCCTGGCCGAAGCGGATCCACTCCGCGGAGGTGCGGGTGGCGAAGATCTCGGCCAGCGTGCGGCGGAGCGCGGTGTTGCCGCGCGCGTGGTCGGCGTACTTCGAGCCGGGGTTCTGGTCGTACAGCTCGGGACGGCCGATCCCGTACGCGAAGTTCTTCCAGAACTCGCGCTCGGAGGCCATGAACAGCACGAGGCCGTCCTTCGAGCGGTAGTACTGGTAGCGCACCGACTCCGTCATGCTGTCGTCGCCCACCGGCCGGCGCTCGCCTTTGCCGTCGCCGTCGTTGCCGGTGACCTCGCTCTCGGGCCGCTCGTAGGCCTTGTTGCCCTCGATGCCGTTCCAGTTGAACGACGCGGCGGCGTCGCTCTGCGCGACCTCGAAGCGGCAGCCCGTGCCGGTGGCGCGGGCGCGGATGATCGCGGCGCAGATTCCGAGCGCGGCGTAGAGCGGGCCGGCGTGGATGCCGATCGTCGTGTAGCTCGGGATCGTTGGCTGTCCGTCGGCGTTGATGGTCGGGCGCGCGACGCCGGCCCACGCGTCGTAGGCGATGCCATGGCTCGGCATGTCCTTGTAGGGACCGGTGAGGCCGTAGCCCGAGATCGTGCAGAAGACGAGCTTCGGGTTCACCTCGAGCATCTTCTCGTACGTGAGCCCGCGGCGCGCGAGCGCACCGGGGCGCATGCCCTCGATCACGGCGTCGGATTTCGCGACCAGCTCGAGGTAGGTGGCGACGCCCTCGGGCTTGCGGAGGTCGAGGATCAGGCTCCGCTTGCTGCGGTTCAAGTGCCAGTGGAGCAGCGAGATGCCGTCGATGATCGGGAACGCCATCTTGCGGACGTAGTCCCCGCCCGGCGCCTCGACCTTGATGACGTCGGCGCCCAGGTCGGCGAGCTGCATGCCGACGCCGCCAGGACCGAGGATCGCGCTTTCGACGATGCGGACGCCGGAGAGGAGGCCCTTGGTGTCTTCGGAACGTGCGGTCATTCGGGCGGGGAGGATTACGGGCGGGACGCAGGCCGGTCAAGGCGTGCCGCGCCGCGCCACGGACCTCGGGCAATCGATCGCACGAGTTTTCCTTGACAGCGCGAAGGCGGCGGCGTTAGCCCTCGTACCGACCGGTCCACAACCACCACAGCCAAGGGGGGCGCCATGAGGAAGCTGGCCGTGATCGGGAGTGTCGCCGTGCTGCTGCTCGTCGCCGGGCGCGCCGGCGCGACGGACGCCAACACGTTCAAGTGCGAGTCGAAGTCCGCGGATGCCGTCGGCAAGTGGGGCGCCGCGCGCGGCACCTGTCTCGTGAAGTGCGATCAGGCGTTGGTGAAGAAGGGCCCGACGAGCGGCCTCGCGTGCACCCCGCCGTTCGACACGCTGAAGACCCAGCCGTGCGTCGACAAGGCCAACGGGAAGTACAGCGCTGCGATCGCGAAGGCGTGCCCGAGCGGGACGTTCCCGACCTGCGGCGGGTACGCCACGTTCAACCCGACGACGTACGCCCAGGACCAGATCACGACGCAGTCCGCCGCGATCGACCCGGTCACCGTGCCGTGGCTCATGTGCGACGACACGCTGGTGAACTGCGAGGGCAAGGTCGTCGGCGCGCTCGGCAAGCTCTCGGCCGCGATCGGGAAGTGCCTCGGGAAGTGCTACCAGAAGCTCCAGGTGAAGAACGACATGTCGGTCACCTGCACGCCGCAGGGCGGATCGGATCCGTTCGGCAACCTCGACACGGGTACGAAGGGCTGCGTCGACGGCGCGATCGGCAAGGCCAATGCGTCGATCACCAAGGCGTGCCCGACGCTGCCCTCGTGCGGGCTGCTCTATCCCGCCGGACAGACGGGGCTGATCGGCCTGGTGACGGGCTCGATCGCCAACAACTACGCGGCGGCGGCGAGCAATCCCTACTGCGCGCCCTGAGCGCGCCACGTCGTCCGCGATCGCAGGCGGCGCCCTCCTTCCCCGACGCGGGGAGGAGGGCGCCGTCGCGTCGGCTGCCTCGACCGAGCCCGCACTGCTGGCTCGGCGCGCGGCTCCCGGGGTAAGGAGCACGCATGTCGTATCGCGTGATCCAGTGGAGCACCGGGAACGTCGGCCGCCATGCGTTGCGTGGCATCATCCAGCATCCCGACCTGGAGCTGGTCGGGCTCTGGGTGAGCAGCCCGGCCAAGGCCGGGCGCGACGCCGGCGAGCTGGTCGGCCTCCCGCCGGTCGGCGTGACCGCGACCAGCGACGCCGCGGCGCTGCTCGCCATGAGGGCCGACTGCGTCTCGTACACCGCGACCGGCGACCTCCGTCCCGCCGACGCCGTCGATGACATGTGCCGCATCCTCGAGTCCGGCAAGAACGTCGTCGCGACGTCGGTCGTGCCGCTGGTCTACCCGCCGGCCGCGGATCCGGGCTCGGTCGAGAAGCTCGGCGCCGCGTGCCGGAAGGGCAAGACGTCGTGCTTCACGTCGGGCATCGACCCGGGCTTCGCCAACGACGTGCTGCCGCTCACGCTCACCAGCCTGTGCGCGCGCGTCGACAGCGTGCGGGTGATGGAGATCGTGAACTACGCGACCTACAACCAGCCGCAGGTGCTGTTCGAGACGATGGGGTTCGGGAAGCCGCTCGACCACACGCCGCTCATCCTGATCCCGGGCGTGCTCACGATGGCGTGGGGACCGGTGGTCCATCAGCTCGCGGCAGGACTCGGCGTCGCGATCGACGAGATCCGCGAGGTCCACGAGAAGCAGGCCGCGCCCGAGACCTTCGACATCCCGCCCGGCCGCGTGCCGGCCGGGACGATGGCGGCGCTGCGCTTCGAGATCCAGGGCATGGTGCGCGGCCGGCCGGCGCTGATCGTCGAGCACGTGACGCGGCTCCGCGACGACCTGGCGCCCGAGTGGCCGCAGCCGACCGGCTCGGGCTGCTACCGCATCCACGTGAAGGGCTCGCCGTCCCTCACCTGCGAGCTGACGCTCGAGGGCGAGGACGGCGACCACAACACCGGCGGCCTGGTCGCGACCGCGATGCGGATCCTGAACGCGATCCCGGCCGTGTGCGCGGCCCCGCCCGGGCTGCTCTCGGCGCTCGACCTGCCGCTCGTAACCGCACGCCACCTCGTGCGATAAGGGCGGCATGCGCACGCTGGTGGGTGGCCTGGTGCTGTTGACGGCGGCCGGAGTCGCCGCGGCCAAACCCACCCCGACGCAGAAGTGCCGCGCCGCCAAGATCCGCGCGACCGTGAAGAAGGTGCAGGCGGTCGGCGCGTGCCGGCAGCAGGCGGCGCTCGGCAGCGGCCAGGTCTCGATGGGTTGTCTCGCGGCGGCCGAGAAGAAGCTCGTGGCGGCGTTCGCGGCGGCCGACAAGAAGGGCGGCTGTGACGGCGACGAGAGCACGCTCAGCACCGACGCCGACGATTGCGTCGACACCATCATCACGGCGGTCCCCGCGCCGACCACGACGACCACGCTCGCAGGTGGTGTGGGCTGCCTCCGTCGATCTGGGGTGCGGGATCTCCAACTGCAGCGGCCTCGCGTTCCCGCACACGATCGTTTGCGACTACGGGCCGGGCGGCAACGTCCAGGGGCAGAAGCCGTACTGAGCTAGCACCGCCCGCAGCGCACGACCGCGGCGCCGCCAGCGGTCGTACTCGACCGGGCGCGGCGGGTCGCGTCTCACGACGGCCGCTGCACGGTGAGCCGGACCACGACGTCGGGCTTCACGCGCAGCGCGCCGAGCATCGCGGAGTACGGCCGGATGCCGAAGTCCGGCTGATGGAGCGGCGCCTCGGCGACGGCGACGTCGGCGTCGAGGCGGACCGACACCTCCAGCGGCCGCTCGCGACCGTGGAGCGCCAGCGTGCCCGTCACGCGGACCCCGCCCGGCGTCTCGGCGACGGCGGTCGAGGCGAAGCGGATCTCCGGGAAGCGCGCGGCGTCGAGCACATCGGCGACGATGCTGCGCTCGATCTGCGCGCGGTCGTTCGCGCCAAGCGCGTCGGGCAGCGGGCGACCGTCGCGCAGCGCCTGCACGACGCGCAGCGACGTCGGGTCGAAGGTGGCGGCGACGGTGCGCGCCGCTTCGTCGACGTCGAGCGTGAGGCGCGTCACGCGCAGCTCGAGGTCGTGCGCGACCATCGAGAGCAGGCCCTCGCGGTACGTGAACACGCGGCAGTCGGCCGCCTCGGCGTCGAAGCGCATCCCGGTGGCGACGTCTATCCCGCCTCCCCGCCCGCGCCAACACCGGCGTTGACGCGGGCGCGGGGAAGTCGGCTATGGTCTGCGCATGAACCTCCAGGAGGTCCTCGAGTCGGCGGCGACGTGCCGCGCCTACAAGCCCGATCCCGTACCCGACGACGTGCTCGCGCGCGTGCTCGACGCCGCGCGCTGGGCGCCGAGCGGCGGGAACCGGCAGCCCGTGCGGCTGATCGCCGTCCGCGACGCGGCGAAGCGCCGTCGGCTGAAGGAGTTGTACCTGCCGGTCTGGGAGCGCTACCTGGGCGCGACCGCCGGCAACGTGACGCGCGCCGACTTCCCGAAGCTGGTGCAGGACGCCGACCGCTTCGCGCACGAGCTCGACCAGGTGCCGGTGCTGATCGTCGTGTGCGCGCACCTGCCCGACATCTATCCCACCGACCACCGGCTCGGGCGGCTCAGCATCGTCGGCGGCGCGTCGGTGTATCCGGCCGTGCAGAACCTGCTGCTCAAGGCGCGCGACGAGGGCCTGGGCGCCGCGCTGACGACGCTGCTCTGCGCCGTCGAGCCCGAGGTGAAGACGCTGCTCGCGATCCCCGAGGACTTCGCGACGGCGGCGATGCTCACGCTCGGCTGGCCGGCCAGGCCGTTCCCGCGCCGGATGAAGCGGCGGCCGCTCGCGGAGATCGCGTACCTCGACGGGTTCGGGAGGCAGCTGCCCGGGGCTTAGGAGCGCCTACGCGGCACATCGGATCACAGATGCGCGTCCGCTCTCGCTGACAATGCTCTCCGGACTGTGGTTCGTTCTCTTCGCGTCCCCTCGGTGAACTCTCTCGAACGTGCCGATGACGAGCCGCCCCCCCCGTCGTCGTGGCCAGTCCAAGTGGCATGCATGGGCCATGCAACTCACAGGGGATGACCTACCGATTTGAAATGGGTAGCTCGCCGACCACGCGACTCGTGGCGGCCTGGATTGTCGCGGCGCATGCAATTGAGAGCTTCGGGTGCTTGGCCTTGGCCGCCCGTTGTGCGTTCTTGCTCGTCTGGATCAGCAACGACTCGGCACGCCGATAGAGCCGCTTCGCCTTCGTGGGTGTGGCCTCGGGGGCGGCTTCGATCACGTCGGCCGCGTGGTGCAACTTCCGGCTGATGCCGGGCGGGATTGTGTCGTGGACACAGGCAATGCTCGCCTGCGCGTCGTCGAGGATGCAGCGCGCGCTCGCACACGGCGGACGCGTTGTCGAGGTCGTGCTGGAAGTAGAGGTCGCGGAGCTGCTGGTGCTGGAGGATGACGTCGTTGAAGTGGAGGAACTCGACGAACTGGCTGACGAGGTGCTGGTGCTGCTGGTCGCTGTCATCGTCGTAGAGGACGATGTCGTGCTGCTCGAAGTCGATGTCGTGGACGATGAAGAGGTACTGCTCGAGGAAGTAGAGATCGTTGAGGTGCTGCTGGTCGCTGTCATCATCGTAGAGGACGATGTCGTGCTGCTCGATGTCGACGTCGTGGACGATGACGAGGTGCTGCTCGAGGAGGTTACAATCGTGGGCTCCGTAGTCGAGGAGGAGGTCGTCGAACTGCTGATGGTGGGCGCCGTGGTGACTGGCGATGAAGTCGTGGTCGAAGTGGAACTGGACGGACTCGTTGACGAGCTAGTCGTCGTCGACGGCGTCGTGGTCGTGGTACACAATGAAATCGGAGTGTGGAGGCAGCCGAGCGACGCATCGCAGGCGTCGAATGTGCAGGTGTTCTGGTCGTCGCAGAGCCCGGCCTCCGGCATATGATGGCACCCGCTCCCGAGGGTGCAAGTATCGATCGTACACGCCACGCCATCGTCGCAGTTCAGGGGATAACCGCCCTCGCAGCTGCCGCCGCCGCAAGTACCGTTGGTAGTGCACTTGTTGGCGTCGTCGCACGGCGTACCGGCGGGCTTCGGGAGGTCCCGACAACCACCGATCGGATCGCAATCGGGGAGCAGGCAGACGTTCGTGCTGCAATCCTCGACCCGACAGTGCGCGCAGCCGGTGGCGCAGCGATCGGTCGAGGCACCCGGGTCGCAGGTCTCGGGGAACTCGAGCTGGCCGTTTCCGCAGGTCGGGCAGGGCATGAGGCAGTCGGCTGGCACGCCGCGGGCAGTGCAGGGCGTGCGCTGGTCGATCGTGACCGCTGGCGTGACCGTGACCAACGGGGACTGCGTCACCCCGCCGCCAAGCACGGCGACGTTGGCGCGGGAGGCGAACACGCGGGCCGCACCGGCGAGATTGAGCAACTTGCGTGCGGTGAACGTGTTGACGCTGGTCGGGTCCCCCCGGCTGTCGACGGTCCCGAGGATCGAGAGAGAGCAGGCTTTCAGGTCGACGCTGCTGCGCGAGTTCGAGCTCGAGCCGCGCGCGAAGACGTTGCCGTTGACGGTGAGGTCGCCGGTCTGGTCGTTGGCCCCGGCGCTCACGGCGATTCCTCCGCCCAAACCGCCGCCGTCAGCCATGAGTGTGCCGCCGCTCTCGATGAGCACGTTGCGGTTGGCGAGTATATCAATGCGTCCGCCGTCTGAGGTGCCGGAGCCCGACACGTCGACGGTGTTGGGGTGCGCGATCAGCACGTCGGTGTCGGCCACCAGGGCCGCAGTGCCCCCGCTGGCGCCGCCAGTTCCGAGGGAGCCCTGGAACTGGAGGTCGGCCTCCACGAAGATGCTGTGCCCGCCGATCGACAGATAACCGCCGCCACCCGGGTCGCTACCGCTCACGGTCGCGCCGATCGTGACGTCCCGTAGGGCATGCAGGTCGATTTCGCCGATGGCTCCGCCCGCCCCGTTGACGTTGACCGGGCGTGTCACCTGGATCTCGCCGGTGGCGAGGATATCAATCGAGCCGCCACCGCCGAACGAATCGTCTTGACCGAAGCCCTGGGCGCTGAGCGTCGCCGCTACTTGTACGGTCCCGTCTGTGCCGGCCCCGACGTTGGTGAGCGCGTCGGTCCGAACAGAGATCGAACCGCCATCACCGCCGATCGCGCTGTCCGCCGTAACGCCGCCGTTCGTAAACTGTAGCAGCATCGCCCCGGTGCGCGCTTCGAGGTTGATCACACCGCCGTCGCCGCCAAGACCTGCGGCGCTGCCGCCCCCGGTTCCACCATCGGCGCTGATGTTGCCGAGCACGGTGACGGCGTTGGCGATCACGTCGATGGTGCCGCCCGACGCGCCGCTGCCGGGGAGGCCGTCCGCGCTGACCGTCGACCCGTTCTTGAAGGTGGCGTTGCCGCCCGCCGCGACGTCGATGAGCCCTTCGCTGTTGCCACCGGCGCTGACGCTGATGATGCGGTCCTGGCCCAGCACGAGGTTGCCCGCCGCGTCCACCCGGATGCTGCCGCCGTCGCCGCTGGCGCCGCCCGTGGCGAGGAGCCCGGTGGCCGTCCCGCCGCCGAGGTCCCCGATCGAGATGTCGCCCGCGGTGGTCGTCACCGAGATCGAGCCGCCGGCCCCGGCCGGATCGAGACCGTTCGCCTTGAAGCCCTGGCCCTGGGTG
>Ga0335069_10001401_pt1 | contig 39066 bp, 34 predicted proteins | sample Lox_Sample_11_FD_206714 | JGI IMG/M metagenome (GOLD analysis project Ga0335069, IMG submission 206714) | Soil microbial communities from Loxahatchee National Wildlife Refuge, Florida, United States - Lox_Sample_1.1 | ecosystem: Environmental > Terrestrial > Soil > Wetlands | place: USA...
CGGCCATTTTTCATCCAACGCCCATATCCTTAATCGCCCGCTCTCCACGACTGTCACGGACCTGGTCACGACGCCAACGAATCTCCAAAAGACGACTACTTACACGTACGACTACGGGGCGAATACGCTGGGGAATTTGACTGCGACTTCAACGAGTGCGACAAATGCCACCACAGCTAACACCGCCTATGTACGAGATCGCTATGGCCGCGTGACTCAGTTTACCGACGCTCTAAACCACAGCACAGAATTCTATTATGACGGGTCGAGCGGCGGATCGTCATGCGCCACGAACGGAGGGAATGCAGATTCACATTGTTCGCCCAGCGGCTCCGCGTTTCCGACCACAGTAAAGAATCCCCTGAACCAATGCACCGTCTATACCTACTATTCATGCACCGGGACGACAGCGAGCGTTACGGATCCGAACCAGGCGACCACAAGTTACCAACTGGACGGGATTCAAAGATTGATTCACACATCGTTCCCAGATGGTGGTGGGGAAACATTGCAATACGTCGACACCGGTCAGAATAGTGTAACGGATTCGAAGTTGGAGAATGCGACTACTTCGATAGTCGCAGAGACGCTTTTTGATGGTCTCGGGAGAAAGAGCCGGACGGAGCTGACTTCCGATCCCACGGGTATTGTGTATACAGACTTCGGATATGACAACGCAGGTAATCTGAGTACTGTCTCGAATTCATATCGCTCCACGCTTGATCCGACGTACGGTATCACAACCTACAGTTACATGAACGGGAACGATGGCTATGATCCGTTTGACAGGGTATGGGCCCAGACAGAAGAGGACAGTTCGACGCAACTTCATAGTTACTCAGGGAACGTTATCGATGTTACTGACGAGGACGGTAATGAATGGCAGAAGACGAGTGACGCGATGGGCAATCTAGTGTCGGCCAAAGAGCCCGGCCCGGGTTATACGAAAACGCCAGGTCTTAGCACAACATACAGTTATGATGGATTCAACAATCTGAGGGCAGTGACACAAAGCGGAACGACCGGAGATACGGCACGAAGCCGGAGTTTTTCGTACGATGGCTTTTCGCATTTGCTCTCCGCGACAAACCCGGAGAATGGCACCAGCATTTATACCTACGATGCTGACGGAAATGTGGTTTCGAAAACTGCGCCCGCACCGAATCAGACCGGCAGCTCGACGGTGGTCACGAACTTTGGCTACGACGCGTTGAATCGCTTATTGAGCAAGAGCTATGCCAACGCGCCCGCCGGCTCAATGACAAGTTGCTACACGTATGACAACGCGGCCAGTTCCATGTATGGAATCGGCAGATTGTGGTTTGAGTGGACTCAAAACGGAAGTTGCCCCTCCCAGCCCCCCAGTGCTCCACTCACGTCGGGCTATCAGTCGGAGCGGGTGTATTGGCAATACGACAAAATGGGTCGCGTAGCGACAGAGATTCAGTGCGTGATGGGCTTCTGCACAAGCGCTACTGCACCGTCTACGGCTCCGCCTGCCCCAAATTGCGCAACTCCGTCTTCGGCGAGTGGCTTAGCTTTCTGCTATGACCTGGCAGGAGACGTGACCGCGTACAGCAATGGCCTGAATGCGACTTCCTTCCCGCAAGAGTCAATATTGTTTTCACAGGGATTCGACAGCGCTGGGCGGCTCGCTTCGGTGGGCAGTTCGCTAACGGGGCCTCAGCTGCCGGCTTGCCTCTTCAATGCCCAATCGACTTCAACTTCAACCTGGTGCACTCAGCTGCCCACCCAACCCGCTTACACGCCATCTGGCGCCCTTCAAAACTGGAGCTTTGGACAAAATCTAGCTGTGACCAAGACGTACAACAACCGGCTGTTGGCGACCGGAGAAACTGCATCGCAACCTTGACAAGACGACAGCTTCCCAGAGGTCAGTCATGGATCTGCAGTAACAGAGGAAAGGGGCGGCGATGAAATCTGGGCATGTGTTTTTCGAGTGCGCGTTGTCGGTATTGGTGGTGTCGCGGCTAACCGCCCAAGCGCCGGTGCTGGGTGCCATTGACTCTCCGTACCGCGCCATCCAGGCGACGGTTCACATTGCCGGGGGCACCTACGGACCGGGCGCGGTCTCCTATGGGCCAGTGGGCACGCCGCTGGTGCTTACCGGCACAGATTTGGGCGACAGCGGAACGGTGGAGTTCATCGCCTACAAAAACGGCGTCCCAGATCCAAATGATCAGCCTGTGCGGGCCACCGTCACCCTTTGGACTCCGACAGCGCTGTCCTTGAGCGTTCCTTCGGGGGCGCTCTCAGGTTTGGTCAAGGTCATTTCCGAAGGGGCGACGAGCAACGGCGTCCCGTTCATCGTGACCGCGGGAGCGTATTCCGGAGGCAGTTGCCCAGCGGGCCCATCGCAAAGCCAGTTGCAGATCACCACCTCGTCGCTCGACGACGGAAAGGTGGGTCTTGCCTATAGCGCAAACGTCAATGGCACTGGAGGCACAACACCCTACACGTGGTCGATTGTCAGCGGTGCACTGCCCGGCGGTCTGACGCTCAATTCGTCTTCCGGTGTAATCACAGGCACTCCAACGGCTGCCTATGGTCCAAGCAACCTGACAGTGAAAGTGACTGACAGCAGCTCGCCTACTCAGAGCACTGCGGCCGACTTAAGCCTAACCATTACTTCCAGCCAGGCGGTGATCTACAGCTATTCTATCCCGTCTTATGTTTTTGGCTCTCAGCCCACCGGTTATGACGCCGTAGGGAACATCGTGGGCTACACCGATTCCGTCATGGGAACTTGGAGCATGAAGGCATCTGGTGGCAGCAGCGGTTACGACACGTTAAACCGACTGGTCGCGGCGCAGGCGACTGGTGGCCCCTACGCCGGCTTGCTGGAGGCTTGGAGCTACGACGACTTTGGGAACCGCAAGAGCGAGAGCTTCAGCGGGACGATGACCTCGCAGAACCCGCCGCAGATTCCTGCTGCGACTTCGGTTACTCCGGCAAGCAACAATCAGATTGCACAGGTTGTCTCCGGATCGAATACGGCCCAGCCTCTGTATGACGCGGCGGGTGACTACACGTGCGACAACTACAATACGACGAACGGTTGCCTTGGCCCAAACCAGTACCTCTATGACGCCGAGGGCCGTATCTGTGCCGTCAATTCAGTGGGCATCATGACCGGCTACATCTACGACGCCGATGGCAACCGGGTAGCGAAGGGAACAATCAACCAGTGGAGTTGCAACACCGCCACCAATGGGTTTAATCTCACGACCTCCTACATTCTCACTCCGAGCAATCAACAGTTGACGGAGTTGGTGTGGAACTTCGGGTTGATGGTGGACTGGCGCACGAATATCTGGACCTCGTCCGCGGGGCTGATCGGCCACTTGAGCGAGGATTTGGACCAAAGCCAATCTGAGGCCGCGATTGTGAATTTCCGCCTAACGGACTGGTTAGGGACGCTGCGCGCGCTGACCGACTCTGTCGGCAATCTCTCCGCCACCTGCCTGAGCCTACCCTACGGGGATGGTGAGAACAACTGCTATTCAGCCACCACGGATGCCACCGAGTTTCTGTTCACCGGCAAGGAACGAGACTCCGAAAGCGGGAATGATTACTTCGACGCGCGGTACTATGCGAGCAACATGGGGCGCTTCATGTCCCCAGACTGGAGCGCCAAGGAAGACCCGGTGCCATACGCGCAACTGGATGATCCGCAAAGCCTGAATCTCTACAGTTACGTTCGGAATAACCCGCTGGGTAAGGCTGATCCAGACGGGCACTGCCCTCAATGCCTTATTTGGGGTGAGCAGGCTCTTGAAGAGGCGGCTGATAGTCCAGCGGGTCAGGCAGTCGAGGGCTGGGTAGTTGCAGGTTTTGCCGCTGCTGGAAGTACAATCGCGGCGTTCGGTGGTGACGCAGTGGACGCGTTGAAGACTGCAGCCGACAACGGCTCCTACGGTGTTCCTGGTCCTTACGTCGGGCCTTTAAGCCTCCAACCAGGCGTCTACCACCAAGACGCGAGCGCTCCGGCTGCAAGTCAGCAAAGTGCTCCCGCTCCAGCTTCCGGGCAGAGTACTCCAGCCAATCCCGGACCGAACGGGCCGTACAAGAGACCGAACAATGCAACTACCCAGGAGCAACGCGATTCTGTTCAAGGAAAGCCCTGTTCAACCTGCGGAGCAACCGGACAGAAGAATGTAGCGAATCATATTGATCCTCTTGTCGAACAACACTATCGAGGAGGAATCGACCCCGCTAAGATGCACGACCCGAATGCGGTCAATGCACAATGCCCGACATGTTCCGCTCAGCAGGGCGGCTTTCTCCGGAGTTTTTCACAAGCCATGAAAAAGCTTTTTGGATTCTGATATATGGTGAGCAACATGAAGAGTGGTTCAAATCAAATGGGCGAGGAACAAGAGGCGATCTGCCGCAGGTACGAAGTGCGATGTGTACCTTCTAAGGGAGAGGAGAAAACCGGGTTTGCGCTGGCAACGAAGGGGATGCTTCCCATTAACGGCCTTCGCCATCCGCCTCAGAACGGGACCACTGGCTGGTACATATGGTGTGGGGAGAAGTATTCGGAAGCATCTGACTTCTTCTCTCCGTTACACACCTACCACGTCTATGAGGAATACCCGCAGATAGGCCGTCTTCTCGGTCTCCCACCGGGATATCGGTTCCTCTTGGCGGGCGACTACCTGGATGTCTGGTTCGATGAAAAGCTGCTCGAAGTGTAGGTACGATGCAATTGCTCGGTTCGGTTTCAGTTGTCCATACATCTACGACTCTGCCCGCGGGTTGTCTTTTGAGCGCAGCGTCCGGCCCCGGGTCTATTTTCACCGGCAAAGAACGCGACCCCGAATCCGGCAACGACTACTTCGGGGCCAGGTACTACGCATCCTCAATGGCTCGGTGGCTCAGCCCCGACTGGAGCGCTAAAGAGGAGCCCGTTCCATATGCGGAGCTAGACGGTCCCCAATCGCTGAATCTCTACCAGTGCGTCCGGCACAATCCTCTCAAGAACCGAGATGCTGATGGTCACGAGTGCCCGCCCGCTTGTGATCTAACGATGGGTGTCTTCATGGATCCCCAATGCGTCAAGGAGTAAAGGACTTGGGCGGGTAATCCCTTAGAGGGAACGCGATTGAAAGCGGACCTTGCGATGCAAGGGCGAAATCTTCCTGACGGAGCGAAGGTCAAGCTGAAAGTTGCGCCAAAACCCTAACAAGTGACGAACGGAGGGTGCGAGTTCCCAGCATCCGCTCAGCTTATGCTGCGTCTGGCGCGTCACGGTAACCCTCAAATCCAGCAAGCGCCAGCATCCCGAAAAGCTGGCATACAGGCAGGAATCTCAGGGCATTGGGGTGTTGCGAAAGCCAAGGCGCAGGCCGCTCTTATCTGGGCTGATGCCAAGTCTGGACTATGAGGAGAAAATGCAGAGGCGAAGGTGCAACCGAGGCTGCCGCTTCCGCATCGATTGGGCGGGCTGCTGCGTCCGCATCTGTTGGTGGGCAGGTTTCCACAGAAGGTGGTGCCAGCGCAAATGCATCTGTTAGGCCCCGGCCGAGCCCTCTTGGACGTTTAAGATTTCCGTTTCCCGAGCACGCATGCTTGAAACCGGCGAAAGGGAGGATAAAGACCGAGAGCCCTTATGAGCAGGAATTTGCCGGGCGGATCACCACTTACGGGGAGCACCCAGTCCGCATAGGAATGATTGATCCATTTCAGCCCGACACGGGAAACGATACATTTGAGTTCATTCCGGGTGTACTCCCGTACATGACCGGGGTTTAATGCATAGAAGCGAAGCCTTTCGTAAGGATTACGGCCGAGAGCGAGCATAATCCGTTTCTTGAAAGCCGCGGCATTCGGAGTGGTGCAAATCAATATACCGCTGTCAGAAAGCAGCGAAGCAAGCATGGCAAGAACGTACTCGGGCGCAATTGCAATGTGCTCTAAGACCTCAGAAAAGACGATCAGGTCAAACGACCCGCAATTTGGCCAACTCGAGACGCGACTTGAATCCAGTAGATTGAAAGCGATATGGGGCACTAAGGTCATATCATTCGATTCACGATGTCCGCCATCGTCAGACTGGAGGTCGAATCCCAGTGTTTGGAGGTTCGGGTAAAACCGAAGAAGGCGTTCGCTTAGCCTGCTCCTTCCGATGTCGAGCACGCGGGCAGAACTGTCAGGGGCATACCGCTTGCATAGACTTAGAATCCCGTCGAATCGTGCCCCATGAATCTCGTTATATTTTTTCTCTGAACCGATTCCGCAGGTAATCTCTTTTTCTGCCGATAGAAAACTGTCCAACATTTTCGCGGCATCCTCATTCACGTTGAGCCACCCCTCCGAGTCAGATTTTGCAGTGGTGCTGGGGGGAAGATTAAGGGGCAACGGTCAGGGTGTCAAGTCTAGCTGATGAGCCTGGCAGCGCATTTTCTAAATGAATGTCATTAGCATCCGTGTCAGGGTTGTCGAGACAGGGGAAGCTGTCCTCTCCCTCAAGCGAAGGATTGTCCTAGATGGGAAAAGCGCGCCGCCTCTCGCTTGCAAGCCGAACAGGCGGATCAGCAACTGCGATGATGACCGACCATGCCGACCGATGAATTATGGTCCGTCGACGGCCTTTTGGACACCGATTCCAGCCGCACGAATTCGCGGAGTGAAGGACGCCCGCCGACTCATCGCTCGATGCGCTTGCTTCAACTCATGCTTTTCCCTTTTCCTTTGGCCAAATCGTATCCTGAAATAGACGGATCGATCCAGGAGAGCAGACCCCAACTAAATTGGACTTCAGAACGGCTTTGACCTTTCTTGGAGCTGAGTTGATTTTGGCTGAAACCCTGTTGAAGTCTGGCAAGTAAACATCATCCGCTGGGCGCCCGGACAGGTAGCGCGGCATCAAGGAAACGAGGGGAGAATTCACTGCTGTGATTCTTGCGGACAAAAATGCAACAATTCCCGGTCTGATGCGGGAGCGAACCATGTGTTTGAAAACCTGGGCTACCGCATTCGTGGTAATGACGGCGTTGGGCGCATTCGCTCAGCAACCTAACCGCGCCGCGCAGGACAGATTAGGCAAAACCGCTATCGGTGCGGTCGTGCCCAACGGTGCTGCAATAGCCGATTTGGGGACTGGAGAGACGAAGTCGGCGGCCGAGAAGATGCCGGACATCGCGCTTATGGCCTGGGGCGATTCTCCGTCGGACGAAAACCAGCTGCGTGGCATGAAGGAGGCGGGCCTGAATGTATCGGGGTTCTGCAAGGTAGCCGATCTGGAGCGCGTGCGCAACGCCGGATTGCAGTGCCTGGTCGCCGATCCGCGTGTGACTGGGTACGACTGGATGCATCTGCCACCCGACAACAAGATCATAGAGAATTTGAAGTCGCTCAATCGGGATATTGGCGGGAATCCAGCAGCGCTGGGGGTCTTTCTTGCGGACGAGCCGAACGGAAAAATGATTTCGCAGATCGGGCATGTGGCTGTGCTTGCCAGGCATGCTCTTCCGGGCCTACTGCTGTATGTGAATCTCTTTCCCACGTACGCCACGCCCGAGCGATTGCAGGCGGAGAGTTACGACGCATATGTAAGGATGTTATTGAGCGCCACCGGCCAGCCCATGCTGAGCTATGACAATTACTCGTTGATCGACGGAAAGATGCTCGACCGGTTCTACACCAACCTGGACATTGCGCGCCGCATCAGTTTGGAAACGCACACCGTGCTGTGGAATTGCATTCTCAGCGTGGCACATTTCACTTATATGGTGCCGTCAGATGCCACCTTTAATTTGCAAGTGTATGCGGCCCTGGCCTCGGGCGGAAAAGGCGTTCAATACTTTACCTATTTCTCTCCGAAGGTGGGAAACTACCGCCTCGCCGCGATCGACCAGTTTGGCAACCGCACGGCGACGTGGGACGCTCTACGGCGCATCAATCTCCAAGTTCAGGCTCTCGCCCCTACGCTCAGAAAGCTGCATAGTACGGGGGTTTTTCATTATCCGGACGTGCCGGAGCACGGACACCCACTCTCGGAAAGCAGAATTATTCGTAGCTTGGAATTATCGCAGCCAGGTCGCGATGATCCCCAGCCCGGGCGCGTTCTGGTCGGCGAGCTAGCGGATGAGACTGGCCGGCCTTACATCATGATTGTGAACAAGGACCTGAACGGTTCATTCACCTTTCGAATTGAATTGAGACAACCATACAAGAAACTGATCCGGATTTCTCCCTATACAGGAAGAGAAGAAGAATTCGGCGGAGAGATGGACTGGCTGGCTCCAGGCGCGGGGATTTTGTTGCGGGTGGAATAGTGTGGGGAAGGATTGGAACGGCTGAAGAGCCTGGAGCGGCTTTCGCAAAGATAGAAATCGCGCCGGCTAAAGGCTTTCTGCTGAGTCTCTGGAGTCAACTTCAAGCCCGTCAATCAAGCTCGGGAGAGCCTTGACCGCGCCAAAATCTCTAGTCGCGGTTGTTACAGAAGAACGGGGACCGATCCCTCCTGACGGGATACATGGTGGGAACACACACATCAACGTCGATCCATGCAGAACAAAGAGGCAGTGTTCCCACGTGTTCCCGCTCGGGTCGATAGCGACCCCCGCGGAAACGCCGGCCAGGAAAGTCCCGGTCGTGCCCAGCTTCGAATTGCCCTGGTTATTGAGCCGGGAGATGGCATCGCTGCTTTCAGAGAATCCGCTTTGCGCATACGAAACGGGTAATAACACCAGCTGTTGCTTATACGAATCACCGAAACACACGATGTCTAAAGTTCTCAGCTACTTACCTTGCCCTTCTCTCTGAGCAGATCAAATAATCACGCCCATGTCACAAATGACTGGAAACCAAATAGCGCGTTATTGCCAAATGGCTTGGGACCCTCCCCTACACTAACCGTTGAAAAAGTGACGGCCCCGTTTACTGTTCGGCGACAGCGGAATCAGCTAAACGGATCTGGCAGCTAAGCTCGTCGTGACCAACCGGGGTCAACAGCTCCAGTGAGCGGCTTCGGTATTCGAAATACTCTCGTGAATGTGTGCAAAGGGGAGGTAGCATGTTTGTCCAGGCATCGAGCAACGCGGCACCCAGTCCGTCTGACGTATTGACTAGTTTCGTGACGACAATGGTTGGGCTCAGCGTAGCGACGGAGCGCGTCACCCAGATCATTAAGCAGTTGCTCACAAAGGGGACGGCGGCCCCGCCGGTCGGAATCACTCATCTCATCTCTTTTGTCGTCGGGGCCGCAGTGGTGGCGTTGAGCGGTCAAAACCCGCTAGGCTTTCACGGTTTGCTTGCTGGCGTGCCCGGATTGAGCCAATGGCAAAACTGGGTCAATTGGCTGGTCTCTGGGCTTCTGGTGTCGGGCGGATCGGCATTCTGGAACCACGCGCTAGATATTATCCAGGCCGCGAAAGTGCAGAGGGAACAGACGGTCAACAGTGCATTGCCTGCAGGCCAGAAGATCGCACAGTAAGCCTTCGTGTGTTTCGCGGAAAATTCAGGTACATGTTAATGCGAGAAAGCAGGTCGAGCATCGCACAGGGCTCCGAGACCGCGAGAATATCAAACTGATTTGTCCCTAGACTTCCGGTAACCTCCGAAGAGAAGTGGAGCGGTCGATTCAGTTGTTTGTCAGACCCTTGCACCTCAGAGTGTCGATAGTGACTGACTTATCGAGGCAGTGCGCGTTGCCCCAGAACGTAGCCCATTTCTGCGAAAAGGCGCAACACATCACTTATCAAGGTGGTGACGATCTACATACCGTGACCCTTCGCTAGAAGGACTCATCCGCAAAATCGAGAGGTAAGATGGCACTCACACAAGTTTCGCTTTTTGATGCCGACACTACGGGCGCAAATGAGACTGTAAACTTGCAATCGCAAACTGCGATCATCGCGAATGCGTTTTACGGCGTGGACTCAAATAATGCTCCCGTCTCTCAAAAAGTAAACGCCGGCAGATCGGTCACATTCACCGTGCTTAGCGGAGTCAACCCTCTCGTGATCGATCTCGTGTCCACGAGCCCGAATCCAGAAGTTGTCACAATCTATCAGGGGGCCGATCCTGTAGCTGGAGCGCTCGCGAATGCCACTGTTGCTAATCATGCCGGTATTGCAACGCTACTTATCAAGGGAACTTAGAAAGCAGGTTTCAGATTGCTGCTTCAGCGGATCGTCTCTCGTCGAGGACAAAAATGAGGAATGGATGGAAAAAGATGGGAGCGTTGCTGTTCGGAGCAGCAATGTGCTTCTGCCAGAATGGATATGGCCAGTCAAAATCGCAGGAGAAAACCTGTGCGAAATACGACGAAACCGCACGTTGCAGCTCGCTGTTTAAGGAATACAATGTCCAAAGGCGATTAATAGCGACAAACGGGGCTTCGTCACCGGATGACAACATTCTTTCAGATACTCAGCCATTCTCCGATCGCATATATCTTAGAGCAGCGAAGGCCCAAATAGCCGCTGAGGCCAACGCAGAAGCGTTAAAAGCGGAACAAACCGGCGAAGAAATTGCTTCGCAACTGATCTCGACATCGTCCGCGGTAAATCAGACGGGAGCTGCATCAAACGCGAGCGGAACCACCAGCTTGGTCAAAATGCCAACCACGACTGACCTCATATCATTCGCTGCGGAATCTGGAGCTTTCACAGACACGGTGAACGGGACAACCGCAACGATTCAGGGAAATGTGTACGGTGTTTCCAAGTATCTGAATCAGATTGGCCGAAACCAGGGACGTTTCTTCGCCTCTCATGGCAGACTTGCAGATGCCCTTGAGCCGTGGAGCTTTACGGTAACACTAAATGTCGCTCAAAGCAGTTCGTCGACAACCTCGACTGCGACAAGCGCCAACAGCACCACCCCCTTTTCGCTCAGCTCGATCGTCTTGCCTTCCAATAATGCGTCGCTTTCAGCCTTCAGCACGTCCTACTCGGTTTTCAGAAAAGTAAATCAAAATGACGATGCCTTTAAACAAGCTTGGTCCAAGGGGATTACTTCAAGTGTCATGTCAACCGCCGAAGCAAAGTCGGCTGCTGCCTTGATCGCACTCATAAGAGCCATCAATGTGGTCAATATGATGGCCGACCCAAAGGTAGCGGCGGCATATTCGAATTGGCATACGGCTGGAGAAAGTGCTGAGAAAAGCAAAGACTTTGACGCATTCGTAACAGCCTATGCAGCATATGAGGATGCATGCTCGACCTATATCCTCGCGCAGCCAGGTGCTCCAAATCTTGCTCTTGACCTTAATGACACTTTGAATGCCTACCAGAATGCCGTCTATGGGGCCTTCGATGCCGCTCGCGGCAAACCATTCCTTGCCGGAACGTACTCCTATTCCACTCCCGTTCAGACCCCGGCTACTCATGCAGGCACGGTGGCTCTGTCGTATCTGTTCAAGGGAAAGAGTGATCCCAACGACCCCAAGGTCAGGAATTTCTGGACTGGCGATCAGATAACGGGAAATTTCACAGCATCCTGGTATGCCAGCGTTCCCGCAGGTGCTACCTATGGCCGTTTTCGCGATACCCAGCTCTCTATGGAGTTCGATAAGCCATTCGGCGGAACGGTCGGCGCTCCCATTGGCACATGGAGTATCGCTGGTTACGGACAGTATCAGTACGATCCCACGGTCATTAATATCACTGCGGGCAATCTGGCGCCGGGAACCAACATCACATTGCCCTCGAATGCTCAGGCTCTGCTTGGAACAGCCGGCTGGACCGGGGTCATTCAAGGCAAGCTGGTAATTAATCTCAAGCAGGGACTCAACATTCCGCTTGCAATTAAGTGGTCGAACAAAACAGATCTCCTGACGAATGCAAACGACGTACGAGGTCAGATAGGCGTCAGCTACGATCTTTCCGCGCTAAAGTCATTGATCACGGGTTCAACCCAATAAATCTCCAAACCTGCGGTGCGGCCTCATTCCATTTTCCCATTTATGAAACACGCTCTATTCAAACCGAACCGAATTGGTCGTTCACCCACCTGGTGCCTGCAGTTGCTCTTACAGACCAAGCAATCGCTCGCTTATTGATGGGGCGCCCGGGCCGACCTACGGAAGCGAGATTGTCGTCGTTTAACGCGGTCTCAGTGAAGGAGTTTGGCTCGGCATTCGGTCACTTATTGAGTGAGGAGGCAGAGGACGAAGGCCGGCATCCGTTCTGTTGCTGGCGGGGGGAGCCAACGACATTCACTCCGTCATAACCACCAACTTGTTTTCAAGAAGACACAACAAAACCGAGGAACATCGAATTAGGGCAGCGGGAAGGCGGTGGAGGTCAATGCCATACGGATCGAACATCTTGCAGGCAAACGCAACTTGGCCGCGAAAGTTGCTGGGGCGGGTTTGCGACCGCTTCCTCGCTTGCGGAGCCTTTTGCATCGCCATATCTTTTGTCCACGCTCAATCTTCCGTCGTCCCTGGCATCAGAATCGACACGTATTCTCCAAGCGACAATCGCTGGTCGGTTACCTTTACCGTTTTGCCTTCCGCGCTGCCCCAGCCCTATTCCACCATCAACGGCGGGGATGTAGAAGCGATGCAGCAGATTGACGCCTCGTACGCGGCCGTGCTCGACAAGGGATCGATGCTCCGGGACAAGCAGGGTGAATTTCAGTTTGTGCTCTACCTCAACCGGGCCAGCGACTTTCAGCAAGAAGTCTACGCGTACAAAGTTATTGAAAACTCTTATGGCAGCTTCAATGATCTGCAAGGGGCTATCAATGTTCGCCTAGCCTCTACGGGTGCGGTGCTCGGCACTGTGACAGTACCTCTGCATTGCAGCGACGGTCCCCCAAATGCCCTCGTCCCGTTCGGCGGTAGTGTCCCTAGTACGGCTCCAGACCAGAAGATCAACATGGGCTCTGAAGCAGACTTCAGCATCACTCTCTCGAATCATATGTCGCTCGGCGCTGCCTTAGGCACTCCAAGCGCCGAAGTCTCTTGTGGCGGATGTCTGCGGCAGCCAATCTCGGTTGCGCTCTCTCGCGCCAGCTTGGCACCGGGTGACGAGGCCGAGGTCGAATTTAAATTGAATCCCAACCTAGCCCGGGCCATGCATGCCGCAGGATCGCCGAATTACCTGACTCTAACAGTTCCGGTAACCGCGGCACAAGGCGGCGCCCAGCGCGGCCAGCAAATCACCATCCCTATTCATTTCTCACTTCCACGCACCCTGCTGGCGCTTTGCATCGTGTTTGGCACGTTGGTGGGCGGGGCGATCCGCGCTTTCATGAAGTTCTGCCAGATCAAACAATGGCCCTGGAACGAGTTTCTCCTCGGCCTTATTTACGGAGGCCTAACATGGTCGTTGGCCTACGCTCTGTTTTCAGGCACCGGAGCCCAGATCCAGCTCGCCGGTGTTCATCTCGATCCAACTCAGCTCTTTCAGGCCGGACTTCTCTGCGTTCTTGCCGCCGCCGGCCCTCCCGTCCTCAAGCAGCTCGATAACTCGGCTCTCAAGGGCCTCGCTGGAGGTAAGTAATCGTGTGCCGCGCTCACTTTCTGCACCTCCTGCTCTTCTGCTTTACCCTGCCCGTCCTTTTCGGCCAGACATGGCATCCGATCGCCGCGGCCGAAGCCTCAAACGGCATTCTTTTCCTGCTCACTTCTGAGAAGAATGTTCTCGCCGTAAACCTAACCAAGACCTCCGGCTCCATTGTGGGCCATTTCTCTTTCAATACATTAGGCAATCCCGTGGACATGGCGCTCGGAACCCTTAACTCGCAGCCTGCGCTTTTCATCGCTTCAAATTACGCGGTGGGCGGCACTTTCCAGGGCCAGGTGGTGGCTTTCTCGACAAACGGACAGCCACTAACCTTCTGGACTTTTCGCTCGCCGATTAGCGGACTCACTTTCGATTCCACAACCCCAACCCTATATCTCACCTCCGGCAACGAGGTCTATGCGCTCCCGCCAGTACCAAATAGCGTAGTGAGTTCGGTTGGCTCGATACCCGGAGCACAGAATCTTGGTCCCCTAGCGATCGCCTCGAGCATGCACATGCTTTTTATCTCTGACGCTCAGGGAGACATCTTCCACATGGACCTGACCGCGAAGTCACACCCCTCAGGCGTGCTCGGCCACACCCAACTGCCGCAGGCACTCCTGATTTCATCTTCAGCCTCGACCGTCTACATAGCCGACGGCGGTGCCAGCCAAGTTGTCACGTTTCCCGCAATGTCGGCGAAGGCCGCCAGTCCGGGGAACTTCACGCCGCGAGGCAGCTTTCCTAATCCCTGCGGTCTCGCCTGGCTCGATCCCGCCCATCTCATCGTCGCTGATCAAAGAAAAGGATCGGTAACAGTCCTCGACGCGCTGGGCCATCCCGTGTATTCGACGGTCCTCCACTAACCGCGAGGTCGCCACGGGTTACTCAAACAGAGACGGATCAAGTTTCCAAGGGAGGAGGCGAGTCCGATGCCAAAGAGGGTGAACGCGCGGCTCCGGAAGAGAATTCGCGCTGTCCACGGTCGTCGTTGTGCTCCGCAAAAATTCCGTCCGACTGAACGAACGCGGTGTCTTAACGGTTAAGAGTGAACTGATCCTTCACGATCGGAACTAGATCACAAAGACTTGAAAATGAAGGCCTCCGGAATTTTGGCGAGGGACAGCTACAAAATCGACTACAGTCACACGCCGAAAACCGCCTGCGTGCTGAAGCGTTTTGAGAGTACTGGATTTAGAGGGATTTCCGGTAGTCCGAACACCTGGGTTTGCACCAGGTGATCTGTCTTCAAGAGAATGTTGGACCGAATGGGATGGCCGATAAGAGGTCCCGGTTTATGGCTGCAATTCATTATCAGACCGGAGTATCATTCTCACTCGAATTCCATGGCTGGCCCGCGAAAGGCGATCTTTCCTAGTATCGCCGAGTCGCTCATCGAGCGACCGATTCGTACCGATCTGTCGGCCCGTGTTCGTCAATCACGGTCTGGCACGGTATAGGGTGCCCCGCCGAATTCTTGCGCAAACCCGATCAAGAATGGTGAACTGCGGATGGAAACTGCCTGTGGCGCACGGCGTGGACTGACCCCATGAAGTGAGACACCGGTGTAGTCGAAATCGTAGCGGTCAAAGCCTCCAAGAACAACACGGAACCATAGCTTTCAACAGCGAGGCTGCAAACCATTCAATATAAATCAGTTAAAAAGAGGAAATTTCAACAGATTTCAATAACTGGCTGAAACTGGTTCGGGACCAGGGGGTCGGAGGTTCAAATCCTCTCTCCCCGACCATCTATTTTCAATATCCTATATTCCCGTGGTGCCGCCCACCCGGTATTAGTCGAGGTGCCCCAATGCCGAGACCCGTCCACCCGGTGCGTTTAGCAACTCTGTTTCTGGAGTCACTTCATCCAACACTGTACAAGTAAAGAATGGACACCTTTGGCCGGGATTCTTTGGCGGCGCGACTGACTTGCCCTCTTCCAGTCAAGTGAGCACTGCGGAAAAGGCGATGGACTATGCTTTCTCTACGGGACACGACGTTGCAACGATCGGATACAGCAACGGCGCTGCCGCACAGGGGGTACTCGCAAGAGATGCAATGGCCCAGGACAGGAGCTTTTCCTATTCCCTCAGTGTTGAACCGAACACGAGCCTCGGTTCTCTTACCGACATCAGTAACGCAAGTGTTCTCTCGCAGACCATTCGCGCGACAAACGATCCAGTCTTAAACACAGTGGGAATATTGGGATCTGCGTATGCTAGCGCTGTGCAGTCTCTGTCATCCTCGGAGTCATTTATGACTAATACCGGCACTCACAATTGGCAAGTAATGTCAATGCGGCCATCGATATGAATGGCGGCAATCCGCTTGGGCAAACTCAATAGGAGGATGGCTCACAATGTCCGTCCAGCGATTCAAGAGTGCTTGATTTGGAGGTGTCATGAACGCTCGAAAGGCGATATTAAATCTGATTGTGTTCAGTACCGCGTTTGTTGGTGTACTTGGGAGGGCGCAGACCTTCAAGGTACGGGTGTTGGGCGCCATAGACGGCAAGCCGTATAACAACATACCAATTATTTACTACTGTGATGATCCAGCCCAATTTAAGATTACAAGGAAGCACGCTGTGACTGATTCCAATGGATTTGCGGTGATTCCTTATGAATGCAAGGATCGCAAACGAATTAAGATTGATACGTTCATAGCTAGCGGGGAGTCAAGTTGGGCAGGAAAGGTCGAAGAGTGTGGATGGCTTGAGCCTCAGACTATCGAGCAGATACTCAATGTTGGCGTGATTAGCACGCAGACAGCCGCAGGCGGGATATGGTGTCCGGCCAAGGTTGGCAAGCAGTTGACGCCGATCCCCGGTCAAGTCATCATCTTTGTAAAGAAGCCGACATGGTGGCAGAAGCACGTCGCTCCGTGAGGCAGGAAGAATGATCCCGGCTTCGATTCAACCAACTGCCGCGGCCCCTGGGGGGCTACTTGCTGAAAGGGACGCCAAAAGCGAGGAGCGCTGTATGCGGTGGGTGAACTCGTGCGCCAATCACATTCGGCGTTCTCCCCATCTCTCTCCAGATCCCAATCGCCGCGGGATTCATGTAAAGCAATCGAATCTGTTCACGGCTCTCACCCCGGAGGCTATAGATGCTGATCGTCGTCAAGAGGCTCGTCTGCCCGGATCTGAGCAGATACGGTTCCATGCTGACGGCCGGAGCATTGTCGGTATTCCGTATGTCTTCTACGCTTTGAGCGACGATTAGATAGTTCAGCGCTGTCAGGGTATTCTCCGCGATGCGTCTTTCGAGAAGGTTGTTTGACGTCGGGCCGGAGTCATATTGTTCGATGCTCATCCTATAGCTCGCAGCGAGAACCAATAGAAGCGCCGCCAGCAAAATGTGCAGCGAACAGCGCGAAGAGCAAAGAGGCCGTAGAGGCGATCGACAGGTTGCGACTCCGCCGGCTTGAATTCAGCGCAGCTGCAGCAGGGGCACCTTTTTTGCATTCCCAGGACGCGAGGCATCCAACTGGGCCAGAATGCAGTTTCGAGGTTCATTTGAGAACTTCCTTTCATGGGAAAGTTGGCATCTGTTACAGCGCCGATTCGTCTCCCGCGCGGCAATTGGCGTCGAGCCACGCGAGCAGACAACGGATACTTCCCTTGGCCAGCGCCACGCAGGAATCAGCGGCTCCGTAATACAAATGGATGGTGTCTCCATCCGCGCCGATGGTCTGTCCGCAAGGAAACACGACGTCGTTCACATCTCCGACTCGTTCGTATGGGGCTTCGGGACCGAACATCCATGAGTCCCCTCGTTGCAGGCAGATCTCCGGGTTTTCGAGATCGAAGAGTGCCAGGCCCAGGCGATAGATGCTTCCCGAAGCGGTCCGCCGCACTCCGTGATAGATGATCAGCCAGCCTTTGGGTGTTTCGATCGGCGGAGAGCACAAGCCAACCTTGTTCGCATCCCACCACCCGCCGCGCCGGGCTGCAAGAATGACTTTGTGGTTGCCCCAATGCTGCAGATCGGGGGAGTAAGAAATCCACATATGAGCGCCGGTGGCCGTCATGGGCCGGTGTATCAAGGCCCAATTGCCGTTGATTCTTCGCGGCAGCAGAGCCGCATCCTTATCCTCCGGCGGCATAATCACGCCGAATCGCCTGAAGCTCCGAAAGTCCTCTGTCAGCGCCAGTGATACTCCCGGCCCGCCGCGCGCAAATGAGGTGTACGCGATGGCATATTGCTCGAGTTCTGGAACGTAAGTAATGCGCGGGTCTTCGATACCCCAGATTTCTTCAGGGTAGTTGCGAGGACTGGGCATCAAAGTAGGCTCAGCGTCCACACGCCATCCGTCGATTCCATTTTCAGAACGCGCCGCGCACAAATGCGACAGTCCGGTGCGCTCTTCGACGCGGCAAAGCAGCAGGGTGTCTCCATCAGCTAATCGCACCGCTCCCGCGTTGAAGACGCTGTTCATGGAGTAAGGCCAATTGTGGCGGCTGAGGATGGGGTTGCCGGAATGACGGATGAACAGTGGAAGATCAGGGGATGCTGCCTGCTGCGGTTGTTCTAAAGCATCATCCGCGTGCAAAGCCATTGGAGGAGTCAGTGGATTCAAAAGGAAAAACTCATTTCCTGGTGCGGGTCTTTTGCGTGGTCCGTTGTCGCTCCCTGCAGTTCAAAGAGCGCGATAAGGAAGGAAAGCGTTGATTCCGCTCCCTGGTTTTGATTCACGCGGTCGGGATGGAGTCCATCTCTGCATCCGCCTGTCGTTGCATCGTAAAGCGGAATCTGCAGATCGTTTTTTCCCAGAAACCACCCGAAGACACATTGGGCTTCCTCGCTCCAGCGGTCTTCGTGCGTTAGCCTGTGCGCCTCAAGGCAAGCGGAGATTGTGGCACACGCCTCGACGGGCTGCTGATCGAAGCGGGGCTTCTCCGCACCCTCGGTAAAGGTTCTGCTTGAACCGATGGGCACAAAGATCCGGCTGTCGCCGCAATGCTGCGCGGCTACAAGCCATTCCAGCGACTCGATTCCCACAGCGAACATCCTCTTGTTGCTGCTGCGCTGGCCAGCCAGGATGAGCGCCTGCGACAACCTTGCATTGGAATACGAAAGACTCTTCTCAAACCAGTGCCAGGCCGCAGAGTGGCTGCGCTCGTAGATATCAAGAAGGCGGTTGGCGAGCGTGTTACGAACTCCCTGCATGGCCCTATCGCCGGGGAACCAGTCCAGATAGGCTTGTAGCCCCAGCACACTGAATGCCCAGGCGCGCGGACTGCTGAAAGTGAGAACCGGAGGAACAGCGGCTTGAAAAAGCCTTCCTGCCGCTCCCCGCAACCCGGCATTCTGCGAACGGCCGAGCACATTGCCCAAAGCCCAAATCGCCCGGCCATGGCTGTCTTCGGATCCAACTTTCTCGAGCCACCTTCGGTCATAGGCTAGAAAGTTCCTGAAGCGCCCAGTATCTAAATTGAATGCAAACCAGAGAAAGCTAAGATACCGGGGGGAAAGATCGAGTTGCGCCGGCCTGCTTTCGGACGAAGCTGTCTCATCCAAATAAGTGGAGACGATGAGCGCCCGGGCGTTGTCATCGGTCGTGTAGCCCTCACGCGTATTGGGCACTGAGAAGATAGCGTGCTGCAAAATGCCCGTGTCGTCGGTCATGGCTACCAGATGATCGGTGTTCAGGGCGGGCAGATCTTCCATCAAGCCTGTCAGTTCCAAGGCGGTGCCGCTCGGTTGGGCCGCCCTTGGCTGCAACGAGCGCTCAAAGCGCGCGCGCTGAAAGGTCGCCATGTAGGCCCGCGCAGTCCTCGGCCAAGTTGTTCCCCGTGAGTGCAAATACGCCCGCTTCCGCATGGCATGCCGCTCCGCATCGTTCTCCAGCAATGCGACAACCGCTCCGGCGATGGCATCGGGATCGCCGAACGGAACAATCACGCCTCTCTTTTCTGCCAGCAGTTCGTTGGCGTGCCAGTAGGGCGTAGAGATGATTGCCTTGCCCGCACCCAGGGCGATGGCCAGCGTACCGGAGACGATCTGCGCTTCTTGCAGGTAGGGAGTGATGTAGATATCGGCCGCGCCCACATGCTCCACGAGCTCTTCTGCGCTTACAAAGCGATTGTTCAGAATCAAGTGGGAAGAAACACCAAGCTGCTCGGCAAGCGCCTGCAACCCATTGCGGTAGCGCTCGCCTTCGCGGCGCCGGATATGGGGATGCGTCACTCCAGAGACGATATAGACCACGTTCGGATGGCGGGCAAGGATCGCCGGGAGCGCCCGAATCACGTTTTCAATTCCCTTGTTCGGCGAGAGCAGGCCAAACGTAAACAGGACCGATTTGCCTTCGGTGCCGAACTGATCTTTGAAGTAATTGGGATCCATGAAAGGCATATCCGGCACGCCGTGAGGGATCACGTCGATCTTTCCCTCAGGAACCTCGTACACTTCGCGCAACAGTTCCGCTGCCAGTTCGCTCATGACGATCAGGCGATCGGAGAGTTGTGCGAGCTCTTCGAGAACGATCCGTTGATTTGCATCGGGTTCGCGCAGAACGGTGTGCAGAGTAGTCACCAGCGGCATTTTCAATCTGCGCAGCAAGGCCAGAATGTAGCGCCCAGCGGTGCCGCCGTAGATGCCGTACTCATGTTGCAGGCAGACCAGATCGTTGCTATTGAAGTTCAGGAAATCGGCAGCCCGCTCATAGGAGGCAACATCCTCTTGCGTCAACTCCAGCCGCACTTGCCCAGGGTAATCGTAGCTTGAATCGGGATCATTAACAGGAATGACAAAAAGACGTCCCTCTCCGAATTCGGCGGCAAGCGCGGTGCACAGGTCGGTAGTGAAAGTGGCGATGCCGCACTCGCGCGGCAAGTAATTCCCGATCACGGCGATGCGTGTGGGCAAAGGCAGTCGGTCGGCCTTCAGTGCGGCCTGCAAGGATGCTGACTTATCAAGTCTTCCAACATGTGGCTCGGAAGGCATCATTTCGGGGAAAGACATCGTGTTCTCTTTTCAGTCATGATTCCGGCCGCGCTCGGATGCACTGCGGACTGCTCATGCTGTTCTGTGGTGGGCGCGTTTTACGATCAGCCTCTCCTGGGACAGACAGATCGGCTTATCTTGCCTGAGCGGGCAGAGGATGCTGACCGGCAAGCATGCTTAGCGACGCGTGCCTCTGAATCTGGAGGGTCTGCACTCTGATATTTGCGACTTGAAATCCCGGGTACTCCGTGACCTGAAGAGAATCCAGCTCCGCGGCGTTGAATCGCTTCGATATTCCCCTGAGCGCACGCAACAAGGCTCGGCGGATCGCCGCTTCTTCCGTTAACCCAACGCCCGTTCGGGAACGCGAGTCCTGCAGCCACATGAAATGCCACCCAGCACGGCGGATCATGGTGTCGAATACGAGCGCAGGGATCTCTTCAACAACCGACCATTTTTCGTCGATGGGCCGGAGACACGGGTTTAACCGATCCGGCAGGATGCAATCGCTGCGCAGGAAGACAGAATGCAAATTCACGATTGGACGCTTTTGGATGGTGTCGGCGCATCCAGGGCGATGGAGTCGACTAAATAAATGCCTCGTGAAGTGCCCTGCGCGACGGTCGAAGAAGACGAAGAATGCGCCGTATCGAGATCGTCAGTATGATTCGATGGATTTGTTTCGACTGCGTCTGGATCGACGCCGGAAAAGCCGGTGGCATCGGGCTGGCTTTCGAGTTGGTCCAGGGGTGTTTTTGTCAGGAAGGGCGGACGCAGGTGCCCCTTCACATCACTCAGCTTGCTGAGACTCATGGTGGCTCCAGTCGGGCGGTTGCGTACCTGAAAGTTGCTCGTCTGGAGCGAAGCCAAGAATGCCAAAGGCGAGAAGGGGGAAACGCGCTATTGTTTCGATCATACGCCGATTAAGCTTTGCGTGCCGGCGAATCCCATTGGAGCGTTCCCAAACGCCCGCAAGTTGTGGATTGCCAACAAACACTTGAAATCACGCTCCACTCGGCCTTTCTTGAGCAAAACTGAACAGTTTTGATCTTGCAACTCAAAGAAACTATTAGAGGGTGCTCGAATCGCTGGCGGCAGCCGCAATTCTGGCCTCCGGGATTTCCGTCACCGCCGGTGTCCCACCCCGGATGGCTACGGACCATGCCATTTGCCGCAAGTGATCGAAGGCAAGACAAACAGCCTCTCCGCTGGGGCTGTCAAGGAATGCAAAGGATGATCGGATGCAAATTCAGCCTCAACTTAGTTCGCAATACGGGCAAGGCCCGTCCACGGCTGTTAACGAAGAGACACCGCTTCACTCTCAGGTGGTCAAGAGGGGGACCAACTGGTTCTTTGTGATGACCTTCGCGTGCTTTCATCTCGGTTCGCTGGCCGCCTTTTTCTATTTTCGCTGGTCGGCTCTGGTTGTGTTTGTTGTGATGTGGGTGCTGGCAGAGAACGTCGGAATCGCAATAGGCTTCCATCGCCTACTGACGCATCGCGGATACTCTACGCGAAAGTGGTTGGAATATTGCATTGCGACCTGCGGCACGCTTGCCCTTCAGGGCGGCCCTATTTACTGGGTCGCTGTGCATCGCATGCATCACAAATACACCGATAAGGAGGGAGATCCACACTCGCCGCGTGACGGTAAGTGGTGGTCCCATATGGGATGGATTCTGAATGGCTCTCTTCGCAATGAAACCACAGCCCTCAGGCAGTATGCGCCGGATCTCGCCCGCGAAAGCTACTATGTCTGGCTGAGCAAGTATCACTGGGTTCCGCTGACCGTGGTTGGCGTCACGCTGTTCGCCTTCGGAGGATGGCCGTGGCTTCTATGGGGCGCGGTCCTGCCTGCAACCATCGGCTTTCACGTCACCTGGATGGTGAATTCCGTTACCCATCTTTGGGGTAAAAGGCGTTTCTGCACGACTGACGACTCGCGGAACAACCTGTGGGTGGCGCTGCTGACCGGTGGCGAAGGATGGCACAACAACCATCATGCAAATCCGGTTTCGGCACGTCATGGCCTGGCCTGGTATGAGATCGATGTCAATTACTATTGCATTCGCCTCCTCCAGAAGCTGCGCCTTGCAACCCAGGTCAAGACTGCCCGCCTTGACCCTGCATCAGAAAAGCAAGCCATGCCCGCATCGCGAGACCTAGTGAGAGCGTCGATGGGCGAGGACTCGCAAAGAGCGACAGTATGAATGGAACGCAGGCACTAACCCTCTACCGGAACCGTAAACCCGCGGCATGAATTGATTCGGAAGCTGCAGCCGGAGACTTCCATTGCTGGTGGGATGTGCTCCTGGGCGCCCGTCGACGGGACTCTGCGGCAGCAGTTTCAAAAGACGTGGTTCCTATTGCTCAGACGGGTACGAAGCCCGGGACTAGATTCAAGGATGTAAGGGTAGTTGGATGATGGCCCGAAGCGAGTAACGGGAGTTAATAAGTGAACTGAACCCCTTATGTAGGCTGCTGTTGCCGTGTTGATGCTAGCGGCATCAGAGCACCCCACCCGCACTTTGAAACCGCAGACACCTTAAGGGGGTCTCACATGCGTGGAATCAAGATTTTGTTCGGCACGACAGCACTGCTGGCCGGCCTGGCGTTAGCGCCAAAGGTTCAGGCACAGGTCTACGTAGACGTTGGCGTTCAGCCAGTTTGCGCCTACGGCTACTACGGCTATGCGCCTTACGCCTGCGCGCCTTATGGCTATTACGGGCCGGGATACTTCTACAATGGCATCTTCATCGGCATGGGGCCATGGGGCGGCTGGGGCTACAGCCACGGCTGGGGCAGCCATCGCTTCGTGGGCGACGGCGGAGGAAGTTACCACGGCGGACCGGGGCGCGTATCCTATCGCACCAGCCGCGGTGCGGCCCAAAGCAGGCCAGCGATTGCCAATTCCAGCAGTGCACGGCCCAGCGCAGGCCGCGTTGCAGTGGCGCGTAACAGTCCTCCGCGCTCATCCCAGACCGAAGCTCCCCGTGCCACGGCTTCGCACGCGACAGCGTCGCACGCGCAGGCTTCGCACGCAGCTCCAAGTGGCGGCGGATCTCACGACGGCGGCGGTGGTCAGCGGCATTAGCCTGTAGCTACTGAAGTCTGCGCAACCAGCGGTGGAGCATACCGGCTTCGCCGCTTTGCTTTTGCTGGGGCATTTCCTCGAACGTTTCCGCGTCAGGGCGGAGCGGGGAGTTAGTGGCCGCTTAGCAACGCACACAAATGAGCGAGTGCTAGAGGATCTGTCTGTCCGTTTCCCGCAGCAGTATTCCGCCAGACCCGGCAGGCTGCTTGGCTGCATCAATCGCCTTCGAGAGCTTTCGCGTCATCACTTGAAAGTGATAGCCCATGACGGCCAGGGTCATGGCCGCGCCAAAACAGCGGCGATAACGCGTCGCCGCCTCCGCAAGAAACTTCCAGTAGCTCCATTGGTGCCGTCCCAAGACTCCCTGACGAACGATGGAGGTGACCAGGGCGCGGGCGTTGCCCCTGGTCAACCATTGCTGCCTGGTTGTCAGCTTTTCATGCCGCGGGTGGGTCCGGCTCAAGTAAAGCTTGACGCGTTCATAATAGGCGTCGCACGAATAGATTCTCTTCAACACCGACCGATAGCCCTCGACCAATCGTGTCGCGTCCATGTGGGGAAGGAAGTTGAGCGTAACGTCGGTGTTGTCGCCGTCGCCCGCATCCAGAATCCGGCCCTCCCGGCGCAGGCGCCGGAACAGCTGGGTACCGGGCATGGCTTGCAGCAATCCGACCATGGCGATGGGAATGCCGCTCTTCTGGATGAACTCTGCCATGCGGTCGAAGATGTCTTCCTTGTCGGTATCGAAGCCCAGAATGAAGCCGCCCATCACCTGCATTCCATAGCTTTGGATGGTGGCCACGCTTTCGAGCAGGCTGCGCCGCGTGTTTTGCAGCTTGTTGCTGGCGATCAGCCCCGACTCATCGGGCGTTTCGATGCCCAGGAAGACGGAGACGAATCCGGCGTCCTTCATGAGCTGCATCAACTCCGGATCGTCGGCCAGGTTCAGCGAAGCCTCAGTATTGAAATCGAAGCTGGTCTTGTATTGGCTGCGCCATTCAGCCAGCGCCACGCAGAGTTCTTTGGCACGGGCCTTGTTGCCGATGAAGTTGTCATCGACAATAAACACCGCTTCGCGCCAACCAGCCGCGCGCAGTTGATCCAGCTCGGCCAGCACCTGACCTACAGCCTTGGTGCGCGGCCGGCGTCCGTAAATCTCGATGATGTCGCAGAACTCGCAATTGAAGGGGCAGCCGCGCGAGTATTGAACGGCCATGGTCGAGTATCGGTGCATCTTAATGAGGCTCAGGTCGGGCAGGGGACTGAATGTCATCTCCGGCCGTTCGTCAGCCTGGTAGACGGGCCCTGCCGTTCCCTCTTCCAGCTCCCGTGCCAGGTCGGCAATCAGGCTCTCGGCCTCGCCGATCACTACATGGTCCGCCTTCAGCTCGGGCGCCGGTATGCTGCTGGCAATGGGGCCACCCACTACGGTGCGGATCCCCCGCGCTCGGCAACGCTCCACAATGGCCAGCAAAGAATCGCTCTGAATGTGCATCCCGCTCAACAGAACCACGTCAGCCCAGGCCAGGTCGCGGTCGCGAAGCCGCTCCACGTTCGTGTCCACCAGCCGCTTCTTCCAGGCGGGAGGCAGCAGGGCCGCAACCGTCATAAGTCCCAGCGGAGGCTGCGCTGCCCGCTTGCCCACGAACCTGAGTGCGTGCTTGAAGCTCCAGAAAGTGTCTGGGAATTGGGGGTAGATCAGTAGGGCGTTCATGGGCCGCTCTCGCTTCCAGGAGGGAGGGCGCCGCGCACGCGAATCCACAGTAGGGGTCCTGCAGGTGGTTCCAGCGCTCCGCATCGCTGTACGGCTGCGCTCCGGCGCACTCTCCCTCAAGAGCAGACTGCTCCGGGGAGCCACCGGAAAACTGTGCAAAAGAGATCACTTTTTGGGAAAAGATCCAATCTTCAGGGGTTTGTCGGCCGCCGGTAACGACCGATACCCTCCCGAGGCTCGGGCCGCATTATCAGGCGACTCGGCGACCGGAGATCAGATTGAAGACCAGGACGATGAGTGCGACAACGAGCAACAGATGAATCAGGCTACCGGCTATGTGAAAGCTGAAACCCAGAATCCACAAAAGAAGAAGAACCACGAAAATTGTCCAAAGCATATGCTAGCCACCTTCCCTGTATTGCGGACGCCGGAGACGGGAAGCCGGCCCAGGCGCGCGCAATTCGTTAATCTTGTTACTTGGATGCAATCGCCTGCGCCCTTGCGTCTCTGACGGCATCGATAAATGGGTTTGCCGATGCAGGCGTTGCCACTTCGCCGCGCAGAACTCGGTGTGTGGAGGTATCTGGACCGTAGAACGCCTCCATTGAGCTATCGTCGCGGCGTACATCGGCGCCGGTCAGTGTAAGCCCGGCAAACAGGCCTTTGGCGCGCGAGTAGGTCAGGATTTCGGTATTCAGCTTCCAGTCGGTATCGGCGGTGGCATGGCGCCCCACCGGGCCGGCTGCTGCGGAGGCGTCAGCTCCAAGCTGGAACTTGGCGTCTTCCAGGCGCTGCATTCCTTTTTCGCTCTGGAAAACCATGACCACATCCGCGCCTTCGACGCCGATCTGCAATCCCCAGCTACCGCCGGTGATGGCAAAGAACGCTGGCGCGCTCCAGCCGTTTTCGTTTCTGCAGGTGGCGACGCCCTTGCCGTTCTCCGCGCCAAATACCAGGCCGCCCTTGATCATGTGCGGCACGACTGCAACGCACTTCGCATGCTCCAGCACCTCTTGGGGAATGCCATTGTCCGGCGCAGCCATAATCTGGTGCAGCGCCAATGTCGCATTGTCGAGCCGGTTCTGTACATCTTCACGAGTTTCCGCCCAGGCCGTACTCGCTACACCCAGACCGACCAATGCCACTAACGTTATGAACCGTTTCACTTATTTCACCTTTTCTACCTATGGCGCAGCGTCACCTTTCTTTGTGCATTGAGGCGCACCAGGTATCTCCAATGTAGGGGCTTTGACCGGCAGAGTCTGAGCAATAGGGCTCTCTCAACGGATGGTGGGGATCAAGCGGTGCTGCGGGGGAAATATTTCAGGTGGATTGCGCGATTTGGCAACTTCGCTGAGCGGCGATCCAGCAAGCTCTCCGTGATGTCGGTTGTCGCCGGCGGCAGCGAGAATTTTCCATCCCGGAACCCCCGCGCGTCTTGAAAACAACCAGGAAAAGTGAGCAGAATTGAACAGGTTGCTCGGGCAGCCGGGCTTGGGTCTTGTGTTATAGTTCCGCCGGGGCTGAACTGGAAGCGAATGCCTTGGGATGTTCATTTGAATGAGCATTTTGCGGGATCAAGGATCTTCTGACCCTGCTTCAAAACCTTTCGACCGGCCGCTGCGAATGAATGCCGATGGGAGCAGGATAGGGCCCGGTTGCTCCCGCAAAACCACGAGCCATTGTTCCAGCTGCAAGGAGGACCTGTCGGGTGGTTGCACGCGCAAAGCCAACGTTCGATGTGGCCGCCTTTCTAGCGAGCGCAGGCCTGAGACGAAGAATCGTCCAATTGGCGCCCAAGCAGGCATTCTTTACGCAGGGAGATCCCGCGGACGCGGTCTTCTATCTGCAAAAAGGTCGCGCAAGAGTCATGGTGGTTTCGACGGCCGGCAAAGAGGCGACCATCACGCTCCTTACGGCCGGGGATTTTGTCGGGGAAGAGTCGCTTGCCGCTCCGCCCGGCCTGCGTTTGGCAACGGCCACGGCTCTTACCGCCTGCACTGCACTCAAGATCGCGCGGGAGGAGATGATCCGCGTGATGCATGAGGAGCATGACTTCTCTGACGCATTCATGAAGTTCCTGCTGGCCCGCAGTATGCGCACCCAGGCCGATCTGGTCGATCAGCTCTTTAACTCCAGCGAAAAACGGTTGGCGCGGATTCTCCTGTTGATGGCTGAATTTGGCCACACCGATAGCCCGGAAACGACGCTTCCCAAAATCTCCCAAGAGACGCTGGCGGAGATGGTCGGCACCACCCGCTCCCGTGTCAGCTTCTTCATGAACCGCTTTCGCAAGCTCGGCTTTGTTGAATACGACGGCCGGATCCGTGTCAAAAAATCGCTTCTCAATGTGGTCCTCCACGATTGAGATTCACCTGATCACGGCTGGGCCTGCCTGAGCCATCTGAGCAGGGTTTGAAATCACGGGCGACAGAACTGGGCTACTCCGGCAGAAAGACCCGATGCAACGAAGCCGGCGCCGGACTGCGGTGAAACAGACGATTATTCGGCTGCGCCATCGGAGCTTGGGTTGTGCCAGCCGCCATCCGCGGCGATCAGCGCGTCGGCCTCTTTCGAGCCCCAGGTACCGCGTTTGTACCGGCGAACCCGATGATGGTTTTTGAGTACCCGGTCTACCACTTCCCAGGCGGCCTCAACCGCATCCTGGCGCGTGAAAAGCGCGCTGTCGCCCTTCATGGCATCGCCCAAAAGCCGTTCGTATGGCGTTTCCTCTCCCGGCTGCTCATCCGAAAGGTAAAGCTCCCGCTCCTCTCCGACGAATTCCTCGCCCGCCAGCTTCACGCGGGCAGCCAGAGCTATGGCCGAGCTGGGAGAGAGCCGGAAGCGAAGATGATTTGACCGGCTATGCCGCCGTACTGCGTCGGCAAAGAGACTCTGCGGAGGCCGTTTCAACTCCACCAGGATTTCGGTCGCGGTGGTGGGGAGATACTTGCCTGAGCGTAAGTACCACGGCACGCCCTCCCAGCGCCATGAGTCAATGAAGAGCCGCAGGGCGCAGTAAGTCTCGACGTCCGAGCGTTTCGCCACGTCAGGCTCTTCGCGATAGCCGGCATACTGGCCGCGCACCATGTCATCGGGCTTCACCGGCCGCATGGCTCTAAAGACCGTCGCCTTCTCCCGTTGCACCTCTTCAAAGTGCCGGCCTGCCGGTGGTTCCATGGCAAGCAGCGCCACGATCTGGAATAGATGGTTCTGGATCACGTCGCGCAGACAACCTGCAGTCTCGTAAAACGCGCCGCGTCCGCCGACTCCAAAACTCTCTGACAGAGTGATCTGCACGCTGGCGATATAGTTGCGATTCCAGATCGGCTCCAGAAAGGAATTGGCGAAACGGAAATAAAGAATGTTCATGATCGCTTCCTTGCCCAGGAAGTGATCGATACGGAAGATCGAGTCCTCAGGAAACACTGAGTGCGCAACCCGGTTCAACTCACGCGCTGAAGCCAGATCGCGTCCAAACGGCTTTTCGACAATCACACGCGCGCCCTTGGCCAGGTTCGCGGCTCCCAGTCCTTTAATCACTGTTTCAAAGAGCGCAGGCGGAATTGCCAGATAGTACGCAGGGCGCCTTGCGTTGCCGAGCGCGTGTTTGATCGCCGCGAATGTTTTGCTGTCTGCGTAGTCTCCGCTCACGTACTGCAGCAGAGAAAGAAAGCGCTGCGACGTGCGTTTGTCATGAATTCCGCCCGCTCGCTTGACGCTGTTCGTTGCACGCCGGCGAAGCCGCTCAACGCTCCAATTCGGCAAAGCTACGCCGATCACGGGAACCTTAAGCGTTCCCCGCTTCACCATGGCATAGAGGGCGGGAAAGATCATTTTGTGGGCCAGATCGCCGGTGGCACCGAAGACCACTAGAGCGTCTGAGTGCGACTCTGCCATAACGAGCCTCCTCTCCTTCAAGATTTCTTTTGCTGGCCGCCAAAGTGGAATTGCTTTACCAATGGGAGTTCATCGGTGGAACGGTCTTCGCCGCGCGAACTAGAGTGCTCATGCAACGCGCAACGCAGCAGTCAGTATAAGAGCCGGAACTTTCCTTTCGATCGCCGTTCTTCCACAGCGGAACCACGTCGTAATCGCAACTTGCTTGCTTCTTCATCGGCGGTGTCGGATATCCCGGGCGAAATCGACTCATGGCGGCAAATGCTCTGCTCGAGGCACGTGTTCAAAAGAGCACAGTTCTTGCTCTCCAGACCAGAGGACAATCAAAGGAGGACTGGTCCCACGGTTCGCGGAGGAATCCACCATGCCTGAAGTTCATAATTTCCCTTCCATCCCGACGAAGATCCTGTTGCCCATCGACTTTAGCCCTTCTTCGCAGGCGGCTTTGGTTATGGCCGCTGACCTCGCTAAGCATTTTCACGCAGAACTCTACCTAGTGAATGTGATTCCGATCTTTTCCACCACGACCCTGCCTGACTTTGTTCCTGAGGGCGAATTCCTTGAAAAGGGCAGGGCGCTTGCGGGGCGCCTTCTGGCCAAGTGCCATGTAGTTCTTGCGGCCAGAGGAGTGAAGTCGAATTCCAGCGTCGAATTTGGAAATGACATCGTCGGGAAGATCATGGAGGTGCTGGAGAGAGAGCATATCGATATGGTGGTGATCTCCACGCATGGTATTTCAGGCTGGCATCCGCTGGTCTTTGGGTCGATTGCCGAAAAGGTCATAAAGCTTGTGCAGTGTCCTCTCCTGCTTTTGCGCTCAGTCCAGCCTGGCGCGAATGGAATCCTTCAGTCGGAGCGTTCCGAGGAATGGTGGTAGAGAAAGCGCGACATCCGTCTGGCAGAGCCCAATTGTGCCCCAGGCGCACCTCAGGGTATGTGCAATATAGACCAGACGGCCGTTTGGGATCCACGCGATGATGGACAGAGGTTGATAGGGGCTGTTTCCTGCGGATGACGTCCAGCCAAACAACCAGTCTGCAGCGAGGCAGCGTTTTTGATGAGCAAAAGAGCCATCCAGTTCGATTCCACAACCTTTCTTGCGAACAACGGGCTTGGCCGAACCATCGTCGAACTGAAGCCGAAGCAAACATTCTTTTGCCAGGGAGACGGGGCGGACTCTGTGTTCTACCTGCAAAAGGGCCGCGCCAAGGTCACTGTCGTCTCCCAGAGAGGCAAAGAAGCCACAATCACTCTTCTGTCCACCGGTGATTTTGTCGGAGAGGAGTCTCTCGCGGCGATCGCCGGTCTGCGTATGGCGACCGCGACGGCCGTGAACACCTGCACGGCGCTCAAGATCACCAGAGACGAAATGATACGGGTAATGCATGACGAGCCGGCATTCGCTGATCTGTTTTTGAAGTTCTTGCTGACCCGCAGCATGCGAACTCAGGCCGACCTTGTCGATCAGTTGTTTAACTCCAGTGAAAAGCGCCTGGCGCGCATTCTCCTGTTAATGGCAGAATTCGGCAAGCCCGGCGAACCGGAAATCTTCATCCCGCCGATTACACAGGAAACGCTGGCGGATATGATCGGGACTACCCGCTCCCGTGTCAGCTTCTTTATGAATCGCTTTCGCAAGCTCGGTTTTATCAGCTACAACGGCCGCATCCAGGTCCATAAGTCGCTCCTGAATGTGGTCCTGCTGGATCAGTTACCTGGCCACAATGCGCAGAAACCCGCTCTTCACCCTATGCCGTAAGGTGTTGCCACGCGGAATACTACAGGCGTCGGGCTTCCCCTCAAAACCTCGGGGGAGGACCGATTTCCCTGCCTGGGTGAGTCGCCGTCTCTTCTTCAGTAACGACGGAAAAACTCCGCAGGTCGGCTTGTCCAAAGGAAGTGGTCATCGCCACATCGGCGGCATCGCGGCCTGTCGCCATCAAGATACGGCCTATTCGCGTCTGGTTGTTGCGTGCATCGAACGTCCACCAGCGGCCTTCTAAATAGACCTCGAACCATGCGCTGAAGTCCATGGGAAGCCTGGCAGGCACGCCGATGTCGCCCAGGTACCCGGTCGCGTAGCGCGCCGGAATGTTGAGTGCGCGGCAGAACGTGATCGCGAGATGTTGAAAGTCGCGGCATACGCCCACACGCTCAGTAAACACATCGAGAGCCGTCTTTGTGGGCCGGGCCTGCTGATAGTTGAACGCCACTTTATCGTGCACCCAGTTGCAGATGGCTTGCACCCGGCCCCAGCCGGGCTGGATGTTTCCAAAAAGTTCAAGTGCGATTGTCGAGAAACGATCTACCTCGCAGTATCGGCTGTTGAGCAGGAAGCTGAGTATTTCATGCGGCAAATCGCCAACGGCTGACTCACTTGCGGGCCAATTGACCTCATCCAGCAGGCCAGAGTCCCGAATGAGCGTGGAATTGAAAAGCCTCAGTTGTCCCTGCGGAGCGACAAATCGCGCACAACGATTCCCAAAACTGTCGATGTAATGGGTGATTTCCAGTCTGGGTTCAGTCTGCAACTCATCCGGCTCCAACAGATCGCGGGTACGCGATGGATGGACATTGAGAAGCGCCACCATGGCCACAGGTGCCGGAATATCGAATTGAATGTCATACGCAATGCGGATCAACATGGCGAAGCTCCTAGGCGTAAGGGTACTCTGCGGACACCACCGAGGGTTGGCAGGTGGAGTCGAAGCCGTAGCGGTCAAAGCACTCTGCAACCATTCAGAACCGCAGCTTGCAAGCGTGACCGCAACAACATTCAATTAAAGGAAGCTATTTTCACTCGATTTCAGTCGGTTTCAACAAGTCGTTGAAGCTGGTTCTCTGCGACCATTCATTGATGATTCGGTTAGGATCGGTTCCAGTTGCCTCCGCAAATTTAGAATTGAGCGACGCACTCCGACGCTGCAGGAGGCGCACAAATTCACCCGGGAGGGTCCTTTGAACGATGAATGGATGAATCCGAGGATTCTCGTAACCGGAGCGACAGGGAAGGTGGGGCGAGCGTTCATCCGGCGTTTCCTTGCCGAACCGCGTTTCGAAGGGTTCATCGTACGGGCGTTATGCCACAATCGCCAGATCGCGGCAGAGCCGCGACTTGAAGTCGTCACGGGTTCGATCGAACATCGTGAAGCGGTGCGCGACGCACTGCGCGACGTCACCCACGTTCTCCACCTCTCCACCTGCAAGGAGACGTCAGAGGCGATCATGGACGTGGCCGTAAAAGGATTGTTCTGGCTGCTCGAGGAGTGCCGTGGCAGCGCCTCATTTCGGCAATTCATCATGATCGGCGGAGACGCGGGAATGGGTCATTTCTTCTACCCCAGGACGGCGCCGGTCACAGAGGCAGATCCGCATCGCGCTTATCCCGGGTGCTACGCATTGTCGAAGGTCATCGAAGAGGTCATGCTCGAGCAGTACTACATCCAATACGACTTCAACGGATGCTGTTTGCGGGCCCCCTGGATCATGGAAAAGGACGACTTCAAATTCTCCCTATCGTTTGGCGACGATGTCTTCGGCGGCCCGCGCTGGCGTGATCTGGTTGGGGCGGCCGAGGCGGATGAATACGTGGCTTCGAACGCAGTTCCGGTGATGCTCGATGCCCAGGGGGAGCCGGTAAAGCGCAATTTTGTGCACGTCGACGATCTTGTCGAAGCTATTTGCCTTGCGATCGATTGCCGGAAAGCACGGCAGCAACTGTTCAACATCTCAATGGATGAGCCGGTGGATTACGGGTTGATCGGCGCCTACCTTACCCGGACGCGAGGCTTCCCCGCCATTCCTGTCAAGACTTCGTTTTGCTCTACGTGGCTGGACAACGCCAAGGCAAAGCTGCTGCTGGGCTGGAGGCCGCAATACGATTGGGTCCGGCTGGCGGACGCTGCGTTCGACTATCAACGGTCTCCGCAGGATCCCCGCATAGTCTGGTATCCGGGTTGAAGCGCCGATTCAGAATGGGTGCGCCGCTCGTTCAGATAGCAGCGGTTCCTAAAGGCCTTTGCCCACCGCATCGAAGATGACTTTGTGGATCTCACGAGCATTCGAAATGGACCGGGCTTCCGCTTCCTGCAAATCGCCGCTGCGCAGTGCTGCCAGAAGGCTTCCATGAATCGCGACCCAAAAATCACGCTGCAGGCAGTCATGCGCCTCGGTCACATGGAGACCAAAAGGCAGTATCAAGCACTCCATCAGCTCGACCAGCCGGCGGTTGCCTGAGGCACGGGCGATCGTCAGGTGAAAGTCGGCGTCGCGACGAATCTGTCGGCAATCCGCCTCAAAACCCTCATCCGTTGCTTGTTTCGCTTCATCGACCAGTTCCTCAAGATGAGCGAAGTCCTGTTCACTCAAACGTCCGAAGCTCAACTGAACAGCCAGCAGGTTCAGGGCGTCGATGAGAGCTAGAACCTCAGCGTGGTCTTCGGCACTCCAGGTGCAGACATAGTAGCCGCGAGGCGGGCGGCGCTCGACGACTCCGAGTTGCTCGAGGCGCAGAAGAGCCTCGCGAACAGGCGCACGGCTGACCTCGAAGCGGCGCGCGAGATCCTCTTCGCTCAGGCGCCTGCCTGGTGCAAATTCGCCCCTTTTCACTCGGTCCAGGATCTTAAGGGTAACCCATTCATTAAGCGCAAGATACGCAGGCCTTGAGGCGGATGCAGGGGACCCATAAAGCGAAGTCAGCAGCGCTTCGGCTGGTTCGGTCCTGTGGAGAGGAAGGAGGTCGGAACTGGACGGGCTGGCTGGTTGATGGTAAGCGTGCGTAGACACTCTGGGCTCCTAACGCCCCTGGAATGAGGTACTGGAGTATTGGTTTCATTAGTGTATACGATATCCGGTCGACAATAGACAAAAAACAATGTACGGAAATTCCTTGACAGTGTTATGTCCCAGTGATATCTTGTGCCCAATATTCCGTATACGGTATTCGGAGGAATCTGTATGTTTCGCTTGACGAAACTTGTCCTGATGGCCGCGCTCGTCCTTGCTGGTCCTGCACAACTTCTGGCTGATGTGACGGGTAAGATCCTTGGCACGGTAACCGATCCCAGCGGCGCGGTCGTAGTCGGCGCCACTGTCACGCTTCATAACGGCCTGACTGGCTACGAACGGACTGTGAAGTCCGATGCGGCCGGCTATCAGTTTCTCGCCGTTCCTATTGGAGACGGATATGAGGTTCGCGTCGAATCTCAGGGCTTTGAAAAGGCGGTGCAGACGGGAATCACCCTGCTTGTGAATCAGGATTTTCGCGCCGACTTCGCGCTTCACGTGGGAGCCACGGCGCAAACCGTTGAGGCCTCGGCGGCAGTGATGCAGGTGGAGACCACCAGCAACCAGTTGGGAGACGTCATTCAGGACAGCAAGATCGGCGAGATGCCTCTGAATGGGCGGAGCTACATCGATCTGGTCGGGTTGCAAGCCGGTGTTATCCCCAACACGTCTCCGGCTGCGTATTATTCGTTGAGCTCCGTGCCGGTCTCAGGCGACGGCATGAGCGGCATGGTGTCGGTGAATGGCGCGCGAGAATCGGGCAACGGATTCAATGTCAATGGCGGAGATGTCGAGAATGACTTCGACAACGGAACCGCGGTCGTTCCCGTGCTGGATTCCATCCAGGAGTTCCGTCTATTGAGCAACACAGCCGACGCCGAATACGGCCGGGTGACCGGGGCCGTGATCAATGTCGTCACCAAGAGCGGCACCAACCAGATCCACGGCGACGCATTTGAGTTTCTGCGCAACGATGCGCTCGATGCGAAGGACTATTTCGCCAGCAAGAATAGCCTGCAGCAAAACCAATTTGGCGGCACGCTGGGCGGGCATATCCTGCGCAACCGGCTCTTCTATTTCGGTGATTATCAGGGCACTATCCAGTCAACCGGTGGCGCGGGACACAATGTTGCGGTTCCGTCAGATGACATGCGGGGCGGCGACTTTTCCAACGCCGCAAACATAGGATTCCGTTCTTTCGGGTATGACCCTGACTCGTCCACAACCTACTACGTTCGCGGCGGTGGCGCTACAGGCGGCTCGGAAAGCATGGACCAGAGACTGACCCGTCTGCTTGGCTACACCGTCAACAACGACGAGCCGTATTGGGTGCCTGGCTGCACCACCTCCGATGTCACGCAATCCGACTCCTGCGTGTTTCCCGGCCAGGTCATTCCCAAAGCGGCATGGTCACCGGCGGCCACGGGAACCCTGAAGTTCTTTGCCGAGCCGACGCCGGGGGCGACCAATTCTCTCAACCAGCCCATCTACCAATCCTCCGCTATCCATACCCTGAACGATGAAAAGATGGGGACGCGAGTCGATTTCAATACCCGGAACACCGGCGATTGGGCCTTTTACTATCACTACGATAACGCCACTGTGAAGAATCCGTTTGGCGGCGGCAGCATGCCCGGTTTCCCGAGCGCGCTCGCTGAGCGTGCGCAGCAGATTCTCGTTTCCGATACCAAATCCTTCGGCTCTACGGCGGTGAATGAGCTTCGCCTCAACTACACGCGCAACAAACTGGTGTCTGGGAGCATGCTTTCCGGATTCGGTAAGGTAACCGACTGGGGCTTTCTAGGAACGGGGTTAGGCATCATCCCGGCGTACCCCGCCGACGAAGGGGTGCCGAACGCACGGCTCAGCTCGGGCCCGAGCTTTGCCGGGACTCAACCAAATGGAACCTATGGAAATACCTACCAATTATTGGACGGCTTTTCCAAGATCGTCGGCCGCCACACCTTCAAGGTGGGTGGAGATGTTCGCAAACTCCAGCTCAACGAAAACGGCATTTACCACAACAACGGCTACTTCACGTTCAACGGCTCCGAGACCGGCAACGATTTCGCCGACTACCTGCTCGGCGCGCCGAATTACTTCGAGCAAGCCACGCCGGCTATCATGGACGACCGCTCAACCTATGTCGCCACCTATGGCCAGGACAGCATCAGGTTCCGGCCGAACCTTACCGTGAACGCAGGGCTGCGCTGGGAGTACGGAACACCCTGGGCCGAGCAAAAGGGTCGCGTCGAGACCTTTGTCCCCGGCTTGCAATCGACCATCTTTCCTGATTCGCCCACGGGATGGGTTTTCCCAGGCGACCCTGGAATCGCTCCCGGCATGTGGCCCACAAGACACAACCAGGTCGGCCCGAGATTAGGTATCGCCTACTCTCCCTCAGCCACAGATGGCTTTTTAGGCAAGCTGTTTGGCGGCCCGGGGAAGACAAGTATCCGTGCAGCGTCTGGCATCTACTATGCCGCGCTACTGCAGGCGGAGGACAACTGGTTTACAGGCTACGCGCCTTTCTTCAACACCTTTGCTGCCTCGAAACTGGATTACTATGAAGCACCCTTTGCAGCTCGCCAAGGCGCGGACATCGGGCAGAAGTTTCCGTTCATACCGCCTGCAAAAGGGTCGGATGTCAGCTTCGACAATTTCCTGCCCCTGGCCAGTGTTCAGGCAGCCTGGACTCGCAATAAGGTTGAAACCGAGCAGCAGTGGAATCTTTCGATCCAGCGGGAGATACCCAAGTTCGCCATCCTGACGTTAGGCTATGTCGGCAACGAGGGGCATCACTTGCTTGGCTTGACTGAAGCCAACCCTGGGAACGCTCAGTTGTGCATGAGCCTGATGGATCCGACTCAGATGGATCCCAACAGTCCGCTGTGCGGGCCGGGTAGCGAAGACCAGATCTTCACCCGTTTGGACGGAACAAAGGTCTACGGCACGCGCCCGTACAGCGTCACTTCGGGCCGGGATCTAGCGAACGGCACCCTGGACTTCGGCAACTTCCCCTGGATCGAGACCTGGCACAACTCCAAGTACAACGCGGCTCAGGTCAGCCTGCAAAGAGATACAGGTTCCTTCCGTTTCCTGGCGGCGTATACCTGGTCGAAGATCATCGATGACGGCTCGGGATGGAACGATAGCTGGATGAATCCGTTCAATCACCGCCAGACGCGAGCGATCTCGGCCTATGACGTACCACAGAATTTTGTGGTGAGCTACACGTACGACTTGCCCGTGGGTGCGTTGTTCCACTCGAACAATCGCTGGGTAAGTGGCTGGCAGTTCGCCGGGATTACCCGATTTGAAGACGGTTTCCCGGTGACTCTGTTTACGTTCCAGGACCACTCGCTTTGCGGAACCTACCTGGGCTGCGACTTCCTTAAATACGACGGCTCGGGCGTCAAGTTCTACAACCCGCGCAGTGGAGACAGGAGCACGGTGCTGCCGTTCTTCTCAGGGAACTTCACCACCAATGACATCGGTACCTCCGGGAACGCGCCCCGCCGCTTCTTCCTGGGTCCGAATTCCTTCAACACCGACTTTTCGCTGCACAAGATTACGCACATCACTGAGGGCAGCACGGTGGAGATCCGCATGGAGTACTTTGACGTGTTCAACCGGACGCCTTTTGGCATGCCGGATGGCACGGTTGACGACGGCACCTTCGGCTACATCACCGGCGCAAGCGGCGATAACCGCGTTGGCCAGTTCGGAGCGAAATTCACGTTCTAGAAGCCTGAGTGCAGGTTTCCGGGCCTAACTGAAGGTCGAATAAGAAATCCGCGCGTTGCAGTGTTGCCGGCTTCACCGGTCGTTCTCTTGACCGAGGCAGTACTGGACGCGCGGTGCCTTTTGCGAGAAGTCGCAATGATTCGCGGGCAGCCAAGGGAAACCGCAGCACCTGACCCTCGATCCCCTCCACAAAAAAAGCGCGACGGCACTCGCATTCAGCGACCACCGCAGAAGAGCCTGCGGCGACAGAGCCGCCGACACCATAATGGACGAGAGCATCTGGCAACGCCTGACACCGATTTGCGGGCTTGGGCGGTGCATTCCCACCCAGCGTTGCCATATTATTTCAATCGTGGTCGTATTCGCGAGAATACTGCGACTATTCTGCTATACTTATTTCATTCATTGAGTCATTGATTGGGTTTTCGATTCCTTGCAAGTTTATTTATGCTTGTGGCTGGAATGCGAGCCATGATCCTGTGGCGGCAATCCGGGCTGATCCCGCCTGCGAGTAAGCAGGTTCACGATCGGCAGACATAGCGAGGAGTCATTTAGATCACCAGGCTGGGCGAGCGCGTAAGGTGAGATTGTCCGAACGGACCTGCATGGCATCATCGGCGTCATCTTCGTTGCGATGGGGAATGATCTCGCTCGCTTTCTTTGCCACCCTGATCAACTACCTCGATCGCCAGTCTCTCTCCGTCGCAGCGCCGATCCTGGAAACCCAGTTTCACTTGAGCAGCATCGACTACTCCCACATTCTTTTCGCCTTCATGCTGGCCTATACCATCATGAACGGCCTGTCGGGTCTGCTGATCGACCGGCTCGGCACTAAACTTGGCTACGCGCTCTTTGTGGGATGGTGGTCGCTCAGCGCGATGTTGCATGTCTTCGCTCGCGGAGTCTGGTCGCTGGGGTTCCTTCGCTTCCTGGTCGGGATGGGAGAGAGCGGCAATTGGCCGGCCGCCGTCAAGGTTGTGGCCGAGTGGTTTCGCCCTGAAGAACGTTCACTCGCATCTGGGATCTTCAATAGCGGATCGGCAGCCGGAGCCATCCTGGCCCCGCCGTTGATCGCGGGCCTGGTGCTGCACTTCGGCTGGCGTTCAGGTTTTCTTGCTGTCGGCAGCCTCGGGCTTATCTGGGTTATTGCGTGGACGCTTCTCTACCGTGCTCCCGTAGAAAAACCGGATGCGCCAGCTCTGCAGCCGGCGCCGCCGTTACGCATGCTCTTGCGGTCGCGATTCGTTTGGGCCTTCACAATCTCGAAGATCTTCGTCGATCCGGTTTGGTACTTCTACGTGTTCTGGTTTCCCAACTATCTTTCTCACGCCCGGCATTTCGATCTGGCTTCAATCGGCCGCCTCGCATGGATCCCTTTCTTTGTGGC
>Ga0335069_10001402_pt1 | contig 39056 bp, 65 predicted proteins | sample Lox_Sample_11_FD_206714 | JGI IMG/M metagenome (GOLD analysis project Ga0335069, IMG submission 206714) | Soil microbial communities from Loxahatchee National Wildlife Refuge, Florida, United States - Lox_Sample_1.1 | ecosystem: Environmental > Terrestrial > Soil > Wetlands | place: USA...
TTTTGCGACTAACTGAGGCCCTTATGACCACACATATTATACCATTAAGCAACAGCATGTCCAATATGTCCTATCTTGATTGTTGGATTACACCAGATCTCAAAACCGGCTTTATCTGCTTTAATACAAAACTCCACATCTTCAGTGTGAAATTCACCGTCAACCGGTGATTCATAAGTAGCAAAGTAGGGTTTATCAAGCTTCTCAAAGACCGACATCTTGATCAGTGTAAAGCCGAGTCCTAGCGAACCACACTGGAAAGTCGTCTTTGGTACCTGAGCGGCCGGCATATCAATAAACTTACCGTCCTTACCCTTAATCTTAGCGGTCGATAGCAGTTCGTTATATTGAGGTGTAAATCGTTGATTGTAGTTCGCGCCAATAATATCTTTGTCAGCGTCGAGCAAGCGTAGTATGCCAGAGTGCGGAAAAGTCATGTCGCAATCAATTGACATGTAGTGTGAGGCTCCAGCTTCTTGAGCGGTTTTAACCAGATAATTAACATTAAACGGTTTATAACCGCCATTCTGAAAAGCCACAGCATACTGAACATTATTGTCAGCTAGTGTCTTTAAGGCCGGCAGTAAGCACGACACAGTTTCAGTCTGCATCGTGCCACCACTAGCTACCCCTATAAAGACTAACATTAAGTCTTATTCTAGTAGGTGTCGGCGACAGGCGCAATAGCAGTTGTGAAAGTCGTAGTCGAGTAACTGGCGGTAGTCAAGAATGTACCGTAAGTTTCGCTAGTGACTTTAAAGGCTCCAAAGTTACCGATCGTGTGAGCAATGTAGCGTCCGCTAGTGTTGTCACCCTGTAACAAGATGAAGTATTTGGCGGGACCAACTGCTGAGTAAGTTGCCGTAAACGGTACTTGCTGATAGGCAGTCGAACCTGAAGCCGATACATTTGTTGCGCTTTTTGCAACAACCGTACCACTGGAGTTAGCTAGTCCCACATTAATGTGACCAGCTACCGCTGTACCGTTCAAGATCGCAATGCCTGTTAAGACAGCGTTGACCGGTATAAACACTTCACAAGAATAGGTTTCAGTTGTAACAATTGAGGCGTTTGTAGCGCCTGAGCTTGCGGCGGCGGCGGCTGTTGGTTGTACGCCACCTGAGTGAAACACTGTTGGGCTGCTAAAGCCACCGGCTGAGGCAAGACCGCCAGTTGGCGTAAAGACGCCAGTAACCGATTGTGCACCAGTGTTAGTAACCGCCGAAGCAGTTAGTCCACCGTTGGCTGTCACCGCACCGGTAACCGTCAATGTTCCCTCAAAAGACACATTCTTTTTCGTATTTAAGCCTGCGCTTTGAATAGGGGGATGGTTGTCTTCTATATATTGAGTCATATTAACCCTCCTATTAAATTAGCGACATGTAAAATGCGTAGTATTTTGTGTCAACTGTGGCTTCTGGTGCCCATCCTACACGCTGAGTAACTGTTGATGTGCCCTCAGTTAAGAGTGCTCCAGCTACAGCGTTTGAGGTTAGGATACCGCCAGCGGCCTTGGCAATGATACCATCAGACAAAACTGAGGTAACGCCGCGAACTTTAGACCAGAAGTAGTAGTTAATTGCTACTGCTGTCTCATTGACCCCAGCGCAAACATAGCTGGAGCTAGAGCCTGGATGAACAACCACGTTGTATTGTGGATTGTAGACCAGTTCTACTTTGGTGTCACTCAAACTTAAAGCGGCTGGTAGCGAGTCGTGGATGTAGACATCGATAGCGTGAGTGTCAGAACCGCTAGAGTAGTCAACGGAGTTACCGCTGATCTCCAACACTTGACCCTTACCAGTACCATCATTGATGACTGCGTAACCACCGGCGTATTGATTGGCCGTGACTGTACCACCACCGGAAACGGTGATTTTAGTCGAACCGGCAGCAATGTTGCTGACTGCGGCCAAGCTGCGGTTAGTATCGTTAGATACTTTAGCAGCCGCGATGTTAGCTAGACCTGTAGCCAGTGCTACTGCACCGTTATAAGTCCAAGCGTAAAGTCCGCCGCGACGAGTAGCGCCCAGTGTGCCTAGAGCTACATCGTTACTAGTTGAATAGGTTTGATTGACTTGTGCTGTTGTGATTTGTGTGAATCCTGTGAAACTCATAGCTACCTCCTAAGTAGTTGTTACACCAGTTATGACGCCAGATCGCTTTGGATTGCGGTTGACGTAGTTGCCGTAAATGGCTATTTGTCGAACATCGCCAAGGCCGTTGACCGGCTTGGCTTCTTTGCTAACTTGCCAAGCAGTTGTAACTACTTCCTCTAACGCACCCTTGGTGACTTCCTCACCCATTTGGATGTTGTCACAGTAGGCGATAGAAGAGCTAACAAATTCCAAGTGGTTTTCGTTAAGTGTGTAGACCAGACCGCTTGGGCATTGGTCATCCTTAACTACAGGGATGCCACGGAAATATTGAGACTCGTAACCAGCCATGCCTACTAGCTGTGCATCGACAGCTACACCCATTGGAGTGTAAGGAGTGACACGTAAGTTACCGCGTGAGGTGTCGTAATTACCGCGCGACTTAGCTTCCATCAATTTTTCAATTAATGTCCAGCAAGTCTTAGTAGTTAGAATCAAGTTGGTTGACTCTAGCTTACTTGCAGCGGCGCTACATAGATCGATCTGAGCGGCTAGCGAGCTGAATGAAATCACACCGCTCGAAGCAGCCGTTACTTGACCGTTAATGTAGGTACCATAGGTTGTACGGCTTAAACCACCGTAGCTCGAACTGTAGGTTGCGTTGTCAGTGGACAACTGAAGTCCATCGATAGCGGAGCCTTGACCAAGACCGTAGAAGCGAGAACCAGCGGCAGCAATCAAGCTGTTGCGGATAACATCAAACTTCCTTTTAACCAAGTTAATGACCTGTGCTTTGGTCTGGTTCAAACCAAGTTCGGCGTAACCTATAATTACTGAGTCGCCAAGACCTTTGGCTTCCCATTGCAGATTCACATCTGTCGTGTTGTCTGCTGTATTAAAGTTGCCAATACCTTGGAAGTCGATAGCTGTAGATACTTCGCTAACCTGAATAGGTTGCTTTTCGTACACACCCATTTCCCAAGGAGTTACCTTACCGGTTGCGCGTCCAACAAGGACACTCGAACCGTGTACGGCATCTACAACAAAGCTGGCAATGCGCTGTGATGTAGTCGTAATTAGACGGCTATAGTCCAATTTATGCTCCCCTCTTTAGTTAAATAAAAAAGCCCTCACATAGCTGTGAGAGCTGACGTTTTTAACATACCACAAACCTGTGAAAAATACAACTACTCGTTCACAACCGCAGCCCAAGCGGTTAAATTAAAGCTCTATGTTATCTAAGAGATACTGCAATGAATCTCCTAGCCTATTTATTCTAGCGGTAACGGTATTTGATGACGGGGCATCAGAGTCAGAACTTGGTGCATGATTGGTAATTGGATCGAGTCTCATCACGATAGCCGAAGTAAGTTCCTCAAGTCGTGACAGACTTTGTAGTAAGGGTATTACCCTTTCAGATTTGGTAATATTTGGATTAGCTAAAGTCGCGTTGTCAGTGTTCATGTCTACTCGCTTTCCCTTGGGCTGCGAATGTTAAGGAGCTATGGAAAAGCCCCTCTATCATTCAAGCCGTCGAATGTACCTATCTGGCCAGATGATACGAGAGAATGATATTTGTGGGGCTTTGGCGTTTGGGACGGTCCCCAATTAAGTATAGTCTTAGAGATCGGACGTATCAACTGCCCAAATACTTTTAGCTGAACCAGCTTTGTAGACTTTAGGCTTATCGCTACCACCACCGCTAACACTTGAGCCACCACCTACCATACCACCGCGTTTCTTAACTAAATCAGCTTCGGCTTTAGCCTTAGCCTCGGCTTCAGCCGCGCCTTTTTCTTTATTATATAGAGCAAAGATTGTGCCAAACGAGCGGATAGCTGGCTTACCGGCCTTAACGAGTTTGTCGTTGTGCTCGATCATGTATTTAAAGACATCATCGACTAACTTAACTGATGGATCTTCTCTAAAGTTAGGATCAGTCGCTTTAGCTTTCGGTGCCTCGATTAAACCGGCTTCGATTAACTGGGCAATCTCTGCATCCCAAGCATCCATTTGCTCTTTTTGGCTGGCAGCTGTCGCTTCTTGCTCTTGCTGAGCTTCAATTGCTTCATCATATTCAGCCTGGCGGTCAGCTTTTAGGCCGCGCATTTCATTTAAAGCGTCCAAAACTTCAGCTAGCTGCTTATCATTCTTAAAGCGCATCTCATCAGGAATACCGCCGTCAACGGTTATTTTAAATGGCTGTGGTGTGGCATTGCCTTCATCGTCAACCACCATGCCTTCAACTTCGATCCAAAGGTCAGAAAAGTCCGGTGCCTCAATTTGCACTGGCTTTTCTTCTTGCTCCATTACTTCGTCGGTTGATTTCGCTTCAGATTCTTCTTTAACTTCAGCAACTTGCTCCTCTTCTTTTGTTTCTTCTGTTTCCTTAGCAGCATTTTCGTCGTTAGCATCTGCTTCCTTTGCTTGACCGGCACCACCATCACCGAAGTTAGTTTTAACGGTTGGCTGTTTGCCTAGAATCCGATCAACATAAGCAAGCTCTTCAGCCTCGCTCAATTCTGTTGTTAATTCGTCAGCATTAGCTGTACTAGTTTGAGCTGTAGAGCTGTCGTCCATCTTGTACCCCTTTAATTACTTAAAGTATATCACCTACTGTTGTGGTGGCAATGCTTGTTGTGCAGACGGTGCTGCTTGTGCCATCGGTGGCGTCGGTGCTAATTCTTGAACTTGATTATTAGGATTGATTAAGGTTGAGGTGTTAGTGCCAACGTGAGCCATGCCAGCTTGCATTTCAAGATCATGTAAAGCTGACGGCTGTAAGCCTTGGTTAATTTCCATCTGAGCTTGAACATCTGGCGGTGCGTCGCGGTAGTTAAAGGTTTCTTTGGCTCGGATTGGCGGCATCATCGTATTCGGGTTGGTTGGCTGCTGATCTTGCATTTTAGCCATCTTCAGTTTAGCCTGACCAATAATTTGCTGTATGAAGTTCTGAATATTCTTTTGCTCGTCAGGTTGTAGCATATGATATTTATTAGTTAATAGGTAGGCGTTCAAGTGCTTGAGATAGTCATCTTCAATGTCGTCACGCTCAACCGGCTTCTTGCCAGCGATGACGGCTTGCAAGTCTTCTTCAGCTTCACGGTTCTGAATATCTTTTTCAGCGTCATCCATAGCACCGAATGGTAATAATTGCTCTTTAACGAATTGCTGGTAAGCTTCTTCAGGATCGTCGAACAGACCAAGTTCGCGGTAAGCAATTAAGGTTGAAACTTTATTCATTCTCATAAGATCCATAATCGCCATACGCTTTTGCTGGCGGTCAATCGGCAGGCTAGTGCCGGCTTTGACGTTGATCTTAATGCCTAAGTTCTGAGCGATCTTTGGCTTACTAATAACAATCGAGACAAAGTTACCATCATCACCTTGATAATTAAAGTAATGTTCGTCAGTGAAATAACGGTACATCATTTGAGCTTCTAGCTGGTAGAAGCGCGTCATACCGATTTCAATACAGTCAAGTAGATCAGCCTGCCGGCCTTGGCCTTGGTTCTTTAGAATCAGATCTTGAGTGGCTGTGTTCTGATTAGTGGCGTGGCCTTGCATAACTTGATTAGCGCCCCAAGTGTCCTCAATCGATGCTTTAAGATCTTGCTTGTCCTCAATAATATAAACTGGCATGTTTTGTTGCTGCCAAACGGTGAAAGCCTTATTAACATCTGGCGTGTCGAGCAGTACGCGTTGGATCGGCGAAAAGTGAATTTTAGAAACATCTTTTTGGGTAATTGTGCCCTTAGCAAAGATCGGTACACCGGTGCCACCATACTTAGCTGACTCGGCAATAACCTGACCGCGCTTGTTGTAGTTCTGCTGCAAGTATTTAGACTGCTCCATAAATGACGTGTGGTCGATATGGCTTGAGCCGTCATTTAATAGATTCCAAAAGACATACGGCATCATTTGGAATTCGGTTAAGTTCTTGCCGCCTTCATCCCAGTTCGGATCGTCAATCACTCCAAAACAATGATCTTTGTAATGCCAGCCAACAACTAGCTTTTTCTCGTCCTCAGCGTCAATAAATAGCCAATCTTCTTTAACTGTGTACTGAGTTTCACTCAATGAAACTGGATTATCTGCCACGCCAAAAAGCTCTAAAATCTTGTCTTTTTGGTCAGGAAACTGCTTAATTAGGTCGCCAGGCGTCTTTTTTAGCTTTTCTGATACATAATCCGGCTCTTCATAGAGTGTTGAGCGCTTGCCTATTGTCACGGCGTCAGGATTGATATGCTCAAACACAATCGTATCTCTAGCCGCATCGTAGCGCCATTTACCAATCCCTACCCGTTCACCAACCAATAGATCCTGTACAATCAACCTAATCTTATGCTTAGCGTGCTGATTCTCGGCGTGCATTTGTAAGACGTTCTCAAAGTCTTGCGCGAATAGCTTGGACATCATGTCTTTATTAGCCGGCGTAAGCTCTGGTGCGGTGATCTGCTCGGTTACAAACGGCACGATAGTTCTAACAGCGATAAATTGTCGATTGTCGGCAAAGACTTCCTGATACCGGTCATCGACTAACTGCTCTTCAACATAGCCGGCTAGATAGTTTTTGCGGTTGTCATCGCGGATAGCTTTTAATCCACGTTTCTTGTTTGTACTTTTATTAAAAAAGGTTTCGGCTTCGTTATGACGCTTCTTAACGATCTCCAAAAACTCGCTAGGCTCGATTAAATCTGTATAAATTTGTTCTAAATCTGGTGTCATTGTATATAAAAAGCTCTCCAATTAAGCTGAAGAGCTGATATTTACATAATACTTCACATCATTGCCTTTCGCAATTGGTCTGGTGTAAAGAGAGCCTTGGCTTGTTCGGGGTACAATCTAGCGAAGCGAACATTGATTGAGCCATCGGCATTATATGGTTGTTGGATTTCATGCTCATGATCCTCAAGATCTATTGTGCGCTGCCAACGAGCATCGCCTGAGCTAGTAATAATCGGTGCAAGTTTATAGCGGCACTCACTACAGATCTTCGGGTAGTATTTCCCCTGTACCACTAGGCTTGTCACCGCCGGTCGTATCTTGCAAACTTCGCAAGTATTGCTTACGTCTGGCTCGGCCGATACTGACAATTGGTGGCTCACTTATAACGACTCCATCATCTTTATCATACTCTGGCTGAAAGCCTGGCTCCTCGGTATCTGCCTCAACTACCTGAGAATTCTCGTCATCGTCGATCAGTTCGTCCCACTGTGGCATTGTAGCCTTTCACTAGTGGTTTATCTGGTGGCGGTAAGTTTACGCTATAAGTACCTTTAGTAAAGCCATCTACTTCTATTGTTGCTGTAGAATTGTCAACAATATCTTTTAGGCCATCGTACTTTTCCACCAGTAGTTTATCGATGTCTTGCTCAAGCGCTGAAATACCCAGCCATCGTTTTAATAGTCTTTTCATGGATCACCGTTTGCCTTATCCCAAGTTGGCCCGTCTTGGTCAATTGGATCAACAATCGCGCCAACAGTCAGGAGTTGACCAGCGGCACTAACAGCGTTCTCGATTGTTTGAATAACTGCCCTGGTAGCGTCGTAAATGCCAGCTTTTTCTAAATCTATTGGTTCGTCAGTCATAGCTCTAAGATTAAAGCCAAAACCAGGCTGAGCGTGTTTAATTTGCTCTAAGCGGTAATCAGCTGACTCAGCGGCATTTTCCATTAACTTGCGGAATGTATCTTGTAAAGCGCCTTTAAACATTGGTGAAATGTCTTGCTGTGAAGCACGAACTAACATCGTGCCACCGCCAGGCAGCACACCATCAGATACTGCACTCTTAGCAGCTTCGATTGAATCCTCAACGCGGTAGCGTAACTCTTCCATCTCTACCGGTGTTGAGCCACCAACATTAACAATCGCAATCTTGCCGGTTAGTTTAGAATATCTTTGCTCTAACTGATCCTTACGGTGTGAGCTGGTTTCAGTTTTCATCAGCTTACGAATAGTGGCTGCACGATCAGTAATGGCTTCAGCTGAGCCAGAGCCTCTGAATATTACCGCACGATCTTGATTAGCTTGCACGCGTTCAGCGGTACCAAAATACTGAGGATTGAGTTTGCCCTGCTTGTCTAAGACTTCTTTAATATCTTGAGCAGCCGTAAAAGGTGTACAACCAACGTAAGTCGCGATGTCATCTATAAAGTGAACTGCATCATCACCGTAAGCTGGCGTTGGGATAACGACTGCATTGAGTTTGCCTTGTAGTACGTTCAACAACAAAGTATTGAGGGCATCGCTGTTCATTTGCACATCACCAACTATAATCAAGTTCTTGTTGTCAGAGTTAATCACGCCGGATAGCAGCGGAATAATGTCTGAATTGCTAGCCAGTCGTTTGCTGGTGACAAAGATTTGAGGCTTAGCATACTCAACTTGCTGATTGAGCGCGAAAAACCCTTTGTCAAAGTAATAACCATTGACCTTCTCAACATCTAGCGTAGGGTAGTTTTGCTCGCGGATCGTAATGCCACCTTCGTTGCCAACCTCTTTAATCGTATCTGATATAAGAGCGCCGATAGCCGGATCACCAGCGCTAACCGTGGCGACTTCAAGTAGTTTGTCTTTGCCATTTTTACTTTCCTTTTTTAAAAACTCAATCACTTTTTGACTATCATCCACCAGCTGTTTCTTAATCAACATGCCATTCTCGCCAGCAGCCACTAGTCGATGACCACGTTTGTATAAGTTATAGCCTAAGACTACTGTCGCGGTCGTGCCATCACCAGCACTGCGGTTAGTCTTTTCACTAGCTTGACGCAAGATTGCGGCCGCGTTATCCTCTGTGCGATCCGGCAGCACTACACGTTTAGCCACAGTTACGCCATCGCGCGTAATTGTCGGATCGCCAAAAGGCATACCAAGGATGACATTATTACCGGCTGGCCCAAAGGTTGAGCCAACTGTCTCGTAGATCTTCTCAGCGCCGGCTAGCACCCTTGCTCTAGCGTCGTCACCATGTAAAATTGTTTTAATTTCTCGCTTAGGTAGATCCATTATGAAACTGCAACCTCCTCTTTAGGCTCTTCTTTAGGTGGCTCAACTTCTTCAATAATCAGATTGCCATCTTGAATTTCATACTTAGTGTTCTGCGTGACGGTATAGGCCAACCGTTCAAGCGCAATAAAACTTAGAAAATTAGATAGCTGATTAAAATAACTATCTTGCAAAACTCTGAGCATTTGTTGCTCGATTGGTTTTAGGGCAAACTTTTTAACTGACTTGTCGCGGCTTGGTTCTTTACTCATTTATTATTCTCCGTTACTGATATTAGTCTCCACCATGGTACTAGAGCATAAGTTTTACCATCCTCAATAAATGTTTGGCCGCCTTCAGCATATTGTTCCCAACGCACTTCTTTGCCAATCAAGGTATCGAGTTCAGCAACTAATTTCATTATGTCTTCGTCATTAAATCTGAGGCCAGAGCTAGCGGTTAGATGGTATTTATAAACTGAAGCGTCGCGCAAAATACCCGTGCTTTTATCCTCATTCTCGTCAGCGCGGCTAACGCCATCGTATTCTTTAATAACCTCGATCAAACAATTATTCCCCAGAGGTCGAGTTTTAATCATTTATTAACTCCAATTTATTTAGATAAGAAAATTCACCAAACAGCATTTTTGCCGCTTTATTGTATGCTTCAGCGGCTTGGCGTTTAGTTTGGAAATATCCTAAGTGTTTTTGTTTTATTCGTGCCTGATAAACTCCAAAAGTTTTCTGCCTAGGCACAAACCTGACACCTTTTATTTTAAGTTTACTATCGCAACGAACACCTCTATTAACTCGGTTCTGATAATCTGTTGCGAACCTGAGATTACTTCGGCGGTTATCCAATTTATCTAAATTTACATGATCTACTTGTTGGCCGGCTATTGGCTTCATTATTTCTCGGTGCATATATACGGTACTTCTCTTTTTGTTGTTCCTAACAGCGTACCCATAATTATTTAAGCACCACTTATAGCGATACAATGCTTTATAATCTTCATAATCAACTATTGCAAATTTGCCTTTAGTTAATTGTATTAGCGGCATCGCTGACTATCCCTCTTAATTACTCTGATTGTAGCATATCAAACTTCAACTCGGTAATACTGTTTACAATAGTGGTTTTTACAACGTGCTTCAAGTACAGCTTGCTCAGCTCGTAGCAAGTCAATTGGCACGCCGCCATCATGAATTGCCACAAATTTATCGCTGATGCTCATAAACGGATGGCCGCACTCAATACAATATTGATCACGGTACAACTTGCGGTCAGTTGCCTTATATATAAGAGCGATTGGTAATTGGTTGTATGGTGTTCTAATTGAGACACTAATTTGCATACTCTTCACCAGCGTACAGCACGCCAGCCTCTTTGTACATTTGTCTCGGTTGTATGGTTTCCACCACGCCAGAATCGCTATCAGGATTGATCGGCTTCTCGCTCTGATATAACTGCCAAGCACCAGCCAGAGCCATCACTAGATCGTCGTGTGCGCCTTGCTCAGCTTCAGCCTTACCACTTGGTTTGATAACGAAACTAAACAGCTCATTGACTGTCTGACGGTGGTACAGATGTAATAAACCGCCCTCAATGGCGTCCTTAAGCTCCTGAAGCATTTTAGGTCGCGTGGCCATTGTTGTGTCCCAACCTAGTTTGCCGGTATCAATCATTCGTCCAGTCGGGTCAATATTCTTCATTGAGTAAATCCGATAGTCTCCATAACGATTAAGCCTGGCTAGGCGATCCATTTCGTATGAGCCGCCGTTTTGACGTTCAAAGGCCACAATCGGGGCAACACCAGTTGTTTGAGATATTTTAATCAGCTCTTCATGGATCAGCGGTGTGACAAATGAGCCAGTCACGTTAGCATGGTAAACCTCTGGCACATCTAACCATTTATGGGATAAGAATTGAGCCGCACAATTATCCTCACCGCCAGCAGCCATATCAACAAAGCAGATAACAAACTCGCCATGCTGCCATTCACGAAATCGTTTGAAGCTCATGTGTTCGTTCCCAAGCATCCACTTCTTTTAATAATCTAGCCAGCGCTAAGTTTTCTATATATGTTGAACCGGATGTAATAAAGGCTTCTTCAGGTGATTCTGGGTATTCCTGCATGAATAGTCGTTCGCCTAGTTCGCCACGCTTTTTACCCAAAAACTCAGCGTCGTACATTAATGAAGCCGGCAAGAATAACGGTTTAAAGCCAGTCTTGCCCATAACCGTGTCATCCCAAAATGTTTTGCCTTCGTTAAATCCGTTGGCCGTTGATTCAATCATAACTTTACCGTCCGGTACGACTGCTTGAAGCAGCGAAGCTAGTAGTTTTTGGAAGTGTGGATAAAAACAAGCTTCAGATAAGTGAGCATTGGTAATAGTTCGTGACCGGCCAAACTCTACATTTTGAGCCGTACCAATAATATATTTAGAGTTTCTAGCTGCGTTGTGTAATTCATACTTGGAATCATATTTTAACGGCACTTTGGTATTTAAAGCGCGTTCATAGCTAGCGATATACCATTTAACCCGTTCCAGTAATCCCTGAGCGTTATCGGCATTGTCGGCTACAATTACGCTAATTGAGTTTTCCCTGAGTAAAAAGTCTAAGGCAAAGACAGCTAACATAAATGCTGACACACCTTCTTGTCGAGCCTTGAGTGTAAAATCATGGCCGGTAGCATTTGCCACAATATAGTTTTGGGCAATGTTTAGTTTAAAGGGTACTTCAGTACCGGTCTTGTCTATGATTGTTAGGCGTTTTTCAATTAGGTTTTTGTACGGTTCATAAATTGAGGGCATTTTGATCATCCCTCGATATGTTTATAAAATTATTCGTTATGGTACCGCCGATATTAGACTGTTCAGCTTTGCCCTCAAGTCTATCAATTATCTCTTTGTAGCTGGCTAAGTCACCTTTTCGTGCTTTAATTATTTGTTGTAAGTCTAATTGCTCTAAAACTGTAAAGCCTTCTACTTCGCCCGTTATCGGATTAGTTAAATTTTGGGTGATCGTTAAAAGGCGTTTAAGCCTAGTCCGTGTATTTGGGATACCTGCAGGCTTCCCTTTTGGATTTCGGACTTCACCTTTTTTAGCCGGTATTAAATTCTTTTCGTTAGCCATTGTCTAATCATTCTCTAATCATAGATGTTAATTCTGCCCAATTGTCAGGTAGTTGATTATTGTTTATGAACTTGGCATAGCGTTTTCTAATTACGTCTACATATTTAGGGTCTAGCTCCATCATATAACAAGTGCGGTCTAGTTGTTCGCAAGCTATAAGGGTAGAGCCAGAACCACCGAATAAATCTAAAACTATATCGCCTGATTTGGAGCTATTATTTATTGCCCTCGCCATTAGTGCCAAAGGCTTCATAGTAGGGTGTTCACGACTAGCCGTAGGGCGGTCTATCTCCCATAATGTAGTTTGAGTTCTGTCACCATAGAATTTATGTGTCCCCTCTTTATTCCAGCCGTAAAGTATAGGTTCATGTTTATAGTGATAGTCCCCATGACCCATAACTAAGGTATTTTTGGCCCATATTATAGTTGCGGACTGATAACAATACTTTTCAAAAGGTAATAGAAAGTCCTTAAAATTGTTGCCCGGCGGGCAACAGACATAGAACGCCGCACCAGCTTTTGTGTTTGGTATAAAGTTAGGCAATACTTCGGCCCATATATTTGTGGTCTTATCATTCTCAATTTTAAGTTTACTTTTTGTTTTGCCCTCATAATCTACACCGTAAGGGGGGTCGGTGAATACCATATCGGCGGCCACGCCATCCATCAAATCACTAACTTGCCCAAAATCCGTACTATCTCCACACATAACCCTATGCCGTCCTAATTGATAAATCTCACCTAATTTACTAATAGGTGGTTCGCTAGATACTTCTGGCGCTTCATCTTCTTCGACTTCGGCTTCTTCTTTAAAACTGTCTGGTAAATCCATGCCCCATGCGTCAAGCTGCTCAGTATCCCACTCGTTAGCTAAGATATCCCAATCCCACTCGCCACCAGAAATATTATCTTTAATAATAAATTCACGCTGTTTGTCAAGCGGTAGATCAACTACTTTGACTGGTATCTCTTTCCAACCAGCCTCTTGCATAGCCTTGTATCTCATATTGCCACCGAGTATCATGTGATCCTTATTGACTACTACCTCTCTAATCTCAGCCATTTCAGGAAAGTCTTTTAAGCTTTGGACTAACTTTTTGAATTTGTCATCTTTAATTAGTCGAGGATTATTAGGGTTGGGCTTAATTTTAGTGAGCGGCAAGCGCTGTATCATAACTTTATTCTAGCAGATGTGGGTAGTATTCCCTGACAAAGCTTTCGTAGTCTCTTGATCCCCTAAGATAGTTGTCCTTATGACAACAAGGTACTAGGTTGCTTAACTCATAGCGTAGTTCTGGGTAGTGTGATCTGATTTTTAAATGATCTAGCGTACACTCGGCTCTGGTCATGGCCTTACCGCAATAATGGCAATAGTAGTAGCCGGCATGATCTGGTGGGTTTTGTTCGTACCAGAGTCTTTTAGCAGCTGCCCATTTTAGCTGATGCTTGGTACTCCGCCTGCCATGATCTTCTAAGTTTCTTAAAGAGTCGGTGATACGATTCACTCTTTAATTATATCAATTATTCGTGATTAACCTAAGTCTAATTCTTTTTTAGACATTAGTGCTTCAAGTCTTGATTTTAGTTCGTCAAATTCTGAATAAGTAAGTACTGGCGGTGCGGCTCGGCTAACTCTATCGCAATGCCCATATATTCACCAACTTTTTTACTCATCTTTACCTTTCTTGTTAGGTTGGCTCATTTGTAGGTTTTTCAACCATTGCTTATATTCTTTTGTCTGGCGTTCATGATAAAGCTGGTAACGCCCAAAATGTCTTTTTTCGGCTGTCATAATTCTGCGTTCCGCTGCAATCTCTGCTTCTGTAGGTTGATAATATTTAACCTTGTCGACTTGCCAGTAAACATATGCAATAAAACTCAGAAAAGCCACGACTAAAATGCTCGCAATCCAAATCATATCGTAAACCCCCTTTTCTTTAGTTCAGCTTTGGCTCGTTGGCGTTGCTCTTGACGCAATTGGTTACGGGGTACGATAAACTCGTAACCAGCAATAGAATATCTTACTTTACTACCATCGGATGCAGTTTGCTTTTCGCCAAAGGTTTGTTCATCATCACCAATTATTACTCGCTGCATATTTTCTACTAATGTAGTGAGGGCTGGAGCAAATTCTTCTGTTGGTATTATCAAGCAAGAACCTTTATCGCCAACTGTGCCACCGTATTTTTCTATTAAGCTATCTACTGTTAAATCAGCTTTACTCATTGTCTTGCTCTCTTTCCCGTGTCAACGCTATGCGTTTTTTAATGGCGTTTTGGGCATCGTAGAAAGCTTTGTGGCTGCCCGCAACATAACCTTCTATATAATCATCACTTCGATTAGTGTTAAAACTGTTGGGAATTACGCTACCATTTCTACTTAGCTTAGTTTTCTTGGCTGGGCTGGGCATAGGTATTGTGTATAAGGCTCTTAGTACTTCCTCATCTGCGTAACCCTGGATAGCTTTTAGTAGGGTGGTTTTGCCCTTGACTAAAGTAGCGTTATCTTTATTTAGATATTTGTAGCCTTTTACGCCATGACGAATACCCATTTTGTAAATCTTGTCTAGCAAATCTTCAATAGTCTGCTCTAGGTCGTTAGTCATCTGTATATCTCCATACCAGCTTTTGCACCAGCTTGCCACGCCTCAATTATTGCCGTACTTACCAAGCTGTCATTCCATAGATGCTCAAGTTCGTACTTGCTCAAAATGTTCATTACGTCTTTTGTACACTGGTCTACTGTCCGTTTTTTAAGAGCCTCTAGTTCTTCGTCTACTGTTTGGTCTAGTGAGTTAGTCATGCCGCTCCCGAACAAACAAACATATGCCGGCCCACGCCTTCCCAAAAATAGCCATTTAGCTTTATTTCCTTTAGAATATTCGGTTTTATTACTTCGTCGGCTTTTTCAGCCCACTGACGCTCATATAATTGTGGAGAGTAGCTATTTATTGAAGCCATGTATTTATCTAAATTCTCAAGATCGATGTGCACTTTTGAGTTTTGTTTTACATGCTTGTTGATAGCAAAGTACTTCGGCAGCATTTCCAAGGCTTTAATGTTGTCAAAGGCAGCCGTAAAAGGCTTAACATGCGGTATGTCGAGTAGATAAGTGATCTTGTGGATAAATCCATTGCGGCGCATTGCGTGACCAGCACCGCTAGTTGTGATTATTAATTCGCCGGCTGGCTTTAGAATCCGCTGGAATTCTTTTAAAGCTTTGTCTTGATCCGGCACATGGTACATCATAAAAAGAGCCAGTATACAGTCCACTGATTGATCCGGTATAAAGCTAAGATCCTGGGCAGAGCCTTTAAAAAATTCAATCTCGGCTGGTAAATTGCGTTCAGTTATATCGACGGCTATTAATTTGGCTTCAGTTTGATCCTGTAAGGCCGCCAGACAAGCTCCGTCACCGCAACCAACATCTAAGATCACGCCATGTGGAAATCTGCTGCTAACATATTCGACAACCTCTTGGTGCATGTCACGGCCGTCAATAGTGTTTTTATAAATACTAAACCTTGACTTGTATTTATCCAGGGATTTGTATTGGTGCTTCAAATTTACCCCTTGGCTATCCAATAATGTTTTCATAGTTTTCGATCCTTACGATCCATGTAGAACCTCTTTAAGTGTATGTGGTAATGGCCCTTTACGCTGCGGCGAACTTCAGTATTTTCAGTAATTTCATGGTAATGCGTATCTAATTCTTTTAAAATCGACTCTTTTTCAATCAGCTCATCGAGCGTCATTTCACCGCGTAGGGCAAAAATTCGCTTCGGGACTAACATATCGTGAGTATCGTATAGAGTATCGCCTGGGTAACGATTCTCAATTAAACGCCAATAGCGGTAATCAATGATGCTAGGCTCTTCACTCAGAGGTATAGTCTCGCCCTTTAGCTTGGCCGTTTGGTAAATCCTCTCGCCGGCGTCAGACCGGTAGGACATTGGCGTTCTAATTCTTTTTACTCTTGATTGCTTCATAGAAATTTTCCGCGCTTAATTGCAATTCTTGCAGTATCCGTTTTAAATCCTTGTGAGTAGCATAGGCTCTTAACAGATTAACGAAAGCCAAAATTGTCAGTACCAGCCAGAGAATTATCAGCAGGAAAGCAATCTCAGTTTCTCTGTCGTAAGAAATAACTAATTGGTGCATCAGAATAGCCTTACTACATCTTTAGCAGCATAATTGTAAATATCTTCAAAAGCTCTTAACATATCCCGCTCGCGTGAAAACTGCTGCAACTGTTCACCATAGTTTTTTAATTTATATAGCATCCGTTCATGGCTGTAATCTGGGTGACTAATGAAAGTCAGTATAGCATAGGCTCCTGGCCGATTAAGGTCTGGTACTAGCTCGCGAATATCGGCTAATTTTTCCAAGCGCTCGCGGACTTTTATTAAATCATCGATCTTTAAATCGCCATTTTTAAAATCTCTAGCAAAGCTATTGTGACCAGAAGTGCTAGTACCACAAACTTGCTTCATTATATTAAACTGTTCGCCGTAGTCCTCAACTAGCTGTAAAAACTTTTCATATTCTTTGTTACCTAATTCGGCATAGCTGGTGGCGTAATCAATCCAGTTCCAGTTTCTTTGAGCTTGGTTAATATTTCTGACCGTATCAATAGTTAAATTTGGCTGTAGGGTGTAAAAGACCGGCCAACCAAGTATCTCTAAAGCCGCAATCCGGTGCTGACCGTCAATAATTTCCCAGTTTTCATTGATAATAACTGGAAAGTTCTGAGTCAAATTACCATGATTAGTCAAATGTCTGACCAATTCTTTAACGTGCTTTTTATCAACACCTCTGTTACCAGGCATTTGTTTAAACTTTGTGTATTCCTTAGTCTTTTTAATCTGTAAATCCATGCTATCCTCTCCTTAATTATGCCTTGTGCGGCCTAAACTCACCTAAATCGTAGTCCCAGATATAGACGTTACCATCTTGACCTAAACCAAAAACATTATTCTTGTAGACGCTGATAGAAGTTATCCGTATGAATTCATATTCTGCTGGGATCAGAGGCGCATCTACAATATTCAAACTGTTCGTAACATACCTCATACGCTCCTTACGAATATTCTCACGGTAGTTTTCTAGGCTGTCAGACTGCCAGATCCGTTTAACGGTTGACTTACTGCGGCCCAGTACATTAGCCAGTTTGCCGATCGATACGCCACTATCTTTAAAACTTATGATCTGATCGTATTCCTTTTGTGTGATATTACGCATTTAGTTCTCCTTTAACCTTAATAATTTACGTTGATATTGAGCGTCGTAATATTTCGCTCCAAAACTTCTTAAAACCGTATATATAGTCTGAACTGACACGCCATAGTGGTCGGCTATTGAAACTGCCGTCTTACCATTCTTGTACATGCTCATAACTTTTTGACGTTCTTTGTGTGGCCGTTCTAACCGCATAAGGTCGTCAACATCTTTAACAGACCAGTCATGGCCGATAGGTTTACTCATTTAGTGCCGCCAAAATCATATTAGCTTCTTCAATCGTATTGATAACTCTCTTGCCGGTGATGCTTTCAATATAGTCAAGCATTTCGGTAGCATCTGTAATGCCATTGCTCATTAAAGCCTCCATGACTTTTTGCTTAGTTTTAGATAGGTCGGCTTCCATAGCATCACGATCTATTTCCTCTACAGGAGTTGGCTCATAGCCAGCCATTTTGATGATCCAGGCTAGGAAATTCCGGTAAGCTTTACCTATAGCCCTGGTTTGAGCCATAGAAGCTACAGCATACTCCTCAAAACTAGTTTTCTTTTTCTCTTTATTGGAGGCGTAAGCTATACCTCTTGAAATAACTGTGCCGTTTTGATTGATAATCTCGACTTCAGCGCGGTATTTAATCTCGTTAGGCTGTAGTTGCTCGGCTTCAGTGATCCTAAAACAAGACTTAACGATATCTGTCAAGCCATTCAGGGTACCGACAAACTGCCAGCCTTCAACTTGCATATATTGCTTGCCGGCAATATCGACAGATAGGTTATTAGCTTTGGCAAAGTCAGCCAACTGCCGGCCTTGTGACTTGGCTTGAGCTAAAGTAATTTTCTTGTATAGAATCGGCGCTTTATCTAAGCCCACGCTTGTTCGGGACTTGCTGGATCGTTGTCGCTTGCTTCTTGTTTCGCCTTTAACTTCTTCAGCCATCGTAGCGTTTCATCCTTCCTCTTGGGTACTAAGCTCCAAGTTTCAATATCTATATCCATATCAAAGAGCATAGCTTTGACTTCAAGCTCATCTAAAGCTTTTTGGATGTCTTCAGGTATCAAACCTTTAGGTAATCTATACATCGTAATACTCCCAACAAACAACACAGCCGTCGTTTGGATCGATGTGACAGTCATGATCAGGTACATTATTCATCGTCTACTTCCCCGCTCAAAGAAGCTGCTAAGTCGTCTAGGCTATCTATAAGGTTTTCAATAGCTTGGTTTTGAGCTTCCAAAGCTTCAGCCAATTTATTGATTAGTTCTGTAAGTTTCTCAAGTTCTGTCATAGTAAGCTCGCTTCTTTAAGCTTGTCAGTCAAGTAGCTATTGGCGGCTGAAATTAATGTCGCTGAGCTAGAGAAAATCACCACATTAGTCAGATCCTCTAGGTTGTGCTTAATGTATTTCTTCAGTTCGTCAACATCTTTAAATTGAGCTATCTGCTTCTTATTAGTCCATGCATAAGGTACGCCGTCGTTACGGCGACTAATATCCGCTGCTTCCCACAATTCAACATTAAACATTAGGTGCTATCCTTATTAACGTGCTTATGATAACACAAAAACAGTACTTATGCAAGCACTTTTTTCATATTAAATAATGTTCTTGACATGGTTACGCTTATGTCGTATAATCTGCTGCTATTAACTAATTTTAGGAGTTTGTAATGGGTATTGAAAACTATTACGCGTTTGTTATTGAGGATGCTTCTACCCGTGCTCAGATCTATCGTGAAAAGCGGCAACAGCTTGAACAGGTAGATCCACCTACTGAAGCTATAGCTGAACAACTTGGTCGGCTAAGTGTTGGTGAAGAGCATTGGACTCATCGAGCTGAGGTAGCTGGCCGCTTACTTAATGTTATTTTAGAATCCGAAGGCGATAGACAACTTATCGATTCAATGTAATGGCTGACACATATGTTTACAACGAGTGGCGCATGAGTAAAGTTGAGACACCAGTGCCGCAAGATCTACTTTTGAGGCAGATTGAGCTAGAGGCTGACATCCAGGAAACTCAAGCACAGATTGCTGACCTAGTTGACCACCTGACTAACTTACTAGATGCTAAAGAGTCGCTGGATTTCCACATTTCAGTAGCCAGACATCTGATCTACAAGGATAACCAGGGGCCGGACACATGGAAATAATCCCATCCCATATGTACGATGTCTACATTTTTGAAGCAACCGGCCGGCTAACCGAACTAGCTGAACAAAAAGCTCAGCTTGAGCAGCAACCGGTAAGCTTTGATAATGTCTTAAGGATTGGTAATATTGACCGCGAAACTCGGACTTTAGAGTGCAATATATTCTTAGCCGAGCATGGCTTTGACCCAATCCTTGACGACGAACAGGCAAAGTCTTAGACTTAGAAATACTATTTGCTGTTCATGGTAAATAGAAAACCGCCCTTGCGGACGGTCTTGCTATTCATGGTATATGCACTAAATATAGCGCATTAACACTAATTGTCAACACTAGCAAGCAAGCACTTTAACTTTGCACGACTACCTCATAGTGGGTATAACCCTGGCTCTGATAATATAGCGCCTAAATGACCATTATCGACACATGTCGAATATGGTCTGTACGTCAACCAGGTCTATTGCTGAGGGTATTGGTCTAGCTAAAGCGGAGTTTGCAACTCGACTACCAGCTTGCTGGTCGCTTAACTAGGTAAATAGGCAAAGCCAAGGATAAGTCCTAGCCAACACTCTCTGCAATGCTCATTATGAGATGCCACCGTCATCGTTATAAGTCTTAATGAGGGTTGTTTACTGTAAACATAGCTACAGTAAAAGGCGCTGCTATGGTAAGATTTTCTTATGACTGAGCTTGATAGGGACTGTCTGATGGTTGAAGCAATGTTAGAAATAAACCGTATGCCCTGGCAAGTTAGAATTGCCTTGCAAAACCTGTTGACGGTTCTAAATATTTGGCGGCAACGTGATAAGCTTAATGAATGAAGATCTTTGCGTGGGCATTAATTATTGTTTCTATATTAATTTTGATCCTACTGGCTATCTTTAAAAAGCCAGACGATCATCCTGACGACTATTGACAGCTAGCAAAATCAGAGTAGGCTGAAGTTACTGAGCATTGACCAATTCTCACTCAGTCCCTAACTATGAATATATTTAAACGATTTAGAGGCCCTACAAGCCTTTATAAATGCAACTTCAAGCTACCATTCAGGTCTGTACCGAAAAAGCTGCTGGAGGCGGATAATTCGCGCCCAAAAAAGCACGAATTGCCCGTCCGCCTGTACTATTCACTTTAGATTCTGGTCATGGAATAGCTTCATTTCGGTTTCTTTTTCAGCCACGGTCAGGAAGCCGGCTCTGACTGCTTTGTCCAAGCCACTTAATACAACCCCTTCAGTAGCCATTAACCTGTCCTCAGCATCTCGCTGTTCTCTGTAAGCGTCATAAGAAGCTAGACCCTCGTCAATAATGTCTAGGATTTCATCAACGCTATGTTTATGCTCATGCGACTTCATCGCTCCCACCCACAGGTAATTCAACCACATTATCATATAAGGCTTCGTCGAGCTGGTTAGCCGCGCCCCTGAAATGATCGCTGACCTGGCGCGGTTCGTATCTGATTTGCTGGAGCGATGTACTTAAGCCATGTAATACCATCGCACCTACACCCTTAGCAATATCGTACCAGTCGATAATTTTATCTAGCTTAAAGCCCTCGCGTTCACTCATAACTGGCTCAGATCGTTATTAAGGCTGGCGAGATCAAAACCTTCGGGACTTTTACCGGCGGTTAAGAATTCCGGCGATAGATAAACTAGCGCTTCGTCACAGTACGTTAGTATAAAGCCCCAGGATGCCTTGACAACTTGACCCCAGGTAACAACATGGACATATCTTGAATCGTAAGCTACAGCCGGCACATAATGGCCGCCGATGATCTTTGAACTTCTTACTATTGTCCAGTTTTTATCAGTATTAAACTGCTGCATAGCTGAAGCTGGAAATTGTAGACCAATAGCGACATTAGAGAATAAATACATGGCTCTTTTAAGTTCATCTTTAGAGCCTGGTGTGATAGCTAAATAAGCGCCAACTTTATGCCGGTGGCCTTGAGCGTCAATTACACCGGTCTTACGGCGGTAGGAGGCAGCAACTTGCATATCTGTACCTTGATCAGTTGACGGATCATTAGGATCAAAACCTGTGACAGCACTGTAATCGCTCAATACAGCTTTATCGTCAAAAACGATGTTTTTATCAGCTTCTTTGTTCCAAAGCATCGTTTCGTGGCCTGCACCAGCCCACACACAATCGCCGTACTGATCATTGCCGAGCATATCCCAAGTGTTGATAAGTTTATCATGGCCGTAAGTTTTAGGCGTCGCGACAGTTAATAAATAATGACTTAGTTTGAATTTAACGGCGTCCGTTCTAGCAGGAGTTTTGCCTAACTTATTCATAATTTCACTATACACTAGAGTGCTTTTGAGGGTTATTGTACACTTTACAACGCTGCCAGCGGATAGCGGCCGGCCCTAACCCAAAGGGGTTAATATTCCAGCGTCTACTGAGCTAGAAAACTACTAGATTGTGGTTATAGACTAAGAAGGCCACTACCACAGCAATAGCTACTGCTATGACTAGTTTTAGTGGGTCTTTAACGGTTGCCCTGCCTAGCCAGTAGTCGGCTAGAAAACCTACAAAAGCTCCGAATACGATTGAATTAAATAATTGCATTATTGACTCGCTGTTCTGTTAGTAGTGAAGTAAACCAATATATGTGTAGCCACCCCGACTAAAAGTGAATAAAAACCACTTCTTGACCAGATGTCTTTTACAGTTAAACCATTCTGAGCTAAGTAAGAGCCAACTGCACCGGCCAAAAAGCCGATCACAGCCTTTTCTTTACCAGTTAGCACAAAATCTTTGATTTTATTAAACATTGCATCCTCTTTTCTTAAAATTAAATACTACTGATAACGACGATCCGCACTTTTTGCCATGTGCACTCCTTAAATATCCTTACAGTTACCAGACCAAACATAGTTGCCCATCGCCGAATGATACCAGATGTTAGTGTGGACTCCGTTTTGATTAACATCTTGACCAAACACCTTGGCCGTATATTTGAAGGTGTCGCCAGTATTAAGCAGCTGTGAGCCACCTAGCCTGGCCGTCGTGGTAGGCGCGACACGGACATAAGCCGGCCTGATCGCTTCAGCCGTTCCGCCGCCTTGCGGTACTGATGGTTTTGGCCGAAGCACACCAACTATTCGAGATTTGGGGATAGCTCGCCATACACCAATAGCGCTCTTGCCCAGACCGTCGCCGGTGCCTAAAGCGTTCTGTTCTAATAGATAGCCATTACTAGCGTCCTCATGGTCACAGATCCCGATATGCCCATACGGATTGCCTGGATTGCCGTAGAGCACTACTATATCACCTTGCTGACAGTCAGTTGTCGAGATACGGTCAAACTTCGGTAGCAGAATACCAGGCGTCTTGTACCAGTAATCTATGGCATTTCCATAAACACCACTGGCAATACCAAAACACTCTTTTACATATTCTAAAATTAGGTCAACACATTGGAATCCGTAAACATGATCATAGTCTACTCGGCGGCCATTCCACTCCGCTTTAAAATCTTGGTAAGACATGCTACCCTCCTTATTTAAGTCCACTACGGCCTAGTATAAAGTACGCCGCCAAATAAGTAACTATGGCCGTTAAGACGGCCGTCAAGGTATGAGACAACCAGTACTGCCTCTTAAAGGCTGCAAACTCATTACGGGTTATATAGTGGCCATCCATAGCCTGCATAAAGCCCTTGATTTCCTTAATGTCGCCCTTGATTTCGGTAATATCTAACTGAGTACTTGACATTTGATTTTGAAGCACGGCTATCTCCACACTCTCTTGTTTAGTTGCCATATCACTTTAGCCCCAGGTGTTTATGAATTTCGCTTATCTTGCGTTGGTGTTCCTCGTGACGACGTAACCAAGCGCGGCCTTTCCAAAAATACAGAGCTACCGAAGCTATTATACCAGCCACCCAATTCGGCCAGACCGGTACATAAATATCTTGATAGATCCAGTGATGTAAAAACTGCATCATTTATAGCCCTTCGCCATAGCTGCTACTTTACCCCTCAAGTTATCCATCTGGTTAGCGGCACTATTAGCTAGTGCCTTAGCCTTCTTAGGATTAACCATCTTGACTCGCTTTAAACTAGTGACCGCGCCCATAGCGTGATCAGTAAAGTGAGACATGTTATAAGTAACAGATTGCGAAGCGTGCTTATCAGTCATCTTAGCATCCATAGGTGTTGGTGGTACGTCTGCGCCTTTAGCGCCAGAATACATCTTAGCCATTTTTCTTTTTCCTTAAATTCTTAGCAGCTTGCTTGGCCGAATTTAAATGAGCCGGCAAGCTCTTAATATTAGGAGTCTCAGCTGCCCACGTTTGAGCCTTAGCCTTCATTGTTGGCCCTAGATAACCGCCGAAGGCGGCTCTCATTTGTGCCTGGCTTTTAAATGGCATTAGCGGCCTGCCTTTGACATTGCTGCCATCCGCTTAGCACCATGCGCGGCTCGGCCGGCGTTAGCAGCTACCGCTGCACCAATCTGCTTAGCCTTCTTAGCCGAATAGCCTTTTTTAATATATTGTGAGGCCACACTACCACTGACATTATCAAAACGTGTGCCCGTCCCTAATTTACCCTTTGGCTGATAACCTTTATTCATAACTAAACCTCTTGCTCCTCTTCTTGTAAGCTAGAGTCTTGCGGTAAGTAACCCGAAGTTCTGACTGCATGATCAAGCTTCATTTTCTTAAATTTCTTACTGCGGCTATTTTTTTTATGAGCCGCTGTATAGCCTTTGGCTATGATCTTATCAACTGGGACTGGTGCTCTCGGAGTCTGATAACCCTTAGTTATTGTCGTCGCCATTGTCTTCTCCGTCATCGACGCTTACATCTTGTATTTCAAAGCTAGCATGATAGGATCCGTCAGGATCTTGGTGCATCGAAGTCTGCTTAACGGTCATTTCAAGATCATAGGTTCCACCAACTTTCCAGTTCTTGATGTCTTTAAGATCGTCGCTGCTTAAGCTGAGAGTAGATGGCATTTTCACATCACCGTCGTAAGCCTTTAAGATAGTTTTATTCTTAGAATACCCCTTGATCACTGTGTTGCTCCTGACAAATCAAGACCACTAATCCCATTACTCAGTAAATCTTGTACGTTATTGTTATTCGGCTGAACATAGTTAGCCTCGATGCTTAAGTATTGCTGCATGAAATCCTGAATACGTTGTGCGATTCGGCTTAGTTTAACTTGAGCTGACTTCTGGGTATCCGAAGTATTAGGCATTTGATCTAATAAAGCAGACAACTCGGCTTTAGAAGTGCCATAGCCTAGAGCCTTAGCTATATCCGGTAGGACTTCCTGTATAGAGGCGTTGACATTTTGCACACCCTGGCCGCCAGGCAGACTTACGCCTAAAGGCTTCATGCTTAGAATCTTGCTAAATAAACCCTCACCGGTCGAATGTGTGCTATTAAAGGCCGCTTGGATTGCGTTTAGACCGCTCATAGCTTGCTGTGCGCTCTGAACTTGTGAAGCAGCGGTGGCTGTTAAGGGTTTGTTGCCGGCATTTGCAGCTGTTTCGGCCTGTTTCTCTTGAGCATTGAAAATCGAATAAAGAGTATTCAGTTTGCTGAGATTCTTACCACCAGTCTGTTGCAGATCAAGAATCATAGCGTCCTGAATTCTTTGAGTAGTGGCCTTTAGGCTCTCAGCTTCTTTGGCGGCTTGAGCCTGATCAGGCGTTAGCTGGCTAGCTAACTGGGCATTAGCGTCAGTTGGTTGTGGCGCTTGAGCTACAGGCGGTTGTGCTGGTTGAGGTTGTGCCACAGCAGCGCCCGTAGCGCCAGCAATCGGCCCCACTACATGCGGTGCAGCAGCAGCTATCGCTTGATTAACCGGCTCCGGTAGCTGATTAGCAACAGCTGCGCCAGTTTTACCTATAACGTTACCTACATTGCCTAGGCTGCGGCCGATCAGACCTGGCTGACCATTATTTCTGTCTAAGAATCTGACTACCTTATCCTGAGCAGCTTCGGCCATCGAATTAACGGCCTGACTGTGATAGGAAATTGGAATACCTGTCATGTGGACTCTCGCCATTGTCTGACCACCGGCGTTAGCTAACATCTTAATCGAATCGAGATGCGTAGAAGCTTGATCTAATAGTTTACCAACATCAGGATTGTTGGCTTTGAGTGTGTCATTTATAGCGGTGTATAGATCGTGACCGACATCGGTAGCAACCGTATCAGCAGCGCTAGGATTAGTGATTTTAGTCCAAGGAATATGATCGCCTAACTCACGTTTCAGTTGATTAACCTGTGCGCTCGTTAGGGTTTTGGACTGTCCGGCAATATTCTGTAGAGCCTTTTTAGCGATATTGACGTAGTTCTTAACGCTGGCACCGGCTTCACCCTCTAATCCCGTTCCAACGGATTTTTGAGCCGTGTCGTCTATAAGTTTATTTAGATCGGATACTTGGTAAGAGGCTTTGCTAGCCGCTAGCTTAGTCTGTATTTGCTTCTCAGTGTCACTTAGAGCTGGCAACATGTAATTACGGATTTTATTCAAGACACTACCTTTAGCACCTGTAGATATTGTATTTTCTACAGCTTTGCTGACTCTCTGCTCACCAAACTTATTAATATTTTGGCCGGTATAACCGTTGCCTTGCATATTAATTAGATGTCGGCTACTAACTTTAGCAGGCGGTGGCGTGGTTGGTTCCGGTGCGACGCCGGCTTTTACCTTAGCCTGATCCATAAGAGCTTGTTTTTCATCCGCACTTAACCCAGCATTAGGATTCATGCCCTGATCTGGTAGTTGAGCAATAAGCTTCTGTTCGGTGGCAGTATCACCAGCATTGTGAGCCGCCTCTATTTGGGTTTGTAGCTCAGCGGCCGGTCGTGGCGGAGTCTTAGGCCCAGCTAGTATATCTGGTTGAGCCGTCCCGATATTACCGCCTGCCGGCATTATTTTCCCTGCATCACCTTCTAGGACTTGCATAGCTGAGTCTTGAGCAGCCGGATCGTGTAGTTGAGTGATGTATTTGAGAGCAGATCCCCGATCATTACTGGCAATCGCAAATTGTATTTTGCTGCGCGTGACCTGATCTTCGGCTAATTGTTCAGGTGTTAGAGTGCGCGAAATAGCGCCTTTTTCAGCATCACTTAAGGCCGGTGCAGCTATAGGCTGTTCAGCAGGGGTCGGTACTGTAATAGGGGTAACTTCTTTGTTGCCACTCATAACTGTGACTTCTGGGGTAGTTGGCTCAGTCTTAGCAGCAATTGATCGGCCAACTCCAGCTCCGACTTTGCTTAATACTCCGCCAGCTGCGCCACCAATCAATGCGCCCTTTATAATATCGCCAGGTGTTGCACCAGGCTGTGCAGCCGTTCCTAAACCACCAAAAGCTGCGCCTTGACCTATTGTTCGTCTAGTGATGACGCTTGCCAGTGCTTTTTCTGCCGCTTGTTGAGCTGCAATATCGCCAGTCTCTTTGGCTGCCAGAGCACCAGCTTTGGCAGCATCAAAAGTTGCTCCGCTAGCAGGGTTAATAAGGTAAAGCGGTAGCTGAGCGCCAGCCAGTAATGTGCCTCTGTAGCCAATTTTTCCTTGCGCCGCGGCAGCATTTTCTAAAGCTTGACGGTTGCCTGTTAATAAAGCTGCGCCGGCTTTAATAGGGTTTTCAAAAACGTCAGTAATAGGCTTAACTGCGCCACCAATAATCCGCTGGAGTAATCCTTGTGGCTGCGGGTTAGCCTGAGCTTGTTGAGCTTGTTGAGTATTGTAATTACTCGCTACATCCATTAAGTCAGAAAACGACATTATCTACCACCGTAGTGTTGAACCGGCGTAGGCAATAGGCTAACCAAGTAATTACCCAGCTTGCCAGGATCGGCCAACGCGCCTTTACGATTCTTGTTATCCATAAGCTGCTGTACCACACTCTTATAGTTATTATCAAACAAATGGTACTTATCATTAGCGAAGTAGGCTGCAATTTTAGCCTGATCACCAGTATTACCTCTGACGGCGCTTTGTAGAGTAGCTTTAAAGTCGCTAAGCACAGAATTAGCGTTACCCATAAACTTTTGAATAGCCATATTAGCATCACTGACAGCGGCGACATTTTGAAGATGTTGGACTTGCTGCGGTGTGGCTTTTGGCTTAACTGCTACGCCTGGTTTATTAGTAACCGCTCCTTGAGTCGATGGCCCAAAGAGGCTAGATAGATCAAGGCCGCCACTACTACCTCTAGGCGTAAGATTAAATTCTCTTTGCCTTTCAGCCAGATCGGCGTTAAATTGCCTCTGTTGCTCGGCCAGTGAAGCCGCTTGAGCCTTCTGTTGAGCTTGAAACTGCTCAGCGGCGCTAGCAGCATTGTACTGGTCAAGTAAGGATTGGTACTTCTGAGCATCGCCTTGCATAAGTGCTGAGGCCATCTGATTAGCTAGATTCTCACTTGTGGATAATTGTTGCTGAGCATTAGCCAGACCAGTTTGTTGCTGGCCTAAGTTAGTTAGGATAGGTTGCTGCTCACGACTAACTAAAGCTTGTCGCTGCGCTTCGGTGGTAAATGTGCCTGAAGTTCGGCCAGTAACAGATGGATCAACCGCGGCGGCTGAATTCTGTAAGTTGTTAACAAGGCTCTCTAGGTTAGAGACATTACTTTCCGCACCAGTTACATTGTATTTCTGGTTAGCCTGGGTAATATAGTCACTGGCCTGCGGTCTGTTAGCCGAGAAACTTTGTAATGCTGAGTATGCGGCTGATGCTGGAGGCATTGTACTTTCCTAATAAAAAAACTCCACAATTAGCTGCGGAGCCGTTAAGTTTATTGTAGTATAAGTAACCATACAACTCAAGGCTAGAAGGGACTGCTTAAATATTTTGCTACTGTAACATATATAGCGGTCTTGCCAGCTATCGCTGCGTCACCTGAGCCACCAGGGATTATATTCCTTGCACAAAACGGCTTTGAGTTATCTTGGATTAGCCAAGGGCCGCGCGGTATGCTATTTGCGCCTACTCCAGTTAGAACTCTATAAGGAAAAGCTAGCCGTGTACCGTTATCGGGGGCCGGCAAAGCGTAATTGACAGTACCGCCGTTATTGTAAGCCGCTCCGTTATTACCTGACAAAACATGGAAATCTAAGCTAAACATGGCCGCATTTTGAAATTGGCTAGCACCTTCAGCAATTATTCCCATATTTATGCCTGCCCAGATGCCGGAACCAGTCCCAGGAAAACTCCACGCTTTCAAGTTTATGTTTGTGCAATCGAAAATAATGTCACCAACCGACGGCGTAAATAGAGGATAGCCATCACCATAATTAAGGCCAGGTGAATCATAACTGACTATAAATGGCCCCAGTATAGTGACGTATGGTTTGTTTTGGTTTAGATTGACGGTTGTGCCGCCAATTGTAATGCCACCGCCAGTTATAGATATGTTACCGGCTGTTATTTGATTATTACCAGGATCAAGCACTGGGCCGTCAGTACCGACTTTGACTGGCCCCAGTAAAGTGCCACTTTCAATCTTATTAGGATTAACTAGATCGGCTGCGCCGCCACCAGTATCAAAGAATTGTTTAGGGTAAGAATCGTTAGAATTTATTGTCGCCATCTAACCTCCTACTGGGCGCTCAGCAACCAGAGGATCAACCCAGATGAATAGAGAGGTGATATAAGGTGTTGTTGCGCCAGCTGTGCCATCTAAACCGTAAGTTATCGTTCTAAAGCGTCGATCAATCGCAAAGACTAAATATTGACTGTTAGCTGTCACCGCCTCAGTTGAATAAGTGTAATTAGAGTCGTCATCGATCTTATATTTGAGCGTAATTGTGCAATCCGAAGGTGCTGGATCAAAGGTGCAGATCATATAACCGGCGTTCTTGTAATCATAAGGCCGTTTGTCATCAAAAATTAGGTTGGTCAGCGAGAATGTAGAGGCCGGACTTGAAGTATTATCTACAACATCAACACCGTAACTAGGTGAGTTGCCGTCATCGCGCCAGGACATATATAAAGTGTCGCCATAGCTCTGTATCATGCCTAATTTCAGGTTGTTAGAGCCATTATTAAGCTTTGTGCCGGTAGAAATTGAATATGAATAACCCCAGGACAGCGGATATTCTCTTGAAATTACGCCGTAAGAGTAAATACCATGCTTTAAACTCTGATTAGTGGTGTAACTGGGGTAGCCAACCAGCAAAATACCGCGGTGAACCGTCGTCATGTTTGGGTAAACATGTGTTGTATCTTGTACACCAGAGAATGAACTGTCAGTATTTCTAATAGTTCTGATCTTAACTGGCTGATCAGTGCCTTTAATTTGATATAGTGCGCCATTAGAGGTGTGAGTGACAGTGTTAAGTGATGAAAATAGGGTTTCGGGACTACCTTCTGGCACCGGCCACCAGTCTACATAGGTAGTTGAATAGCCATCCCAAAAGAATAATGCACCTTCCTGAAATTGGCCGGTAGTGCTGCGTTTTTCACAACCAATTACAATCATCAAGTTTTTCTGAGCAAAGCCGCACACTTCAAAGCCAGGCGGAAAAGTTAGACGGTGTCTATTAAAGTCGGCCGTCGTTGGATTGTTTTGCAACGGTTCGTAAGCAGCCAGATAACGGCCATTACCTATTAAAGTGAACTGTACAAAATTGCCAACTGGGTGAAGCCCATTCTGCGTACTGACTAGCGCATTGGCCCATAATTCCATGTCACAATCCGATAATTGACTGGCCGTAGTTGTGCCGGCTGTGCCGTCAGCTACCGTCGAAGTTAAGTGGAAATGATAGGTTAAAGCTGAGCCTGCACCGCTATCACCTCTTTGAATTCGTATCGGACTTGAAAACACAAAATAATTAATCGCATTATTAGTCAGGTTGGCGTTAGTAATCGTGACTGAGCCGAGTGAATTGTTAGCATCGTCATGTAGTGTCAGCGTCCAGTTACCAGTACCTCTTGAAACTACTTTTACGCCTATTTGGTAAATTGGCTCAATATCTGAGGTAAAAGTCCGCTTGCTGCTGTTATTTTCAGCAATGGTGGTTTGTAAGGCGTAGGTTTGGGTACCGCCAGTCTTATAGCAAGTCGTTGAAGTGCTTATACCGTTTTGAAACCAGTTAGGCTCAAATGTCGCACTACCCGATACTTGCTTAATCCGAGCCACCTTATTTTGCCCAGAAATGTAGAGATGATCAACGTCAGACCGGTAAGCCAGTCCTGCACCGCCATTTTCACCCAGCTCACCAACAGCTGACCAAGTACCGCCAGTCGATACCTGATATACCCAGCCAGCATCACCAGCCGCGTAACGTATACCTGAAGTCACTTGATCCATCGCTAAGACTAGATCCTTGACTACACCGCCAGTCGTTTCTCTAGTGCCAGGCAGTACCGAAGCTTTGCTAGGATTAGAGCGAAAATCTATGTGTTCGTCATCATAAAACTGAGCCTGAGTACCTAAACGAGTATCAACTGACTGTCCGCCAAAGAAGTTATTTAATCCAACTGGTACAAAGTTATCGCCAGTAGCTTTTTGAGCCATGAGCTACCCCGTTATACTTGCCGGAGGATCACCACGCCAAGGATTGTAAACTCTAAATCGTGGCTCCGCGCTTATTACTTGACTTTCGGTAGTGTTGCCATATTCATCTTTAGCGCCATCAATTGCCCCTTGGAAAAGACTCAAGAATTCAGAAGCGCGATTGTCGTTACCGCGCTTTAGGTAGTGTCGGTACATAGCATAATCAACCGGCCCTTCAAGATATTCTTCTGGCAGATCCATAACCTGACCTATCCGATAAGCTGAGTTACTAGCCGTTGGCCCTTGGTAAAAGTTCTCTAATTCTAAAGATGTGGCGCTAGTATAAGAAGCAATCCGGTAAAAGTTTTCATCAGTGCCATCAGTGTTTTGTAGCCATTGTCCAGCCATTTTAGCGGTAAAAGTTGTGCCTGTGCCAGTTACAGTCGTTGTGTTGGTAGTTATTGAGATTGTGCCAGTTGTATAATCATCCTCTGTCATTTGGATATGCTTTGGTGAGAAAACCATCGTAATTCCATCTGTGACTGAGTTAGCTGGTGTTGGATAAAGCCCAAACTCGTTATTACCTCTAACAAAGTAGTGCGTTGGCCGGCCTTGGATATTTAACATATTCATCATGCCCCAAGCCATTTCATCAGGTATCTGCTCCATCGGCGGATTATAGTTGCCGGTGCTTACATAAACTTCCTTTAATTTGAACATGTCAGCCGCGTACTGATAATACTGCTGTCCAGCTACCAAGTTTGTTGTCCTAGAGTGACGGTTATATTCCCTACCTAGAGCCGCCAGGAATTTAGAGGCTCCAATATTCATATCACGTTTAAACTTGATCAGAGAGGTAGCGTCAGTTAGCCCCGATATTTGTTGTGCTAAGGATTGCTGGTCTGACCATGTTATTTTCATTAAGCCGCCTCGTAACGAAACTCCACTGTTAGGGTATCACTAGTGGCCCAAGTCATCGGTACGCTTGAGCTAGCGGCCACATCTTTAACATTAGTGGCAACTTGTTGCGTCCAAGCTTTTGCAGTCGTAGTCGAAGCCCATAATGCCCTAATTGTAAAAGCGGTGGTAGCCGAGTCATCATAAGCCACCCCATAGCCTATACATTCACGATCAGCGGTATAGGAAACTGAAGTTACTGGTAGTGTGAAGGTGAGCGCACCGCTGACTGAACTGGTTGAGCCAAAAGTAAAAGCTGCTCGGCCAAAAACTAACTTACCGATTTGTTGGTAAGCTCCTGCTACTGAACCATTACCAGTTGAGAAGTTAGTCCAGGTAGGTGTATAAGAAGTGCTAGCAAAAGATGAATCCGTGCCAATCTTAGTCGCTGTGACTGCACCAGAAGCTAATGCTGACGCACCGATCGTACCGCTAGAAACGGAAATACCATAGACAGTACCAGTGTTAGCCGAAGTGTGTCCGGCTACTGCGTCAACCGTGACAGTGGAGTTATCAATCGTACCGCCGGTGATAGTTGGCGAAGTTAATGTTTTATTAGTCAAAGTTTGAGTGGCAGCGGTAAGCACTAATGTACCGCTAGCATCAGGCACCGTTACAGTCCTAGTAGTTGATGTAGTGATGCCGGATAGCTGAAATTTAAGTTGTTTAGTCGTATCGCCATCGTCTTGCAAGGTGAATAGCGTATCTTTAACGGTAACTGTATTGGTATTATCAAGTGTCTTGTTGGTCAGGCTTTGGCTGTCTGAAGTCGAGACAACTGAGCCACTTGAAATACCTGAGATGTTATTAGGCGTTATGTAATAGTTAGCACCAGCTGAAGTATCAAGGATCTCTATTTTATCAGCTGTACGGTCAACCGCTGGTATTGCCGTTAAATCGGATATTCTGCCTGCCATTGCTACTCCTTACTTGTCCACTGAGTCGGTGTCTTTGTTACAACAACCGAATCATCTAGCACTCTGGTCGTACCATCCTCTTCTAGCCTAACCGTGCCATCTTCTAACTTCCTGGTTACACCAGCATTGTTAGTGTTAGTTGTGCCGGAATCGCTAGGCGTCCAAGTTGTTGCAACTTTATCGCTCATTGGACTACCACATTAGCATCGAGTGTTAATGGTACCCACCTCAAGAAGTGCTGTAAAACCCCAGAGGTGGGCGTGTCGGTGGTGGCGTATTGATATTCAATATCGGTGTTAGCGCCAGTTTTCTTCATAACAACAAATGGTGTAAAGATATTAGTTTCTAGGGTAGTTGGTTCAGATACGCGGCCGGCTGCATTATCTAAGAGTGTTAAAGCAGCAGCGGCCAAACCCTTTTTGAGTATAGTGGTGCCGGCTGCTAGACCAGAGAGTGTCGCACCACTTGCGGTGATAGCAACCTGAGCCGTCTGGTCGTTGAGTCTGTATAGTCCGCCAGTATGATTAGCGCCTATGACTGTCGTAACTACCGCGTAAAGTGCGCGAACTTCAACTGTACCTGAGATTCTGAATAAAGGTGTGTTGACAGTTGTGTTATTGCCCGATAGAGTCTGGGATTTTGTACTGGTAATCCCATAGTTGGTGTTTGTTATTACGATATTATTTGCGTCAAAATCTTGCGATACTGAGAAATTTGCCATAAAACTCCTTAAATAAAAAACTCTCACAAAAGCTGTGAGAGCTGTTAATCGAATTATAGCACTTATTGGGCGCGGTCTACAACGACAGGATCAATCTGAACCGGATCAACCTGTATCACCGCTGGTGTGGCTGTGGCTGCGCTAGCTATATCATCGGCCGTAATAATACCTTGGTCAACTAAGGCTTGGAAAAGAACAGCCGTATCGCCACTGAACTGGACTGATGGCGGTGTGGGCGCAACATAATCTGGCCGTGTAAAAGTATCAGTTTGAGCATCATAGGTGCCACCAGTTTCAGCGAAATTATCATCAACCACATCCTCTGGTACAGCAATTAACGTACAGTCGCCATAAAGATGTGGATTTCCGTCGTTATCGTAAACCTCACCATTTTTCATTAAGCCCCTAGGGTTAGTATCAGGATCGTACCAAGTGCCATCCCAAACAATTACACTAACGACGTTGCCATCCGAATCTATAACTGCATAATTTTGTTCCATACTACCTCCAGGTTATAACAAACACTACACCCTTACCACCATTGCCACCTTTACCCGATGTGCCAGTTGTGCCATTTGTAGTCCCAGCGCCGCCACCGCCGCCGCCACCGCCCCAAGTACCACCGTTGCCGCCTGCACCACCACCGGTAGTGTTAGCTCCAGGCGTACCAGCCATACCACCTGCACCACCCGAACCGCCAGTGTAAGAACTGGAGTTACTTGTGCCAGAGTTAGCTCCAGCGGGGCCGGTTGCACCTACTGTAGAGCTAAATTGACCACCGGTTAGGTTATTGGCACCCGTACTTATAGTGTAACCACCAGCATTACCGCCATTGCCGCCAGGTGAACTGACATCAGTAACATTACTACTTGTTATGCCGGCACCTCCGCCACCACCACCAGGGCCATTAAGTGTCGATGAACCACTGCCGTTATCAGCAACACCGCCTACTCCGCCACTACCACCTAAAGCCGACCCTTGCAAATTACCTTCCAGTGTTAGATAACCGTAGTTATTATTACCACCCGCCCCTCCGATTGCATTGGTACCTGCACCACCTCCTTGACCGCCCGATACAGTCATATACGAACCTACAGTTGTAGAGGCTGGTGAAGCGCCAGCCGCACCGTTAATGGCTGCACCTGAGCGTGCTGCGCCACCATTACCACCCGCTGGAATCGTTATAGTTATTGTTGAGGTAAGATCAGACGCATCAAACCAAAGAGTTTGAGCTTGACCTGGCGCACCACCACCACCAGCGCCGCGTAGCGTGTTTACGGCACCTAATCGTCCTGAACCGCCACCGCCGCCAGAACCAAAGACTATAAATAACACAGCCTGAGCATTAGCTGGCATAGTCCATGTACCCGACGATGTGAACTTCTGTACGTCTGTTTCTAGTCCAATTGTGGCTGTAGCGGCTGGCAGAGTCAGCGTACCGGAAGCTGTGTTGTTAGACTTTAGGGTAGTAGCCCCTGAAGTAGAGCCTTGGAAAGCTATTGCACCTGTTAAGGTACCAGCTAAGCCGATGTTCATGCCGGCAGCGGTAAACCTAGCTACTTCGTTAGCCGTTAAGAGTCCGCCGGCAGCAAATTTAATAACCTTACCTGGCGTACCGGTGGCTATATTGATATTGCCAATATTATTACTGCCGCCCGTAAATATGTAAGGATCGTTAGGCGCGAATAAAGTGTTAAAAGGATTGGCATTATTTGACCCGTTTACTCCGATATCGAAGTAGGCTAAAGCATCCGTTGCGCCATTTACCCAGTCAGTGTTCCTATTACCCATCACTATATCGGTACTGGTGTAGGGTCCATTGCCTAGGTTTTGTACCCAAGGACCAAAGTAGTCGTTGTGCTCATCAGTTAAGCTAAATATATTCTCTATTGAGGTAGAGATAGTAGTCGGACCAATACTAAGACCGCCCATCCTGCCGATCGTGGGCTTAAGACCAGGTATAAGCCCATTATTCATCTAAAAGTCTGCTCCAAATGCGGTTACTTTAATTAGGGATTGATCGCCCGCCACAGTTATGGTCACAACTAGAGTGTCACCACTTTTCAAGAATAGATTGAAGTATCGTTTAGTATTAAAGTAGGCTGTTGCGGTTGTCGAAGAGGTTACAGCCGAAACTGCAAACTGATCAATTAAATGATAGGTTGCGCCATCATAACGAAAAATATTTAAATTGGCAGCTACCGTTGTGCCGACGCCTATAGCGGTAATCTCTTCAATCTTAGAACCATTTGCTCCGGCTGTTAAAACAGTTGATACGTGAGTTGGAGCTGTTAATGAAGTATCTAAAGTAGAGGGCACTAAAGCGCTACCTACATTTACGGTTGTTGCGAAGGCTGGGGTACTAGCCATTCTTTTTCTCCTTTAATTTAAGTCTTCTTGCCTTATGATAGTGATACTCACAAATCGTGCCTCTGGGCCTTGCGGTTTTTTGAATACAAGGCTTATTATCATCGCCGCCGCAGCCAGCGAATTGATCTAAAGGTACTTTATCTATTGCCGCCATGATTACCTCAACTGTTGCCTTAATAATAGCAAATTGTTATATAGCACATTGGTATCGACGTAGTTCTTAGTGGCAGCGTCCTGTGCTGAGGTAGGATTGGTCACAGAGGTTAGTTTGTGATTGATAGCCGTGTCACCAGATAAATGCAGATTGACTACTTGAGGGCTGGCCGCTGTATTGCCTAAATCGCCAGTTAGTTCAAGCTTGCCTTTAACTGTGCTGGTTGCATCCGGTGTATTGGAGGTGCCTTGTGTTCTAGCCATATTAGCCTACCGCAATGTAGCTTACGCCTTCGCCGTTAACTGCTGAATCAATGTTAACAGTATTCAAATTGGCCACATCCATGCTGATTGAATCGCCAGCCGACAATTGATAACCATTCGATGAAGCCACACTTGAATTGCCAACATAAATTAAACCGGTGTTAGAAGATAGCGCTTTAATAGTGACGGATTGGACAGCTTGCGACGAAGCTAAAACTACTCTTGTACCAGCCGTGGTAACAGTCGTCTTACCGCTATAAATTGACGGCGGTGCGACTGGTGTGTTCTGAACAGCGAATGTACCACCATTGCTTACCGGAAATGTGGTTATCTGATTACCTGTGCCGTTTACAATTTGAACCGGGGCTGCATATGACTGATTAACAGCTGGCACTACAAAACTATCAATTGTATTACTGTTTTCATCTGCAAGTGCGACAACGCCAGCATTAGACGTGCCAAAATTTAGCACGCTCATAACAGTGCCAGTACCACCATCGACAATGCCAACTCTTGATGAACCGTCAGCTAATTGCGTACTAATAGATTGTAAATAACCACCCGACTCTTTGGCGGCGTTGGTAGGTAGCGTGATCGTACCATTTATATCAGTGATGATCATCGTACTGTCACTAGATACAGAAACTCTTTGAGTGCCCAGACCTGCTGTACCAGTCCCGACATCAACAGTGATACCATTAACCTCAGCTAAATTAACATCGCCGACACCACCACCGCTGCTGTTAGTTATAAGCTCATGTGTCGTTGGATCGGCCCATAATGAAACTGGTGAAACGCCATCAGCATTAGAAACAGCTATCAAACTGAATTGATTGTTGACGTCGGTTCGTGCTCTATCTGGTGCTGCCATAAATAAAAAAACTGCACTGTTAGCTGTGCAGCCGTTACCTCAAGTATATCATTGTGGCGGCAAAAAAGACTTGATTGGTGGCTTCATAGCTTCTCGCTCAGCAATATTTTGCTCTCTAGCTTGTAGTTCTTGGTCTTTAGCGCTTAATGCTCGCCAGGCACGCTCTTCATAGTCTTTAAACGCCTTATTCTGGCGGTGTAAGGCTAGATTTTCGTCAATTAGTTCATTCTTTAGGGCATGTTTACTCGATACTTCGTCATTTAAGCGCTGTAATTCGCCTGAGAGCTTAGTTTGTTCAAGTTTAGTCGCTTCTGCCTGGGCAGATAGGACTTGAACTTGCTCAGCTACCTCTGTTTTGCGTTTTTCTAGCTCAGCATCAATCAATTCACGCTCGTTTCTGGCTTCAGTGATCTTTTTCTTAATCCCGTTAAGCGTTTTGTTGGCTTCAGCTTGCTTACCAACCAGTAAATCGATGGCTTCTTTGATCCTAACCATCGCATCAGTCTTGTATTGAGCCATTTCCTGATCAACTTCAGCTTTGCGGTCGTCCAACTGACCCTCAAAGGCTAGTATCTGGTTATTGATGTCAGCCAGTTCCTTATTACGGTCGCCAATTTCTCTGGCTAGCGCATTAGCAGATCGTTGTAATAAAGACTGCGACTTCTCTAGCTTATCTATCTCGGCTCGGATCTCAGTCGCTCGCTTTTCCCAGATAGAAACCTGTTTAGTCAGCGCAAATTTACGAGCTTCTTTGTTCTGTAAGAAGCGCTGGATTGCAGCTTTTTCACTCCGCCAACGAACTTGATCACGTTCAAGCTCGGCACGTTGCTTCTTTAGCTCTTCATTCACAGCATTGAGGCGGCTTTTTGGTAATCAGCCACACTCACAAGCTTGCCGTCCTTGTAATATTGTTTGCCGCCCTTAACATTGGTTATCATCTTGTAATTTGAGCCATCATACTCAAAAGACTTCTCGCTTGGTTCGGCTACCAAAGGCTTCTCTGGCTCTGGTATTGGTTGTACATCAGGTGCGGCTGGCGGTGCCTGCGGCAAGACATCTCTAGCTCGTTCCATATTCTGTTGCCAAGGTGGTGTTTCGTTATCAGCTGGTTGATAGGTGCCAGGCACAACATTCTTAAGATATTCCGGTACGTTTGGCCCTGTTTCCTGGACTAGCGATCTGACGCCAACAATTAATTGATCGTAGTAAAGTTTACGAAGCGCTGGATCGGTCATATAGGCTAACTTATCTTCATTCTGAGCCATGATCTTGCTCATTTGATCTAGGTAAAGATTAGCGATTGGCCCAGGAAATTCAGCCGTTTCACCGGCTCTAATCAAGAAGTGGCGCATCTCTACCATAAATGGAAAGTCTTTGTTGACCGGCTCACCTTGCCCACCTTCGCGATACCACGGTGGATTGATAACCTCCACCATCTGTAAAGAATTAAACCAATATTGATCGTTAAACTCTTTATTACTCAATTGCGTAAATTGCACTGAGTTGGCTGGTGTTTGATCCATGACTACCCTCTAGCGGCCGTGCGCTGTTAATTATATGCACATTGTAGCATACAAAAAAGGCGCGGAGGTGGTGCGCCCTTTTTGCGACTAACTGAGGCCCTTATGACCACACATATTATACCATTAAGCAACAGCATGTCCAATATGTCCTATCTTGATTGTTGGATTACACCAGATCTCAAAACCGGCTTTATCTGCTTTAATAC
>Ga0335069_10001403_pt1 | contig 39046 bp, 40 predicted proteins | sample Lox_Sample_11_FD_206714 | JGI IMG/M metagenome (GOLD analysis project Ga0335069, IMG submission 206714) | Soil microbial communities from Loxahatchee National Wildlife Refuge, Florida, United States - Lox_Sample_1.1 | ecosystem: Environmental > Terrestrial > Soil > Wetlands | place: USA...
CCGCCTCCGGTGGAGACCCCGCCGGCGGGGTCTCCACCGGAGCTTGAAAATCAACCTTGGACTAACTTATGAAGTGGTACAGAAAATCGGGCAGGTCAGTTGGATGAAATGAGGATACCCGTCCGAGAGATGCGAAATTGACTGTTCAGCCTCACGAGCAATCTTCACTTCGATTCCTGTCTTGGCTTTTATTTCGACGAGACCTTTCCGCACGACTTCGATCCTGTCTGCTTCTTCTAAAGGAAGGAGGCCGAGCACTTCAAAAATTCGCGGCGATGATTCATGGCTATTTCGTAGCCTTTCAATGACTTCTGGCAATCCCGCTAGACCTAGGGCAACCCGGTTGCAGCCACGCTTGCTCAACCGTTCAGTGAAAAGCTTGCAAAATTCACCAAGATTCGCTTGCGGTGAAGGTTTGTCGGCCTCGTCAATCAGAATTAAGGCCCCATCGACGTTTTTCCCCAAAGCGTCAAGCGTTGAGTAGACTGTATAAGCTAGATCGTCAAGCAGCTGGTGAGGTTCCAAGCCGTTGGTACGTTGGTTGGAATACTTCACCCCCATTACTTCCCATCGTTTGAGAAATTCCCACGCGTTCTTTAGGAATTCCTTAAGCTGTTGTTGCGACGCCACCACTCTTTGAAATTCAGCGCCAATCTTTTTGATTAGATCGACGTAGGTTATTGCCGGTTCAAGCTCAATACTTATAGTTAAAAACGAGCAATGATTGCCGTCCGGGGCGGGGATATTACCCTGAGCCAGAGATTGCAAATAAAATAGGAGCGAGGATTTGCCAATGCCACGCTCACCGTGAATTAAGAAATTCTTTGGGTTGCCAAGCCTCGTCTGATATAGCGCCTGCTCCAAAGCGAGAACTTCAGGAATTCGACCTGAAAACATACCCGGCGTTACAATGCTGTAAGGTCTGAAGGGATTGAAGCGAGGCATTTAGATCTCCTGCGAATTGGGTTAAAGCACGGTGCAGGTTTTGTTCATTTCTTTGCCAGCTTCCGCGTAGCCTTTTCTGGATCGCTAAAGAACCGCGCGCGCGTTGGCTCTGGAATTCGAATATTCCGGCCCGTGCGTTGTTCTCCTTTTTCTTTCTCGTCCAACAGCGCCGTTTCGATTGGTCTATCTTCCTTTATGGCTTGCTCCATCCTTTGAACCTGCTCGACTAGTTTGGGCTGGTTGATGATTTCCAAGAGTTTTGTCGCGGGTACAACCATCGAAATTCCGGAATGCCACTTCTGCTTTGGATGATCCGGGTCGCCAGCCAATTCTACCGCTGTCTCGATAGGCATCATCCCATGAAGCAATCCTAGGCAATGAGTCGGCCCCACCGCCATCGCAACCCGAAAAGCTGGATCGGCATTTTCCGGATAAGCGCGTGGCCGCGATCCCTGTTGATAAGGGAAATAAACTGTTTCATTAACGTACACTGGGGAGCCACTAAGTCCGGCTGTCGAAAAGTCCTCAACTAGGTAGAACTCAGCGTGACCATAATTTTTCGTGGGTATTGGCTCCCCTGCCATCATTGCTATATGTCCGTGCCGCAAGATGGGAGTGATACGATTCCTGCCCTTCATTTTATTGAACAGGCCAACGATAAAAATCTCATCTCCGATTCCAATCCCAGGATCGCTAAATCGGTTGAATTTAAGCTGTTCTTCCGTGACAAAGCGGCTGGTTGGGAAAGCCGCCATCGGAAAATCTTCCAAAAACCACGGATAGACCGCGGCATCCACCGACTTATCGGTAGGATGTCGCCACCATTGGAAGGCGGTTGGACTCCGCAGGACCTGAGCCTTACCTTCGGCATCGTTCAGTCGGATCGCGAAGCTTTTTTCGTTTCTGAGTAATCGGCGTACATGATCGGCAGTTACTAGGTAGAATATGGGAGTCCGTGATGGACGCAATACTACAGCAATAAAACCCGTTCCCCGTGGGTTAAATATCCCCTGTGCTGTTGCCTCACCGATGTAGAGCACAGATTTTAGGGAAATGTCTGGAACACGCATCTCGCCCTCGCACGACCTGAGCATAATACTTGAACACGCGGATGCTTCAGGATCGAGACCTTCATAGACCTTCTGATTTGGCAAAGATACCGTGTGCCCCTTATTGCCCTCAAGGGGATATGTACCATTGCGAAACCTGCGCGGGTTTCGCGCTTCCTGTTTCACCCGGAACCGTCCGAAAACGGCGCTCCAGCGCCGTTTTTGGCACTGCGGGAAGTCCGAAACCCTTCAGGGGTTTCGGGAAGGCTATGATAAACGGCCGCATTGGACGTTCAAGTTGGACCAGTTCTGACGCGGTCCGCCCACTAGCGGCGATTCCGTCCGTCGCTTAAACTATTTCAGCGTGTACCGGGAGGACACGCCGAACCCAAACCGATGAAAACGATGGATTTTCCAAGAATCAAGCGGCTGCCACCCTATGTCTTCAACGTGATCGGCGAATTGTGCCTGAAGGCCCGCCGCGCCGGTGAAGACATAATCGATTTTGGAATGGGAAATCCCGACGACGCTACACCCCCGCATATCGTCGCCAAGCTGGTCGAGGCGGCGGGCAAGCCGGCCAACCATCGCTACTCGGTTTCGCGCGGCGTGTACAAGCTGCGGCTTGCCATTTGCGATTGGTACCGGCGCCGCCATGGCGTCGAACTCGATCCCGACACCGAAGCGATTGTCACGATCGGGTCGAAGGAGGGGATCGCGCACATGACGCTGGCGATCCTCGATCAGGGCGACGTGGTGCTTGCTCCCTCTCCCACCTATCCGATCCACCAGTACGGATGCATTATCGCGGGCGCTCAGGTGCAGGGCGTGCCGCTGCGCCGCGGCGAGGAATTTTTCGACGAGTTGATGGCGGCGGTCAATCGGTGTTTGCCGCGGCCCAAGTTCCTGATCATGAATTTCCCGCACAACCCGACCACCGCGACCGTGGACCTGCATTTCATGAAACGGGTGGTCGAGTTCGCGCGCGAAAATGAAATCATGGTCGCGCATGATTTCGCGTACGCCGACTTGTGCTTCGATGGATACAAGGCGCCCTCGATGATGCAGGTGCCGGGGGCGAAGGAGATCGGCGTCGAGTTTTACACGCTGTCCAAGAGCTACAACATGCCGGGATGGCGGGTCGGCTTCGCGGTCGGCAATCGCGAGATGATCGGCGCGCTGGCGCGGCTGAAGTCGTATTTCGACTACGGGATGTTCGCTCCCGTGCAGGTCGCCGCGATCGCCGCGCTCAACGGCCCGCAGGAGTGCGTCGCGGAAATCAACGCGATGTACAAGCATCGGCGCGACGTGCTGGTCGACGGATTGAATCGCGCCGGATGGCCGGTGGAAAAGCCCAAGGCGACGATGTTCGTATGGGCGCCGATTCCGGAGCCGTTCCGCGCGATGGGATCGATCGAGTTTGCCAAGCTGCTGCTCAAAGAGGCCAAGACTGCGGTATCGCCGGGGATCGGCTTCGGAGCCGACGGCGACGGCTTTGTCCGTTTCGCATTAATCGAGAATGAGCATCGTACCCGTCAGGCGCTCAGAGGCATCCGTCATCTGTTGAGCCGGGGGCAAGCGGATGCTCCCCGCCACGCGGTGGGCGGCGCCTGAGAAGCTGGACAGATCGGAAATGGTCAACATAGAAGGCCGACCTAACCCCCGACCCCTTCCCGCATTGGGAAGGGGAGCCAGAATTGGAAGCTCGATTTCTTCGACCGGGAATCTATATTTCCGGTTCCCTTCCCACCGGGGGAAGGAGTTAGGGCTTAGGTGGAATTCGTGAACAAGGTGCGCGGCGCGATGACCTTCCCGATCATCATGATGTGCATCGGGACTGCGATCATGGCTTTTCTCGTCACTTACGTGGTGCCGCAGGTTGCGACGATCTTCGAGCAGCAGAAGGTTGCGCTTCCACCGATGACCCAAGTCCTGCTCGCCTACCGGGTGCCGATAATCAGTATCCTGGCGGGGGGCACCGCCGGAGTCGCGATTTCAATCTCGAGATATTCGTCGTAGCAGATCTCAATCTAGGAATACTGGTTTCGGCGGTAAGAGCGCATTGAGGAGGACGGATTGAAGCCAGTCAGGATTGCCTTGCTCGGATGCGGCACCGTGGGCGGCGGTGTCGTCAAGCTGCTGCATCGCAACGCCGCGATCTATGCCCGCAAGCTAGGCGCTCCGCTTGAACTAGCGGGTGTCGCGGAATTGCGGCCCGAGGCGGCGCGCCGTCTGGGTGTTCCCGGAAAAGTAATCACGCGGGATGCTAACGAACTCGTTCTGCGTCCGGGCATCGATATTGTCGTCGAACTGTTCGGCGGCTACGAGCCGGCGCGCACGATGCTTTTGAAGGCGATCGGCGCGGGCAAGGACGTCGTCACCGCGAACAAGGCGATGCTCGCCAAGCACGGGGCGGAAATTTTCAAGGCCGCGGCGGCGCGCGGCTTGGCAGTTGGATTCGAGGCGAGCGTCGGCGGCGGTATCCCGATTATCCGCACCCTTCGTGAAGCGCTGGCCGGCGATCGCCAGCGTGCGGTGTATGGAATCGTCAACGGCACCTGCAATTCGATTTTGACCACGATGAGCGAGACCGGCATCGAATTCGCCGACGCGCTTGCCGACGCGCAGAAGAACGGCCTGGCCGAGGCCAACCCCGCCCTGGATATCGAGGGGCATGATTCCGCCCACAAACTGTGCCTGCTGGTGGCGCTCTCCTTTGGCGCGATGATCTCGCCCGCGCAGGTTCACACCGAGGGCATCACGCGCGTCACGCAGGCGGACATTGCCTATGCGCGCGAACTCGGCTACGCGATAAAGCTGCTGGCGATCGCAAAGGAAGACGATGGCGTTATCGAAGCGCGAGTGCATCCCACGATGATTCCGCAGCGCCACCTGCTGGCGGGGGTTGGCGGCGCCTACAACGCGATCTACATTCACGGCGAGGCGCTGGGCTCAACCATGTATTCCGGGCTGGGAGCGGGGCAGATGCCGACCGCGACCGCGATTGTCGCCGATATATTGGACATCGCACGGCATCGCCGTGCCGGAAGCGCCGCGCGGGCACCGGCCTTGGGACTGCCTTTGGGACATGTGAAGCGGGCTAAAGTGAAACCGATGGGAGAGGTCGTCTGCGAATATTATCTGCGCTTTGCGGCGCGCGATAAGCCGGGCGTGCTGGGCGCGATTGCGTCGGTGCTTGGCGATAGCGGCCTGTCGATTGCGTCGGTAATTCAAAAGGGGCGTGCGGCCGCGCGGACGGTGCCGGTCATCATGCGGACGCATGAGGCGCCCGAGCGGAATCTTAAACGCGCACTCGAGGCGATTGCGCGCAAGAAGATCGTGCAGGCGCCGCCGGTCTTTATCAGAATCGAGGATCGACTGTAACGATGGCCGCAAAACCGCAAAATACCCAATCCGGTCCGCGGCTGTTTCGATGGCCCGGGCTGATCGAGCATTACCGCCGCTTCCTGCCGGTGACGGATTCGACTCCGGTGGTTACGCTCAACGAGGGCAATACGCCGCTGATCGAGGCACCGGCGATTGCGAAGCGGCTCGGACTGAATATCAAGCTTTACTTGAAGTTCGAGGGCGCCAACCCGACCGGTTCTTTCAAGGATCGGGGGATGACGGTTGCAATTTCGAAGGCGCTGGGCGAGGGCGCGCGCGCCGTGATTTGTGCGTCGACCGGAAACACGGCGGCCTCGGCGGCAGCATACGCGGGTCGCGCGGGGCTGAAGGCTTATGTGCTGATTCCCAAGGGTGCCGTCGCGCTTGGCAAGCTGTCGCAAAGCGTGATGCATGGCGCCCGGGTGATCGAGGTTATCGGCAATTTCGATATTTGCCTCAAAGTCGTGCGCGATCTTGCCGAACGCGATCCGGTCCGCATCCGGCTGGTTAATAGCGTCAATCCGGACCGCATCGCGGGGCAGAAGACGGGAGCCTTCGAAATTTGCGACGCCCTTGGCGACGCGCCCACCCATCATTTTCTCCCGGTCGGCAACGCAGGGAACATCACGGCGTATTGGGCCGGGTATCAGGAATACAAGTCGGTCGGACTTTCGCAGCGGCTGCCCAAGATGATGGGCTATCAGGCGGCGGAATCCGCGCCGATCGTCGTCGGCCATCCAATCGACGATCCGCACACGGTCGCGACCGCGATAAAGATCGGCAACCCCGCCAGTTGGAAGGGTGCAACCGACGCGCGCGATCAGTCGGGCGGCGTTATCGACATGGTGACCGACGCCGAAATCCTGGCGGCATACCGCGAAATCGCGTTGATGGGCGTATTTGCCGAGCCGGCCTCGGCCGCGTCCGTGGCAGGACTGATAAAATATTCCGCGACTGGTGGCATCAAGCCGGGCGCGGTCGTCGTATGCACCCTGACAGGCCACGGCCTTAAGGACCCGGACACCGCGCTCAAGAACCTGAGCAATACGACCGTGGTGGAACCCGACGTGGCGAAAGTCCTCAAGCTGATTGAGAGCGACTGAAATGAAATACGTAATCATCCACGGCGACGGCATGGCCGATTGGGCGTGCGCGGAGCTGGGCGGAAAAACTCCGCTGGAGGCCGCGCACAAACCCAACATGGACCTGCTTGCATCGCGCGGCCGGCTTGGGATGGTCGCAACGATACCGAAGGGGATGCCATCGGGCAGCGACGTCGGCACGATGACGATGCTGGGCTACGACCCGGCGCGCTATCACACCGGGCGGGCGCCAATCGAAGCGGCGAGCCAGGGAATCGAGATGGGCCCCCACGACATCGTCTTTCGGATGAATCTTGTGTCGCTCAAGCCGGGCGAGGGGGGCGCGCAGGTGATGAACGATTTCACCTCCGGCCACATCACCAGCGAAGAGGCTGCGCAAATCGTCGCCGACATCCGCAAGCAACTGGGCGGCGACGGGATCGAGTTTTTCAACGGTGTCAGCTACCGCCATCTGATGATTTGGCGTAATGGAGTTGCCGGAACGAACCTAACTCCGCCGCATGACATCACCGGCAAGCCGGTCGAGGGGCATCTGCCCAAGGGGCCCGGTGCAGACCTGCTCCGCGACTTGATGACGCGCGCAGCCGGGATAATGCGCGATCATCCGGTGAACATGGCGCGGCGCGCCGCCGGCAAGGCCGAAGCGACCGCCGCCTGGTTCTGGGGGCAGGGCACTCGCCCCGCCGTCCCGACGCTTAAGGAGCGCTTCGGCGTCGATGGCTCGGTCATTTCGGCGGTCGATCTGGTCAACGGACTTGGCCGGCTGGCCGGCCTGCAATTGATCAAGGTGCCCGGCGCGACCGGGTTTTTAGACACCGACTACGGCGCAAAGGCGCGCTACGGATTGGAATCGCTCAAGTCGCGTGACTTCCTGCTGCTACATATCGAGGCGCCCGACGAAGCCGGCCATATGGGCCGCGCCGATCTGAAGAAGGAAGCTATCGAGCGAATCGACGAACTGATCATCGGCCCGATGCTTACCGGACTCGATGCGATGGGCGACTTCACGATTTTGCTGATGCCCGACCATGCCACGCCGTGCCAGCTCAAGACCCATTCGCCGGAGGCGGTCCCATTTGCGATGCTCAGCCGGTCCGCGATGAAGGCGGGCGGAGGCAAAGCGCGCCGGTACACGGAAGCGGACGGTAACAGTGCGGGAATAATCGTGCGCGACGGCTATCATTTGATAGAGTCCCTGTTCGGTCGCGCCCTGGAGCAGGTCGCGAACTGACTCGGAGGCCATGCGATGGAACGGAACCTGGCGCTGGAAGTAGTTCGCGCAACCGAAGCCGCCGCGCTTGCGGCGGCGCGATTTATCGGCAAGGGCGACGAGCGGATGGCGGAGCGCACCGCGTGCGACGCGATGCGCAAAACGCTCAATTCCGTCGCGATGGACGGCAAGATCGTGATCGGGGAGGGGGCGGCCGGCGAAGCCGACTCGCTGTATGAGGGCGAGATCGTCGGCAATGGCGCCGGGCCGGAAGTAGATGTCGTCCTTGACGCTCTGGAAGGCTCGCTCATCTGCGCCACGGGCGGACCCAATGCGCTCTCGTGTGTGGCGCTGTCGGAGCGCGGACGCATCCTGCGCTGCCCCGACACGTACATGGACAAGATCACATGCGGGCCGCTCGGGCGCGGGATCGTCGATATCGACCGCTCGCCGTCGGACAACTTGAAGGCGCTGGCCGAAGCCAAGAAGGTGTATGTCGAGGATTTGCGCGTTGCGATCCTCGATCGCCCTCGCCATGAGAAATTGATCGCGGAAGTTCGCCGTGCGGGCGCCGGGATTAAGCTTCTGTCGGCCGGTGACCTGTCGGCGGCAATCGCCACCACCCGGCCCGAAAGCGAAATCGACATGTTGATCGGCGTCGGCGGCGCGCATCAGGGAGTGCTTGCCGGTGCGGCGATTCGCTCCGTCGGCGGCGAGATGCAATGCCGGTTCATGCCGCAGGGGCCGGAGGAGGCTGAAGCGTGCCTGGCCATGGGCATCATGGATCTAAAGCATCGCTACACGCTGGAGGAGTTGGCCGGCGAGAACGTGATGTTCGCGGCCACGGGAGTGACCACGGGAGATTATCTGCGCGGCGTGCGATTTTTCTCAGGCGGCGCGATGACCAACAGCGTCGTGATGCGCTCCAAGACGCGCACCGTCCGCTTCATCGAATCGATCCATCACTTCGACTTCAAGCCGGAATACTAGGGGCGCCGCGGTGTCCGCGCGATAGCGGAGCGCGGCGCTCCTAATTAGCTTCGCTAAATTACGAAGCATCTGCAGGCATTATTTTTTCTTGAGGCGGGGATCATTGCTCGCGATGCAACGTACCATCTTAAGCCAGGCGGCATATTGCTGCCAGAATTTGCCGTTCTTTGCGTCCTGCTTCTCGGCATGGAGTTCCATTTCGTTCGCGCGTGCTAACTTTGTAGCTCGTTCTTTTTCGCACGCAGCCGCAGTGTCAAATCTTTCACTATAAAACGCTTCGTACTGCTCTATCTTCCATTCGGAAAGAGGAGCATCTGGGTTCGCCGTCCATTCGGATTCCGACTCGGATTTCACGGGTGGGTCTATCAGATACCAACCGACCACGGGGACCCTCTTGACGGCGTCCCAGTGCTTTACCATGTCTTCGACGATTAATGCATTGAAGTCGCTGTCAAGGTCGTCGTTGGCTTTCGCGTCGTCGGCGACCGCGACATGCGCGACGCAAAGAGTTGCGGAAAGAGACAATGCGGCAACCATCATCGCGGATGGCTTCATTCTGCCTTCAAGCCCGATTACCAGCGCCCGGCTTTCGGCGCATTCGTGCGAACTAAGGTGTCGGCAGCGATTCGATGTTCTGCTGCGGCTGTTCCTCGGCCGTTACCGGCGCGGGTTCGTTGGGCGATTCGCAGATGCGCGTCCAGTGCGCCATCATTTGCGCGCCGCCAACTTCCGGATGGGCGTAAACGTAATTGATTTCGTGAGTCATCAGGGTCTCGAACGAATGCGACCATTCGAACCCGACGTGCGTGCCCGCCAGCGCCCGGCTGAAAGTGCAGTCCATGTCGTCGAACTGGCGCTCTTTGGGGAGTCCTTGATCGCGGGCGGTGGCTGCTACTGCCGCCAATAACCCGACCACTTCGCATGGATCCTGAGTACCGCCCATCTGGTCGCGGACGGTATTAACCGCCTCGATGTCGCTGACGCGCCGCGCTGTCGGCGCCGTCATCGCGGTTGCGCGGCCGCCCCCATAGCTGGTTCCGTATGATCCGCCATAACCGCCTCCTCCGGCGGGTACGCGCTCCCACTCATCAGCGCGGACGGTTGACGGTCCGATTAAGATGGTCACGGCTAACGCGGCTATCATAATGCGGTTCATAAGGTCACCATCTTTACTACGGAGCAAGGCAAAGCGCCAGAGCCGAAATACCCCCGCATCAGCCACCGCTGGACGCCAAAAAGTTGGCACGCGAAGCCATTACCCGTTATGCTGCGATGGCTTCGCGTCCGCCAGTACCCGGCGCGAGGAAGTGGGAGGGATTCAAAATGTGGTTTCGCTGTACGCAGAATGAAAAGCCGCTAATGGTAAATGCGGAAAAGGTCATCAAGATTGTTCCAACCGGCCATGAAGATGCTCGCGGGTCGCATCTTTTCATATCGCCGACCGAGTACATCGAAGTTGACGAGGGTTTGCGGGAAATGATGACCTTCCTGGGCTTCGAACGGCGCGAATGACCCTGCCGGCGCGCGTCGTCTCAGACGTGCGCCAGCACCTTTTCGCGCAGCCGCCGCAATTGCTTTTCGTCGGTTCCACCCAGCGAACCGAAGATGAATTGCGAGACGCCCCAATCCTTGGCCCGCCGCTTCAGCTCCGCGATGCATTCCTCGTCGCTTCCAATCAGCGCGGTTGGAGATTGCAGAATGACGTCGGGATCCATCCCGAAGATTTGCCCCATCCGCTCCGCCATTTGACGCGTCTGTTCGCGGGAATCGGTGAGCGAGACCGTGAAGGTTACGTTGCTCATCTTGATATGGCTGGGGTCTCGGCCGTTGCGCTTGGCCTCCGCGCGCACGAACGCGGTCTTCTCGCGGAACACCTCGTTGGTCATCCGCTTGATATTTTGCATCGAGATCCGGCCCTTCTTGCCGGTCGGCGGAATCAGGTTGACGTAATCGGCATGCTTGGCCGCGACACGAAGCAAACCGTTGCCGCCGCCGCCGACGATGATCGGCGGATGGGGCTGCTGGATCGGCTTGGGCCACAGAATCGCGTCGGTGAACTTATAGTATTGCCCGGAGAATGTAGTGCGCTCGTTTGTCCACAGGGATCTGATGCAGGTCAGCGCTTCATCGAGCATCTTGAGCCGCTCGCCGATCGGCGGAAACGGGATGCCGGTCATCTGGAATTCGGTTTCCGTCCATCCCGTGCCCAGTCCCGCGAGCAATCGTCCGCCGCTGATGTGATCGAGCGTCATCAGGCTCTGCGCCGTGATCGCCGGATGGCGGAACAGGTTGCACAATACTAGATGGCCGAGCCGGATCTTCTTGGTGGCTTCCGCGAGCATCGCGGCGATGACAATCGTATCGTACGATTTGCCGCGCGGATCGTAGCTGCGCTCCGGACCTTCCATCACGATGTGATCGGGGAAGCAAACCAGATCGTATCCAAGCGCTTCGGCCGCCTGCGCGACATCCTTGAACCGCGACGGTTCCATGTTTGCGATTTGAATTCCGTATTCCATGATATTGGCCTCCGCGTGGATGGCAGCGAGAGTAGTAGAACGTGGAAAATAGCGCAAAGAGAATGCTCGGCTGTTCTATCGACCAGCATCCTCCGAGTAAGCTAAAAGTAGTTTGCAGATGGACCTTGAACTAACACCGGCTCAGCGCGAATCGCGCGATACCGCGCGTCGTTTCGCGCGTGAAAAGCTTGGCCCGATCAGCTCCGAGACCGATCGGTTGCATCGGTATCCCGCCGAAGCGATCGCGGCGCTCGCGAAGCTCGGCTTTCTGGGCATTTTCATTCCTGAAAAATACGGCGGCGCGGGACTCGATCACGTTTCGTACTCGCTGGTGCTCGAAGAGCTGGCGGTCGAATGCGCTTCGACGTGCGTAATCGTCTCGGCGCATTGTTCGCTCGCCTCATGGCCGATTCTGGGGCTCGGCACGGAAATGCTTCGTGCGCACTTCATGCCGAAAATGGCTGCCGGAGAATGGCTGGGATGCTTTGCACTGACCGAGCCGCAGGCAGGTTCCGATGCCGCCGGGCAAAAGACCCGGGCGGTGCTCGATGGCGATACATACGTGATCAATGGTACGAAAAATTTCATCACCAATGCGCCGCAGGCCCGCGTTGCGATCGTCTTTGCGATGACCCGGCCCGACCAGGGTCATCGCGGCATCAGTGCATTTGCCGTCGATACCTCCACGCCTGGATGGGCGGTCACGCGCGTCGAAGACAAGATGGGCATCCACGGCGCGCATTCGGCGCAATTGAGCTTCACTGACATGCGCGTGCCGCGTGAAAATTTGATCGCCGCGGAGGGCGAGGGGTTCAAGGTCGCGATGAAGACGCTCGACGGCGGCCGAATCGGGATTGCGTCGCAGGCAATTGGAATCGCGCGCGCGGCGCTGGAAGCGTCGCTGAAGTATGCTCACGAACGGCGGACGTTTGGAGAGCCGATCGCGCGTCATCAGGCGATCCAATGGAAGCTGGCCGACATGGCGGTTGAAATCGACGCGGCGCGCCTGTTGACCCATCGCGCGGCGACGCTCAAGGATCGTGGCGTACCGTGCACGAGGGAATCGGCGATGGCCAAGCTGTTCGCCGCGGAGGCGGCGATGAGCTCCGCGACCGAAGCGATTCAAATTCACGGCGGTTACGGCTTTACCAAGGAATTCAAAGTCGAGCGCTATTTCCGCGATGCCAAGATCACCGAGATCTACGAGGGGACATCGGAGATTCAGCGGCTTGTGATCGCATCCAGCGTGCTGGAGGGCGCGCGATAACATGGCAGACAAGTCGAAATGGCTGGAATCGACCTATAAGCCGAGCGGAGAGCGGCCTGTGCGCTTTTCAACCGTGTCCGACCTCGATATGGAGCCGCTTTACACCGGCGAAGATATTTCAATCGGCCATGATGAAGAGATCGGAAACCCCGGCGAGTATCCCTATACGCGCGGCGTGTACGGCTCGATGTATCGCGGCAAGCTCTGGACGATGCGCCAGTTCGCTGGCTTCGGCCTTGCCGAAGATACCAACGCCCGCTTCCAATTCCTTCTCAAGCAGGGCAATAACGGCCTGTCCACCGCCTTCGACATGCCGACCTTGATGGGCTACGACGCCGACCATGAGCGCGCACAGGGCGAAGTGGGGCGGGAGGGGGTGGCGGTCTCGACCGTCGAGGACATGGCAATTCTGTTCAACAAAATCCCGCTGGACAAGGTGACCACCTCGATGACGGTCAACTGTTCGGCGTCGGTTCTGCTAGCGATGTATCTGGTCGTTGCCGAACGCAACGGAATCCCATGGGACAAGATCGGCGGCACGATCCAGAACGACATGCTCAAGGAGTACATCGCGCAGAAGGAATGGATCACGCCGCCGCGGCCCGCGCTGCGAATCGTCAGCGATATGATCGAGTTTTGCGCGCGCAAGGCGCCGCGATGGCATCCCGTGTCGATCTCCGGCTACCACATCCGCGAAGCCGGCTCGACGGCCGTGCAGGAGCTGGCGTTCACGATCGCCGACGGCATCTGCTACGTCGAAGCGGCGATCGCGCGCGGGCTTGGCGTCGATGAATTCGCGCCGCGGCTGTCGTTTTTCTGGAACCTGCATAACGATCTGCTCGAGGAAATCGCCAAGTTGCGCGCGGGACGCCGGATGTGGGCGAAGATCATGAAAGAGCGGTTCGGCGCGAAGAATCCGCGTTCGATGATGCTGCGCGCGCATGCGCAGACGGCGGGCGCCTCGCTCACCGCGCAGCAGCCGCTGAATAATATCGTCCGCGTCGCGATTCAGGCGATGGCGGGCGTGTTGGGCGGCGTGCAATCGTTGCACACCAATTCGATGGATGAGACGCTGGCGCTGCCTACCGAGCATGCAGTGATGGTCGCGCTTCGCACCCAGCAAATAATCGCTGAGGAAACCGGAATCGCGAACACGATCGATCCGATGGGCGGCAGCTATGCGGTCGAGGCGCTGACGGATCGGATGGAGCGTGACGCGATGGCCTACATAACGCGGATCGACGAGATGGGCGGGATGCTGAAGGCGGTCGAGACGGGGTATCCGCAGCGTGAAATCGCGGAGGCCGCGTTCCATTATCAGCGCCAACTGGAACAGGGAATCAAAACCGTCGTCGGCGTTAACAAGTACACATCGCCGGATGAGGTACCGATTCCCACGCTCAAAATCGATTCGGAACTCGAAGAGCGGCAGGTCCAGCGGGTGCGCAAGGTGAAGCGCGAGCGCGATTCGGCGTCGGTGAAAGAGGCGCTCGGCCGCGTGGCGGCGGCATGCCGATCGGGTGAGAACCTGATGGAGCCGATCTGCGAGGCGGTCCGGCGGATGGCGAGTGTGGGCGAGATTAGCGATATATTCCGCGCCGAATTCGGCGTGTATAAGGATCCGGGCTGGTTATAGCAAATGGCGGACAAGCGGCTGAGAATTTTGGTGGCGAAACCGGGACTCGACGGGCATGATCGCGGCGCGAAAATTATCGCGCGCGCGCTGCGCGACGGCGGTTTCGAAGTGATCTATACGGGATTGCATCAGACGCCGGAGATGATCGCGGAGGCCGCCGTGCAGGAAGATGCCGACGCGGTCGGCTTGAGCATCCTCTCGGGCGCGCACATGACGCTGTTTCCCGAAGTGCTGCGGATACTTAAGGAGCGTGGCGCAGGCGATGTCGCGGTATTCGGCGGCGGGATCATTCCCGATGATGACGCGGCGAAGCTCAAGGCGATGGGAGTTAAGCAAATCTTCACACCCGGCGCATCCACCGAGGACATCGTGACCTGGGTGCGCGACAACGTGACGCCCCGGACCTAAGGTATCGCGCGTGAATTTCGACCTGACCGAAGAGCAGCGCCGCATCCGCGAGACGCTGGCCGCATTCGCCGAGCGCGAGATAAAGCCCAACTCCGCCAAGTGGGACAAGGATGGCGCTTTCCCGCGCCGAATCATGGAGCGGTTGGGCGAGCTGGGCTTTCTGGGCGTTGCGTTTCCCGAAGCGTTGGGCGGCGGCGGCGCCGATACGCTGTCGCAGGCACTGGTCGTCGAGGGCCTGGCGCGTTACGACGCCGCGGTGGCGCTCACTTGTGCCGAGCATATGTCGCTGTCATCGGGCCACATTGCGGCGTTCGCTTCTGACGAGATGTGCGCGCGGTACATCCCGGCGCTGCTTCAAGCGAAGTTGCTGGGCGCGTGGTGCCTGACCGAGCTAGGATCCGGATCGGACGCATTCGCGATGCGCACGCGCGCTACCCGGGTCGGCGACAACTACTCGATCAGCGGCACGAAAATGTTCATCACCAACGGCACGCTGGCCGATGTATACGTCGTGATGGCCGTGACCGATCCTGCGCGCGGACGCGACGGAATGTCGGCGTTCATCGTCGAGCGCGGTACGCCGGGACTGTCGTCCGGAAAGAAGCTCGAAAAGCTTGGCGTGCGGGCCTCGGACACCGCCGAAGTGAACTTCGAGAACGTCATCGTGCCCGCGCACAATTTGGTTGGACTGGCGGAAGATGCGCATCGCCAGACGCTTGCAATCCTGGACGGCGGCCGAATCGGCATAGCCGGCTTTGCACTCGGAATCGCTCGAGGTGCGCTGGAAGAGGCGCGCGCGTATGCGCTCGAACGCGGTCAATTCGGAAAAAAGATCGCCGATTTTCAGGCCATCCAATGGATGCTCGCCGACATGGCCACGCGGATCGATGCCGGGTGGGTGTTGATGTGCCGGGCTGCCGCGATGAAGGATGCCGGGACTCCGTTTCGCCGCGAATCGGCGATGGCAAAGTTGTTCGCCTCCGAGACCGCAATGTGGTCGACGATCAAAGCCGTGCAGATTCATGGCGGCTACGGTTACGTCACCGACTTCCCAGTCGAGCGTTACATGCGCGACGCCAAACTTACCGAGATCGGGGAAGGAACCAGCGAAATTCAGCGCATGATCATCGCAAAGTCGCTGCTCAGCGACGGCTATCTGCCCGCCTAGTTTTCCGCCCTCACGCAAACTTGCGCGAACTTGTCCGGTAGGAAATAAATGACACAGAGGTAATTTGTCCAAATGGCAGAGCGAAACGCGATCGTAATCGGCGGCAGCCTTGGCGGCGTATGCGCCGCCCGCATGCTCGCCGATTACTACGATCATGTCACCGTAATCGACCGCGACGCCTATCCCGCGGGAGCGCACGAGCGGCCCGGCGTTCCTCAGAGCCGCCACGTTCATGCCCTGCTGATGCGCGGGCGGGTCGAGCTGGAGCGGCTGTTTCCCGGATTCGAAAAGCTGATGTTCGAGCGGGGCGCGATCGAGATAAATTTCGGCCGCGACTTTGCCGCGATGCGCTCCGACGGATGGGCCGAGCGGCGTCCCAATACTATCGTCACCTTGTTCGCAAGCCGGGTTCTGCTTGAGACGACCGTACGGGAACTTCTGCGGCGCCGTCCGAATGTCGAATTGATCGAACGGGCGGAGGCGGTCGGCTTCACTTCTTCGCGGCGCAACGGCAATCGCCGGGTTACCGGAGTCAAGGTCAATCCGCGCGATGGCGCGGCGGCCTACAAGTTATCGGGTGCGCTGGTTGTCGATGCCAGCGGCCGCGCGACTAAATGCCCGGCCTGGATCGAGGAAATGGGCCTTCGCGTCCCGAAGGAAACCGTCGTCGATTCGCATCCCGGTTACGCCTCGCGGTGGTACAACGTGTTTCCAGAGCGCCGGCCCAAGGAATGGTGGTGGAAGGGAGCGTGGATCGATCCGGTCGTCAACGTATGCGAAACCGCAGGGGTGATGTTTCCGGTTGAAGGCAACCGGATGATCGTTACGCTGGCCGGTATCGCCGGAAATTATCCGCCGACCGATCCGGAAGAATTTACAGCCGCGCTGAACCGATTGCGCTCGCCGCTGATCGCAAAGGAAGTCGAATTGGCCGAGCCGATCTCGCAGGTGTATTCGTACCGTCAAATGGCGAATCGGTGGCGGCGCTACGAATTGTGGGACGAGCAACTTGACGGATTTATCGCGCTTGGCGATGCCGCGTGCGGATTCAACCCGGTTTACGGACAGGGGATGACATCCAGCGCCGTCGAGGGAACCATCCTTGGCGATGTGCTCAAGGAAAATGGCCCCGCCGATCCGGATTTGCCGCGCAAGTTCTTTGCCGCGCAGGCTGCGTTTCAGGCCGGCCCATGGGCGATGGCGACCGGCGCCGATTTCAGCATCCCCGGATGCGAAGGCGAGCGCCCGCTATTAAATACCGTCATCGATCCGGTGATCGGACGGATGCTGGACGTGCTGCCGGACGACCCTGAAATCGCCGATCGATTTGGTGAAGTTTTCAACATGATGAAGCCGCCGTCATCGCTGTTCGACCTCGATTTGATCGGACGTGTGGCCAAGGCGTGGGCGGTGCGCCTGGTCTACGGTCCCCAAACTACCCGGGCTCAGACCCCGATGCCGCCGCTTGCGACTGCGGAGGCATAGTATCGGCCGGCGCACGCGCCGGAAATCGCGGATTTTGGCGATCGCGCTTTGGGCCGGCTTGATGCTGGGAATTTGCGCTCCGGGCTCGCAAGCTCGCGCTCAATCCGGATGTCCAACCGGCGCCGATGACATCGATACCGACCGGCCCGATGCCACCAATTCAAGCTACACCGTTCCCTACGGAAGCTTTCAGATGGAGAACGGCGTGGAATGGACCGCACGCAATCAGTCGAACGTGATCGACGGGACTCAGACATTGCTCCGGCTGGGCGTGGCACATTGCACTGAGTTTTTTGTGCAGGTTCCGGAATATTTCTATTCCACTGGCGGGAATGCGGCTTCCGGATTTTCCGACACGACGGTTGGGTTCAAGCGTCAGATCGAGCCGCAGCCGGGCGGTTTCGTATTGTCAGCCAGCGCCACGCTGACATTTCCGACCGGGTCGAGCGCGATTTCCAACCACGGCTACGATCCAGGCCTGCAGTTTACTTGGTCGCACGATATTGCATACGGCTGGTCAGCCGCGGGAATGTTCACAATCACGTGGTTCACCAGCCAGCCGGAGCAAAACCCGACCTACCAGCCCACGTTCGAATTTCTTCGTGCGCTGGGAGGTAAGGCGCAACTATTTTTCGAGTATGCCGGGTCGTACGATCATCAGCGCCCATCGCAGATACTCGATACCGGCGCGACCTATCTCCTGACCAAGCGACAGCAGATCGATTTCATTACCGGCTTCGGGCTGAACAGCGCATCGCCCAGCCAATTCTTCGGGGCGGGATATTCGTTCCGCCTCGACGGATTATTCTAGAAATCCAGCAGCGGCCGGACCTACTCGATCTGGCCGAGCACCCAGGCCGCCGTATCTTCGGGCAGGTCGGGAATCCGCTGCATGAACTCCTCGACGTTTGCGCCCAGCCGCTTCAGGCTCATGTTTCCGCGCAGAACGTCGTAAAACCGCGCGGCAAGGCTCTCGGTGAAAAGCCCGCATCGCTTGAGCGTCGGGATCACGAAGCCGGTCACGGGGCCCATCCGTCTGGGCACCTTCTCGCTGCGGGTCAACTCTTCGCGCTCACGCGCGGCGCATGAAATCATTTCCGCGGTATCGACGCCGGTTTCGGCCCAGCTTTCGAACAGCGACGTCATGAATCCCGCCTGGCTGCCGCTTCCGATAATGCCGACGGCGGCCTCGAACGCGAAATCCTGCAGTTCTTCGTACTGTTTCTTGGACAGGCAGGGGATGCAGCGCTCGACGTACTGGACGCCGTACGCATGATGCCGCGATTCGTCGCGGGCAACGTAGGTGAGCAATTCCTTCAGCAGCGGCTCCTCGGTAAGCGTGCGCATGTCGCGAAAGCTGTAGAGCGCCAGCCCCTCGACGACAATCTGCATCCCAACCAGTTTCTTCAGCCAATCGCCGGTCTCCAGCGTGCTGTCCAGAATGTGTTTCAAATTGGGCGATATCGGGCGGATTTGGCCCAGCTTCTCGATATATCGGGCGAAAACCTCGACGTGGCGCGCCTCGTCCATCGTCTGCGTTGCCGCGTAGAACTTGGCGTCGGTATGCGGAGTCGCATTAACCAATTGCGCCGCGACCATCAATGCGCCCTGTTCGCCATGCAGGAAATTACTGAGCCTGAATACCGCCATCCGCTTTTTCAAATCCCACTGGGTCTCCGGCTTGAGCGATTTCCAATAGGAAGTCTCTTCGAGCGGAAATCCAATTCCAAGGGGCGTGTGGGAAAGCCTCTCGTCGTCGATTGGAGCGTCCCAATTTAGGTCGCGTTCGGCGATCCATTGGGCTTCGGCGGCTTTCACATACAGGCGCCGTAACTCCTCGACTTCGGAGTCGTAATTCCACTGATAAACGACCTTCATCGCGGTCGCGAGGTCGGGTTCGCGAGTGGTGGGGTTGAGTGAGAATTCGCTCATCGATTTTCTCCTCCGTGTCGGATCATCCGACATTATTGTTCTAGTGGGACACTCGACGCAACGGCATCGTCAAATGCTTGGAATCGCCGGACATTCGCGCTAATTGAGATTCATGACCAGCGCGAAATTCTTAACTCCGGTTGCGGCCGGATCCGAGCAGGTCCGCCGGTTCCGCGAGGACGGGTACTTCGCGACCGAGCCGATTCTATCGGCGCAAGAATGTGATGAAGTCATCGCCGAGTACGACCGGATGGGAAACGTGCTTCCGGTCGGTGATGCCGAACGCGGGAACATGAACTATCAGGCGATGATGCATCTGGGCAGTCCGCTGCTTCAGCGCTATGCCGCCGACCGCCGATTCATCGAAATCGTCACGCCATTGATGGGGGGCGATTTGCGGCTCTACTGGGAGCAGGCGGTTACCAAGCCGCCGAATGTCAGGACCGAGTCCCCGTGGCATCAGGACAACGGCTACGGACCGACCGATCCTGCCGAGTATGTCACCTGCTGGCTCGCGCTCGAAGATGCGACTGTCGATAACGGATGCCTATGGGTGCTGCCGGGAAGCAATCGCAAGGGACTTGCGCCCCATCGAATGACGGGCGTTTCATTTCTATTGAGCGGCTACGACGGCCCGGAGGAGGGGATTCCGGCGCCCGTACCGCGTGGATCGGCACTGGTGATATCGTCGCTTCTGATGCATCGCAGCGGTCCGAACACTACTGCCAATTGGCGGCACGCGTGGGTGCTTCAGTATTGCCAGGCGAGCACCGTTCATGGCGATACGCGCAAGCCGTTCGACGATCGGCTGCTAATCGCGCGCGGCGGAGTTCCGCTCGATCCGCCGATTCGCGAGCGCCGGTTCAGTTTCGGCTAACCGCGCATGTGGCGCGGCGTCATAGTCATATTCGTTCTCGTCTGTACCTGCGGGATTGCGACCGCGGGCGAGTGCGCCAAGGACAAGCGGGTTGTCGCCGCCTGTTACGATGTGCACGGCCGAATCCGCATGTATGCCAACATGCGGCCGTATTTATGGCCGATCGGGACCAAGCGCCTGCTCGGCATCTTCACGACGTCCGAAGCTCCGGACGTAACTTATTTTTGGCCTGACTATGTTGCCCGTAAGGTCGGCCTGCAAACGGACCTGTTCGGCGACTTTCGCGTGTGTCCATTCACTCCGAAAAAAGAAGGCCGGATGCAGATGGTCTGCATCGACTCGGCATCGAATTTAATAGCCAAACCGATTCGGCAGTGAGGCACGCTCGGGATCGGAGGGCGAATTGAAAGTCATTTACGTTTTGTTCATCGCCGCCGTACTCTTTTTTTGGCTCATGTCGATGAGCGCCGTGACCGATCTGCACGGCAGCGACGCCGCAGGAAATGGATTGGCGGCTGCGTATGGTGTCCTTGCCTCAATCGCGATGTGGATTGCGATTGCGATCACGTTGATGGGGTCGGCGGCGATGGGGAATTGGCCGGCATGGGCGCCATGGGCCGCGCTCGTCTTGGTTCCGGCCTGCGCGGTGGCGGACTTCGTCGCGATCGACTTGCTCGAGGATAAATTTTACACCTCCCAATGGCCGTTGATTGTTCCGGCAGCGGCGCCGGTGCTGTTGCTCGCATTCGCGATATGGAACAGCTCTTCGGCGCTGCGGGCCGTCATTCCTGCCCGAACGGCGGCACCCGCGGTTTGGGGGGCAATTCTGATCCTTTCGGCGATCCCATGGCCGGTGCATTTCTATCGATCCAGCCACAGAGATGCGGATATGGCCGCGGCCGAAGCCGCCTACAAGGCGGCGGAACCCGCGCGCCGCGAAGCGGCGCGGCAGGCTAATTTGGCGGCATTCAACCAGCTCGGTAAGAATGCGCCGCTGGAGGAGTGGCTGGATTTCATCAGCCCTGAAAACGAGCTGCGCGAGCAAGCCTTCGCGAAAATTCGCCAATTGCCGCGGCGCCAGAAAGAGGCCGAAGGCCTGTTTCGAATGGGTTACACCTATTTGGAACGGGACCTGCCCGAGATGGATCTTCAGGCGACTCCGCCGATTTGCAAGGGTTCATTCCAATTCTTTCGTGAGAAGATCGACGACTTCACGCCGCGTGTTACGGATCCGATGCCAATCACGAAGATGCAGGAATTTATTCTGCCGTATATGCCCGGCTTGGAATGGATGGCGAAGCACAACTGCGATTGCGGCCCGGTACTCGATGAACTGGAGAAAGTCACGCGTGAATATCAGGATTCGCCGGAACGGTCGAAGTTACTTGCCGAGATCGCTTCTATGCGAACGGTTACGGGTGGGCCGCCATCAGCGCATCCGCCGCCTTAAACGACCTTGCGGAATGCCAGTGCGGGCGCAACCCGAACCGCTTCGACGATCGGTACGACTCCACTCAACACACTGACAGCCAACGCAACGACCAGTGCTTCAACAGCCTGTTCGGGAGTAACCCACAGAGCGCCGTTCCCACCCAGCGCGGCTCCCAGCGTCACCCCGCCCGCGAACAGCCATAACGCGGCGCCCGCACCGACGATTCCGCCGGTGATGCCGATCGCGGCGCATTCGCCGAAGAGCAGGGTGGCTACCCGGCCGCGGCTGAACCCCAGCGCGCGCATCACGGCGACGCTGGTTATCTGCTCGCGCACCGTCATCATGGTCGAGTTCGCGGCGATCAAGAGCACCGTCAGCAAGACGACGACGCATAAGGCTAGTACGATCTGCCGGATGTTGCCGACCGCTGAAAGGCCGGCGGCGACGGCGTCGCTTTCCGTCATCGTGCGGGTTTCGTAGCTGGAATTCTTAAAATGTTCGTCGATCATCTTCGCCAGCGGCCCCAATGACTGCGCGTTGGTGGCGCGCACGATGATGTTCCATGCGTTGTCATCGTCACCCCATCCGTTGGCTTTCCGCGATTCCATCAGATAGTCGCGCCGAAACAGAAACGTGTTGGGGTAGCGCTTGGGATCGACCACCCCGATAATCACGAACGGCATTTCCATCTGGTCCGAGTCCGTCGATCGTAACGTGATCTGCTGGCCAACCTGCCAGCCGTACTTTCGCATTAGAAGGCGACCGACGACCGCCGCGCGCTTTTCGCGCGCGGTAGCAGCACGATTCTCCCCGGTCAGCTTGTAGTCTGGAAATACATCTCCCACTTCCGGACCAGCGGCGAACGCAAACACCGGCTCGCTCGGATCGCGCCAGGTCGCGAACCAGCCGGTAAGCGCAACGCACGCCGCCGCGCCGGGCATCTTGCGGATATCGTCGCAGTACCGCGCTGGAATTCCGCCCCATGGTGCCGTTTGATTGTTGATGATGAGACGGAGCGTGCCCGAGGCATCCTGCATGACGTGATCCATCGATGCGGGCACGGAAACCAAAACCGTAAACACGAAAGTTGCAAGCGCAATCGTGGCGGTGGTCAGTATCGTGCGCCGAAGATTCCTGCGCATGTTGCGTTCGATCAATTTGAGCCAGTTGAACATTCAGACTTTTCCGCCGGCGTACTCAAACCGCGCGCAGAGATTCGGTTACGGCCATCCTCGACGCCCGCCATGCGGGCAGTAATCCACCAGCCGCGCCGATTACAGTCGCCGCGAGCAGGCCGGAAATGAAGGCGCCCGTGGTTAATTGAAACCTGAAAATCAGCGGCCCCACGTCCATGAGCTGGCTGTGAAGTCCCGTTGCGAACGTAACTATCACGCCCAGAATTTCACCCAGGATGCCGCCGGCGGCCGCAAGCAGGACGCTCTCCAATACGAAGCTGGCAAGCACATTCATCCTGCTGAAACCCAACACCCGCAATACGCCGATTTCGTTGGCCCGGCGTGATACCGCGGAATACATGGTGTTCATCGCTCCGAACACTGAACCGACCGCGAGAATCATCGCGACCGCCAGGCCGAGCGTGCGCAGTTTGTCGATGAAGTCGGTCTGGCGAGCGTAAAACTCCTGCTCGGACATCGTGTCGACGCGCAGGCGGGAGTCGGTAGTCAGCGACTTTTTGAAATCGTCCTCCATGCCCGGACGCAGCACGACGTGGAGCACCTCGAAGCCGTTTGCCACGTGTATGTCCTGGCTCAGCAAGCTTAGGTCAGCGACGACCTCGGACTCCCGCGCGCTGTCGCCGTCGGAGTAAACGCCGACGATCTTCCAAATTCGGCGGCCGAACCTGAAATCGCTGCCGATCGCGAGATTGGGAAATCTGGCGGCCAGCTTGCTGCCCACCGCCATTTCTGCCGTGCCTTGCGCGGGCCATCGGCCGGATTCGATATGCATATCCCGGTGAACTTTGTAGCCGATCGGATAAAATCCGCGCACGAAGGTGAAAATCGACTTTGACAAGGGCGCGTCAGGCAGCGGATTGAAGCCGGTGATAATCTCCGGCGAGACGAGCGCTTCGTTGCCCGGCAGGGTTTCGATTTGACTGCGGCTTTTGATGATTTCGTACTGCTCGCGAGAAATAAAGCTGCCGGGTTCGTTGTTGGTGCCGCGGCTGAGGACGATCCAGTTCTCGCTCACGGCGGCGTGCATCACGGTGGTGCGCAGTCCTGCGATGAATCCCGACAGGATGAACAGAATCATCACTACGAGCGCCACCACGGATGCCGTCATTGCGCTCGTCGCACGCCGGACCATCAGGCTTCTAAGGTTGTAGCGGATGGGGATCAATTATTCGGGCTCTCCTGTTCAGGTCCGCCTATCACTTTGCGGGCGGCGTGGGTGCCGCTGCGGCCGCGGCCAGGACTTCCTTCTCAAGGGTGCCTTTCGACAAGCAGTTCATTTCGTGCTGCTCCGATTTATTTCCATAGATGCCCTTAAAATCTGCGGTCACAGACACCAGGGTCGAATGTTTGACCTTGGGCGTTTTCGACAAATTGACAGTCACTGTCACAGTGCCATCCTTGAAACCGAACATCATTTGCAGCGGGCTGGTGACGCAGAATGCAGAACTGCTCCAAGTGTCCTGGTCGATGCCAGATTCCTTGGCGATCAGGCTATGAGTGGCGGAGTTGGCGCTAATCAACTGGAAGCGGCTGATCATTGGATCGCTGAAGTACTGTTTGAGCGTGGCGAAAACATCGGCGATTGGACGCGCCACGACCTGCGTCTGCGCCACCAAGCGCGAATGGGTCTCCGCCCCAGCTCCGGTTGCAATGAGCGCGACCGTCGCGATTATGAAAGTAAACGTGGCCAGCTTCATCGGGCGATCTCCTGCGGGCAGATTCTACCCGATCGCACGGCCGGCATCACGAAGGCGCCGATATAGGCAAATTAGGTCGTTTTGGCCAGCGCGACGCAGGTCAGGTCGACATCGTAGGAGTGGGTGTCCTGCGTGCGGCGCTGAATACGAATGGTTTCCACGCCGACCGGCTCTTTGAGCGTGTTGATGCCGTAAAGGGCGTCGGTCAATTGTGCAAGGGTTACGTTTTCGAGCTTCAATTCGACGGAATACTCGAGGAACCCATCGGGCAGTTTGCGATTGGAACCGGGCGTGATCGAGGCAATTTTCTCGCGTCCGACGCTGGTGGTTAGTGTCCCTTCCAGAACCGAGAAAAGCGAGAAATTCGAGACACTGGGAATCGTGTTGTGCTCGGCGACTTTCAGCTCGGCCTTCATCTGCGCGTAGTTCGTGCTTAGCCGCCGTACCATGAGTACGTCGGTTTGGCGTTGAATAATGCGATCCTGCAGGCCGGAAGCGAAATTCATGATGGGCAGGAACATGAAGTTATACACGAACAGAATCGTAACCAAGCCCCCCGCGATCCTAACGAGCACCTTTTCGCGCGGCTCGAGCTTCTGGTAGCGTGCACGCGCCTGTTCCACGTATGGGGTGGCGATCGGGGACAGCCGCGCAATAACCGGCCTTAGCAGTTCAAGCGCTCTTCCCCAGATTATTGCGATCCATCTTCCCAGCATCGCCTATTCTCCGCCCTGAGCACTGTCCTTGAATGTCGCTTCGATCATGAAATCGACCTTATGCGGGTCTTTGCCGGCAGCGGCGTGCGAGACTTCGATTTTGCCGAAATAATCGCTGCGCTGAAGCGCCTGTTTGGCTTGATCGACGGTGGCGTAGTTATCCGCCTGGCCCATCATTTTCATTCCATCTTCATCGATCTCGACGTCCTGCATCTCGACCGGAAAGCGCGCTGGTAGCGCCTGCGAAACCGCGAGCAGGGTGTCAAGCGGCGAATGATGAGTGACGTTACCGCCGATCAACTGAAGCCGCTTGTTCATTTTCAGCATCCCGGCCCGCAGCTCCGCCTTGGCATCGGCCGGACTGGGTTCACCTAGGACCGGTCCAGCGATCTGTGCAATCTGGTTGTTGAGTTGATTTAAGCGTCGCAGATTGGACGAGACCCCAAGTACAAAATGCAGGACGACTGCAGCCACCAACGCTGCCGCCATCAGTGCGGGGGTGCGATATGGTGTCAGGTCGCCTCGCGCACGACCGCGAAAGGCGAACTCGTTCTGGCGGAAATTCAGCAGGTCGACCGGCTTGGCGAGCAATTCGCCGGCCAGCATCGCGACACACGCCGAGAATTTGCCGGAGGCCGGAATCGCGCTCTCCAGCATTGAAGAGCAATTGATTTCGCCGCCGTCGCGCACCGCGATCGAAAGAGACGCCGCCAACAGGCTTCGCACCTGCGCTATCGGCGCGGCCGTTCCTGCCAACACCACGTCGGGCCGTTCCAGTTCGCCGCCGTGGGCGAGAATCGTCTGCCGCAGCGCATTCAAGATTGGGGCGGCTTGCGCCTCCGAAACCGGCGCCCCCGCCGGCGTCATCAGGCCGGCATTCATTGTTCGCAGCGCCCGCGGCGTCCCGGCGGCATCGATTAGCACCAGCGACGTGGAATTCGGATCGGCTTCGACCACCAAGTGCGTTGCGGGCGCCGCCCCATTGCGGGCTCGTGTAAGCATTGCACCGAGCGCCAATAGCGATAGCGTGATGGTTTTGGGATTGAGTCCCGCCTTGGCGAGAAGCTCAAGATGCTGGCGCAAGTCCTGCTTGCGGACGAGCGCCGCCATCACCAGGGTCATATTGTCCCGCTTACCCACTTTCGAGAATGCAACGGTCGCGTCATCGGCTGAGAAAGGCAGTTGCAATTCAAGTTCGCCCGGCACCGCCTGGCTCAACCGTCGTACGTCGTTGAAGGGAAGCTCCAATAGCCGCTTGGCAGCGAGCTCGGAGGGCAGGGCGGAAATTACGATGTCGGGTGTCCCCGCTTCCGCCACCAGCCGGGAAAGTGCCCCGCTCAAATCGGCTTCCTCGGGCAGCAGCGGCTGTTCGAATACGCCGGTCACGCGAAACGAGTTCCACGAGCGCTCGGCCATCGCGGCGCGCACGCGGTCTCCAATCATTTCCAGCGCAAGTATTCGTTGAGCCATTGGATTTTATACGGCTTAATCTTCCTGCCACGAGACAAGGCCATAGGTGCCCGTTGGCCCGACACGCGCGAAAGTCGCATCGATGATTTTACGCGTTCCCGCAAAAGATCCCATTCCCCTTATCGTAAAGAATTGGCTCTGCATGTTGAAGCCCAACTTCATAATACGGGCTGCGACCGCCGGGTCGAGCCCGACCGTAAAGTCGCTGGCCTGTTGAAAGGGCCGGATGGTGCGTTCCTGGACGATCGCTTCGACCAGTTTGGTGTCTTCCGCAAGCGATGGATCCAGCGACGCAATTATCTCCGGCGGGGCCGTGTTGATATTTATCCGATTGTCGCCCAGCGGCACTACGGTCAGGAACGGTCGTAATCGGTTGAAGATCGCGTCAGTAATGCCGGGAACCATCTTGAGGTCGCCGATCGTCGGCATCGGTCCGTTGCGCGGCGGGACCAGGCCGACATTGAACATTCCGGAGGAACTCAACCCGCTGGGCCCGGTCCATTGGACTATCGCTGATACCAGATCCGGGCTCAGGTTGAGGATCGTAAACAGCAGCTGCATGCGGGCCAGCGCAAGTTGGTTGACGGTGCGGTCGGAATTGAGCAGGCCGTTGATGTTGAGCTTGCGCGCCTCGTCCACTACGACAACCGACGCCTTGCCGCCGTCGATGTCGGCGGGCGAATAAGGGGCGGCCCACCGGTCGCCCAGCGTATCGATCATGGCCTGGCCCGGGGTCGGATTTAGCACCGCGTCACGGTCTTTCGCAGCGATAAGCGCAAGCCCCACGCTTACGCCCGATCGCGCGAGGTAATACGACCGTAATTCGTTCACTTGATTGGCGGCCGACATGAACCCGAATTGGGTTGAAGTTGCGAAATCCACCACGATGATGGTCATGAGCGCAATCCCAACCATCACCGCGAGCAGCGCAATTCCGCGCTCGTTTTTCTTTAGTCGTTTCACCATTGCGAATATGGAAGCGGCATTCCTCCCAACATTGCCATCGGTACCGAGATCTCGGTATCAAAATCCATTACGTGTCCGTTCGGCGCCGCCATCTGCAATTCGATCGCAATTGCCACCGGTAATTGATGGTTGGCCGGCAGGCTTGGAGAATCCCAAGTTTCGATCCAGCGTTGGCTGTCGAAGTATTTGATATGAAGTGACAGTACATTATCGGCGAGTATCACGGCAGCCGGCGCCGCGGCCCCCATCGACGCAGACGCCGCCGCCAGTGCGCTCTGCTGGGTGCGTTCGAGCATATACATTCCGTGCGCATCGGGATTGCGTACCAGGCTGTAGGTCACAAGATCCTCAGGTCCGATGCCGGTCAGCGAATGCCGATGTCCCGGGTTGAGCGTGGCAAACGATACGGTATCGATGGGGCCCGAAGATCCTTGATGCGCGACGCCGATCAATGTCACATCGCTCGGCGTAATTGGTGTCTGCACAGCGCTGGCCAATTCGCTGCTGAGCTGCCAAAGGATGGCCCGGCCCTCCCGGTCGACCTCCATGCGCGCTTCACCATGAATCTTGCCGTGTGCCACTGCGCTGAAAGAACTTGCCAGCATGGCGAAAACCAATCCCATAATGCCGATTGCAAGCATCAGTTCGATCAGTGTGAACCCCGGCCGGTGAGCGGCGATCGTCGTGCGTGGAATCATACGGTACCTGTCATCACTGTGGAGTCAGCGGCAGCGGGTCTCGCGAGTGCATAAATTCGGCCAGCGAAAAACTCTCCGAAAACCGTGGACCGTATAGAACCTTGACCCGTACGATTCGGATATCCGGGAATTCTCCCGAGCCGGATACGTTGGTTTCCCACCGAAAGTTTGGGTACCGGCCGGGATATTTACCGCGAAAATCGCCACGCTGGCTTCCCAGCCCCGGAAATGGCTGCAGCTCTATTTCAGCCATTACGGATTGCGCCAGCATCGCGGCCTGCGTGGCCTCCTGGGCGTGAATGACCGACTGGAGGCTCTGGTGCTGCAACCCCAGCAATCCCATCATGCCAAATGCGAGGATCGCCATCGCGACCATCACCTCCATCAAGGTAAATCCGCGCGAGTGGATACTGCGGCGGTTCATTGGAACAATCCCGGCGGCATTACGTTGCCGTCCAAAATCGATACCGTCCCGATCAGCGGATTGAAGGCGAGCGTCAGTACATGATGTCGATCGTCCTGCAGGTGAATCACCGTCGGATCGACATATCCCTGGGGATAAAACTGAACCGACACCTGCCCGCGATTGACTGTTCCAACCCCCTCAACAGTTATGTCGCGGAAGGTGACTCCGTCGGGCAGCGCCACCGGACGGCCCGCCGATGAAGTTTCCGGCGAGAATATCGGTTCGCCGGTCTTTGGATCGAGCGAAATTGCGTACGGGTCGAGCTTGCTTACCGCATATCCTTGCTTGTCGATGTCAAGGGTGAGGCGCAGTACCAATTTATTTCCTTGAGCCTCGTTGAATAAAAAATTGACCCGGCCGGCCAGCCGGCGTGCCTGGCTGCGCAGTGTCGCCTGGCCGAAACTGCCCAGATACGGCAGAATCAGCGTGGTCATAATTGCCATGATGCAAATTACGACCATGATTTCGAGCAGGGTGAACCCTGAACTGTATTTGGTGTGCGGTCGCATGATGGGTGCGTGTTGGGGCGCGCTCACCCTCGGGCCGCGCTCCCGCTTCCATTACCGCGCAGATGGAAGGCAAAATGACCTTGTTGGGTCACTGGACATCGTCACCGCTTTCGACTCCGTCGGGGCCGAATGACTTGAGCACGTAATTATTGCCGTCACTCTGGTACTGGTAGGGATTGTTCCAAGGATCGTTCGGGATGCCTTGTACGTAGCCGCCCTGCTCATAGTTTTGAGGAGTACGGCCGCTGGACGGCGCCGCGACCAGAGCCTGCAGGCCTTGGTCGGTGGTCGGATAGTATCCGTTGTCGAGATAATAGCGGTCGAGCGCCGTCTTCAACTCGGAAATATCCGATTGCGCCTTGACGCGCCGGGCACGATCGGTTGCGCCTCTGAGGCTTTGCACAACGATCGTTGCCAGCAGGCCGAGGATGGCTATGACGACCATGATCTCGATCAGTGTAAAACCATCCTGCTTGTACCGCTTGGATTTCATCGCAGTTGCCTCCGGAGCCTAATTCATTGCACCATTTGGTTGAGCTGGAAGATCGGCATCAACACCGCCAGCATCATGAATACGATAACAGCCGCCATCACGATCGTCATCACCGGCTCAAGGATCGTGGTCATTTGATTAAGCGAATGGGATACCTCGTGCTCGTAGTTGTCGGCCACCCGCTCGAGCATCGGCTCCAATTCGCCCGAACGTTCGCCGACCCGGATCATTTCGATCAACAGGGGCGGAAACAGTCCGCTTTGCGCGAGCGTTTGTGCCATCCCATGGCCCTCTCGAATACTTTCGCGGCTTTCCTCGACAGCATCGCGCAGAAGGCTATTGGTGACGACTCCCTTGACGGCATCCAGTGCGGGCAGGAGTTGCACGCCGCTGGCAAGCAAGGTTCCCAACGTACGGGCGAACCGGGCGCAAATTATTCGTATTGTGGTCGGACCAATGTAGGGCGCCCGCAGCATCGCGGTGTCGTAGAGTTGCCTTCCACGGGGAGTTGAAATGGCGGTTGCGAATCCAACCACAATTCCAGCAATCCCCCCGGCCAGCAGAAGCCAGTAGTCCCGGAGGAAGCCGGAGAACGCCAAAAGTATTTTTGTCATCGTTGGCAGCGCGACCTTTTGCTGCTCGAATATCGTCGATACCTGGGGTACGACATAACTGACCAGAAAACCCATAATCCCTGCGCCGACCAGCATCATGATCGCTGGGTATGTCATCGCGCCGCGCACCTTGCTGGTGAATTCCGCCTGTCGCTCGCTATATTCCGCCAACCGATCGAGAACCGCCTCAAGTGCGGCGGCCTGCTCACCCGCGCGCACCATTCCGACATACAGGCTCGGAAAAACGTCGGGATGCGCGGCGAAAGCATCCGCCAGTGTCGATCCTTCCCGCACGCGCTCGCGCACTTGCGACAGCATTCGTTTAACCACTGGCCGCGGCGATTGATCGCTTAATGCTCCCAGCGCTTCGGTCAATTGGACTCCGGCGCTCAGCAGCGCGCTTAACTGGCGGCTTAAGAGAGCCAGCTCCGCGGCGGGAACCTTGCGCTGGAACAGGGAACGCGAGGCGGCTGCCGGACTGGCGGATTCCTTGCCTTTTGAGGCCGCCGCGTGCGCCTCGGTCAATTCGGTGACGAAGACTCCCGTTTCCCGCAGTTTCGCGCGTGCGCCGCGGGGACTGTCGGCGTCAACTACGCCGTTAACGGTACGGCCCTCGGCCGTCTCTCCGCGATAGGCAAATACCGGCATGCGTAAACTAAGACCGGGCGCGCGAGGCTACGCGATGTCTTCCTGGGTGACCCGCAGCAACTCTTCGATCGAGGTCTCGCTATTCAATGCGCGCGCGGCGCCGTCCTGGCGCAAAAGCTTCATTCCCTTGCTGGTGCAATGCCGGCGAATCGTCGCGGCATCGGCCTTCTGCATAATCAATGTACGAATATCGTCGTCCACGATCATCAATTCCTGAATCGCCATACGGCCGCGATACCCGGTGTTTCGGCAATTGCGGCATCCCTTGGGCCGGCAGATTTTGGCGGCGGCATCGCCGGGCTTAAGCCCGATCCGCGCCAGTTCCACGTCGCTTGGGATGTATCGCTCGCGGCAATCCGGGCAGAGCCGGCGGATAAGGCGCTGCGCAATAACCGCCAGTACCGATGACGACACCAAAAATGGTTCGATTCCCATTTCGACCAATCGGGTGACGGCGCCGAACGAGTCGTTGGTATGAATCGTGGAGAAAACCAAGTGGCCGGTCAGTGCCGATTGAATCGCGATTTCCGCAGTTTCCGCGTCGCGGATTTCGCCGACCATGATCACGTCGGGGTCCTGGCGCAAAATCGAACGCAATCCGTTGGCGAATGTCAGATCGATCTTCGGATTCACCTGAATCTGGCCGACGCCGCGCAATTGATATTCGATCGGATCCTCGATCGTAATGATGTTCTTTTCCGGTGAATTGATCCGGCTCAAGCAGGCGTACAGCGTGGTCGATTTGCCCGATCCGGTCGGACCGGTGGCCAAAATAATTCCATGGCTTTGCCGGATCAGCCGATCGAGGCGTGCCAGGTTATCGCCGGAGAAACCCAGGTGATCCAAATTGATGTCAACCGCCGCTTGCGCGCGATCGAGCAAGCGCAGCACCAGCCGCTCGCCGAATGCGGTCGGCACGCAGGAGACGCGGATATCGATATCGCGGCCCGCGATTTTCAAACGGATGCGGCCGTCCTGCGGCAGCCGCTTTTCGGCTATATTGAGGCCGGCCATGATCTTGACGCGTGATGTTATTGCCGGCTGGATGCGCTTGGGCGGCGACAGCATGTCGTAGAGCATGCCGTCCACGCGGAACCGGACCATCAGTTCTTTCTCAAACGCCTCGATGTGAATATCGCTGGCCCGGTCCTTGACGGCTTGCGACAGGATGCCGTTAACCAGCTTGATGATCGGGGCGGAATCGTCGGATTCGAGCAGATCCTGCGTCTCTTGGGCCAATTCGCTGGCAACCGCGTCGAGCTGGCCTTCCTGAAGGTCGATGTTCTTCAAGTCCTCGGCGGTGGTTGCTGAGGCTTGGTCGTAGGCGCGATTGATCGCATCGCCGATGACATTGCCGGGCACGATGACCGTGCTGATTTGAGCGCCGAACAGCAGATGCAAGTCGTCGAGCGGCTCGTAATTGGCCGGATCGGCGATGGCGACGGTTACCGAGCCGTCTGTGGTGGACAGAGGTAGAAGGCGATTTTTCTTGGCAAAGTTGATCGGTACTTTTGAGACCAGCGCGAGATCGACCGTGTTCTCGTCGATTAACGCTTGAAAGGGCAGGTGGTACTCCTGGGCCAGCGCCCGCGCCAGACGCTGGGTGTCCAGCACCTTCATCTCGACCAGCACGTCGGCCAGTTCCTGCCCCGGCTTTTTCTGCTTGCGGGCCTTGTCGAGGTCCTGCGCCGAGACCCATGAGCGGTCCAGCAGGATGCTCTCGATGCTATTGCGTGCGGTCGCCATTATTCAGCGGTTAGAGATTTCCCTTATAAATCAATCGCAACTGCCATGCCGGCCACAATGACGGGCCGTAGCCGGTTGGGGCCCTTTCGTTCATTTTATTAGACACGACGCGTTGGGATGCATGCAAGTATATGCCGCTCAAAGAGGCAAATCCATTGTCCGGTGGCGCTAATAATGCACTGCTCCGGGCTGAATCTCCGTGCCATTCCCGATCGGCCCTCCACCGATTCCCATGCCAAATCGCGTCGGTTCCTTCTGCGGTACGGTATGCACCGCCTCGTTCCATGAGACGAGTTTGCCCCCCACAAACTTCAAATCGAGAAAGGTTCCCGTGTCGCCTTCCTTGGCCGAGCTGTAGAGCAGAGCGGCGGCAAGGTCGTTGCTGTTGGGCTTGTCGGGATAGCTCCAGACCTCGGTATCGGCAGGCAGATACTCGCGGATATCCGGTTCCCCCCATGCGTGATGGACCTGCGGCGAGGTCATTCCCGGCTTAAGCGTATCCTCCATCCGGGCGGCCTTTGCGCGTGCACCGGCTTGGTAGGCCAGCCCGCAGCCTCCGAGGGAGACAGCGGCGACGAACATGCCCGCCAGTGCGATTGGAAGATTTCTAGCAGCTTTGAATCTTGATAATCGGCCCATCGGCGCGATTTTGGGTGGACTGACCCCGCTTGTCAACGAGGTAGCGAACCGGTGCTACGGGCTGCAGGTGATGGCGACGTTATCGATATAGATGGCGGTTTCTTGGCCGAAGCCGCTCTCGTGTTCGCCGAAGAGTATCCGGACCGGCCCTGGGGCTTGGCTCGACAAATCGACGGGAGATGCTTGCTGCCAGTCCGTAGTGTATATGTCCCCATCCTGATGCATGTTAGCCACAGATAGCGATGCGGAAGCCAGAGGCGTGCTGTTCCCCACGGACGAACCGGCGCTTTCCACCTGCGCGTAGGGAGCGTCTACCCCACCTTCGACATTCGACAGATCCGAATACGACACGATTTTGTAGTCGAAGCTGAGGGAATAATGCTGAGGCCCCCCCGGATCATCGCTGCTCCCTAATTGAACTACTTGGTACAAAAATTCATCGCCAGCCGGTTCTATTCCGGGGTCGGGACCGCCGTTGCCAACATAAGATGTTCCCCATTTTCCGATTTGCGCGGACCATTTTCCGCTTGAATACTCAAGGTTAGTTGCCGCGACATTGGGGCCGTCTGGACCGGGGATGCAGAAAGGAGGCGCGTACGGATAAAAATTTGGATAGTCAGCGCAAGTCCAGAGATTATATGGCCCAGCACCAGGCGTGAAGCCGGTGTTCCACCCGACAAGGTGATTTTCTTTTGGATTCTCGAATCCGCCGTTCACCACCGCGCTGGCGAACAACGCCAGATTGGCATCGCCTGCTTCTAAAAAATTCGCGGCCGCACCGCTGGCATCGCTGTACGCGAATCTGGCTGTACGCTGATCCGGTGGGTCGGTTGTAGTGGTCAATGTGTCGAAGAGTGCCGTGGCAACGTTTACACCGTCCGTTGGATACGTAAGCCCGGAAAAACCGAAATACGCCCCAGATGCTGCGTTGGCCATTGTTGGATTGTCGGCGCTGTGGCAGGTATCCATGAAGGTAAACCTATTTGCACCACCTGCCCCGTAGATACTCACAAACTCAGGTGTGATGCTCCAAAGCCCCATCGGACTGCCGTTTTCGTCAACGTATTCTCTGATGAGATGAGCGCCGGAATCCACCAAGTCCTGTCCGTTTGAGACGCTAGTAGATTGACTAGTACATATTATGACCTGATGACTATCCTTAGCGACATTTCCATGAGAAACGACGCTGATTACACCGTAGCTACCACCCATGCCTCTGAATGCCGCTACATCCGCATTACCATTGTAGAACGGCGTTGTGGCACCACACGCATCATGAATATCAACCGAGATAATGTCGCTTGCGTCGACAGGAAACGAGTCGTAAAGCGGTGCAAGAATGAGCGCATTCGCATTGTCGGTCAACTTCACGGCCTGTTGCGCGACAACGGCTTTCGGAACACCGACGACAGAGGCAATCAATGCTAGAGTTGCGAATTTTAATATTGCTGCCTTCACGAACGTGTTCCATCGGATGGCATGAGAGGAACAGTGGTAGGAATGGCCCTTGGTGGCGTGGGCTTTGCGTTACGACCAGCGTGGTTTGCCTCTTTCACCTGTGTATGAAAAGTCTTTCCCTCCTTGGTCTTCCGCTTGCTGGCACCGCCTTTCACCGATTTCGGAATTACCGAGCCGTTCACGTTCGGCTGCAGGATCCCAATATAAATTTCTGACAGGCCACTCTCAAATGACACCCACACTGTCGTCCCATCTTCTGTCACGCCCGCATCACTTACGCCCGCCTGCGTCAACAATAGCGGCACCAAGTCGAGTATTGCCTGACCGGGATTTCCTTCATCTTGCCCACCGGGTGCAGTCAGTTCTTGGAAGTGCGCAGAGGCCGCCTGCTTGACATCGTCCACGACCTGAAGCTCGTCGGGAGTTGCGCGCTTTCTGCCGACGACGATCGGTAAATCGTTGTTGTTGGACTGTCGGCAGGATGGACCAGCGGAATAGGCAGCTTGGACCGCAAGATAAATGGGTTGCGCAGTTGCGACTGAAATCGCCGGCTCATGGAACGTGAACTGACCAGTGTATAGGCCATCGCCAATATGCGCGTCGCCGTGACCACCGTCGGGTCCGTCGTCGTATATCTGGCCCAGCGAATCCCCAATCTGGTTCCCATTGGAATCAACCCGCAGCAGCATTACGCTGCCCGGAATCAGGGCGGGATTTGCCGACACTGGTGCGGTCACCGTGAGGACCGTATCTTCTCCAGAGTAAAATACTTGGGGATTGGCCTGCGGTGGACCGGGGCCCCAGTCCTGGCCGATAGGGCATGGGATGGTTGTCGCTGGGCCGGTCAGGCTGACGGCATCCGTTCCCGATGCGGTGTTGTTTGCGATCGTGAGCGTTCCGCTGGTGCTGCCGCTGGGTTGCGGCGCATAGTTCACCGCAATGGTGCAACTGGAGTTTGCGGCAAGGCTGTTGGGCGCCATCGGGCATCCGTTTGATGCGATCCCGAAGTCGAGCGGGTCGGACAGCGCCATCCCCGAGATGAACAGCGGATTGGTCCCGGTATTCTTCACGGTCAGCGTCTGCTGCGACGAATATCCGGCCGCCGTCCCGGAGAAGGTTGCCGGACTGGGCGTAATCGTATCGGTGGTCACCGGAATCGTCCCGGTCCCCGACAGGTTGACCACCTGCGGGCTTGAGTCGGCGTCATCCTCAACCGCCAAAGCGTCGGCCAGTTGACCCACCGATTGCGGCGTGAATGAGAGCGTCACCGTGCACGTTCCGCCGTTGGCCGCGAGCGTCACGCCGTTATCGGGGTCGTAGCCGCAATTGTTGGAGACGATCGCAAAGCTGGAGGTGGTTGGCGGATCGAAACTGAAGATGTCCAGCGGAACATTCTGATTGTTGGTGACGGTAACGGTCTGCGTGACCGTACTCCCTTCCATCACCGAGGAGCCGAAGTTGAGCGCGGTCGCCGACAGCGATACCGGGATGGCGGTTGACGCGGTCGCGGTCCCCGTCAGCCCAACCGTCTGCGAGCCGCCGGTGGTGTTGTCGGTAATCGTGAGCGTGCCGCTGGCCGGGCCGATGCTCTGCGGCGCGAAATTCAACTCGATCACGCATTGCGATTGTGCGGTGGTTGCTCCCCCCGTGCAGGTATTGGCCACGATTCCGAAGTCAGCGGCGTCGTTCTGCGCGGCGCCGGTGACGTACAGAGAGTAGGTGAAGCCGATATTCTTTAGCGTGACGACCGCCTGCGCCGAGCTGCCAATCGGCACGCTGCCGAAATTAACCGGGTTTGGCGACGCTGAAGCATTAGTATTTTGCACCGCGGCGGTGCCGGTCAGGTTGACAATTTGCGGGCTGGTGTCGGCGTTGTCGGAAATCGTCAGCGTAGCGTTCTGCGCGCCGGGATTCTGCGGCGTGAAAACTACCGTAATCGTGCAGGTCTGAGTGGAGGCAACGCCGCCGGCGGGGCAGGTGTTGCTGAAAATGCCGAATTGGGTTGGGTCGGAGAGGGTGGCGCCGGAAACGGTCAGCGCGGTTAATCCGTTGTTGGTCAGGTTGACACTTCTATTAACGGTCGTACCGATCTGAACCGAAGAACCGAAATTAATCGCTGTGGCCGACAGCGTCGCGGTGGTGGTTGCGTAGGCAGCCGGAGCCGTGAACGCGAACAGAATCGAGATCGCTAGTAGAGCCTGCCTTGGATGAAAGCGGACGATGCGTTGTGCGGCGTTCATAGTCCCTCCTCCGGCGCAAAGCTGCGCGCGACCATGCTATAGATGAACCCCTGCCCGACGCATAGCACTTACTGTGCCCCCCCCCCCACGTGTCAATACGGCGAAACCGGACCGGCACAGTGTGCTATAGAGCGGAAGACATCTCGCGCGAGAGGGGACCCGATGACCCGGAAGTTGAAGCTGGTGAAGGGCGCCGCCCATCGTGGGGCGCTGGTGTATGGGATGCGGCTATTTGACCGGGGCGGGGTTGTCACCATCGATCCGGCACGTGTGGAGATGGCCGACGGCGCGGCCGGAAGCGTAACGATGCACGTAATCGAGGGCACGCGCGCCCAAATTCGCCGTCAATTGATGCACAGCATCGACGCGTTTTTCGAATTGCTTGACGAAAATTGAATCGAGGAGAATGATACGCCCATGAATTTAGAATTCATCAAATACGAAAAGCGCGGGCATATCGCGCACATCACCCTGAACCGGCCCGATCGGATGAACGCGCTACATCCGCCGTGTCATTCCGAGATGACTCAGGTGTGGGACGATTTCGTCGCCGACAAAGAGATGTGGGTGGCGATCCTGACCGGGGCGGGCGAAAAGGCTTTCTCCGCCGGCAATGACCTGCGCTGGACCGCGGAAAATCCCAAGGCGACCGCCGATATCGTTCCGGCGCGCGGTGGGTTTGCCGGCATCACCGCGCGCTTCGATATCGTCAAGCCGATCATCGCGGCCGTCAACGGCTATGCGCTCGGCGGCGGCTTCGAGATCGCGCTGGCGTGCGACATCATCATCGCCGCCGATCACGCACAATTCGGACTGCCGGAACCTCGGGTCGGATTGATGGCGCTGGCGGGCGGAGTGCATCGCTTGCCCCGCCATATTCCGCTCAAAATCGCAATGGGAATGATGCTGACCGGCAGGAAAATCACCGCCCAGCATGCGCATTCGCTCGGCATCGTCAACGAGATCGTACCGCTAAAAGACTTGATGGCCTCAGCGGAACGCTGGGCGAACGAGATTCTGGAATGCTCGCCGGCATCAATTCGCGCGACCAAGGAATCGGCGATGGGCGGCCTTGGATTGCCGCTGGAGCAGGCGCTGGAGAAGCATTTCGACGGCATTTCAAAGCTGTTCCGTTCCAAGGATGTTATTGAAGGGCCGCTGGCATTCGCGCAAAAGCGCAAACCCAACTGGTCGGGGGATTGAGGCAGTTGCACCGACGTTAGCCTGTGCGATCTGTCGGCTTTCACCTTCCCAAATGTTTGCCGAAGAACGCCTCGATGCGTTTCCAACTGTCTTCGGCGGCGTCTGCATTGTAGCCGACGTGCATCGGGCCGATTCTTCCAATCGTAGCCATCAGGCCGGTGTTCTGACTCATGAAGCTATGGCCGGCGCCATCGTACACCTTGATGTCGTGATCGATTCCCATCTCGGTCAATAGCTTTTCCAGCCGCCGGCCATTGGTCGCAAACATCCGATCTCGCTCGCCATAGCCGCCCAGGACGGGGCATACACCGCGAAGCCCGTCAGCGGTTTTGGGTACATCGCCATAAAAGGTCGCCGCAACCTGGAGCGGAGCCCGCACCGCGAACAGCAGCGCAAAGCCGCCGCCCAGGCAAAAGCCGATTACGCCGATACGCGCCGGATCGACATTGGGCTGTTGTTGCAAATAGACACGTGCGGCCTCGAGGTCGGTGAACGCATCGCCCTCGCCGCGGGAGAGCGCCATCATCGTGCGCGCGATGCATAGCAGGCGCGTACCCGGGCGATCATACAAATGCGGTGCGAGTGCGACGTATCCGAGATCGGCCATTTTGCCGGTCAGACGCCGGATGTCGTTATTGAGCCCGAAAATTTCGTGAATCACGATGACGCCTGGATGGCGAGCATTGTCCTCCGGCGCCGCCATCGCCGCGCGCATTTGCAGGCCGTTACCGATTGGAAAATAGGTGTCGCGAACCGTCATCGCAATTTCTCCCGGATGCTACTTCGACTTGGCCGGCTTCGAGCGTCCCTTCGAGCGCGGGCCAGAACCGTAATCTCCGAACGGATCGTCGCGTTCCCGCACCGCCTGGCGAAATCCGG
>Ga0335069_10001404_pt1 | contig 39045 bp, 53 predicted proteins | sample Lox_Sample_11_FD_206714 | JGI IMG/M metagenome (GOLD analysis project Ga0335069, IMG submission 206714) | Soil microbial communities from Loxahatchee National Wildlife Refuge, Florida, United States - Lox_Sample_1.1 | ecosystem: Environmental > Terrestrial > Soil > Wetlands | place: USA...
GTGTAACGGACTATGTACTCGTAAAACGGATATAGTTTGACCCGGCTGCGTATATTGTTTGACCTTGTTTGTTCGTAAAAGGAGGAGTTATATGAAAAAAATAATAGGCAACTGGTATATTCCGGTATTTTTGCTCGGGTTTTTAGTAGGCGGTCTTATAACCGTGTATATCATCGGACGGCCGACAAAGGAAACGGAATGGTCCCGGATCCATCCGTTAGAGGTAGATTGGGCGATCGCTCGGTATAACCTTATTCAAAAAGCCGCCGGCGTTCTCTACTTTGATGATACGAATAAAGGCATCACGATTGTAAAACCAACGGAGTAACTATGCACTTTTCTTTTACCAAAGCACAAAAGGGAAGTCAGGGCGATAAAATGGGGATACTTTGGATGATTGATATTTTAATATGGCGTATTGAATTTGCGATCACTTGGAGGGCAAAAACGTATGAAACGCGGCACGCATAAGCTTTGTCTCTATAGCGAGGAACTGGAAATCCGGGTCACGCCGTATATAACGTATCAGCTTCAACAAATCCGGGCCTTTACCGGAAAACCGGTAAGTGAAGTTGTCCGGGAAGCGTTATACAATTCTATTACCAGGTATCAGAAAAAAATGGTTAAATGTATTGATCGGAGGTGAATTGTATCATGGAAAAAACAAAAACAAGTGAAAAAGACATGAAAGAATCAGCTAACGCTATCGTAGAGGCTCCTCAATCGTCCCTGGCGGCTCAAAATGCCGGAGTCGGTATCGGAGGGCTTGAAGGAATTGATCCCTCAACCATGCCTATTCCGTTCGTGAGACTGGTTCAACCGACCTCTAAAAAGATTGCAACGGCCGAAGGGGAAGACGCGGCAAACGCAACCTACTATTTCGGGGATACCAAAGAATCCATCAAGGAATTGACCTGCGTTATTCTCAAGGGCAAGCACGGGCCGAAAACCTTCCCGGATCCGAAAACCGGGGAGAAGAAAACAAAAACAGTGCTTGCGCTTTTATGTGTGTTGCCGGATGAAGACAACAAACTGTTCATCCTTTCCCTTTCCGCGACGTCATTCGGTGCCTTCGGGAGCCTGGTAGCTATGCTCAAGAAGCAAAAAGTGATGAACGTGTGGGAAGTGAAGGTAAAAATGACCGCGCACATGACGGAGAATGAATTGGGCAAGTACGCGGTTGCTGATTTTGCAATCGCCGGACCATTAGACGGCGAGCAGGTAGCGAAAATGTCGGAATTGTACGATAAATACGAGAAGGCTGTTGAAAAGAATGCCTTTGATCGGGAGGATTCCGAACCGGTTGTACCGGTAGATGCGGACCCGTCAGAGGATCAAACGCCGTTTTAGTATTGCAGGCTGTCCGGGCGGAATTGGCGCACGGATAGCATGGAGTACTAAACTATATGGATACCCTTGTTATTACCGCCGTCGGACCGGCACACAGGCACTCAAAAGAAAAGCTTTTTCTTTGCGTGCCCTTTACGGTAACGGAGAAAAACAACACAACGACCATGGGTGCGCAATGTCCGCGGTGTAACCGGGTGTTTATGCAGGATGCAATCAACAAAGCAACGAAGGAGCACACATAATATGTTTACCTCAAAACCCTGTCTTCATTGTCACATCATTATGCGGTGGAAGCCGGGGACCAGTAAAGCGAAATTCAGGTTCCGGCTATGGTGCAGCAGAAAATGTTTCGCTGCATGGAAAGGACACGCATGAGCTATCAGCGCGACCGGGAAAACCGTGAACGGAGACGCAGCGAACGGAAAATGCCGTTCAAGCATACGCGCGCGATGATGGAAATGTCGCATACGCCGCCTCCGGGGATGGTATGGTGTGAGAAGCATCCCTGGAAATTCTACGACCCCAAAAAACACAGAAGCTGTTATTTGTGTTATTTGGAATATAAACAACAGGCAGAGACAGCAACAGAAAGGAGCTCGTATGGACCAAAAATCCGATATCACGACCGTTAATATCACCGCTTCATTCATTGCAGAATGCAAGATGGAGACCTGCTACAAAATACTCATGCAGACAATAGATCAGTATGTTTCCCATGATTTGCAGCTGCGGTCCCTCAAAAGGCAGGAGCTCATGGTGAACAGGAATGCGAACATCGCGGATCTGTTCAAAAAAAAGGAGCAGGAAATGGAGATTGTCCATCAGTATGAAAACGGTATAGAGCATATTACCGCTACATTTATTGATTACAAAAAACAGTACGAAGAAGAAAAGAAGAAAGAAAAAGAGGGGAAGCCAACCGTCGTCGGGAAGGACCCGTCGCCGCTTGTCGTTCCGAAAAAATGATGAAGATTGTCATTGACGGCAAACATCCGGTTGAGACAAAAGTGAATGAAGGTGATATCACCATTCTCTATAATCCGAATAACAGACAAGAGAAGCAGTATCTCGTGATCGGGTATGAGGAAGGCGTCATTATCTTAAAATTTCTCTATGGCACGCGTAAGAAATAAACCATACGTCTACAAGCCGCATCATCTGGTGCCCGGGCCGGCGATCGGACAGGCAGCGGGTGTATGGTTTGCGGCGGTCCCGGACAAAGGCTATAAGGACCACACATTCTATATTCTCTACAAAGGCCACAGGATGACCGTGAATGACTGGAAAACGTGTGCAACGGACTTCCGGAGGTTCGGTAATAAATTCGGCAGCGGTTTTTACACGCTCGGTTACTTTTTATGGGATGGTGCACTATGAGCGAATCAAAAGGTCTCTTTACCTATACAACGAAAATTGAGCCGTCTAAAACGATTATGGAGATCCAGGAAAACCTTGTTTCTCACGGCGCAAAATCCGTCATGGCTAATTACACGGACCGCGGTACGGTGGAGGCATTGTCATTTATGATCCGGACGCCGGACAATAAGTTTATGGCGATCCGGCTGCCGTGCGATCCGAAACCGGTCTATACGGTACTGGAACAACAGGCCGAGGATCGCAAAATTCCGCGCAGTATCGTGAGTGAAGAACAGGCGCTTCGCGTCGCATGGCGGATCGTTAAGTATTGGGTTGAGGCGCAGATGGCCCTTCTTGAAACGCAGATGGTAAAAATGGAGCAGATATTTTTACCCTATGCGATTATGCACAACGGACTCACCGTTTTTGAGGATATGAAACAAAAAAAATTTGCACTGCTTGAAGCAAAAATTGAAACCGCGACGGGTCCCGTAGAAGGAGAGGTACTGCCATGAATATAACGGATTTAGGCGAACAGTTTATCACCGATACTGGGGACCGGCATCCGTCCTGGCAGGCAGCCGTCCGGATGTTTTCCCTGTCCCTTGCCGCCATGCAGAACGGTATTGTAAGTGAAGAAGACCTCAACCGCATCATTGTTCCGACACCGCACAAACAGTCGCCGGTCCCGTACCGGGTCATCTGCGACGGTCTTATGTACGGTATGAGCGGGTTTGCGGAGGCAACACGGAACATGGTGTATGCGCTGGACAAGTACGAAGTCAACGTCATGGCATCGCCGGCGGACAAGAAAAACGCGGACAACGTGGATGTGACCGAAACCGAGAAGGGGAAACGCATTGACTATCTTTCCCGGGTCACGTTCATGCGTCAGAAAAAGACGGTCCGTATCACGATGAATATACCGATGGGCATACGCCGGCATATCGGGGACGACTACCAGATTGCCTACATCATGTTTGAAACGCAGGAGTTCCCGAAAAAATACATAGACCATCTGAAACAGCAGTGTGATGAGATATGGACGCCCTCAACGTTTAACGTGGAGAATATCAAAGCGGCCGGATGGGATAAACCGATATTCCGTATGCCGCTCGGGGTGGATACCGACCAGTTTAACCCGGATAAAACTCACTATCCGAAATTCTGGGAAATGCCGATTGCGACACTTATGTCGCAGTACTATATTTTTCTTTCTATCATGGGATGGAGCGAACGGAAAGGCGTGAGCATCCTTCTTGACACCTACTTCCGCACGTTTCACCGGCAACAGGATGTGCTCCTGTACATAAAAGGCGGATGGTATGACCAGCAAAAAGCATGGGAGACGGTCCGGGAGTCGCTCGCAAAAAGTAAAAACTCGGATCCGCCGCCGGTATTTCTTGACTTCAACATCTATCCCACGACACTCATGCCGAAGCTTTACAAGGCTGCGGATTGTTTTGTTCTTCCGACGCTCGGGGAAGGGTGGGGATTGAATGTCACGGAGGCAATGGCAATGGGGTTGCCGGTTATCGCTTCCTACAACACCAGCATGACCGACTACATGACCGGAGAAAACAGTTATCCCATACCGGTCCGGCGGCATGATCGCCAACCCGCCTGTGACTGGATATGCAGTGAATACAAAGGAGCGTTCTTCTCATTCCCGGATCCGAAATCACTTGCCGATAGCATGAACTATCTTTATGCAACACGGATCGTGACGGATCCCAACGGCCGGGAAGCGAGGAAAACCATGAAGGATAAATACACCTGGACCTGCGCCGCGATGCGGTGGATTGACCGGTTACAACATATACAGCTATGAAAGACATACTTTTTTACACATTCTGTTCCGATTTTTACCAACCCATCAAACACATCATGGTCAACAGCTTCCGTCATTTTCATCCGGAGTATGAGCTGCGGGTCATAGAAGGCGATGAGCTCAAATCCTTCAGCATGGAACAGAACGTAGAAGAAATGCAGGGGATCACTTCAACATTCGGTCGTCTCCATGCCTCAGAATATTCCACGCTTGTTCACATTGACATTGACTCCATTATTCTCGGACGTCTGGATGAGGTTTTTACCAAAGACTACGAAGTGGCCGGCACATTGAATAACAGCGTCATTGATCCGAAAATATCCTGCTTCGGTGTATCCGACACCATGTATCTCAATTACGGATTTACCGCGTGCAGGAGTTCTGTTTTCTGGGAGGTTCTTGATTATACCGTGAGACGTACCTGGCGACGGTTCCCCTTCTGGGAGCAGGACATTTACAATATACTTTTTTACGGATTGAATAATAAAATTGAGGTATTGGATACCTACGCCTGGTACGGGTGCTCTTCCCGGGGACGGTGGAAAGAAATGCAGCGGACAACCGATCCGTCAACCGGCCTAGATAAGATTATGCTTGACCATAAACAGGTGAAGATAGTTCATTGGGCCGGCGGACAGTCGGAAGGGAAATTAAATTATCATGATTCATTTTCCCCAGATGTCGCAGCGTTTGTAGATTCAATTTTATGAAATTCGTTAATTTTCCCGCTTCGTATCGGGAAGGGAAGGAAGATATGAAAAGACATGTTTGTGTATCAATTAGAGGATTAAAAGAGCGATTAGCAATGAATGATGCTTGGGACGTTCTTACTGATGAACGAGGTGTTCTTTTAACAAAACGTCAAGTAAAAAAAGAAATAGAGCGCTGTGAAGCAAAAGGATATACAGTTATTCCTCCATCAGATTGTGATAATACAGATGAATTGGGAAATTGCAAAGGGCATGAAGAAATTCCCTCTCAACCGGAAGCAGAAGGGTGGCAATACCGATTTGAAAAAAAAGTACAACAATGGCAACACACAATGGGTCACGATATTCCATATTATGTCTATTTAGATATTAAATCTTTCATTCGTTCCGAACGCCACGCCCTTCTCTCAACTTTGAAAGACAAGATGGACAAATTGATTCAAGGAGAAATTACCATATACAAAGGTGAGAAATTTGTTACGTGTTCAACAAGAGAGCAAAAAGTGAATAACCAAGCACTATCTAACGTCCTCTCGCTCATACAAGAAATGGAGGAACATGATTCCTAAACTAATTTGTTGGATATTTGGACACAAAAGAACGTGGAATAGCTTTACTGGAGAGTATGGAAAAGTATTTGACCGTGTGAGTGGAGAACAAATTGATGTTCCTGTATATGTGGAAAAGAAATATGATAGTTGTCCCCGATGCGGCGCCAAACTGGAGGTAACTCATGGCTAAAGAACCAGCGTGGGAACGAAAATTTAAGAAACAGTGGAGCGGTACATTGGCTGATAAACGGGCATTGTTACAGTTTATGCGCTCAATAGTTTCCGAGGCTCATCAGTCGGGAGTAGAAGAAGGAGCGAAAAAACGAACAGAGGAAATACTTAAAGAAATGTACGATTTCTTTGACCCTAAAAAGGCTAACTTTAATACTGAAACTATCATGCAGCATATAGAGAAAAAGTATTTAGAAAACCCTGACGCCTTAGACCAGTAACGGAGGAGAGAGTATGAAAATTAGAGATTTACATGAAATTATAGCTTGGGCAACAGGTAATGATACTGGAGCCTCATCTAATGCTCTGTGTCGGTACATGATGGGTTTTGAGCCAAACGAATGGGGAAATATGGCTCCCAGTGATGCAGACGATAGAGGTCGCTGTATACGATTACTTAATCTCATTCCTGAATGGTGGGATAGGCTTGATGAAATGGCGCAATTCCCTTCTGCAAAAGTTACTTCTTTTGGTAAAAACGGTATGGAAGTCAGATGCGATGGATGGAAAGAGCAAATACCGTTAATTAAAAAAGAGGCAAATAGGTAGTCTCTGCGTTCCCTGATTGGGGGTAACGGAGGAGAGAGTATGAAAACACATTTTTACAAAGTTTTAAGCAAAAGTATTACAAAATGGGGTGATAAGCGAGGAATTATCGTATCATTTCAAAAATTTACTGATAAGTATTGTTGTTATCAGGGTGATGGAAGTACAACGGGTATTATCGGTTGGGGCAAAACAAAATTAGAAGCGGCAGGAAATTTAATTGCTCGTAAAGACTATTATGAATTGTTAGGACATGATGGTATTGCAGATATTATCATGAAACCTATTGGTAGAGTTTAGTCTCTGCGTTCCCTGATTATTCAGGGGAATATATGGTTAAAAAAATAATTAACTTAATTTTCATAGCATGGGTGGCTTTTTACGGTTCTGAATGGGCGTTTAGAGGAGTAGTTTTACTTATGTTATTAGCTCTTTCGTATGATAACGAAAAGTAGGTGATTATTCAGGGGAGAATGGAGGAATATGAAAGATTTTTGGACATTTGTATATTTGTTTTTTGTAATTATATTTTTGGTATTCTATTTTTACGGATTTTACAATTATCCATGTAGTTTTTTACGACAAAGTGTGTTTTTTCGTTATGGTTATGCGCCAATGAGATGTATTAAGTAATTCTTCCCCGCACAGGGGAGAAGGAGGAATATGAAAATATATTTAACAAAAAAAGGTATTGATTATACTGACCCAGAATTGTGGGAATCATATATGACACCTTATATAAAAATAAAAACATCTGATTTGAATTTATTGAAACGACTGAAACTACCAAACGCAGAAATACGTTATGTTGGAAGGAAATTAGATTATTCAAGAATACCAATAATGAAGTAATTCTTCCCCGCACAGGGGAGAGAGAAAGGGTTTATGAAACCTAAATTGAAATGGTATGCTTATAGAAGTAAAAACCATTGGGGGATATGGATAGATTTTAATGTAGGAATGTTTTATTTTTCATGTCCTTGGTTTATATTTGGACGGGAGTGACAAAACAGAAAGGATATATGAAGAAAACAATCTGTATAGACTTTGACGGTATGATATCAATGAGTGGCCTTCCCATGGCTGATGCAAAACACGGGATCGCTTCTCTTATTCTCAACGGATACGATGTCGTCATTCTCACGGCAAACAAAGTAACCTATGTTCACGATTTCCTCCGGGAACACTTCCCGGTATTTGCGCCGTATCTCAAAGACGGCAGTCTCCGGGTGACCAATACCAAACCGCCGGCAATTGCCTACGTTGACGATAAAGCGGTCCCGTTTACAAACTGGCTTGATCTTATACGGAGGTTCCGATGAAACTTCTCTACCACGGTGATTCTCCGGCGGTCGCTACAGGATTCGGCAATGTGTCGCGCAATCTTCTCAATACCATGAAGGCCATGAAACCGGATCTTGACATCACGGTCCTGGGTATTAACGAACGCGGCGCATGGAAGGACCCGAAGCGCTATCCCTACAAAATATACCCGGCAATCTACAATGACTACAAAGATATGATGGGGTTCAAGCGGCTCATCGCGATTCTTTCCGGGAAGGATCCCGAGATTCAGGAAACGTTTGATACGCTCCTTTGCAACTTTGATTCGTACCTCCTTGCCAGTGTCACGATCGGCGAGCGGACCCCGATTGATATGCTTTCCGAACTGCCACAGTGGAAAAAGATTCGCAAGATACTCTACACGCCTATTGACAATCACCAGATACTTGCCGGGTGGATTGAAACCATGAAGCGGTTTGACGTTGTTGTCACGACGGCAAAATACGGAAAAAATGTCATCACCAATTACGATAAAACGCTCGGGGATTCCGTGAAGGCTATCTATAACGGAATAGACACGGAAACGTTTTTTCCGATGAAGGCGCTGGACAGAAAAATAAATACCGGGTACTCGGTCATTGATCTTAATAAGCGGTTTGTCGTCGGGTATGTGGGGAGAAACCAATGGCGTAAAAACTTTTTTCACCTTATCAAGATATTTTCGGTATTCCATAAAAAGCATCCCGACGCGTTTCTCTATATGCACACGAATCCCGTAGAGGAAGCCCATGACGGCGGCGACATCTACGAACTTGCCAAGCAACATGGCCTCTACCTACTGGAGGATTACTATGTTCCGGCAGACCTAAACCCGAACGTGGGCCTCACCAGGAGCGGCATGAATGAGGTCTACAACATTATGGATGTATTCTTCTCATGCAGCGTGGGTGAAGGATTTGGACTACCGGTAGCTGAGGCCATGTTGTCAGGAATACCGGTGGTTGCTCCGGATAATACGACAATGCCCGAGCTCATCGGTGACGGGCGCGGATACCTCTACAAGAATAAAAATACCGTGTGTTTCGGCGCCTATGATCTCATGCGGGAGCGGCCGCTGCCGGATCCGGATGATGCGCTCAAAATGCTGGAACACATATATAAATTCAGATCGCTTGCGAAATCCCGTATACTACCTTCACGGGAATACGCACTTACTCATTTTACACAGGAGCAGATGGCAAAGGATTTTCTTAAACTCTTATGAGAACGACAAAAATAATTGTAAGCGAACACGATATTCAAAACGTCATCATCCAATATCTGACGACGGTCGGATGGTTTGTGTGGCGCAATAACTCGGGCATGATGTTCGGGGAATACAAAGGGAAAAAATGGGCGACAAAGATGGGAACGCCGGGACTTCCTGACTTATTCGCCGTGAAGGATAATTACCCTCTTGTGGGCATTGAAGTTAAGCGTCCGGGAAAAGAAGCAACACCGATACAGGCAGCTATACACGAGGATCTGAAACGCCATGGCGTTGCTGTTTTAGTTGCTCATTCGTTGGAAGAAGTACAGCGGTATATAAAAATTTTATAGAAAGGCGTGTGTATGAAAACCGTACTACCGGAAATATTCGCGTCATTTGATCTTGAGGATGATACCGAGTACGGTATCAACAAGCTCTATGGTGTCATGTGGGCATTGGGTGTCATTAGGATGACCCAGGCAAGCTTTCTGGCAACATGGCTGCACCGGCACCTCAAAAACGGCACGCTCATCCTTCCGCCGAAAAAAACAAAACACGCATCATGGAAATTTACGGGGCGTCAGATAAAAGAAATTACCCTGTCATTTGTTCCGGGGGGCCCCGGACGGTATGACTGGCAGAAAGGAGACATGTATGTTCAAAGTATGTGAGGGATATGTTGCCCTTATTCCCATAAAAGAGGAGGAGAAGGTGGGCGGCATTTACGTTGTTAAAAAAGACAACGAGGCGGTCAAAGGAAAAGTGGTATCGGTGTATGACAAGTATGCGCCGATTCGTCGCGGGGATGTTGTTCTTTACAAAAAATTTGCCGGCGACCTTGTTGAGTATAAGGGAAAACAATACCTCATCATTGAGGAGAAAGATTTGTTGGGTGTCTATGGATCCGATGCTTGAGCACCTCCGGGACGACAATAAAAAGAGGAAAACGTATTCCCGGATACTGACCAACAAGATGACGATTGTCGCGTACAAGCTTTTTTGCGACAATCCGAAAATGCACATAGCATTTATTCTGTACCGTTTGGAAAAAGATTTCGGGTTTACACAGTGGGAGGTTGCCAATTTCACCGGTATACCCATGCGGTATATTGCCAGGTGGGTACGTAACGTGAAACGGGTACTTGATCTTGAGGTCCTGAAAGTACTCTCACGCATGGATTTTGAAAAAGAAATGGCGGCGTGGGATAATATAAAGGACGAAAAGGAACATGGGCCGCAGGGATACCAGCGTGACAAGAGTCCGTGGTTTCTGAGCCGTAAAAAGCTGTCGTATTTTGATATAAACCGTACTCCGTATTTCGCCATCGGAGGAAATGCCGAAAAATACTATGAGGAAAAAATTGCTAGAAAATCCGCAGGTCAAGGAGAAGCTGGCCAAAGCCGAAGCGATAGCCCTGTCGGAGGAAGCGGGGAAACTCCAAAAACCGAAGCTGGCTAAGATAATCGCCAACGGAGACATCGCCGCGATACTCAATGACATCCTGGAATTGTCAACCATGAGTGATTCGCAGAAATCCTATATCAAGGCAATCTACATAGAGCAGAAAAGCGAACAGCAGGCAATCCGCAAAGTCTTGGGGTTTGATCCCGGATATGCCAAAGGCGCCTTCAAGATAGGACTTCTCAAAAACCCCGCAGTCAAGGAATTTCTTGACGTCATCAAGCTTTTCTACATACAGATCGCGCCGGTCGCACAGCTTAAGGAAGTGGACCTTATGCTCACGGCCCGGGATCCGGAGGTACAGCTCAGGGCGGCAAAAGACATCCAGGACCGCGCACACCTGGGACCGGAATCGGATAAGGCAGCATTGCCGGTTACTGTCGTATTGAACCTGCCGCAACAGACCAATGTCACGACGGTGGTAGAGAAACCAGCGTAGGTACTCCCGGGCGGCGGCAGACGCGTCGGGAGCTAAGTCGGGGGAACCAGCCTACACTCTTACATTATCTATAATGAAAGCGGGTGATCATGAATGAAAATCAAATCGTCATTACGCCGCATCCGGGACAGGCAAAGGTCCTTACGAGCAGCAAACGTTTTATCCTGGCTGCGGCGGGTATCCAGTCTGGTAAGACGTGGTGCGGCTGTATTTGGAGCCAGTTAGAGATACAGAAACATCCCGACGGCGTCGGTCTCATTGCCGGCCTTTCCCATGACCAAGTATCAAACGTCATAGAGGAAAAATTCTTCACGCTCTTCCCCGGATACAAACAGTACTTCAATAAAAAAGACAGGACGATTTATCTTCCGACCGACGGCAAGGTATTCTTCCGGTCCATGGAGGATCCGAAATATGTTGAAGGTATCACCGCGAATTGGGAATGGATTGACGAAGCGGATCTTGTCGGCTATCACGGCTATGTGATCGGCCGGGGCCGGGTAAGCGCAACCGGCGGCCGCATGCTTCTGACCTCCTCCATCTCGGATAATTCCTGGATCGCGGAATACTTTGAACGCCTGGACCCCAAAGAGTTTGACATCGTAACCTGGGAATCCCGGATGAACCCCGCGTTTACGAAAGAAGAGTGGGAATCCCTGGAACATGAAATGGATCCGGTCCTCTTCCGGCGGCGGTATATGGCGGAGTTGTCATTTGCCTCCGGACGCGTCTACGGAAACTTTGACGTAAAAAAGCACACGGTAGACAAGATCCCCGACAACGATCCGGTGGAGAAAGTATTTTTGGGATTTGATTGGGGGTACAATGATCCGACGGCCATCATTGTCATCGGTCTGTCGGAAAAAAAGAATATCTACATCATAGAGGATTTTATGGTGGAGGGAATTGTCATGGACGTCATTCTCGGGATCATCAGGAAATTCCGGGAATCCTATGATCCGACCGCATACTACGGCGACCCGAGCAATAAAATTCTTCTTCGCAGTATTTCTCAGTCGGCAGGAATCACCATACTTCCGGGGAACAATGACATATTTTCGGGAACGGGCCTTATCAGAAATCTTATTTTTCAGGACCGGTTTTTTGTGCTGAAGCGCTGCGTCCATGTGTTACAGGAGCTCCGGCGCTACCGGTTTAAGGAAGGGTTAGTCGGACGGACGGAGGAACCGGAAGACAAAAACAACCACACGCTTGACGCGATCCGCATGGTACTTGCAACGTATCCCATTCCTCAGCTAAGATATAATAAGAAAGCGGTTGTTGACGAAACACCAAAGACGGCATTCTGGGCAAGACGGACCCCCGCCTATCAGCGTGAATTGCGTCGGCAAAAAAGGCGTATAATAGGTACGGGGCAATTTATATGAACGCACTCATCCTGTTTTTATTTCTTCTCAACAACATTCTCTGGATGCTTTTTTATTACCTCACCGCTCCCGAATCAACGAAGACCGTCATACAGGGACGCATACCGGAAATTAAACTGCCGGAGTTACCGGAGACAAAGAAACCCGACGAGGAAAAAAAGAAACCCCACACGCTTGTTGACGTGACCCAGACCGGGTTGAAACCGAAAGACGTCATCAAAGCGATGCAGGGAAAACAGGTGACGGAAGGAGCGGACAATGGAAACAGCTAACGAGGTTACCGACAAACAACTCGGGTATGACACGACCATCCTTGATACGCTCTACGCGTTCAAGCAGATGCGGGAAAACTACGAGCCCGAGGGATACATAAACCGTCGCGCATACGAGGGAAAACACTTTACGTATTGGGACCGGGACATGCAGGAGCTTCACGAAATGCCGGTCAAGAAAGTATTTTTTAACCAGTATCCGGAGGTAGCCAAACAGACCGACGCGTTTGAAAATTTCCTTTTGTCTACCGAGCTTGTCTTTTCCATTGTTCCGAAACTCCTCTCCAATACCGTATCCGTTACGCAGGCGATGTATCTGTCACAGCTTGCAAAAATCTTTTATGACAAGTTCCGGGAATCAACGACCGCTCCGGATTTCATTCACAATGCGCTTCTTGATAACGTCAGCTTCATTGAAATATCCCCGAACCTCGTTGACAAAACCGTGGACTACCGGCAGTTTGACTTCTATGACATCCTTTTCAATCCACGGATCCTGAAGTGGGAAGACCAGACCATCGTTGCAAAAGTCGTCCGGAAGCGGGTGCCAGACCTCAAACAGTCAAAACTCTACACGCTTCCTCCCGACTATACCGGCTACTCCGCCGGGGCCGCGGATTATCTTTCCTGGAAGGATATTTACGAACAGGAAAAGTACAGCCAGTTTGCGGAAATGGCAAAGGATGAAACGCTTATTTTTGAGGTGCACTTCCTGGACAAGGAAAAGGGACTGCGCATCGTGACGCTGGACGGAGCAGGTCTTAAAATCCGCGACGACAAGTACCCGAACATAAAGACAATGGATATACAGCCCTTCCGCGTGTACTCCGGATCCTGGTATCAGAAATCCTATGTCGCACGGCAGATTCCCATTAACAGGAGCATTGATACGCTCGGCAGCAGGTTTGACGATCTTATTCTCCGCCTCACAAAAGACGGATGGCTCATGCAGTCGGAAGAGGATATTGACGGTGAAGCAAACGAGGAAATGGGACAGATATGGCACTATGACGCGGTGAAACCGGAACACATCCCTATGTCACAGGTGCCGGCGTTCTTACCCGAATGGTTTTCCATGGACCTGTCGCTTTCCGACCGGTACGGCATGAGCACGCTTTTCTCCGGAGGACTCCCCAACAAAGCATCCGGACTCCGGGCAAACAAGATGATTGAAAGCCTCAAAGGATTGACGACACAGAATAACACCGGTCCGATCAATAACTACAAAGCGGCAATAAAGAACATTCTTCGCGTCACCTTCCTCTATCTCTATGAAATGTGGGATACCCCGAAGGATGTGCTCTCATCGGAGCTGGGACAGGATGTGCCGCAGTTTATCTCCGGCAAGCAATCCGACATTTACAATGACGAGGAAAAGTACATTCCGATCCCCAATGAGTTCAAAAAATTTGACGTGGACGTTGACAACGGTCTCGGCTACACGATGGAAGAGCGAAAGAAAACGGCGCTGGAGCTTAATAAAACGAAAGACAGCTCCGGTAAACCGTTCCTGTCGGATAATGCAGTACGCGCGATCTTCAAGCTCGGCAGTACGGGCTGGCTCATGGAAGCGGATGAAAAGCCGCTTCATCAGACTGAAGAGTTCCAAAAGCTCATTAACGCGTATCCCAACATGAGTGACGAACAGAAGAAAGCGCTCATCACGACGCTCGGATCGCTCGGCGGCGTCATGGGCAATGACCCGAAGGCAAAAGGACAGATTCCGCTTGCCGGAAAAACCGCGGCCCCTCCGATGATTGCTCCGGGACAGGGAACACCGACAGCAGCTCCCCCCAATCCCAATCCGCAACCTGACATTACACAACCACAGGGAGGGGGTGGACAATAACTATGCCGTACGTCCTGAAAGGGAAAACCGTTTATAAACGAATGCCTAATGGTAAATTACAAAGCAAAGGAACATCAACAACCGTTGCAAAGGCAAAAGCGCACATGCGGGCCCTGTATGCACATTCCAAAGATTAACCTATGGCGAAACCAACATTCCTCTTCATCAATGTCGGCGGCGATTGGCTTTCTATTGCCCAACGCGTAAAAGCGGAAGGGTTCCCCGTGTATTACTACAAAATGAAAGGTATGACCAAAGGCCGTGAAGACAGCGGAGTCGGCATATTTACCAAAGAAGAAATCATTGACGATAAGTACGAAGTGCTTAATAAATTCCGCCACCAGAAGGATAACCTCATCATATTGTACGACGACAACGGCTATGGAGACGAGCAGGATTATCTGCGGAGTGAGGGATGGCCGGTTATTGGCGGATCCGCGTTTGCGGATAAGATTGAATACGAACGGGGCCTGGGTCTTAACGTCATGAAGAGTATCGGTCTTAAGCTTCCCGACGAGCACGCATTCACGAAATTTGACGATGCTATATCTTTCCTGGAAGGGTGTGAGGAATTTGAGCGGTTCGTGTTTAAGCCGGACGGTGAGGATTTTGCCGGCAGCTCCAAAACCTACACGGGAAAAAACAGGAACGACCTCATTGATTACATCAAATGGATCAAAACCGACTGTACGGAAAAACACTATGACATTACCCGGTTTGTCCTTCAGGAATTTATCAACGGTATTGAAGCGGATTTTGCCGCATACTTTAACGGGGAGACATTCATGCCCGGACTTGTTGCTCTTGACATAGAGGAGAAAAAAACCGGAGACGGCAACCTGGGAGAGGCGATCGGCTGCATGGGAAACGTCGTCATCTTTTTTGACCAAAGCAAATACTTTGAAGAGTACCTCAAAAAACTGGAAGCACCCCTCAAAGCCCGGGGATTTGTCGGGAGCATTTCCATCAATAACATATTCGCCAATTCCGACAACGATCCGAAATACGAAGAAGGAATGCCCTACGGACTGGAATTTACCCCCCGGATGGGATGGGACGCGCATGTGACGGAGTGCGCAATCCACGTTGCCAAAGGAGGAAAAATAGCGGACTTCTATATCGCCCTTGCCCGGAAAAAGCCGTTTACGGTCAATACACGGCTTCCTGCATGCGGGGTCCGGATGTTCACCGGGAGTATCAGCCTCAAAAAGGAAGATGTCGCGGGACGGCACTTCTCTTTTGATAAAGCGATTGAGAAGAACCTGTGGTACTACAGTGTCTCAGAGAAAGACGATTTTTATTCCATTGAAGATAATCCGGTCATGGTTGTCAATGCCGTTTCGGCAACGGTCCCATCGGCAATCGCCGCCTGTTATGACACCATTAAGAAACTGAATATACCGGATGTGTACTACCGGAAAGAAATAGGACTGAGGGCAAATAAAGTGTTGAATTTCCTCGCGAAATACGGTTGGATTTAGACCGCCATCCTGAGCGTAATAAGACCTAATCCCCCGAGAAACCCGACAATCGTGTTATACATGGAAGCGGTGATGTATCCCTCGGCTTTTAATCCGGAGAGAATTATCATAAGAAATGCAACGATGTACGTTTTTTTCCCTTTAAGGAACACCCATACGTTTTTTAACATACGTCTCACCCCCTTTTTATATCCCTATAACGACTTTTACGAACCAGTTGATGAATCTGTTGAAAATGTTGGTACCCTGAATAGTTGTATTTGACGGGCCGGAAGGCGTGTTTGTCACACTTGGCACTGTCGTGGGCTCAGTGCTAGGAAGGTTCGGAACATTTGTCGGCTCCGTTGCCGGAACAGAAGGAGACGGGACCACCGGAGGCAATGTTGTCGTACTGGAATGACCGCGTAAAATAAATTCTTTTATTGTTTCAAACGTAACCCGGTTATTGGCAATATCATCGTCGCTGAATCCGTAAAACTGGCATACGTTGTCCCACTTCGTCGCCTTGTTTACGAGCATTTCATACACGGTAGATAATACCGATACGCTTGCCGGCGGTGTCGGAGGAGGTGGAGGCGGCACCGGCGGCTTGTTCATAATTGTCAATGCGCCGCTCACAATACGGTCAATATCAAGGGAATCCGGACACGATGTACCAAGTTGTGACACTTCGGAATGTTTCACGACATGTATCCGATCGCACGGCAATCCGTAGAATGTGCAAAGGTCCGCAACAAGCGCCTGACTGGTAAGGTATAACGCATCTGTCCGGGGATCGTTCGGCTTCCCGCCATCTTCATGTTCAATACCGATACTGCACTGATTGATCTTATAATTTCCGGCCTGGTACGCAACCATGTCTTCATCAATAAAATGGTCAAGAGTACCGTCAAGATTGACTGCGTAATGCGCAGATACTTTTGAGGCGGGGTTATTGAACGTCGCACGCGTACCTTCCTTCGTTCCTACCTCCGTGTGAATGACAATCGTGGTAATAGGATACGAGCGGTTCGTATCCCAATTGCCGTCGGCGATAGGAAAATTATTATGAGGGAGCGATGTGATTTTTCTTTGGTTCATAGTTATTGCAAATTAAGCTCTTTTTTTATTATTGCCATATCCGCTTTATCACCGTTTTTATATGCTTCAACATCATTCAAAGTAGGTATAAGCGTATTTTTTATATCGTATTTTATATCCGATATATCCTGATGCGTCTGATTAACTCTGATTTCAATGGTATTTATTTTAACGAATATAGCGATGACGGTTACGAATACCCCTCCGAAAATTGCGAGGATCAAACGAAGATGTTTGACATCAACCCAGGTGACAGGATCCTTGTCGTTTTCTATTGGCATATTTATTTTATTATAACACGTTATTGACTTATCAATCTTCGTGCCTGAGGCCGAAGTATCGGATAATATGTTGACTGATCGTCAGCGCTCATGCTGTTATATAACCGGACCTGCGCATCGGTACTGAGTTTGGAAAACATTTCCTCAAATACATCATATCCCTTTGCGCGTTGTTTATTGATGGATGTTCTCACTTGTGAAGCGCCTTTTGCCGTATACACGCCGTCGTGGACAAGCTGCTGCAAAAGACTGTAATCACCGCTCATTGCCGCTTTCTTTGCCGCCGACTTCTTAAGCGTATCCTGCCATTGTTCCTGGCTCATGGTTTTAACACCGATCTGATTTGCATAGACACTCTGTATTTTATTCTCAAGCGCGGTGTTCATGTTTGCGCCACCTGCGCGCTGGAATCCCATGAACCCTTCAAGAAGATCCTTAGGACTGGCTGTGGAAGACTCCGATTGAATCTGACCGAATGACCGGAGCGAGAAGGGCTCAAATTTAGACAAAAGGTACTTTCCCGCATCTTCGGACTGCTTCCCTATCGGATCGTCGGGATTGACAATCATCACGTTGTAATAATCTTTCGTACTCATAATCTCCTTTGCGGTCTGGAGTTCCGGAGACATCTTATTAAGAAGCGTCTGGAGAGGGCTCCGTGTATAGGAGAAAAAGTCTTTCATGTATCCGGGAACCGATAACCTGATAGGGCGACCGTCCGGAGTCATTTCTCCGGATGCCGGGAAGAAATAATCCATATAGCTCTCCGGAGCCTTCCCGGTGTTCATGTAATGCATAATGCCGCCGATCATCGCGGTTGCGACAGGATAGGCCATGACCGTTGCCATGGACGCGGTGATCGCTTCCTCTCCCGCCTTCAGCCGCGCGGGCGTCTGTAACGTTTCCTTTACTGCGTTACCTGCCAAACGGAGTGTTCCGTAGGTCCACCCGAAAGAACGGAAGAAAAGGTTAGCGCTGTCTTTCACCATGTTATTCCAGAAGAGGTTATCCTGGACAAGCTGGCCGTGAAGGTTATCCGTCTTATCCCATAAACTCCCTAAAAGTTTCGCTTTCGCTTCATCGGATATCTCTACCGTTCCGTTTTTTGTCGCACGGGCAAGAGCGCTGTCGGCATCTGTAAGGAATCTCCCGAACTTCACTCTCGGAACGAGACGCTCCATGATAGGCTCCGCAACCTTCTGAATAAGCGCAAATGGCGCATTGAGCGCGGCGGATATCGGCTTATTCTCTTCAATTGCTTTATTGAACCGTTCTATTGCCTGTGTCCGATATATATTCTCTATATTTATTCTTGCACCTGCCACATTAACCAATGAATCTAATTTGTCCAGTGCATCTGTATCACCACGCTCAAGCTTATGAATAAAATCATTTCCCGTCATATAGTCGCTCACCACGCCACCGATAACGGAAACTCCTTTTAGGGCATGTGTAAGGGCTGACAATTGCTGATGTGGACCGAATGCCTCCTGTATGGCTAACCCGAACTCCGAGGCCATTGAGTTGACTGTCGTCGTTGCCACGTGAAAAGCGGAAAGACCAAGCTGGAATTGGTTAAGCGTATTGTTGACTTCTTTAAGAAATGAGGCTGTTGGTGAGATATCAAACAATCCTTTTGATACGGCGTTATTAAGAAGCGTTGCCACTTCGCGGGGAGCTGCATACTTGCCGGCCTGTACAAGACCCTGATCACCGTGGAACATGACCTGCGCCCACCTGTCTTCAAGGAATGTTTCGTTCGGCTTGAGCGTATCGCCGGGAGCGATGAAATGAATGAGGCTGAAATCCTTGAGCTTCGTCTTTAGGAATGAGAACGATTGCGCGGCCCGGGCATTGGTCACCGTCCACTGGCGGAGTGTTTCGGGGTTACTCTCAACAAGTTGGAAGTTAATACCGTTCTCGGTCATGTAATCCATCGCATCCTTGAGTGTCGTGAACTGCCTTGTCTTCAAAGGTGACGTACTGTATTTCTCAAGCGACTTCGTAAACCCGTCAACGAATTTCGCCTCATCGTCGGGACTGGTAAACTTGAACCCGCGCTTAATATAATTGTCTACATAGCCATTAAGACCGAATACGTTCTGGAGTATCTGATGCGCGGCATCCGTTGACTTCTTGTACGCTTCGCTATACGCCTCCATACCCGGACCGAAGGATCCGGTTGTCTCGTAGTTATTGATAAGTCCTATACGCTCGTCTTCGGATAGCTTCTCAAATGCTGATTCAACCTTTGCATTCTGTATATGTTCAACGACCTTATCATTAGCGACAAACGACAAGTGTTTCCGAAGGAATCCGGCAGCTAAACGGGATCGGTCGCTCATGGTCATGGGAGAAACCTTACTATGGAGTTCATCAACCGCATCCGTTGCTTTCTTCACGGTCGCCTGTATCTCTTCCGGAAGTTTGGATCCCTCGGGCGGTTTTGGAGACTCTATAGGAAGCTGCGACTGTACGGGGGTTCTCACCGTACTTTTCTTCTCGTCAATAAGCTTCTGGGCAACCGTACGGGTATCCTGTATGTCTTTTTCAGGGATTGGTGTTCTGTGTAATCTTAATACGCCTTTATATTCAGGGTTTTTATTTCCATAACTTGTAACAAGAAATGAGTTTTGTCCGTCAGCCTCTTTGACTACTCCAATAACTAAATCTTTATCTCCTGTCCATGTTTTTACTATCTTACCAGCCCATTTTTGGTTTTCAGGTGTCTGTAATTCTTTCATATAACCAATAAGGGTTTTCATTTCGCTCTCATTGAGTTTCATCCCTTGTATTCCACGACCACCTGGAAGTTCTGAACCCGTAGCTATTTTATTGATAATTTCATCTACACGGGTATCCTGTGAATCCTTCACGATATCAACGGGTTTCGGTTCTACCAGTTTTTCCAGTTCCGTCGGGGATACCATAAACGGCGTCTCAACCGCTTTTGTTCCCGGTTTGACCGCATCGTCAATAACGGCAGACAAGCTCACCGGGGATGGCATCTTAAGCTTAACTGTAAGGTCGCTTTTTGTCGGAAGGCTGTTGGCAAAATCAACCACCTCACTGATAGGATTGTCCGGCAACTTGATACCCATTTTCTTAAGCATTCCTCCGAGTTCATCAATGCTGCCTAGGTTATTCTTTTTGGCCCACCGGTCATACGCATCGGCAACCATCTGATCGGAATACCCTGCCTTGTTCTGTAGGAGGTTGTAGAGCCGACGCACCTGTAGGAGCGGCTTGAATGCTCCGTTTTGGTCCAGCTGATCCAGGAGTGCTTTTCCGGTCGTCTGTTTGAGAACACCCATGTCATAGTCATCAACTGCGCGCCGGTAATTGGCAACATCGGTAATGCCGCTCACAAGCTTACCGCTGTCAACGTTGTACCCTCGGTTTTCCAGCTCCTTTACGGTATCTCCGAGAAGTGAGGAGCTCATGCTGAATCCTTTATCGTCACCTGAATATACGTCCTTTACTGCCTGTTCTGCGGTATCCTCAAGTGCCGCATGGAGATCGGCAGTCGGAAGCTGTGCCCTGTTTTGGGAAACAATCACCGGATCTATTGCCGGTTTCTCCGCACGGATCACATCCGGATATTTAGACAGGTCACCGCCGTACTTTTTAATGACATCCTTCCATTCGGGACTTTGGAAAAAATCAAACCCTATTGCCGGTTTTTTACCGCTCAATACATCGGCAAGGTCCTGGCTGCTTATGGAAACGGTATTGGACGCCTTATCAATAGCCGGAGCGATAAGCGGCGCTATCTTATCGTAAATATCCTTTGACAAATACTGGTTAATGTTATCCGATATGGCGTCAATCGCCATTGTCATAGGTTTCAACGCAACCTTTGCAACGGGTTTTGCAACGCCCTCAAATCCGACGTAGGCCAAGAAATTATCGGCGGAACTCTTTATCCGTCCAACAAGCTCGCTTCCCGCTTTTGTGGACTGAGGATCATAAAGCATCTGTGACTGGACAACAAACTCGGCAGCCTTCTGAACAAATCCTGCCCCTTCGCCTCCGGGAAACGCGACCGACGGAACGGCGAATTGTGCGATAGGAGACAACACATCTTTCCCGAGTGTGGTTTTCGGTTGGAGCTTCGGAGATTGTGCGACATTCTCCGTTGCTGATATTTCCTGTTTCACGGCCGGTGACTGGACCGGATTGGTCATTTTAAGGAAATTTTCAAACGTCAATGCTGCACCCCGTCCGATTCCTTTTAAGGTATCAAGAGCGGATTGCTTCGTCGTTTCTCCCGGGTTATTCCTGAACTCGTTAATTATCTTACTCGTCTCGGAAATAATACCGGCAAACAGACTCTCAAGCGGATGATCGCCGGAAGGAGCGGGAGTCGGTGTTGCAGTAGGCAATGGCGTATCAGTCGGCGTCGGAGCCGCATTCTTTTTATTCTTATTCTGTAAAAATTGCTCTACGCTGGAGGGAGCACTATTGGAAGCAGGAAGAGGAGCCGATGAAGGCGCTTGTGTTCTTGCCTGATTCTTTTGCTGTAAAAACGTTTGTACATCCATACATATTGATATTCTATAAATGTGACGTTACCCAACCCCACAGATTACCTAAAATATTGTTTCCGGAAGAGGTTGATGTTTTTGCCGATGCGGCTGCGCTGGTTTGCTGACCTGCGTAATCCATAAGGTCCTGTTGAATTTCCTGTTGTGATTCACCATTATTGACACCATTATTGATAATTGCCGTTGCATCCGATTGTGATAACCCGAGCGTATTCATTCCGTACGTAGTAAGTGTCGCTATGTTTATTTTCCCGCCGCCGCCCGGATATTGCAGACCTAACCTCGTTGCTTCAAGGTTAATCGTCTGTTGTCGGTCATCCAGAATTGCTGCCTGATATTGCGCGGTGAGTGCGTTCTTCTCGGCCGTCGTATCGGCAGCAAGAATATCACTTGCAGCAGTTGAAATGAGATCCTGTTGTTTTTGCTTGAGACCGATGATCTGATACGTGATATTAGCTACATCCGTGGCTCCGGAAAGGATGGCATCCGCCGCTTCGGTTTTTAGCGTATCAATATCCTTTGCTTCCTCATTTGCAAGCTGTTCTGAACTGATACCGTATTGTGTGGAGATGTTTGCAATAATTTTGTCCTGATCTGCGGCAATGGACCGGTTAAGCGCCGCTCCGAATCCCGTTGTCGTATCAATGCCTTCGGCGGCCTGTGACGCCTGACTGGAACTTACGGCAACACTTTTGTTCTTCTGCGCGGTTTCGGTATCAGATTGAAACGTAGCGGCAAGCTGTTTTGCCATATCCGTGTAAATGTTCTGTACATCCGGAATGGTAGCAAGAAGAGAAGCGGATTTTGCCTGTGCAGCTGCGGTTATGTTCGCTGACGCTTCGTCAAGGGAACTGGTATCAAGAGCAGGAACCAGACTTTTAGCGGTTTGATATGCGGACTGATAACTTGCTGCCGGGTCAAATCCTGTGCCGCCGGATGATCCGCCCCCTGAACCGGCAATCATGGAGGCAAGGGACTGTTGACCGGCTGGTCCTTCAAGGTCTCCCATTGCGGAATACTTGGCAAGCTCAGCGCCGGTAGGGGCACGTTTGAGGGTATTTTGGAATGTGTCGGTAATCTGACCGGTAGACAAAGCCATATAGTTTTATGGTAATACCCTGTAAAGAAGAATGCAATGGTAAAAACTATATCAGAAACTACATCATTATACGTCAATTTAGTTACCGATAATAAGATAGGACAAAAACTTATTTTCAATGCTGACACTTTCACCAATAGAACCGGATCGGAACTGAAGCTTTACCACATGAGGTCCCGGGAATAAAACAGCAACACCCTGACCGGATCCGTTCGCAAGATTTACTCCTCCTCCGGTCAATGGACTTCCCGGAACGTTAATAACCGGACCCACCTGAGCGCCGTCCACATTGATAATGGCATACATACCGTTTCCTGTTGCCACATCATTTGCTCCCCCGGTGACCGTCGCAAGAAACAAAACGCGTGTCTGCTGTGTGATAGTGAAGGATATAACCATATTTGTCACATCCACATAAGGAGAAAATTGAGTTGTGCTTTGCAGACTGTTGTCGGTAACAAAATCAAAAGACAAATTTGACAATCCGAGCTTTGACGGATTTATAACTCCGGGCTCAAAAGTACCATCAACCTGAATTGACGAATCATACGGAGACGCTATATCAAGTTGTGATATCTGACCGTTGTCCACATACTGATCCCACGTTTGTATATCCATAGATTTTAATAAAAAGATACGTAATAGAAAAGGCAATAATACATAGAGCATGTTACTTCCTTGTTGATTCTTTCCGCTCGGACGCCTGCCAAATCCCCGCTATCATGCCGTAGAACTCGGGACGTGCACCTTTCCCGTTCCACGATACGCGGAATGATAGCGTCTTAAACTGGCCGGTAATGGACGGATCCTTTTTATCCTTGCTCTGGATCGTATCAAGTTGCGCGTAGGGAACGTCATAGCTTCGCGCGAAATCACGGTCCACGGACACCTCCATGCCCGATCCCTTCGTCGCGAAATTATAAAGCTCCCTAATCTCATTGTAGGACTCCGGAGAATCAAAGAAGAAATATTTAGTGTCAAAATGCGCCTGAATGGATGTGCCATAATCATCATTGGCCGTGTAATCCAACTGGTAGGTATTACCGTTGACATCCCCGAACACGAACACCTTATCCTTCTGCGCATTGATATACGATCCGATCGCGGTTATTTGGTGCCCCATACTCCACAGATACATTTCATTGTAATAGGCGTTATACACGAAGCAGGCATTTTTAATTGTGTTCCCGTCATATCCCACGTCACCCAGGAAACAGAAATAGAGGAAGTTACCGGCATAGGAAATGATCTTTGTCGGATCCAATACGACATCCGTGTTGCGGAATATCTGTTTAATCATCTCATACCAACCCTCACCGACAGGAGACACCTTCTGGCCGTCACACTTAAAAAACCCCTCGTTCGTCAAAAAATAATCCTCTTTCGTCTCCTGCATGGTTGCGATGCTTCCCTGAATAGGTGATATACCGAACACATCCAGAATTGATGTTTCATTCCACACGTAAATAGCCTCTTCCTTGTAGACAAGGCAGCGGTCGTTGATGCTGGTTAAATGAAGCACTGAACCGTGGTAGTCCTTATCAACAGGGAGGTTGAAGGCAAAAGAGTAGTCGGAAAGCGTTGCCTGCGTGGTCCATGGGCTCGCAGGATCGCTTCCTTTGGCCTGATAGTCAATGGAGCTATAACATATTTCGGACGCGTACAGTGAGGTATCGTAGGGCGATCCTACGTACACACGCCGATGATACGTGCAACAGGTGAGTGCACGGTAAGGAACAACCGGATCCGTTCCACTGGTATATGTTGTGTCTGTGTAGACGTCTCCGGATGTTCCTTCTATGTAATGGGAATCAGTCGGGGACATCTGACTGACGATGTGAATGAGGGCATTGAGGCTTGTTGCCTCCGGACGTAAAAACGGGTTGCCGCTGTAGATACTGAGCTTCGGAGATCCCCAGGATGATGCGGTTGTCGGATCAACGGCAAATATACTTGCTCCTGCGGTTGCAACAAGACGCTTCGTCTGGTCCGGAAACTTCATATAAAAAAGACCGGTCACCGGTTCCGCAAGTTCGGTGAATACATAAAAACAGCAATCTTCACCGGAAACGGCAACCCAGCTTGACACATCTTCAAAACGTACTTCGTTACCGGCAGCAGTCGGAGTAGTTGTATCCTTATAGATATTTACCCAATCATTGTTGCTTCCCCCGGAATACTCAAAGGTCACGATATACGGCGTGTTATTCGTAAGAGTTATTTTATTTACTCCGGAAAATTTGAGCGTAATAAGGGCGGGCGTTGAAGAGGAAAGCGTGGATACATCAAAATTATCCGAGGTCGCAAGAGCGGATCCCGTAGGTAAACTTGAGGTTCCGTATGTTCCTGTGTGTGCATAAATTTTGGCAACCCCGTTTCCTGTCGGAGATCCCGTTTTTGAAAGGAAAAAATTTGCCGCATTCAAGACGCCGCCGTTTCCCATGAATGACTGACCTGTCGCGTGATAATCATTATTCGTATAGGAATAAACCCTGTTTGACGTATTCTGGTTTGCCTCACTGTATTTATCGGAAACAACGACTGCGGTCATCTGATCCAGAAATTTCGTGTATCCGGGACGTACTTTTTTTGCTCCCAGATGATCTTCTGTCCAGAAGTTGATGCTATCAAACAGCTCATTGTCCTTCATCACATAGGGATTAACGCGGCGGTTGACGTCGGTGAAGAACATGAAGGGATATTTTTTGCTTTCGTCTACAGCCATATTACCGCCGGTCACTCACAAGCTGCGAATATGACGGGTGGCGATTCTGAACTCTCTTGATGAAGGAGATGAATTTATCAAGGTCGGCTTCTGCCTTATCGGTAAACGTCTTCCAGTCATCCTTCTTGTCCTTGAGGTGGCACATACCGAGGCCGTATTTGACGAACATGGCCGATGAATTTTGGAACGGGCTCATGAGCGTGTCGGTTTGAAGCGACAAGGTAACGGGAACCGGTACGTAAAACAGCTTACATATATCGCTGTTATTGTCGGGGACAGGATCAAGCTTTATCGTGTTGCCGTATATGGAATAGGTATACAGGATATTCCCGTTATGCACATGACCGATGCTGTCAAGATTTGCAACCGTCCCGCTGTAGGGAAACGTTACACCGTTATCTTTTGAAAACTTGACGGCTTTTTCAACGAGGAAATCCGGGGGCAATGCGTATTCGTCAACCTTACTTACCGTCGTAAATGTATAGGGCGTTCCGATATTTGCTCGCTTTGTCGCAACGGCAAGGTCCTGCTGGCCCCGTTCATATAATTCATTGATATAATCCATAACTTCATCGCGGGACACAAACTCACTCTTCATGTCTCCGAAAAGGGAAAGCACCCGGTCAACGATCGTCTTTGCGGAATAGAATACGAACCCGGAAGCGGAATAGGGATCTGAAAGATCCGTGATATTGAGGTTCGTGGAATTGTAATAGGCAAACTTGTAGTAATAGGTAATAAGCGCCGTCGCGTCTTCATAGATCGTCGCATCGCTCGTCACGTCAATGTTGACGGTATCAAGATACGAATACGTCCCGTTGACGCCTGTCGTTGACCGGTAAATCTTTATCTGGTTAAAATCAAACTGCGTCACCTTGTCGTCGGTATTATGCGGGTAACTTGTCGCACCAGTCGTCAACGAATCAGGAGGAGTGACTGAGCTGATAAGCTGCAATTCCGCCTGTTCAAACCCGACGTATCCCAGACACGCATATTTATTGACAACGAATGCGGCGGGATTCTTAACGGGAATTATGGTAACTCCTGCGGCGATATCCGAAGAAAGATACGTCACGGGGCTGTTGATCGTAGAGGGGTGGTAAATACTGATCTTCATACCTTTATTCTATCACACTTTTACAATCGTGTTTTACATGGCACGGATAAGAACGGTATCGGGAGTAACCGATGCCATAGCAACTGTACCGACTTCTACGGATTTTACTTTCCCGAACGGCCTGCCGGGAATAGGTATGTCAGGAGGAGGCGGCGGATGTTCCCAACTGTCGCTTCCCATTGTCGGAGGGAGCTTGAATATTTCGGTACGGATAGTCTTCGCCGTATAGAGTTTGGGGATGAAAGTAAAGATTGAAGAATAATCCGGTATCTCAAACAGGGGAGCCGAAGCGACAAGAAGACCAAAATATAAATCATCGCCGCTGTCTTCATACCATACGCCGTTATATTTATACTGGAACTTCCCCTGCGTGTACACACCGCCCGTTCCCGCTCCTCCGACACTCACATAATTAGACGTATCCTCAGTATCCGGATTTCTCGTAATACGGATATAATATGTCGTATTTGCAGAAGGAAAAAAAGAATGGTTAAAACGGAGAAAGTACGGAAGCATGCTTCCGGTTAAAACACTCACATCAGGAATGGTTGCCGTAGCAAGAACCGTTCCCGTTATGGATCCGGACAAAATGTCAACCTGTAATCCGTCCGACGGACTTCCTATATTTTTTAATTGGAGTACAATTCCTATTGCCGTTATGATGCTGCTCAGACTGATACTTTGCCCTGCCGCCTGTGTAAGATTCGGTGTTCCGCTTCCGCCGACAACCTTATTGGACGTTGCTATTGACGGATTATAATAGCCTCCCGCAATATTCGTCTGGATCATCTTTGATGAATCAGGAGGACCGGCTGCTACAAGATTAAAATTTGTACCGCTGTCTGCAAGCTTGAATGTGTGAACGGTATAAATCCCATCGGTTGTTTTTGTCCCTCCTGTACAAAAACCAAAATCAGACGTGAGGTAACGGATAATAACGATTCCTGATCCTCCATCGCCTCCGGATAATCCGCCACCCCTTCCTGCACCAATTCCGCCGGCTCCTCCTCCTCCGCCTCCGGTATCATCAGTTCCGCTTCCTGCGGTTCCGGCACCTTTGAGACCATTTCCTCCACCATCCGTTCCGGTTCCCGCATTCCCGCTTACGGCACTGTATCTTCCTCCGCCTCCGCCGCCGCCATAATATCGTGTGGTTCCGTCAAGGATTGTAGAGGCAAATCCCCCGCCTCCGTTTCCCGCGTTCCCGTTTGCATCTCCCCCATTGGAAGGCGCTGCCCCACCGCCTCCTCCGCCGCTATAATTGGGTGATGCCGTACCGGCTCCGCCATTACCACCCTGACTTCCTATACCTCCACTTCCTCCTTGTGATCCGCCTCCTCCTGATCCCCCATTTGCGGCAGCGTATCCGGTGTAACAACCTCCGTACCCTCCTCCACTGGCCGTTATGGTTGCAAATATGGAATCACCGCCCTTTGTCGGGCCCGGAGTATCCGTTTCATTCCCGGCAATACCTCCGTCGCCGACAGTGACCGTATAACTGCCCGGAGACAATGCAAGTGCGGCATTATAAACAACTCCGCCACCACCGCCACCCCCACCGTAGGCTTGACCTCCTGGTCCGCCACCTGCGACAACAAGAACTGCTATTGTAGGCATACGTTAATAATTAAATGCGACCGATGCGATCACGGTCTTCTCCTCTTTATTGTACTTCACGCGCGCCGTTATATTCGTCACATTTTTTATATCCTTGTTAAACCGGAACATGTCGGAATGAACAGGCAGCGGGAAGAACGCAGTAAAGGGGAACGTGTACTCCCTGTGTTCGGGCATCATGTACCGGTCAATGTAGAGCGGAATCATCTTCTCCGCGGTCGGTTCAATACGCTTCGGTTCGTAGAAGGAGAAGGGATAACTATACCGAAGCTCGGCAAGATAATTCAAACGGTCGGGATACGTCGGGTGAATTTGATCCGCGAAAAGAGAGGGCTTCGGAATAAATAATCCCCATGAATACGGGTAGGTTGCACGGACCTCTTTTATATAATTGAGACGGTCCGGATAGACGGGAACAAGTTTATCCGCGGTAGGACTGTATCGGTACGGCGTCATGGAAAACGGATACGTCGCACGGAGTTCCGTCTGATAATTCAGTCGTGACGGGTACAGAGGAACGATCTTGTCTGATGTTACCCGCTCACTCCATGTCGTCGGCGGCAATCCGAAAGCAAACGGATAGGTATACCGCACTTCTTTTGCATAATTCAAACGGTCCGGAGCAACCCATCGTACCTGTGATGCAACCGGAGTATACGGAGGAGAAACAGGAGTGAATGAAAATGGGTAGGTATTTTTTAATTCCTTCACATAATTCAATCTGTCGGGATATGTGGGAACGATCTTATCGGCGCTCACCCGCTCGTTCCAGTTTTTTGCGGATCCGTTAGCAAACGGAAGTCCGGAGTAAAAGGGATACAGATACGAATTATTTTTCGTCTTGATAATGAAATCCGGATAGGACGGACGGATATAATCCGCGTACGGCGTAAACCCTGACGGCGTGTAACCTCCGAACGAGAACGGGTAAAGATGCTGGTTATTCTTTGCTTTTACAAGAGAATCCGGTTGTGTCGGCGTTATTTTGTCGGCACTCGGGATAACGGGATACGGTTGTGAGAAAGCAAAAGGATAGGCATACTGCACATTTTTATAAGAGATCGTCCGGTCCGGGTACAGCGGAATCATCTTCTCCGCGGTCGGATCTATCGGTTTTGTCGGAGCGAATGCGTACGGATAAAGGTGACGTAACTCTTTACCGTAGTTGAGACGGTCCGGATACGAAGGAATTATCTTGTCTGCGGTGATACGCTCTGTCCATGTAGTCGGAGGGAGACCGAAATAGAACGGATACGTGTGCCTAAATTCCGCCGGATAGTTTAACCGGTCCGGCGCTACCCAGTCCATCTGCGAGGCAAGCGGCGTATAAACTGCCGTCACCTGCGGGGATCCGTGATAGAAACTGTAGGTGAACGAAATATTGACCGGTTGGTTGAGTTTGTCCGGCGCTACCCAATCCATCCAGGCGGCATGGGGTATTGCGGCATAGACGTTTGCAAAAACGGAAGGGTAGGTGTGACGGGTATCGGCAGGACGGTTCAGAATATCCGGCGCGACAAAATCCATTCTTGCCGCAGATGCACCGTCCCAATTTTTCCCGTTATTGACCGGAGGAATAAAAAAGGAAAACTGGGCAGTAGAGGGAAAAGAAACTGATCCGGCTTTTTTCCATGCGGAAACCGGCGCTTCCGTACAGGGTACAATCTTATCGGCGCTCACCCGTTCGTTCCATTTGTTCGTTCCGGATACCGGCGTACAGGCGAAAACAAACGGAACAGCCGCTAAAAAAGAGAGCGCTTTCTGTCTGTACGCATTTGTCGTCGGATGATACCCTGACGTGTCAAACGCGATCTTATCGGCGCTCACCCGCTCGTTCCAGTCTCCGTTTGCGTCAACCGGAGGATTCTGCGCACGCTGCTGATAGATTGTACGTTTCGCCATAGTTAATACCCCACGACTTCCGATTTATTATGCTGGCTTATGACGGCTCCGTCATTGGCATCAAAAAACAATCCGGTAGGAGCGGCGACTCCGCTTGTCGTCGTAAAACTATATGTTGGCGAAGCTAAACCATACATATTACTTCCTGAAGGGTCCGTCCCTAAAACCCTCCAATAATATAGCGTATTGTTTCCGAGAGTGTCTCCCGCCTGTACCGTATATTTAATCTGTTCTCCTGACGGAAAAGGATGGGTGTGAGCGCCGTTAGTTACATCGGTGAATGTTGCATCGCCATTAACGGATAATTTATACAGAAGCGGATGACCTACATATACATAAAATATCAAGTCATGCGTGGAATCAGTAATAAATGTTCCTCCCTGTACGCCGTTAAATTCATTTCCGGAAGCACCGGCAGTGGCAGTATCTTTCGCTACTTTCACGGGGTTTGCACCGTTAGAACTATTATAGAAAACAACGATACAATAATATGTTCCCGCCTGTAACGTGTATGTTCCGTCAAAATGAAACGTTACTAATTGAGGTGTTCCCGTGAGCGTGGAAACATCAAGTTTATCCGTAGATACTGCTAAGGGTAATCCGGTGGGTCGGGAACTGGTACCATAGACTCCGGAATGAGCGTATAGTTTTGCATATGCGTATCCGGTCGGAGTACCTGCCGAATACATATAAAATTTACAGGATATGAGATTACCGGCAATGCCGGTGAATGATTGACCTGCCGTATCCGTATCGGCGGTATCATATATCCAGTCTGCCTGATCTACCCAATGTGATGTATCCCAACTGTCCACGAGGCTATTCGTGCTATCAAACGTATTTACCGTATCTACCTGTACGTTATATTCAATAGCATCCGCATCTACATCCGTTCCGGTAAAATTCAAATCCGGAGTAGTTGAAACTCCTGTTGCGCTGTTGGATGGGGAATTAAGCGCAACAGACGGCGCTGTATTGGCTTGATTGAGGATAACCAATTCTGATACTGCCATAGGTTATATCGCCCATATTTCGTAGAGGAAACCACCAAAAGCATCGTTTCCGCTTGCGTCATTGGGTCCGCCGTATTTTAATCCTGTTGATGAAACAACAACCTCAACGCCGTATGCGGCATCCCATGTATAGGAATTACCCGGAGTCAATCCGGTCACGATACATTGCCCTTCAAGAGCTAACTGCGTTGTGGCAAGAGCAGTTGCCGGTATTGCACCGATCGGAGAACATCGCGCTCTGACGGTTGATCCGTCCAACACACCGAATAGAATCTGCGGGAACGTCGTTGCCCCGTGAACGACTCCTCTCATTCTCACTAAAACGCTTCCCGATGCGGGAGCGGTAAATGTGATACGAAGATTCGTTGTGTCCAAAGCAGTCATAGCCAGAAGTGATGTAGTGGCTTTTGATGCTGCCGTACCGGGATCATACAGTTTACTTCCCAACAGACTGTGTGCGGAATATACTTCAAGATCCGCGCCCCCCCATGCGTTATTCGTCGTCGTATCATTCGGTCCTCCCCACCGTAAGTTTGTAGAGGCAAGGAGAACCTGAACGGCAGCTGCCATATCCCACGAATATGCACCGGATAATCCGGTCAACGAAAATAAAGCCTCATGCTGAACTTGCGTAGATGATACTGCCGAACCATTGACGCCGCCGAGAGGAGCCTGACGTGCAACAACCGCACCGCCAGAGTGATTCATCAGACCAAGTAAAATAATGGGATACGTTGTCGCTCCTGTATGGACAACGCGCTCACGCACAACAACCATACCGTCTGACGGCGCGGTAAATGAAACGGTGAGGTTAGTCGCATCTAAAACGGTCATCGCCTTCAATGCAGAAGTGGCGAATGTTGCTGCTGTTGACGGATCATAATGGACACCTGCAAGTAATGACATATTGCCTCCTGTTATTTCAATAATACACCATTCACATTTTTATATTGCTCTGTGTCATTCGGACGGTTGATGTGAAGATACTCCTGAACGAAGTGGGTATCAAAATATCGTTTGGTAAGCTCCCTGTTCCCTCCCATAATCTCCAGCTGCACCTCTAAGGGGACGCACTCTTTCATACACCATTCTTTTCCGCAGACCGGCCCATGACAGGAGAAGCACCATCCGCGTGTTCTCCCTGACCCCGGCTCCACATGCCAGTTAAACCCGCAGTGGACACAGCGGAGGGTAAACTGTTCAGTAATGCCGTTGGGACCGGAGAAAATAAACTGACCGGAGGGCTTCTTGTTCCGGTTATCGCTGAAGAGGTTAATCTCGGAGTTAAGATTCATGGTACTATTATTATATACCATCCCCCGGCATCGGGGATGGTATTTTTTTACGGATCACGTGAACCGTAAAGGTTACTCCTGAAACACGACGGTCATATCCTGCGAGAAGGCCGAGCCTCCGATTCCCGATGTCGGGACCTCAAGACACAGACCGTTGTTGGACGTTACCGGACTCCACAACTCTTCTCCCGGAGCGGCGATCCATCTCACCGTCACCCGCTGGTTGATCGGAAGAATGAGAAGCACGACTCCGAGCGTTGGAGCGGTTGAGTATATACCGTTATACGCCGCTGTCGTTGATGCGGGATCCGTCGGATCCAAAGGACTCGGCGTGATCGTTCCTGTCGGCGTTGAACCGGCAGACGACGTACGCATCACCTGTACACGTGCCGAGTTATCGGCGGGTGTTGCAGCTCCGCAGCCCAATATGATATCAACCCATGCGTGCTTCAATGTCGCACCGGCATTGTTGGTATTCATAAGAACCGTGTTTGCGGTATTGGTAACGCTTGCAAATGCACTGTATTTTCTGTACATAGTTATTTCACCTCCTTTCCGTGGTCATAATCATTCCATAAGGCGAACTCCGTGGTGAAATGGGTGAGGAGCACATCCGTATTTCCGTTTGCATCAAGGACCGGGTAAAGGGAAACGAGGGGCTGAAGCTTGTCCATTGTCTCCTGATTGATGTCACAGGATTGTCCGCGTCCGGCCATAAAGTCATGCGGCCGGAAAAGAGGATGCGCGTACTTCTCCATGACACTTGCCCGCAACCCCATCTGGAATAACTCCATCTGACCGTGTAAGGATTCCGGGGGATCCGTCGGAAGATAAACAACCGGCTTCCCGCTATACACTTCTGCCGTCCTGTTATACCGTATAAACTGCATCGCGCAGTACGCATCTTTCCCTTCGTCCATCACGGCACACATCTTTCTGAGAAAGTCTGGGTGAAGAATAATATCATCGTGCATACAGAAGAGATACTCGGCGGGAGCCGTCTTGTAGAACCAGTTAAACCCGGCAACCGGATCATCGTCATTGCGGTACTCTATCTCAAGACGCAGGTGTTTTTCAAACTTCTTGATATCGTTAATCGTCTCCGGATCCGTTGAGTTCTCCCGGACATACACGCGGTAGTCAAAGTCAACATCCTGATTAAGAGCGGAGAATAACGCCGCGAGGGTGTAGTATTTCTTGTTGAACGTGGAAAGGAAAATGGCCGCCTTCATACTTTAAGTATACAATGAGCGGAAACTTTATCAAGCGTTCGCCCGGATTATTTCATCAACCCGCTTGTTTGCGTCTTCCCTGTTATCCGGCGTTCGTTTGAGAAAATGCCCCATTGCATCCGATAGGATCTGCTCCTGTTTCTGTTCTTTTTCGGTAAGGATCCGTTTCCGGCGGATTTCCTGTAGCCGCTGGATTTCCCCAAGAGCCCACTGATTGTGTCGTTGCACCTTAATATCCGGTGTTCTCCGGTTATGTGTTAAATCATACAGTCTGTGGCGTTTCTCGTTGACATCCATAAAAAACACGTACGTCACGTGTTACGTACACGGGTAGGAGGTAGTTGGTGTCCCTATGTGTTCGGAACCTCATTCCCTCTCCTGTTACTACCGTCGCCTCTAAGAGCTTTTCAAACTCTCAAGGTTTCTTGGTGAGCGTGAAGGTCTTGCCACTCAAAACGCTGTGCGCGCTTCGGATAGTCGTGCCGACGTTGCCCATCCAGGATGCCGTGACTTCATAGTCAATTTGCTGCGCAATCTTGAACAGGACCCCATCGGTCCCCTTCTCCCACTCCAACGGCTGATACTCACCGAACACGAGCTCGTCACTGGTAAGGAAGTAGATGCTGTCATCGTTACAATCCCTTTCCATGAGCACTTTTGCAAGTCCGCCCATGAAGTCCAGTCCAACCCACCCGCCGGTCAATACCTCTTTCGGGGTAAACCGGACCTGGTCAACGAGGCTCATACCGTAACACTGGAACGCGTGCAGATTGGCAATGACCCAATCCACGTGCCCGGTCGTCTCCGCGTTCAGATACGCAGAGAACATTTCCGCCTGGATCGTATCGGTATATAACGTCTCGCTGGATGAATTGGCATACGAAGCCCACGAAGGAGTCGCTGACGCATTAAGGTTCTGATAGGAACCCGATGCAGCGATCATCGCCGGAAGACCGGCCAATGACAACCCTGCCGTTGCGCTACCGGTCTCATAATAAATTTTGTCCCCTTGGGCAAATGTTATCTGAGGAGTAACGACGATGGAATTTCCGGAAGCGGACACGACGGTTACTGCGTCCGTATCAATGAGCAATGCTGCCCCCACCGGAAAATACCGCGACAAGTTTACATCTCCGTTCGTTGTCGGTGTCAAGGGGACGGTTGTACTCGTCCCGGCCGATGCGACTGTAGCGATCACCCCATCACCTTTGGTATAGAGCTCCATGTTGGCCCGCATAGCGAGATCATTGCTCAGAGACTTTGAGTTATTCATCAAAGGTTTCACAACCGCACCTTTATCGGTGACGTTCAGGACGGCTTTCGGGATCAGGAACGATCCAACGATAGTCGTAATAGTCTGATACGTTTCATCAAATTTGGGAGTCCCATATTGATATTTCTCACCGACTGCGATGTTGACGATACCCGAGTGACTGCCACTGCGGATAGGGATATACATGGTGTTGTTTTCAAACTTGTCCACCCCAACATTCGCACGCAAAGCCTGTTGTTTTGCCGCAGACCACCCTCCGAAAATTTGCCAGGAAGGCGCCTTTTGGTACATCTGATCTTTTACAGCCGGCATGATGACTTTTTCAAGCACCGCCGAAAGAACAGTAAAATCAATCATGTAAATTGATTTGTTGTAACCTCACCTGATATTACTATCCTGTAAGATTACCCACCGAGAAGCTCCCGTGCTGCGCGCTCTGCCGACCCATCATTGAACCGGAGCACCGGTTTCCCGGGAGGGTTTGCATTCGCACCCCCTACTCCTGACGCTTCTGTTTGGGGCAATGCCGCTGCGGGTTTCCCTGCATTGAGCCTTGCCGCGTCGTATTTCACGAACGCATCGTAATGAAGCGATCGTGCTACTTCCAATGGGCTTAGGTTGACACCCGGATGACTGATATACCAGTCTAAAATTTCTTTCCGTTCAACCTTGGGCTTTTCCATCCCTACGGACTCATCCTTCGCCCCGTTGAATTGGGACGTAACCTCGCGCACCTGACCATCCAGCTGAACTGCCGTAATAGCCTGTGTCGCAGACGAACTGCCGATCTCCTTACCTTTTGTGGTAACGATCTCGTCAACATCCGTCCTCCGTACGAATCCTAGCCTCTTGAGCTCCGAAGCCAACGCAACATCCTTGGGGTCCGTTAAATCCGCGGATCCATTGGGCGGCGTTGTGGTAGCTTTCTCTTTGAGCTGTTTAAGCTCCTGGGCCTGACGGGTTGAAAAGCTGTGAAGCTTCTCATGTTCCTGTAGCAATTGTTCAGGCGTGAACTCGCGACCGTCCGATAGCTTGAGTTTGGTGACAGGAGGATTGCCCCCAGAGGAATCACTTTTCCCGCCGGGATTATTTGCAGGAGGTTGAGTGCCGCCTTGGCTTGTTCCGCCTCCGGTCAAGTCCCCGACATTTCCGTCATTTGTTTCCATTATTGTTCTCACCTCCTTCCATGGTATAGGATACCTTTAGCGTAGCGCGGGAAGTCGTACAATGTCAAGGGGCTTGACAAACCCTTTGAAATGTGAGAGTAATTAAATAAAGAAAACAGATTCCGGGCCTTTACGTTGGGTGCAGGTTTCGGACGGAATCTGTACCTGTACTCAGCGTAAAGGTTTTTTTATGGCACGCCGTATAAAATCCAAATTCACCTTCTACGATATAGAGTCGTTGCTCTATAGTCTTGCTGATGCTGTCGGCGACTGGACCATCCTTAAAGATCATCCCCGGTTACTGTTCAAGTGGCAGGTCGTCCGGAGAACCGATGTGCACGCGATTGCCGCCTATGCCTCACATATCCTTGACCGGCATACGTGGTGTGGAGAAGAGTGCGAGATAATGAATCCTGTACAGGGGAGGTTGGTATGATTGAGCTTACCGATCTTGAACGGCATGATGTACACACGTACCTTGACGATATGAGGCAATTTTATGCGTTAGGGGATGTGAGACACGGCAACCATGTAAAAAAGGAACTGGAGGACTTCCTGGGACCCCGAGGGTATATCATGGTACCGGATCCGAAGTATTATTTTATTGTTAAAAGGAAGGTGAGTTAATATGGCGATAGATTTCAATGTCATTCAACCGACGTTAAAAAAAGCGTTTATACACAAGAAGAAGAAAGCGGCGGCGGTTAAAAAAAACGGGAGTATAAGAAAATGAACTACAAAGCTTCTGATGCCATTGACCGTGAGATATCTAACAAAGAACATTCTCGTGCGTTTATAAGATACCGCTCAAAGGCACGGAATCCCCTCGCGTATTGCGATAACTGCGGAGCTCCTATTTTTAATGTTGACTCATCAGGTGAACCATATAGACTTTGTTATTCGTGTAGCAGATCGTCGTAGGGTGGTACAGCGGGAGGCGACGTTAATAACAACTCTACCCGCTAGAAGTGTCTGATGCCTGTGGTCCGGCTAAACAAACGGCGTTATCGTAAATCAACAGTACGAGACACGGGGAACGACCACTAACGGGGATGCATCTCTACTTCACTTACCTTTCTTCCCGTGGGGGGAGGGGGGGTCAGTGAATGATTGGGGATGTTCTTGAGAAGAATGATGTTGAGCAATTCCGTGGTGGTAATAAACTCCGTGGTAGAAGAAGCCGTGGAGGTGAGCAAGGTTTTCTTCGTGCCGTTCCTCTTTTTCTTCTACAGGGGTTTTTTGAATTTCCGCCGCCGGCGGTTTTTCCGATTCCGGATTCATGACTTTAGTATAAAGGTTTTTTGGCCTTCGCGCGATATTCCAATAGTGATAATTTTTCAACTGCGGTTCCCCCCAACGGTGCGCCCCGTCTTAGCTTCGGATGTCGCACAATAATTGTAGTGCGACGTCCGGGGGAGGCTGGAACGTCGTATATTCATTGTAAGAGAGCCTATAATGATGCTCTATATAGTCTAGTAAAACTGTATAATATGGGCCAAGGCCGGAAAATGGGCGCGGGGACTATAGTAAGTTACATCTACGCACGGGTTAGCACTCAACAAGCGGGACTGCTAAAAAAATAGTCAAGTAAATCTTATTTGGGTCCGATAAGTTCCGCGTCTCCGGGGGAATACCGCGGTTGATAAAATTTTAACAAAACATACTAAAAGCACTGATCTTTTATCATTTCTATAAAATCCGTGGCTAAAATTGGGGTATTGACAAATGTTTTGCGTTTTGATAGAGTGGTTTTTGGATATGAAAAAATCATTGCTGCCGGTTTTAACTTTTGGTCTTATTTTCTACCTCTTTATTTTGGCTGTTTCAGCCTTTGCACCATCTCTACAAGCCTACAACAAACACATGTGCGCCGTCTATGGATACCGGGAGGATTGTAAAACTCCTTTATCATTGAGTGAGCGGTTGAAATAATCGCACGTTAACAATTCAATAGTTAATTACACGATAGGACGAGCGGGACGTTCAGAATAGGAAAATATGACATATACTGAATTAGTAGAAAAACTCAATCTGCGTATGCAGTTATGCAAGGTTCCGTTTCGTTTAGATGATGTTGGCGAAACTTGGGATAAACAAGCAAAACATTTTCTTTACGAGATCTATGCTGCGTATGGCGAACATTACGGCCATAAAATGCGCGGTTATTTCTCACAAGGAAGTGCTATTAAAGCAAATCCGACCATTGAGGACGTTTTAAACGCCTTACGGTTAGACACAGAGAATGCTGACGTAGAGTTTACCGCGTGGTGCGATGAATTCGGGTATGATCCAGATTCACGCAAAGCCGGTAATATCTATGACCAGGTACACAAAGAAGCAGCGATGGTCCGTAAATTCTTCGGATCTGACCTTGACCTTTTGTACCAATGTGAACAGCTCTAAAAGAATATAAGCCAGCACGATTATCCCGCGCGTGCTACCGTGTAATTATTATTTGTCTCTTAGCGTACCGTGGTTGGGTTGAAATCCTGCTACGGCACGATAAGAGGCAAAGAATATACCCGCAGGGACTATGTACGTGTATGAGACTATGTACGTGTAACGGACTATGTACTCGTAAAACGGATATAGTTTGACCCGGCTGCGTATATTGTTTGACCTTGTTTGTTCGTAAAAGGAGGAGTTATATGAAAAAAATAATAGGCAACTGGTATATTCCGGTCTTTTTGCTCGGGTTT
>Ga0335069_10001405_pt1 | contig 39042 bp, 40 predicted proteins | sample Lox_Sample_11_FD_206714 | JGI IMG/M metagenome (GOLD analysis project Ga0335069, IMG submission 206714) | Soil microbial communities from Loxahatchee National Wildlife Refuge, Florida, United States - Lox_Sample_1.1 | ecosystem: Environmental > Terrestrial > Soil > Wetlands | place: USA...
GGCCGCACTGCCCGAAACCTATGCGGTCGCTTGGACATGCCTCTTTCGTAACCTCAACCTGAAGGCCGGGCAGATCCTTGTGCTGCGTGGCGCGACATCTGATCACTGCGGAGTTGAGGGGCCCTAGCGGCACTCAGCAAATTCTCAACAGATTCTTCGGTGACGCACCGCTTGGCTCCAAGGATGCGCCCAGCCACCGACCGCAACATCTATCCTATGACGAACGACGTCCGGTGCTTGAACCTGATCGAACGTTACCTGCGCACCCGCGGGCGACGCTATTTCCGTGGCCACCATGATGCCGAGTACTTCTTTGTCACCAGCACCCGGCCGCGTCTGCACGTCCATCTCGAGATCTCCCCGGCGCATGATGACATGCTGATCCTTCGCGTTAATCCAGGGCACTTCTTCCCCGCCACCGAGTGCCCTTGGCTGGCCCACTTCTCTGACATGTGGAACCGCCAGGAGCGGGAAGTCACCGCCATCGTGCACGGTTCGTCCGACCCACAGCGCATCGGTGTGGTGGCGCGTAGGTCGCACTGGATCCGGAAAACCGACTCCTTCGAGGACTTCGCGTCCTTCGTCGACCGCACCATCGCAGACGCGACCGACCTCTTCGATGAGTTGAGCCCGCCGGTTGACCTGCCCGCGGCGCAGCCGTTGCTGCGCCATGCCGGCTGATTTGGCGGCTTGCGTCCGAACTAACTGTCAGCTGGAAAGCGGTGTCCTTACTCGTGGCCGCTGTCGCGCCAGTGGACGACATCGAGAGCAACGGCGATGTTGATGCTGTTTTCGCTAAGGGGTCGCGGAAGCAGTTCATCCGCGCGGGAAAGCCGTCTCAGCAACGTGTTTCGGTGGGTGTAGAGTCGCGCCGCCGCGCGCGACGAGTTGCACTGCTCGTTGACGAAGGTGTGGACGGCCATCTGTAACTCCGGGCTGGCCGATTCGAATTTTCCGAGTGTGCGGCTGATGAATTGGTCCGACCGCGCCGCGTCCTGAGTTACCAGCGACACCAATTCGACGGTGTCGAAACTGGCGGCACGCCGCGACGAGTGCAGCCGTGTCAGCAAGCGCTGCGTCGCGATCGCGTCGAAATGGCTGGCGCGAAACCCCTCGATCCCCGCACCGGTCGATCCGATGGCAATCCGGATACCGCGCATATCGTCTATGGCCTTGCCCAGTTCGCGAAGGTCGAGTGATGCCGCACCCGGAATCCACACCCATCGGGTGGCCACCGTCGCGATCACGTTCAGCGCGCGCTGTACGCCCGCGATTTGCACGAGCGCTTCCGTGGCTCGCTGGAGCAGCGTGGAGTCCGAATCCGGCAGATCGTTCCAAACTATTGCGGCCGTGTGGTTTTGGTCGAGGCTATATCCCAGCCGGCCGGCCGCCCGCTGTTTGCCGATCGATGCGCCCGCCAGGATCAGCTCCACCGTTTCGCGTCGCTCGGCGTGGGTGCCGCGGGTCAGTTCCTCTCTGTCCCTTTGCATCTGCTGAGTAATCGCCGCATTGGTGTCGTCGATGAATGAAAACAGCGACCGCGCCGAGACCGCCAGCAGCTGCTGCAATTCCTCGCTATCGGAGGTGAGCCGGAAAACCATCGACATCCAGCGCTGCCAGAACACGCTCTGCACGATCCGGTAGGCACGCAATGCCGACGGAGTGAGCCCGCGGCGCAGCAGATCTCGGGCAAGACTCAGCGACTCGGGGGCGAGGTTCGCCGACACCGGCGCGCCGGGATCGCGGACGTTGGCCGTGACCCAGTGCAGCACATTCGAACGGATGACCCGCCGAAGCCCGGCGGCCAGAACGGGATCGTCGGCGACCTCCTTCATGTTCGCCGCCGACAGGGTCGCCTCGTCGATCTCGTCCAGCCAGGCCTGGGCGTCGTTGACGACCGCCGTGGCACCCTGGCGCAACAACTCACAGACCCGTTCGGTCGGGCGTTGCCATTCCATGGGCGAAGCGTAGGCCCATGCGGTGCAGAGTGCACCAACCCTGCGGCACTTCGACCTTGGTCAGCGTGGTCCGTCGGCCAACACTCGTGTCGAGCACACCAGAAAGGCAATGACATGAGCAAGTCTCCCGACTTCGGAACCTTCGGCCGATACGAAGAGACGGCCGTCGAGGACATGGCCCCGGAGATGAAGTCGGCCTACGACTTCACCACGCAGCTGCGCGGGTTTGTTCCCGGTCCACACAAGATCTGGCTGGCGAACCCCACGCTGTCGCGGACGATCGTCCCGACCGGCGCCTACTTCCAGACCGCGTCGACACTGACCAAGGCCGAGATCGAGATCGCCACCAACATGATCAACGGCAAGTGGCGGTCCGCGTACGGCAACTACGAGCACGAGATGATCGGGCACTGGGCCGGTGGCCTGGCGCCCGAGCAGATACAGGCGTTGATCATCGGCTTGCCGACCTCGTTCGACGATCCGCGGGAGCAGGTCGTCTACGAACTCACCACAGCGCTGATCGCCCCGCGGGTAGTGCCGTTGGGCCTGTACCGGCGCGCCAAAGAGCTGTTGGGCGACGACGGCATCGTCGATCTCACGATATTGCTCGGCTGGTTTACCGGCGTGTCGCTCACCCTCGCAGCCTTCGATGTCCCGGCAAATGCCGTGGGTCTCGATCAATAACCGAGCAAGACAAGATAGGAGCACACCATCATGACCGTTCAGACGGATGCCCTCGGCGGCCGCTTACCGCTGACCGACCCCGCCGCGCTGACCGAAGCGCAGCGCGACCTCTTCGACCTGATGATGAACACGATGGTTCCGTGGGCACGGCAGGTGCCGTTTCAGAGCACCACCGCCGACGGGAGGCTTATCGGTCCGTTCAACCCGGCGTTGCTCAATCCCCAGACGGCGACGAAGTTCTTGGAGCTGCAGTTCGCCGAGCAGCTGAACACATCTCTGGACGAACGCGTGCGTCAGGTCATCGTCTTGACCGTCGGGGCGATCTGGCACGCCGATTACGAGCTCTATGCGCACGCCGCAGTCGCTCGTAAGGCCGGCCTGTCCGAGTCCGCCATCCGCACGCTGGTCGGCGGCGGTGTACCGGATGACCTGAGCGACCGCGAGCGGCTGGCGCAGCGCGTCACGCGGCAACTCTGCACCGACCACCGGTTGGACGACCGGCTCTACCACGAGGCCGAAAAGACCTTCGGGACATTGGGTTTGATCGATATGACCTCGCTGATCGGCGTTTATCACGGGGTGTGCATCACGCTCACCATGTTCGCCGTCCCGGCTCCGGCACCAATCGTTCCCGACGCCAACGAGTAGACAGGACAAGGCATGTCAGCACAACGCTCTTCGCTGAACGCCCTCGCCGGCGCCCGCGCCGCTCTGGGCATGACCGCACTGCTGGCGCCGAGAGCCGGCGCACGCGCACTCGGCATGGGTGCCGACGGTACGGCGATCCTGATGGCCCGCTTGTTCGGCATCCGCAACGCCGCCCTGGCCGCCGGCCTGCTACGGCTTGAGATGACGCCCGTCCCGCGCGCCTTCCTCACGGTCAACGTGTTCATCGACCTGGTAGACGCGAGCGCCGTTGTCGCCGCGGGACGCCAAGCCGAGATCGGCACGACCGCGACGACGATCGGTACGGTGCTCGCGCTCACGGGCGCAGCTCTTGGCATTGCCGGTTTCGCGTCGCAATCGGGAGGCCGGAAATGAACGGGAACGCGGTGCAGGGCCGGGTGGTGGTCACGGGAGCGACCGGGATCGTTGGCTGGAGCATAGTCAACGCGCTGCACGCTGAGGGGCATGAGGTTCGCGCGGTAGCCCGCAATGTCGAGCGCACCCGAGAGGTGATGCCGGCCGGCGTCGACGTGGTGGCCGGCGATCTGCTGGATCCCTACTCGTTGGTCGGCGCGCTGGCGGGCTGTTCCACGGTGTTTCATGCCGCGGGCATTCCGGAACAGTGGCTGCGTGACCCGGGCCAGTTCCATCAGGTCAACGTGCAGGGCACCCACACCCTGGTAGCTGCGGCAATGGACGAAGGGGTCAGCGCCTTCGTCTACACCAGCACCATCGACGTGTTCGCGCACCACGCCGGGGTGCGCTACAACGAGTCGATGCTGGAGACCGAGCCGCTACCGACTGCGTACGAACGCTCCAAGCAATTGGCGGACTACGTTGTCGCCGAGGCGGTCTTGCGTGGGTTGCCGGCGCGATTCATCCATCCCGCGGCGGTGTTCGGGCCCTCGCCGACGCGTACGCCCGGCCTCAACGATGTGATCGCCAAGCTCGCCGCCAACCGGCTCGCGGTGTTGCCGCCGGGGGGCGTTCCGGTCGTGTTCGCTCCCGACGTCGCACGGGGCCAGATCGCGGCGGCGGGCGCACCGGTGGGATCGCGCTACATCCTGTGCGACCGCTACCTGCCGTTCACCGAGTTGGCCGCGGCCGTCCAGCGCGTGACGGGATCGCGGCGGCCCCCGCAATTGTCTCCGCGACTGGCGCGTATCGCGTCCCGTCTGTCGGAGGCAACCTCGCGGGTGACCGGCCGTCCCGCGCTGTTGCCGGCCGGTCAGCTCCACTTCATGACCTCCCACCATATACCCGACGCCGGCAGCGCAACCACCGAATTAGGTTGGGCCCCCATATCTCTCGAGGACGCGATAGCGTCCACAATCGGCCAGCGGTCCTGGTTGGCGGGCCTCGGTCGGCCATCGGTCGTTGTTACCAATCCAAACCTTCACACAGGAGAAACGCCATGAGCACAGACCACGCCACAGCTGCGAAACTCGTTACGGTTGCCCACTTTCCCGAACAGTTCTTCCTGGAGAACATCGCCGTCCGCGGCGACGGGTCGATTCTGGTGACGGTGCTCAACCGCAAGGAGCTTTGGTGTGTCCCGGCGCCGGGCGCCGAGCTGCCGGTTGAACCGATCCTGGTGCACACCTTCGAAAACGTGCCGATGGGCATCGTAGAAACCGAGCCCGACATCTTCTACGTGTGCACCTTCGGAATAGCCGCACTCGAGCGGATCGACATGGGCACCTGGACGCCCGGTGCGCCGGTGGACGCAACAAGAGTCCTGACCTTCGACCAGACCGGCGCCGTGCTCAACGGCTGCTGCCTCATCGCACCGCGTGTCGTCCTGATCGCTGATTCCGTCGCGGGTTTGATCTGGCGGGTCGACCTCAGTGACGACGGCCTGCAGGCCACTTCCCGCGTGTGGCTGCGCCACGATTCGATGGCCTTCGACCCCGACAACCCGCTCAACCCGCAACCGGGCGTCAACGGTGTCCGCTTCGCGCCGAAAACGAACTTTCTCTACTACACCTCCACGACGCGGAGACTGTTCATGCGCGTCGCGGTCGACCCGGTCACCAACGAAGCGGCGGGTGAGCCGGAGCTGGTCACCCGCGGCACCATGGACGACGACTTCTGCATCGACGAGGACGCCGGCGTCGCCTATGTGACCACCCACCGGGAAAACACCCTCGACCGAGTGCCGCTGCGACCCGACGCTCCGCGTACCTGCGTGGTCGGGCAGCCGTTCACCGAGCAATTGATTGGACCGTCCAGCATCGCGTGGGGTCGCGGTCCAGCGGAATACGGCCGCCTCGCCTACGTCAGCACCGACGGCGGCACAACAGCGCCCCCTCCTGACGGAAAGATCCGGCCCGCGCAGCTGCTGCGAGTGGAATTCGGCACGGCCGAAAGCCGTTAAGCCGCCAGTACCGCATCCAGCGCCGAATAAAACAGGCCCAAGCCGTCGTCGGACGGGCCCGTCAGGGCCTCGATGGCATGCTCGGGATGCGGCATCAGCCCGACCACACGACCGTTAGCGGAGCTGACGCCGGCGATGTTATGCAGCGAGCCGTTGATGTTGTCGTGGTAACGGAACACCACTCGTCCCTCACCCTCTAGCTCGTCGAGCACTTCGGCGGGGGCCACGTAGCGGCCCTCGCCGGACTTCAATGGCACCAGCAGGTCTGCCTCAGGCTCGAAACGCGAGGTCCACGCCGTCGACGTGGACGTCACCCGCAGCCACACATCGCGGCAGATGAAGTGCAAACCGATGTTGCGGGTCAGGGCTCCGGGCAGCAGCCCTGCTTCGCAAAGCACCTGAAACCCGTTGCAAATCCCCAACACTGGCATGCCACGCCGTGCCGCGTCGACCACTTCGGTCATCACTGGGGCGAATCTGGCGATCGCGCCGGCTCTCAGGTAGTCGCCGTAGGAGAACCCGCCGGGCACCACCACGGCGTCGACGCCCTTAAGGTCAGCGTCGGCGTGCCACAGGCTGACCGCCTCGGTGCCGACACGCCGCGCCGCCCTGGCGGCGTCCACGTCGTCAAGGGTCCCGGGAAACGTGATGATGCCGATTCGTGTGGTCACTCGGTCTCCCGGCGAATCGTCCATTCTTCGATCACGGTGTTGGCCAATAAGGTTTCGGCGATCTCCGCGAGGGTGGAATCGTCGACGGTGTCGTCCACTTCGAGCTCGAACCTCTTGCCCTGCCGCACATCTGAGATCCCCGGATGACCGAGCCGGCCCAATGCCCCGACAATCGCCTGACCCTGCGGGTCGAGAATCTCCGCTTTGGGCATCACATCAACGACCACCCGGGCCACTGGCGCTCCTCCTCAGATCGATCTCGGCGCCAACTCTACCGGCGACAACCCCAGCTCGGGCGTCACGGGCACGAGGCGATGTAAGCCTCGCACAGCGGCGCGGTCATCGAGTTGAGCACGGGGTCGTCTGCCATCGCCGGCCATGGCACCTGTGGCGGCCCCGACGACCACAGGGTGACCTCGCTTATCGTGCTGCTCGCCACGTGGGCCACCAGGTAGATGTGCATGACGACCGGGCCGCTGATCACAGCGGCCAGCCGGGTCGGCTCCCCGGTGGTGATCGATGGCGACTGCAGCGGCGCCCGCTGCTGGCAGCCGCGCAGCGCGGCGACGGCATCGTTGAGCACCGAAGCGGCGATGGCACCACCGCTGGCCGTATCGCCGCGCCAGTGCAGGACCTGAGCTTGCAGCTGCCACTGCCCGTTCGGGTGGGCCACCGTCGCGCGCGCCGCGACCGCCGAGTCGCGAGGGTCCCGCGGTACCGCCGGCGTGGCACACAGCTCCTCGAACCGGAAGCGGGGGCCGGGCGTTGCCCCGGTCACTTGCACCGCCAGACCGGCCAGCGCAGGCCAGCTGTATACAGAATTCAGCGGCACGGCGCGCTGCGGGATCCAGGCCGTGTCCGGGATCTGGTCGCACACGGGCGGGCAGGCCTGCGGCTCGCCGTAGGCGGGTACCACGACGACGGCCACCAAGACGCCGCCGACAACCAATATCGTCGCCAGGATCACGCGCATCGGCACCCTTTCCGTCAGGGCACAATCGTAGATATGCAACTGACGCATTTCGGGCATTCGTGCCTACTTACCGAGTTCGACGACACCCGCGTGCTTTTTGACCCTGGCACCTTTTCGCACGGTTTCGAGGGAATCACCGGGTTATCGGCCATCCTCATCACCCATCAGCACCCCGACCACGTGGATGGCACGCGGCTGCCCGCGCTGCTCGATGCAAACCCGGGTGCCGCGCTGTACGCCGACCCGCAGACCACTGCACAGCTCGGCACGCCGTGCCGGGAGGTGCATGTCGGCGACGAGCTGCAAATCGGCGAGCTGACCGTGCGGGCGGTCGGCGGCAAACACGCGGTTATCCATCCAGAAATCCCTGTGATAGAGAACATTTCGTATTTGGTGGACGACGGGGACCATCGTGCCAGGTTGATGCATCCCGGGGATGCATTGTTCGTACCCGACGAGCCAGTGGACGTCTTGGCCACGCCGGCCGCGGCCCCGTGGATGAAGATCTCCGAAGCAGTCGATTACCTGCGGGCGGTGGCACCGGCACGTGCGGTTCCCATCCACCAAGGGATCATCGCCCCCGATGCCCGCGGCATCTACTATGGCCGGCTCACCGAAATGACCAACACCGACTTTCAGGTGTTGCCCGAAGAAACCGGCGTCACCTTCTAACCTCGGCGAGCCGGGGGGTGACCGGACCCCGTCAGCTGGTCCATGGCGAACAAGAGTCGTTCTTGGTGGGTGCCGGTGCCAGTGTAGCGGGCGGGGTTGGTAGCCCAAGGATCGAATGTCGGTCTCACCGCAGCCGCTGGAATGCCTCAGCAGCAACGCATGTACCGCATATCAGCGATAGGACGATGCATTTGTGCCCCGGATAGAGCATTGCCCGAGGAAAGACTCGTAACTATCGCAATTGTGGAATTAACTATCGCAATTGTGGAATTCAGTGGCGTGTTCGATGAGCGCTGGAATGTGCGCGGCTAGGCATTAGCCCTCCCTGCCCTTCGGGCGGGAGGCACCCCCACGTGCAAACGCTCGTCGGTGGCCCCCTTAGTCGAATTCGATGATGCCGCGGATGTTCCGGCCTTCGCGCATGTCCGTGATCGCCTCGTTGATCTGATCGAGCCGATAGCGGCGGGTCACCAATTCGTCGAGCTTGAGATGACCGTTGCGATACATCGACAGCAGCATTGGCATGCTCGCGCGAGGGTTCATCCCGCCATAGAGCAGCCCCTTGAGCTGCTTACACAACTGAATCATGTCAACGAGTAAGAGCGGCACCATATTCACTTCGAACTTCGGCACCGCAGTCATCAAGCATGTGCCACCCTTGCGCGTCAGCATCATCGCCGAAGCCACCAGTTCAGCGTGCAGCACACTGGGCGTCAGCACCACCCGGTCTGCCATCACACCGCGGGTCAGCTGTTGTACCAACGGAATGGCCTCTTCGACAGACGGGCTGGTGTCACTTGCCCCGAAGAACTTGGCCGTATCACGTTTGAACTCAACCGGATCCACGGCGATCACGGCGTTAGCACCCGCGGCGCGGGCACCCTGCACGGCGTTGATCCCCACCCCGCCGGTGCCGATCACCACCACAGTGTCGCCGGGTTGCGTTCCGACGCCGACAGTGCCGGAACCCCAGCCGGTCGTCACGCCGCACGACACCAGCGAGGCCGCCGCGAAGGGAATAGACTCGTCGATCTTGATGACCGATTCCTCGGCGAGGACGGCGTAATCGGCGAACGTGCCGAGTTGAGTCATCGCGGTGAGGTGCTCGTCGCCGAGGTGACGTCGCGTGGTTCCGTCCGTCGTCATCTCCTTGGCAAGTATCATGGCCCCGTTGTCGCACAGGTAGGTCATTCCCGACACGCACCACCGACAGGCCCCACACGCGGGGATGAACGAGAAAGAGACGCGATCACCGGGCTGCACAGACCGCACGCCGGGACCAACCTCCTCGACTATGCCGGCGCCCTCGTGACCACCGAGCAGTGGGAAATAGTCGAGGGGCGGCGCGCCGGTCGCCTCCATGATCGCCGCCAGCTCCGGGGTCGGAACCATGTCGCCGGTGGCGAAGTGGTCGTCGCTATGGCATATTCCGGCGACGGCCATCTTCACCAACACCTCGCCCTCGCGGGGCGGGTCGAGCGTGATCTCCTGGATCTCCCAGTCCTGGCCGACTCCCCGCAGGATCGCCCCTTGACACTTCATCGAGCACCTCCGCTTTTCGGCGATGTCACAGTTAGAAGTGTCGCACCCTCGGCACCCCATCGGGGTGGGTATTCGTCTACCTGTTTGCAGAAAAGCCCGCTGGTCCAAACTACGGATCTGATCGCGAGCTGGCGTGACATAGCATCTCGCCGCTGGCTTGGACGTTGAAGTATGACCGGATCCCGTGAACTGATCCCGCGGGCGAACAATACTCGTTCATTGGTGGGTACAGGCGGCAGCGTATCGGGCTGGCGTTTGGTAGCCCAGGGCGGAATGCGGTGGAGGTTGTAGTCGTGCTTCCAGTCGCTGATGACTGACCGGACCCCATAAATTGGTCCACGACAAACGAAAATCGTTTCAGACGGCACGAGCTAGAGGTGGCGACGCAACAGTTGAACGAACCCTGCTGCGCCAAGCCCGCCTCTCCATCCGGTTCGGCGCCCTCAACCACTGCGTGATGGACGGAAACAACCCCATCGGCGCGGCCTGCCTCGAAAACGCCATCGTTCCCGAAGGCCACAAAGGCCCCCTACAGGATCGGTGCCTTCCAGATCGATGCGCCAACAGCGTCATCGGGCCCGAACACATCCCGATCTGGACCTCGGAGCGAAACACCCTGCTCACTCTCATCGACACACCTGGACTCCCGCCGTGCCGCAAAGAAGGGTCGTCGATGACCAAGGTGATGGTAGGGCTCCTTCGCTTTAGTGCGCCCGCTGGCATAACGATCAGGATCGGCACAACCAGATGGTTGTAGGGTCCGAGACGAAGATGAGAAAACGCCTCCACCGAGCTGGGGCGACACCTGGATTTTGGCCTCCCTTCGACATTATTCTGCTGAGGTCGTGACAGCAACGTTGCTCAAGCACTCACCGTTTCAAGGAGCCGATCATGGTCGATCACAACATCACCGTGCCCGCGGGTCACGGCTACGACCTCCACCTGGGTATCGACGCGCTAACCCTCGACGCGAAGAATCGAGTGGTCGACGGGGCGGCCACGACAGCGGAGGGAGGCGGCGGATCGGACAGCTCTTTCATCATGAAGCGCGTCGAATCCACCAGCGACCTCATGAAGGCGCTCGGGGTGGATGTCGACGCCAGCGTGGGCTCAGTGCTATTCGGCGCCAGTGCGAAGGAGCGGTTCAGTTATGCCCAATCCCAACACGTGCAGAGCAGTTCGCTGTTCATGACGATCACGGCCAGTGTCGAGTTGCCTGATCTTTCGATCGACGAGCCCGTATTGACGAGCGCGGCGCAAGCCGACATCGGCGTCGCCCAAACCTTCCACGACCGTTACGGCGACTGCTTCGTCAAAACCATTGTGCGGGGAGGCCTGTTCGTCGGCGTGCTGAAGATCGACACCAGCAGCTCGGCCGACGCAGACACCATCAGCAACCAGCTCAGCGGGACCTACGGCCTCGTCGCGTCGGCCGATGTCGGCGTGAAGATCACCTCCACTGCCAACCGATTCCACTCCGAGGTTTCCGTGGACCTCTTCTCCTCCGGGGGACCGGTTTTCCAGAAACCGGCGGATTCCGATGCCCTGCTGCGCTGCCTCAACGATTTCCTCGACTCGCTGCGCACCGATCCCGACCATAACGCCAAGATATTTCAGGTGGTGCTGGCCCCGGTCCAGGACGCCGAGGGACCTTTGCCGCCCAACGCGGTTGACATCGCCCATGCCCAACAAGTACTCACGTTCTGCGCCAAAATGCAGCTGTCAACGCTGGACAACCTCAACCTCGTCAGCGACTACATCGCCCGGCCCGACCGCTACGACTTCCCGGCCACATTCCAGCCTGCCGACGCCCGCACTCTCGCCGACAGTCTGCAGGCCGACCTTGACCTCATCGCCCAATGCGCGAGCGCGGCAATGAACAATCCCCTGCAGGCACGCGAGCCGGCCGACTTCGCCCAAAGCATCGGCACGCCCTTCCCGCAAGGCCTCATGCCATCGCAACTGCCGACCCTCAAGCCTGTCGTCGTCGCAGCGACCCTGAAAATCCCGAGCTTCTTCGGCTGCCACATCGACGATGTCGAGGCGACCCAGGAGTTTCTGGTGGGTGCGTCGGTCGATGAGGTGCTGTCCGGGTTCGACACGGGGGACGGCCACATCTGGCGCACGTCGCTCACCCGTGATCAAGTCGTCTGCCTGTCCTACGTGCAGCAGACCCAACAACTGGCGATGCAATGGAATCCGCCCGGCATCAGCTCACAGTGGATCAGCGAGACCACTACTTTCGCAGTCGACTCGCAATCGATCCCCGCCGACACAATGGTCGCGCCGGGGTCCGAGCTGGACCTGAACTTCGTTGCGGTATCCCAGACCTGAACTGCCGGAGGCGTGGGCGGGCCAATCCGTCCCGGCGCCAATCGACTTGGCCGGCAGACGGTGAATTTGTCGTAACGAAACCGTGAGATACCTAGGAGGACACGCCAAACATTGGTAATAATCGTTCGTACGGGAGGAGGTGTAACGGTGTTCGCAAGCGCGTTGATCACGGGCACACAAGAGGCGCTGGCCGATCTCGTCGGCGTTGAGGACCTGTCATTGGTGCGCGCAACCGCGCGCGAGCAGGACGACGGGCAGTGGAGCGTAATCGCCTATGCGCCGACCGAAACTTTCGATTCCCTGGCTGCGCGGGACTATCAGATTTCGATTCTTAGCGATGAAGCCGCGATGCAGCAGCAGTGGGACGCCATACAAGGCCAGATCGAAGATTAGAGCGGAGATGCAGGAATGGCCTACAAACGGTCTGCAGCGATCGCCAACGCGATCATCTCCCTGGAGTCGTCCTTCCCCAACAACTGCACGCGGTTCACGCTGAACCACCTGACGGCGCAGGACAACCAGCTGGTGCCGTTCGTCCGGATCTCCACCGGGGGCAAGGACAAAGTCGGGGTGCTGTTCACCGGTGGTATCCACCCCCGCGAGTTGGCGCCACCAGATGCATTGCTCGCCTTCTGCCTGCAGCTCTTGACCGCGCTTACCAACGGTTCTGACATCATCTACCCGCGGTTTACCGACGCCTCAGGGGCGGTCTATGACGAGTACGTGATACAAAACGCAACGATCAACGCGATCTTGGACAAGTGCGAGCTATACGTGGTGCCGTGCGCCAATCCCGACGGCCGCGACTTCGTCCTGGCCAGCAGCGCACAACAGAACATGATGTGGCGCAAGAACCGCCGCCCCGATCCGCAATGCCCCGGGGTAGACATCAACCGAAACTTCCCCATCGTGTGGGACCAAGACATTTACTTTTCGGCTGCCGCCGCGCCGAAGGCACACACCTCCAAGAACCCCTGCAACGAGTCATTCCGCGGATACACCTTCGCTCCCCCTCCGCTCGGCCCGGCGATCGAACCCGAAACCCAGAACCTGATCGAGCTGATCACCCAAAACGGCATCACCTATTTGGTCGACTTGCACATGTTCGGCCGACTTATCCTGTACCCGTGGGGAATTGAGCAGAACCAATCCAACGATCCGACCAAGAACTTCTTGAACCCCACGTTCAATTTCCAGCGTGACGGCGTTGTTCCCAACACCACATATGCCGAGTACATACCCGACAACCTCATCGACGCCAGAGGCCAGCTGCTCTCACGCCACCAGACGCTGGCCTCGGCCATGGCGACGGCGATCACGACCTCGGCCGGAAGCAACGCCACCTCGATCCAACGGTCGACCTACACGACCCAGCAGGCGGCATTTCTGTATCCGACCACTGGCGCCATCGACGACTTCGTGTTCAGCCAGCAGTTCATCAACTTGACGCTGCCCAACATGCACGCATTCACCATCGAAGCCGGCTTCAAAAGAGGACAGAACCCAGCGGATCCCGCTGACGATGACGGTGAATTCTGGCCCGACTCCGCCACCCAGTACCCGAAGGTGGAACGCGAAATCCACGCAGCGCTGTTCGGGCTGTTGACTGCGGTCTGACGGCTGTGCCGGATTTGGAACATGTTGCGAGTAACGCAAATTCGCGACCTGCGCGCCGCTACCTATCTTGGCTAGGGGGCTTGCACCATGATGTCTGCGACAGATAGCACGGGCTGGTCACCACTACGACGTAGGCTCCGCGCCATGAATGTCGAAGTGACCGTGAAGACCGTCGAACCGACGCCGACAGCGGTAGTAGCGGCGGCGACCACGTGGGCGGAGTTCCCGAAGATGTGGGGGCCGATGCTGGACGGCGTATGGAGCTTTCTCTGGGGGGAAGCTCCGGAGGGGCCTTACCAGCAGGGGCACAACATCATGCTCTACAAGGACGATGTCCCCAACATTGAAGTCGGTGTTGAGGTCAGCGGCTCATTCGAACCCGCCGGTCAAGTCGTCGCGTCAACGCTTCCGGGCGGGCGCGTCGCCACCGCGAGCCACACGGGCCCGATCGCCAAGATCGGCAACACTCATCAGGCTGTGTGCGAGTGCAGCGAGGCGAACGGGTACCGGCTGGCTGGCCTGCGCTGGGAGATCTACGGCGATCCCGATCCGTCGACCGGCCACTTCGACGTAGAGGTGTTCTGGTCACTGGTGGCGCCGGCTACCTCGTGATAACACCGACAGCGTCCCGGCCAATGTGTACGCGATTTTGCGCCAAGTGGGCCGCACGAATGGCGTTGATCGGGTCCGCATCCGGCCGCTAGCCGGAAGCATTGACCGCACCCGGATCCACGATAATGTGATACGGCACGGCTCGAAATTGAGCTTGCCCGGTTGCGGAGAATATTGTGATTGCATTGACTTTCCCGCATGCACGTCCGTTGCGCGCGGGTGCGCGCGTTGTGCGCCGGTGGTGCGCGAGGTGTTGATCGCAACGTCGCCGACGTGACGGATGCCAGGGGATCCTATCCTTGCAGCGCGAGTTGAGCGACGTCGAAGCCATCCTGCACAAGACCGACACCACCAAGGAGCAAACGTGACCACATTCCCTGAGCCCACCGGCGAAGCCCAGCAAGACGAGGGAGTGTCACTCACCGGAACCCAATAATTGGTCCACGACAAACGAGAATCGTTCAATGCGTGCGGATTTAGCCTAGCGTGCTGATTGTGCACGGCCATCGGCGCGCCAACGATGTCTCATCAGTAAGCAACGCGGCGTCGGATCTTGTCGCTTCGTCGGGTTCGGTGTCCTAAGCGGTGCGAGGGTCACAGTTTCTTGAGGCCGCGAAGAATTTTTATGAACGGGGCGGTCGTTGTGGTGGCTTTGCGCAGGCTCGGTTGCATACCGCTGCCGTTGAAGGCCACCAGGTGGCGCAGCCCGTCATCGCGCCATTGCGCAACCTGTTCGATGACTTCGCTGGGCGTCCCGCAGAAGAGTTGTTCCTGCAGCAGTGCGGCCGGGGCTTTCGCCGTGTATGACAATATCGTCTGCTCGTCGATCGTCTGCGGCACGAAGTCCTGCATTCCGGAGAAGTCGGCTCCCAACGGATGCTCCACGCCGTGGCGTGCCCAGGCCTCCGCGGGAGCGACTAGTGCGTAGGACTTCGCCACGACTGAATTCAAGACCTCGTGTACGTCGTCTTGATACCGGCCCGTGATCACTCCGCGCAGCACAGCAGGAACGATCGATCCAGGATCGCGACCGGCGTCGGAGGCCGCGGTACGCACCGAATCCAGGCCACGTGCGTAGTCGATGGGTCGCAGCAATACGAAGGGAAACCAGCCGTCTGCGTAGCGGCCGGTGGCCCGCAGCATCCGCGGCCCATGTGCGGCAACCCAGATCTCGGGCCACTTACCCCGGTAGGGTGCCAGGTCGAACACGGCGTTATGCAAAGGAAAGAACGGCGAGTCACGAGAAATTAGGTCACCTCCTGAATTCCACAGGGCGGGGACGGTGGCGACGGCTTCTTCGAATCGCGCGACGGGTTTGGACCAGTCCACGCCGTATGGCTGATTGCCTTCGCATTCCCCGGTGCCGATACCGAGAATCGCTCGCCCTCTGGTGAGGTGATGCAAAGTGGCCGCGGCTTGGGCGGTGACCGCCGGGTTGCGTCGCCCGACGTCGGTGACCCCGATGCCGAGTCGCAGTCGCCTGATGCGATTACGTGCCGCGAGTTGACCCAGCACCGTCCATGGCTCAAGCATGGCGTCGGCCTTCGGCGCCAGCTTCGCCCCACCCATGTACTTCGGGATGGCAATGGAGCGCGGGCAAAGCCGAGTTCAAATGGTCGCCCACCCAGAATGAGTCGACGCCGGCTGCGACGGCCGTGAGGTAAGTGCTCCGCGTTATTGCCATCGCTGAGAACCGGGCGCTCAGCAGCTGATCGATCACACCAACGCGAAACCTGTTCAACTACAGAATTTCTCGCTAGATGCGCTACCGGGCGGGGGCGATGAGTCACGCACGGCAGCGGCGGCCAACATGACGTTATCCTTATGTGTATCGATCCGGCCAAATCTTTCTACGGCGATTGTCCCGCAATCGTATCTGCTCGTTACCGATCTGGGCCGGATCTTAGACCTCGAGAAACGAGACAGCTGAGCCACGCCACCTCCACTGCTTGCAGTCCTAGTCGCGGCATCTCATTTCTCATCTCGCACCGCATGTGTCGAATCCGCACTGTTGGCCGGGTGTGAGATGGATCGCTCAGCGGTGGATGCAGCTAGCGGCGTAGCGAGCCGGGGGTTGGTAGCCGAGGGCGGAGTGCGGCGGTGGTGGTCGTAGTCGTGTTTCCGGTCGCTGATAACCACACGTGCGTGGGCTAGTGACCAGAAACTATTGATGTTCAGACACTCGTCGCGGATGCGGGCGTTAAACGATTCGACATCGCCGTTGCGCCAAGGCTCGCCGGGCGCAATGTAGTGCAGGGCGACATTCCCCACCGCCCACTCGGCCATTGCGCTGCAGGCCAATTCGGGGCCATTGTCACAACGCAGACGGACGGATAGATGCCGCGCTGGGCGGCCAGGCGGTCCAACTCGGCGATCAGGTGCTCGCCGGTGATGCTGCGCTCGACCATCCCGCCCAGGCATTCACGGGTGTGCTTGTCGACGATGGAAACGATCTTGATCGGCCGACCATCGGTGGTGACGTCGAACCGGAAGTCCACCGCCCACACCCGGTTGGGCGCATCCGCGATCACTGTCAGTGGCGCGGTCAAGGCGCCGTGCCGTTGGCGCCGTCGACGCTGCGGCACCCGAAGCCCTTCCTCACGCCAAAGGCGTTGCACCTTCTTTGTGATTAACTGTCCACCCTTCCGCGCGGGCGTCGTGATACGCGGGACGAAACCCCCGTCGTGGATGGTCCTTGGCGTACCGGCGAAGCCAGTTCTGCAACCACGCATCAGGATCGTGGAGGGTCGCCGCGACAGGCTCGTGGCGTTGGGTGCCGCGGTGCTGCCCGGCCACGCGGCAGGCGAACCGCTCGCTGACCCCCAGCACGCTGAAGATGACGAACGGCCGCCCGCCGGCGTTCCGGGCCCAGAAGTTTCCCTTCGCGATCTCCCGCAGCGCGTCCTTCTCCAACTCGGCATCGGCCAGCAGCCGCTTGAGCGTGGCGTTCTCGCGTTCGAGGTCCTTGAGCTTCTTGGCGTCCTCGGCCTTCAGGCCACCGAACTGGTTACGCCACCGGTGATAGGTGGCCTCTGAGACACCCAGCTCGCGGCGCACCGCCGCGGTGTCCTTGCCCCCGGCTACCAGCCGATGCGCCGCCATCAGCTTGCGCACGATCTGCTCGGGGCTGTGCCGCTTCCTCGTCGCCATGATCTTGTCGAGCCTTCCCGCCCACGTCGTGGGCCGCAAGACTCTCATACGCCTCGGATCAACCGATCGGGTCAGACCAGGGGCACCGGCCGCTTGCGGGGGATACGCCAGGGTGGCGCTGGCCCTTCGATGCCACGCCAGCGTGGCCCTGGTCGTCGCGCTGCGGGTACCGCTCCGGGCTAGGTGATGTCGTCGGCCGCGCCGCGGCCGGCGGCCCGTCCCGAGAAGATGCAGCCACCCAGAAAGGTGCCCTCTAGGGCACGGTAGCCGTGCACACCACCCCCGCCGAAGCCGGCCACCTCACCGGCGGCATATAGTCCGGTAAGCGGCGTTCCATCGGCTTTCAGCACGCGCGAAGCGAGGTCAGTCTCGATGCCGCCCAATGTCTTTCGCGTCAAAATATGCAACTTGACCGCGATCATGGGTCCTGCCTTCGGGTCGGTCAGCCGGTGCGGCGCCACCACGCGGCTCAATCGGTCGCCCAGGTAGCCGCGGGCGGCGCGAAGCGCGGTGATCTGACCGTCTTTGCTGAACTTGTTGGCCACTTCCCGATCGCGGGCGGTCACCTCGGCCTCCACGATGGCGTACTCCAGAGGCTGTACGTCAGGCACTTTGTTCATCGCAGTCACCAAGTCTCGCAACGATTTCGCGCTGACGAAGTCGACACCTCTGTCGACAAACGCCTGCACCGGTCCTGGCGGACCCGACCTGGCCCGGGAGCGCAGCAAATCGCGTACGCTCTGGCCGGTAAGGTCGGGGTTCTGCTCCTGCCCAGAAAGTGCGAATTCCTTCTCAATGATCTTGGTGTTCAATACAAACCAGGTGTAGTCATACCCGGACTTGGTGATGTATTCCAGGGAGCCGAGAGTGTCGAAACCAGGGTAGAGCGGCACCGGCAGCCGCTTGCCGGTCGCATCGAGCCAAAGCGATGACGGTCCCGGGATGATCCGGATACCGTGCAGCGGCCAGATCGGGTCGTAGTTGGTGATGCCCTCGGTGTAATGCCACATCCGGTCCGGGTTGATCACCCGGGCACCGGCCTTTTGACAAATGCCGATCATCCTGCCGTCGACGTGTTCCGGCACTCCGCTCAGCAGTTGCTCGGGCACCCGGCCCATCCGGGTGGGCCAATTCTTCCGCACCAGCTCATGGTTGCCGCCAATGCCGCCGCTGGTCACGATAATGGCGGGTGCGCGGAACTCGAATTGCGCAAAAGGTTTTCGCGACGAAGCCACACCGCGAGGCGCAGCCGAGGGCTCCAGCACGGTGCCCCGGACACCGGTCACCGCGTCACCCTCGACGATCAACTCGTCGACCTGGTGGCGGTGCGCGAAACGCACTGTCGAGCGGTCGCGCAGTTGCCGGGCGAAGATCTCCACCAGAGCGGGCCCGGTGCCCCAGGCGATGTGGAAGCGGGGCACCGAGTTGCCGTGCCCCTGCGCGTCGCACCCACCACGTTCGGCCCAGCCCACCAGCGGGAAAATCTTCACCCCCCGGGCACGCAACCAACTGCGTTTCTCCCCGGCGGCGAAATCGACGTAGGCGTACGCCCATTGCCGCGGCCAGTAGTCCTCGGGGCGGTCGAACGCTGCGGTACCGAGCCAGTCCTGCAGCGCGAGTTCGTGGCTGTCGCGAATACCCAGGCGACGCTGCTCGGGGCTGTCGACGAACAACAAGCCGCCAAACGACCAATAGGCCTGCCCGCCCAGATTGGCGCTGTTCTCCTGGTCGAAGATCAGCACCCGCAACCCGCGCTCCACCAACTCGCACGCGGCCACCAACCCTGCCAGCCCCGCTCCGACCACAATGGCATCAGCGCCGAATCCTGCAGCCGAAGATTCGCTCATGTCCGAAGGGTAATGCCCCGGCCGGCAAGTCAATCAGACGCTTCGTCAGGCGGCGTCGAGAATCGCCTTATCGTGTCGCCAGCGGTACACCGTCGGTGTGCAGCCATGCATCAAAGCCAGGTCGACGGCGTCCAACATCGCCTGCAGCGGACCCGGTTTGCGCAAATGACGTGCGGCGACCGCGACCCGCACCACGCCGCCACGGCGGGCGATCCGCTCGGCGGACAGCACCACCATCCGGCACCACCATGGCTCGGTGAGAAAGCCTTCTCCGATACCGAGCACCCGGGAGCGGACCGTGGTGTGCCGGACTAGGTCGGTGATCCCATGCAGATCTGCGAGCAGTCGAAAGCCGTTGCCCGGCAAGGCCTTCACAACACCCGGAGAGACCACCCAGCCGGGCGCCGCAAACAGTCGCGTGCGCAGTCCCAGGTGCTCGAGGACCCGGTCGGCGGCCATCAGCCGCAGGTTGGCCTCGTGTGCCCGCAGAATGGCGAATTCACCGCGACGCTTCTTGGTGGCCGCGTCGTCGTAGCCGTGCAGCACAATGGCGTCACCACCGGCCCGCCGGGTGGTCAGCCATTCGACGGTCCGTAGGTCGTGGTCGAGGCGGTAGTCACCGGACAGCCGCGGAGCCACCAGCAACGACACTGGCACCTTGCGGGCATCCATTTGCGCGCAGAACGTCTCGACGTCAGCCAGGGTGCGTTCGCCGATCCCCGAGACCGAGACGATCAAATTTCCAGACACACCCGCAGTTTGCCGATCTCAAGTGTCGGGATGGTGAAGGACACGCAGACGCAAGGCGTATATCGGGCCCGCTGGACCGCCGGCAAAGCCGGCATGACCACGGGATTCCCGGCCGCCGCAGGGCTCGCGGTGGCTACATAGCGAAGCGGGTTCGCCCAACGATGCTTGTCGGCTTGGCGGCAGCCGGATCTGCGGCGGCCGGCAAAGGCTTGCCGGCCTCCCCGATCGGTTCGATATGCTAAGCAACGCCATGGACAAGGCCCCTTACCCAGCGGCCGACACCCCGCTGCCCCACGCCTCCGCCGCGCAGCTGGGCGCTTGCGAACGGGCGTATCCCGACAAGCTGGACGCCGAGCTGTTGCGCATCTCGGCCGTCTGCATCCTGGCCACGGTGATGGCAATCGTGGACGTCACGGTGGTCAGCGTCGCGCAACGCACTTTCATCGACCAGTTCGCATCCTCACAGGCGGTTGTCGCATGGACGATGACCGGCTACACGCTTGCGCTGGCCACCGTGATCCCGGTCACCGGGTGGGCCGCTGACCGGTTCGGAACCAAACGGCTTTTCATAGCCTCGGTGCTGGCCTTCACGGCCGGCTCACTGTTGTGTGCGATTGCGCCAAACATCTTGCTGTTGATCATCTTTCGGGTGTTGCAAGGCGTCGGTGGCGGTGTGCTGTTGCCACTGAGCTTCATGATCTTGACCCGTGAAGCGGGTCCTCGGCGGCTCGGCCGCCTGATGTCGATCCTGAGCATCCCGATGTTGCTCGCCCCCATTGGCGGACCGATCCTGGGCGGCTGGCTCATCGGCGCCTCGAGCTGGCGATGGATCTTCCTGATCAATCTGCCGATCGGGATTCTCACCATCGTCCTCGCGGCGATCGTGTTCCCGGGGGACCATCCGGCGCGGTCGGAAACCTTCGACCTGATCGGCGTGCTGCTGCTCTCGCCCGGCTTGGCAACGTTCCTGTTCGCGGTGTCGTCCATTCCGGGCCGCGGTACCGTCGCGGATCGCCACGTGGTGATACCGGCGGCCATCGGGCTCGCGTTGATCGCTGCGTTCGTCGCGCACGCGTGGCACCGCGCCGATCACCCACTGATAGATCTGCGGCTGTTCGGCAATCGCATCCTCACCCACGCCAACGTGACGATGCTGGTATTCGCTGGCGCTTTTTTCGGTGCCGGCCTGCTGTTGCCAAGCTACTTCCAGCAAGTGATGCACCACACGCCGATGCAGGCGGGCGTGCACATGATCCCCCAGGGCCTCGGCGCCATGCTCACCATGCGGCTGACCGGCCCGTTGGTGGACCGCCAAGGACCCGGCAAGATCGTGCTGGTCGGCATCGCGCTGATCACCGCCGGCCTGGGTACCTTCGCGCTCGGGGCGGCCAGACAGGCCGACTACCTGCCCACCCTGCTGATCGCGCTGACGATCATGGGCCTGGGCATGGGCTGCACCATGATGCCGTTGACGGTCGCGTCGGTGCAGGCGCTGGCCCCGCACCAGATTGCCCGCGGCACGACGCTGATGAGCGTCAGCCATCAGGTGGGCGGCTCGATGGGAACCGCGTTGATGTCGATGATCCTGACCAATCAGTTCAACCGCAGCGAATACATCACCGCCGCAAACAGGCTTGCCTCGCTTCAACAAAAGGCCGCAGCCACTGGGGCGCCGATTGAGCAATCCGCGATACCTCAGCAGTCGCTTGCCGTCGGGTTTTGGAGCAATGTGGTGCACGACCTTTCCCATGCCTACACGGCGGTGTTTGTGATCGCGGTCGTGTTAGTGATGTGCATCAGCGTTCCGGCGTCGTTTCTACCGAAAAAACCGGCAAGTCAAACAGCCGGCGAATAGCACGCGATCGATTTGCGGCGTCGGGCGGGGCCCTGGTTAAGCCTGTTAGCGGCCGGCGTGCCAGCGGCAACCGTCCCTCGATGACGCGTGCCGAACAGGACGGGTCCCATGCGATGGCCATCGCAGGTATCAGCACCGTGAACGCGAACACAACCTGTGGACGTACGGGCCGGCGGGCGCATACCTCGCCGGCGCAAGGGTATGAGGCGTTGAGCCGGCCGGCTTATGCCCCGCAAGACAGTTGTCAGGCCGGTATTAAAAACATGCTCGACCACCACCTTAAAAGCGGTGGTGAAGGCAAACGCCTGAAAGCGTCCGCGGAAGGGTACCGATATCGATATCACCAGATCGCTCGCGGTACGACGCTGGTCACGGTCAACCAACAGGTGGGTGGCTCTATCGGCGCTGCAGTGTTGGCCGTCATCCTGACCAATCAATTCAACGGCAATGCGAACATAACTGCTGCTAACAAAATGGCGTCACTACAACAGGACGCGGGCAGACACGGGCTAGCGGTTGACCCGTCGGCGGTTCCGCGAGAGGCGCTCACCCCCGACTTCGTGAGCCATCTGAGCCAAGGCCTTGCCCACGCCTACACCGTCGTGTTTGTGCTCGCCGTCGTATTGGTGACCTCGACGATCATCCCCGCGGCCTTTCTACCCCGCAAGCCGGCACTGCACACCGCAACGCTTGCCGACTGACGGAGCCTACCCCTCGAACAGCATCGTGGCGATCCGCCGCACGGTATCCATCGGGTCTTGCTCCCTGACCTGAGCATTGATCGCGTCGTTGAGCCACAGCGTGGAAAAGCCATGCACCAGTGACCACGCCGCCAACTCAGCGCTGCCCGGGTCGTCGCGCGCGCGCGGATCGCGCAGGGACGCCACCCCGCGCGACAGTTCGGCGCCCGCAGCAGCCTCAGCGGCGCCCAGGTCGGTGTCCGAGGCGTCGAGCAGCGACCTGTTGAACATCACCTGGTAGTGGCCGGGGTGATCCAGGGCAAATCGCACATATGCCACGGCAGCATCGACGAAGTTGCCTCGGGCGTCGACCAACGCCTGCGCCAACAGCTCGAACCCCTGGGTGGCCAGCGCCGTGAACAAGCCGCGGCGATCCGTGAAGTGATGCGCCGGCGCAGCGTGCGAGACACCCGCGCTTCGGGCCAGCTCGCGCAGCGAGACGCGCTCGGCGCCGCGCTCGGCTACCAGGCGTGCGGCTTTGGCCAGGATCACCGAACGCAGGTCACCGTGGTGGTAGTTCTGACGTTCCACGTGACCAGCATATCCGGAATCTTGACAGTGACTAGATGCCAGCTTACCCTTCTACCGTGACGATCTTGTCAGTGTCTAGATTAGGAGCTTCCCATGGCGCCGTTGGTCACCCTGGTATCGGTCAGCCTCGTTGTTCGGCTCGTCGGCTGGGCCGGCATCCACTACCTCGATAGCTGGACCGTAGCGATCGCCGTCGGATTGGCCGCGATGTTCGTGCTGACCGGCATCGCCCACTTCGCCCCGCCGTTGCGTGCCGATCTGATCGCGATTGTGCCGCCACAACTGCCCGCACCGGCTGCGCTGGTCGCCATCACCGGAGTGTTCGAGTTGCTGGGCGCCCTCGGGCTGTTAATTCCCGTGACCCGGTTCGCTGCGGCGCTGTGTCTGCTAGTGCTGATGCTGGCCATGTTTCCGGCCAACATCTACGCCTCCCGGATGCCCGACCCGCCCAAATCGATGACGACGCAACTACCGCTGCGGACCGCCGCCGAGATCGTCTTTTTGACCGCCGCCGTAGTGGTCGCCATCGGCGGTAGCTAACAGCCACGCGTATTGAAACGCGATTTCCTTCCACGCCTTATATCGGCCACTGACACCACCATGCCCGGCGTTCATCTGGGTCTTCAGCAGGATCGGGCTGCCGTGGGCGTTGGCATACCGCAGCGCGGCAACCCATTTAGCCGGCTCCACATAGTAGACCCTGGTGTCGTTCAGCGACGTCATCGCCAGGATGGCGGGGTAGCGCTTGGCCTCCACATTCTCGTAGGGCGAATACGACTTCATGTAAGAATAAATATCCTTGTCGCGCAGGGGATTTCCCCATTCGTCCCATTCTGTGACAGTCAGCGGCAAGGACGGGTCGAGGATGGTGGTCAGGGGGTCGACGAACGGCACCTGCGCGAGGATGCCCGCGAAAAGATCCGGTGCCAAGTTGGCAGTCGCTCCCATCAGCAGGCCGCCCGCGCTCCCGCCAAGCGCCACCAGCTGGTGCGGCCGGGTGACTCCGGTGCTCACCAAATGCTTTGCCACCGCGACGAAGTCGGTGAAGGTATTCTTCTTCTCCAAAAGCTTGCCATGCTCATACCACAGCCGCCCCATCTCACCGCCGCCGCGGACGTGGGCGATGGCGAAAACCATCCCGCGATCCAGCAATGACAACCGTGCGATGGAAAAACTCGGATCCGTGCAGATCTCGTAGGCGCCGTAACCGTAAAGCAGTGCCGGCGCGGGAAACTCGATGCTTGCGCGGTGCACGATCGATATCGGGATTTGGGTGCCGTCGTCGGCAGCCGCCCAGTCGCGCCGTTCCACGTAGTCGGTGGGACGGTACCCGCCGAGGACGGGTTGCTCACGCAGCAAGGTGCGCTCACCGCTGGCGAAGTCGATATCATAAACGCGCACCGGAATGACGAGCGATCCCACTCTGATCCGCAGCTTGGGCGCATCCCATGTCGGGTTGCCCGCCAGAGCTGCCGACATGAGCTCGGAGTCGAACGAAATCTCTTCAGGCTCGGCGTAATTGCCGTCGGAATTGATGTCCCACACCTGAATCCGGGGCAACGCCTGGCGCCGGTAGCTGACCACCAAGTGGCCTGCGAAGGCATCCACCGCGTCGAGCCGGACATCGTCTTGGTGCGGGATCAGGGTGCGCTGCTGAGTGGGGTCACTGACCGGGGCTTCGGTGAGCGTGAAATTCACCGCACCTTCGTTGTGCAGGATCAAAAACCGGTCCTGCCCGCCGACCACCGCATGCTCGACTGAGTACTCAATTCCTTCGCGTCGCGGCAGTACGACGGTGAACCGGGCATGCGGATCGGCGGCATCCGCGTAGCGCATTTCGGTAGTGATTGAGGAACCCGCTGCAATGAAGACATAGGCCTCACTTCGAGTGAGGCCCACACCAAGCCAAAACCGTTCGTCGGCCTCGTGATAAACCAACTCCGACGGTCCGCCAGAGCCCACCCGATAGCGCCAGACCCGGTCGGGACGGTGCGCCGCATCCAGGGTCAGATAGTAAACAGTCTGGTTGTCGGCCGCCCAGGTGGCTCCCGCCGCGATGTCAGCGATCTCATCCGGATACAGCTCGCTGGTGCGTAAATCCTTGAATCGCAGTGTGTATCGTTCATCGCCGACGGTATCGACGGAGTATGCCAGAAGATTTCCATCCAAGCTGACTACGGCGGCGCCCAGGGCAAAGAACTCGTGGCCTTCAGCTTCGGTGTTCGAGTCGAGCAATACCTGCTCATCGGGTACTTCGATGTTCTCGTCCAAGCTCGGCGGACCCCAGTCATCAGGATGACTTATCGGGCAACGGCATTGGACGCGGTACTGCTTTCCTTCGTAGGTGCGAGCGTAGTACCACCACTGCCCCTGCCGGGTGGGCACCGACAGATCGGTCTCCTTGGTGCGCGCCTTGATCTCATCGAAAATCTGCTGCCGCAAGGGTTCGAGGTGGGCGGTCATCTGGTCGACGTAATCGTTTTCTGCCTCGAGGTAGGAGATGACCTCAGGATTTTCTTTATCGCGCAGCCATTCGTATGGGTCGATGAAGACATCGCCGTGGTGCTCGCGGCGGGTCTCCAGCCGCTTGGCGATAGGCGGTATCGGCGCCCCCACAGATGTTTGGGTCATGCACGCGGGCCGATCCAGGCAGCAAAACTCAGACCTGAAATCCGTTCGTAGGCATCGATATATCGGTCCCGAGTGGCCTGCACGATGTGGTCCGGAAGCGGTGGCGGAGGTTGCGATCCGTAGCGGTCCCAGCCGGACTCGGGGCTGGTGAGCCAGTTGCGGACGAACTGCTTGTCGAAGCTGGTCTGAACCACGCCGACCCGGTAGTCCTCGGCCGGCCAGTACCGCGAGGAATCCGGGGTGAAGATTTCGTCGGCCAGCAACAGGTGTCCGTGCTGGTCGGTGCCGAATTCGAACTTGGTGTCGGCGATGATGATTCCCCTCGTCAATGCGTGGTCGGCGGCCTGAACGTAGGTCTGCAAAGTGCGATCGCGCAGCTGGTTGGCGCGTACTGCGCCCACCATCTCGATCACCCGGTCAAACGAGATGTTCTCATCGTGGTCGCCCAATGCGGCCTTGGTCGCAGGCGTGAAGAGCGGCTCGGAAAACCTGCTGCCCTCGACCAGTCCCGCCGGCAACGTGATTCCGCAGACCTTGCCGGTCGCCTGGTAGTCCAGTAATCCCGAGCCGGTCAGGTATCCACGGGCCACGCATTCCACCGGAAGCATCTCCAGCCGCCGCACCACCAACGCGCGGCCGAGGACCTCGTCGGGAATGCGTGGGTCATCCGGCGGGCCAGCCAAGTGATTGGGGGCCTCGACCAGGCCGAAGAAGAAAACACTCATCGCGGTCAAGATGCGGCCCTTGTCCGGGATCGTGCTAGCGAGGACATAGTCATAGGCCGAGATGCGATCGGTCGCGACCAGCAACAGGTGCTCGTCGTCGACCCGGTAGATCTCACGGACCTTCCCGCTGGCCAGGTGCTGGTAGTCGGACAGGGCAGGGCGCATCCGGTCAGCCTATCGGGCAGCCGGCAAGGGGCCCGGCGCCGGGAGCTGTGCTGGGATCAGTGCTATGACACCGCAGTTCTTGCCCTACTCCACCAGGCCCGGCCGGCTGATGGCCCAGCTGTTCAGCGACTTCGCCGTCGTCGTGTGGACAGCGCTGTGGCTGCTCGTCGGCGTGGCCGTGTACGACGCCATCTCGACCATCGCCGACGCCGGCGCGCAGGTCGAGAGCGGCGCGCATGGTATCGCCGGCGATCTGGCGTCAGCCGGGCACGGTGCCCAGCGCATCCCGGTGGTGGGGGACGCGGTCAGCAAGCCGCTGACATCGGCCAGCCAAGCCGCGCTCGACATCGCGGGCGCCGGACATGATCTGCAAACCACGGCGAGCTGGCTCGCGGTCCTGCTCGCGATGGCGGTCGTCGCACTCCCGATACTGATAGCGGTCGGACCATGGCTGTTCCTGCGGCTTCGGTTTTTTCGGCGCAAGTTGACGGTGACCGCACTCGCCGCTACCCCGGCCGGTGAACAGCTGCTTGCCCTGCGGGCGTTGACCAACCGGCCGCCGCGCAAGCTCGCCGCGATCAGCGTTGACCCGGTCGGCGGTTGGCGCCGCGAGGATCCCCTCACCATCCGGGCCCTGGCGGCGCTGGAATTACGGTCGGCCGGTGTCACGGTTCGCGGGCGTTAGCACGCGCCCGAGGCGCAGCAGCCCGGCGACGACCACAACCAGCCACGCGGCCAATGCATCCCAGAAGAAGACCAGGGAATCGGTGACAAGCCCGCGCTGACCAATTTGGACCGCCATGGCGTAGCTGGCCGCGGAATACATGCCCAGCGAGAACACGAACGCCCACCACAGCCCGGCAAAGTGCAGCAGGTCGGGCCCTTGACGAATCCGGTGCAGGCCGAAGTAGATCAGCGGCGGTATCCACAGGGTGGCCGTCACCCATGTCATGACGGTGACCACCAGCACCGGGGCGGCCAGCCAGGCGGGAGCCAGCGTATGGATCGTGTCCCCGGCCAGCGTCGCAATCGCCAGGCCACCCATCAAGATCCAGGTGTCCGGCTCAAACCCGTCCCGATCCTGTCGCTCGTTGACGGCTCGCCAGAGAATCAGCCACGTCATCATGCCGTAGATGCAGAGCGCCGCGACCCATGCCGACACGGCGACCGCCAGCCACCAGCGATGGCCGGTGTGATAGGCCGCCCGGGCAATCACGATGGCCAGACCCGATGTTCCCACGCTGGCCAGCTCCCACGCGCCATGCGCATGGTTGCGCAGCACGGTCCAGTGGCGCGCCAACATATTTCGGGCGCTGAGCATGATCAGCACGAGCCAGGATGACAGCGCCACCGCGCCCAGCAACCGCGACACCCACACATTGGACGGCAAGCGAGTATCGATCACCGCGCACGCGGCGACAAAGGTAACTAGCCGCAGGGTGACATCGGGATCGGTCAAGTCCCAGAATGCCAGCCGGCCCTGGCCGCGGTCATGGTGACCAGCGCAACGAGGAATACCAGACCCAGAGTGCCGATGACACCCGATGTGTCACTGATGAATCGGTACCCGTGATCGCGGGCGGCGATCGACAAGATCCCGGTTGCCATCACCGCGGCGAACACGTCCGGTGTCGGCTCGACGTCGGCGAGCCGGACGGTCACTGTTCCTCGAGCAGTTCCACAACCAGGTGCCGGATGCCGGTATGCCGATTGCTACGCGTCCATTCGACCGGCTGGACGACCCGCACCCCACCAAACCGACAGAGCAGCTCCTCGAACAGCACACGCAGTTCGAGCCGAGCCAGGTTGGCACCCAGGCAATAGTGCACGCCCTGACCGAATCCCAAGTGGGGGTTGGGCTTTCGGGTGATGTCGAAGTGGCCAGCGCGGTCGAACAAGCTGGCGTCACGATTCGCCGAGCCCTCCCAGATCTGGATCTTCTGGCCCGCCGCAATGGACTGCCCGCCGAGCGTGACGTCGTGGGTGGCGGTGCGCCGCTTGGAGGGCGACGGCGACGTCCATCGCACCATCTCCTCGACGGTCGTGGGCAGCAGGTCGAGATCGTCGCACAGCGCCCGCAATTGGTCCGGGTGCTCGGCCAGTGCCAGCAGCCCACCGGCGACCGCATTGCGCGTGGTCTCCGCGCCGGCGCTGAACAGCAGGCTGAAGAACAGGTACAGCTCGACGTCCGACAAGGACGGCGCTTGCGCGTCATTGATTGTTGCGTTCGCCACCACCGACAACATGTCGTCAGTGGGCTGGGCACGTTTGGACGCGATCAACTGTTGACCGTAGGCGTACATACGCGCCCCGGCCTCCGAGGCTTTTTCAGATACCGACAGCTGCGAAAGTGACGCCTTGCGCGAACCGCCGAAATCGAACTGCGGCTCGATGGCTTCGAACAACCAATGGCGTTCGGATTCGGGAACTCCGAGCAAAATGCAGATCATCTGCATCGGTAGCTCGGCGGCGACATCCACCAGGAAATCGAACGGTTCGCCGGGTATCACCGCATCCAGCAGCCGGCGCGCCCGGGTGCGCAGATCGTCTTCGACTCGACGGATCATCCGCGGCGTCAGCCCCGAGCTGACGAGTCGCCGAATCTGGGTGTGACGCGGGTCGTCCATCATGTTGAGCACCTGGCCGGCGATCGCCAGGTCCTGCAGCAGCGTTCCGCCATACGGCCGCCGCCCGCCCGTCACCGATGAGTATGTCGCGGGATCCTTCAGCACCTCAAGCGTTTCCGCGTACGTCGCGACGGACCAGAAGCCTTCGCCGTCGGGGGTGTTGTCGGTGGGCTGGTGCCAGTACACCGGTGCCTCTCGCCGATGGATGGCGAACAAGTCGTGCGGGAATCCGTTGGCGAAATTGTCCAGGTCGGTGAAATCGATCTGCGAGAGCGCGCCGGCGAGCGTCACAGGATCGCACCCGGCGTGTATTTGGCGGCATCCGGGTAGCGACTCACTAAGGCGTCGACCATCGCAGCCACCTCATTCACCTGGTCACCGGCGGCACCGGTGAATGCCTCCTTGTCGGCCAGCGCGGCGTCCAGCGCCGCTCGATCCAGCGGCAGCCGCGGATCAGCGGCCAACCGGTCCAGCAGGTCGGGCTCGGCGCCGCGTTCGCGCATCGCCAACGCCGTGGCCACCGCGTGTTCTCGGATCACGTGGTGCGCGGCCTCACGACCCATGCCGGCGCGCACCGCGGCGATCAACACTTTGGTGGTGGCCAAGAACGGCAAGCAGCGATCCAGCTCGCGTCCGATCACCGCGGGATAGGCTCCGAACTCGTCGAGCACCGTCAAGAATGTCTCGATCTGCCCGTCGATGGCAAAAAAGCTGTCCGGCAACGCCACTCGGCGCACCACCGAGCAGAACACGTCGCCCTCGTTCCACTGCGCGCCCGCTAGCTCGGCCGCCATCGAGGCGTAGCCGCGCAGCACCACCTGCAGCCCGTTGACCCGCTCACAACTGCGGGTGTTCATTTTGTGTGGCATGGCCGACGAGCCGACCTGTCCGGGCGCAAATCCCTCGGTGACGAGTTCGTGCCCGGCCATCAGCCGGATGGTATGGGCCATCGACGACGGCCCGGCACCCAGCTGCACCAGCGCCGAAAGCACGTCGTGGTCCAACGAACGGGGATACACCTGCCCGACACTGGTCAAAACCGTTGCAAAGCCTAAGAACTCGGCCACGCGGCGCTCGAGCTGGGCCAACGCCGAGGTATCGCCGCCTAGCAGGTCGAGCATGTCCTGCGCGGTGCCCATCGGGCCTTTGATGCCGCGTAGCGGGTAGCGGTCGATCAACTCCCGCAATCGGGTCAGCGCAATCAGTGTTTCTTGCGCTGCGGACGCGAACCGCTTACCCAATGTGGTGGCCTGCGCGGCGACGTTATGGCTGCGCCCGGCCATCACCAGCTCGCGATAGATCAGCGCTCGCTCGGCAAGACGCGCCACCACGGCCACCCCGTGGGAAAACACCAACTCCAGCGACCGCCGGATTTGCAGCTGTTCAACGTTTTCGGTGAGGTCGCGGCTGGTCATCCCCTTGTGCACATGCTCGTGACCAGCCAGCGCGTTGAATTCTTCGATGCGGGCCTTCACGTCGTGGCGCAGTACTCGCTCACGGTCGGAGATCGAGGCCAAGTCGACATCGTCGAGTACCCGCTCGTAGTCGGCGATCGCTTGCGGCGGAACCGCTACGCCCAGCTCCGCCTGCGCCCGCAGCACCGCCAGCCACAGCCGCCGTTCAGCGACGACCTTGGCCTCCGGCGACCAGATCGCGACCATCTCGGCGCTGGCGTACCGCGAGGCAAGCACGTTGGGAATGCTCACAGATACACAGCTTACGGTTCGTCGCGGACCGGGAGAGTACGACCGGCAACGCATTCGGCCGACGGTCGCCGCCGGTAGTTGTACGTTCGCGGCACAATATTGCCGGTGTACTTCGCCGGAGTGGATCTGGCCTGGGCCGGTCGCAACCCGACCGGTGTCGCGGTGGTCGACGTCGAGGGCCGTCTGCGGCAGATCGGCGCCGCCCGTGACGACGCCGCGGTGCTGGCCGGGTTGGCACCTTACGTGCAGGGCGATTGCGTAGTGGCCTTCGACGCGCCGCTGGTGGTGACCAACCCAACCGGCCAGCGTCCTGCCGAAGCAGCGCTCAACCGTGACTTCCGCAGATTTGAAGCCGGGGCACACCCGGCTAACACCGCGAAACCGGAGTTCGTCGACGTTCCGCGCGGGGCGCGCTTGGCGGGGGCGCTGGGACTTGACATGGACCCTCGGTCGTCGGCTCCTCGCCGCGCCATCGAGGTCTACCCGCATCCCGCAACCGTCGTGCTGTTCCGGCTCGAGCGAACACTGAAATACAAGGCCAAACCCGGTCGCGATCTCGCCCGGCTGAAATCTGAACTGCTGTTGCTGATGGACGGCATCGAACGACTCGCGCACGCGGCCGTGCCGTTGTACGTCGCAGATCATGACGACTGGGTTGAGCTGCGCCGGCAGGTAGTCACCGCGCAACGCAAGAGCGCCCTTCGTCGCGCCGAGGATCCGGTCGACGCCGTCGTCTGCGCGTATGTGGCGTTGTACGCTGAGCGCCGCCCCACCGATGTGGCCATCTACGGCGACTTCGCCACCGGATACATCGTGACCCCGGCACTGCCACCCGACCGCCTGCGCCGGTAGCGGGTCAGATCTGCACCGGGCGGGTGTCGATGGGCGCGAGCACGTCGATGAGATCCACCATTGTGCCCAACGCTGCCGTCCGCGGTTCGCGGCCCTCGACCAGGGCGGAGACCAGCGAACCATCGACCGCGCATATCAGGGTGCACACCAGCTCGATATGGGCCGTGCGGCCCGATCGTTCGATGGCCTCCGCCACGGCTTCGGCGCGCTGCCGCAAGCTGCGCCGCATTGTCTCGCGCAACGCGGGCAGCCGGGTACACGCGATGTGCCGCTCATATCGCGATATCAGCTGGTCGGTAAGCCCCGGACTGGACACGTCTCCGACGAGGAGGTCCACCAATACCTCGGCGATGGTCTCGGGCCCCCGGCGACGCCGGGACAGGGCGGTTACCCGCGCCCGTAGCTGCGCCACCTCGATCATCGCGATGTGTTCGACGGCGCGTGCGATCAAATCGTCAAGGGAGGAGAAGTAATAGGTGGTCGACGCCAATGGCAGTCCGGCCCGGCGTGCGACCGCCCGATGGCGCACGGCCTCGAATCCGCCTTCAGCAAGCAGCTCGGCGGCAGCGCTCACCAGCGCGTACCGTCGACGTTCTCCTTTCGGAGTAACTGCTGCAGTCACGACTAGCCATCGTGCCAGTCAAAGTGGTACTGCATTGCCATTTCGGCCAAACGGCCTGGCATGATGGCCCGCATGCCTGAGTTGAGCCGCCGCGCCGTGCTGCGGCTCGGCGCCAGCGCGGCCGTCGGCGCGGTCGGCGCATATGCGCTGGATATCCTGTTCACCCCGCGACCATCTCAGGCCATGCCGACGCCCGTTCAGGCCAGCAGCCCGCAGACGCCGTTGGCGCCGGCCCCGCCCGCCCCTCTCGAACCGGCGTCCCCACCCGCTCCGACCATGGTGATGGGCTCCTTCGTTTCGGCGGCGCGCGGTGGCATCAACACCAACTGGGCGATCGCTCGTCCGCCCGGCCAAACCAAGGCACTGCGACCCGTGATCGCGCTGCACGGCAAGGGCAGTGACGCGTCCACCGTGATGGCCGGCGGTGTCGAGCAGGGCTTGGCGCAGGCCGTCAATGCGGGGCTGCCGGCATTTGCGGTGGTCGCGGTCGACGGCGGCGGCAGCTATTGGCACAAGAGGGCGTCCGGTGAAGACAGCGGGGCTATGGTGCTCGACGAGCTCATCCCGATGCTGGGCACCCAGGGCCTTGACACCTCGCGGGTGGCGTTCTTGGGCTGGTCGATGGGCGGTTACGGCGCGTTGCTGCTCGGTGGCCGGCTGGGGCCCGCACGCACCGCGGCGATTTGCGCGGTCAGTCCGGCGCTGTGGCTGTCCTCCGGCGCGGCGGCACCCGGCGCGTTCGACGGGGCGGACGACTTTGCTGCGAATTCGGTGTTCGGGATGCCCGCGCTGGCGTCGATTCCCATCCGAGTGGATTGCGGTGACAGTGACCCGTTTTACGGGGCGACCAAGCAATTCATTGCTCAGCTTCCGAACCCGCCCGCAGGAGGCTTTTCGCCGGGCGGGCACAACGCAGAGTTTTGGAGCTCACAGGTGCCGGCCGAGCTGACGTGGATGGCACCGCTACTGACCGCCTGACCGTACGGTCGCGAGCGTAACGGCACGGCGAGAAATCGCGCCGAAAATCGCCTTAGCGTTACGCTCGCGGAGGTGACCACACCTTTTGATTGGAAGTTTCCGTACCCCTGGCCCCGAAAGCCCGTCCTGGCGGAAAACGTTGTGTGCACGTCCCAACCGCTCGCCGCGCAGGCGGGCCTTCGGATGCTCGCCGATGGCGGCAACGCGGTGGACGCGGCCATCGCCACCGCTATCACCCTCACGCTGGTCGAGCCGGTATCCAATGGGATCGGGTCGGACGCCTTCGCGATCGTGTGGGACGGCCGGCAACTGCACGGACTGAACGCTTCCGGCCGCTCGCCGGCAGCCTGGACGCCAGAGTACTTTGGCGGCAACGCTGTTCCGATGGTTGGCTGGAATTCGGTGACGGTGCCGGGCGCGGTGGCGGCATGGGCCGAACTGCACACCAAGTTCGGAAAGCTGCCGTTCGAGAGGCTCTTCGAGCCGGCGATCCGCTACGGCCGCGACGGGTTTCTGGTTTCGCCAACCGTCGCCGGGCAATGGGCGGCGCAAGTGCCGTTGTTCGAGAATCAACCGGGCTTCGCCGAGGCGTTCCTGCCTGGCGGGCGCGCGCCGAAACCCGGTGAGCGGTTTAGGTTTACCGACCATGCCGCCACGCTGGAAAAGATCGCCCAAACCCGCGGCGAGGCGTTTTACCGAGGCGAACTGGCCGCCCAACTCGAAGCGCACGCATTGGCTAACGGCGGCGCCATGCGGGTCAGTGACCTCGCCGCGCACCGCGCCGACTGGGTGGGCACCATCAACGCCGGCTACCGCGGCTACACCGTCCATGAGATCCCACCCAACGGTCACGGGATCGTGGCGTTGATCGCGTTGGGGATCCTCGAGCAGTTCGACATGGCATCGCTGCCAGCGGATTCCGCGGACAGTGTGCACCTGCAAATCGAAGCGGTGAAGCTGGCTTTCGCCGACGCGCAGGCCTACGTCGCCGATATCGACCATATGTCGCTATGCCCGGAACACTTGCTGGACCAGGAATACCTGAAGCAGCGTGCGGCACTCATCGACCGCAACCGGGCAAAGCCGGCGTCGGCGGGCACCCCGACCGGGGGCACCGTATACCTGACCGCTGCCGACGCGGCGGGGACGATGGTGTCGATGATCCAGTCCAACTACCTGGGTTTCGGGTCCGGTGTAGTTGTCCCGGGCGCCGGGATTTCGCTGCAAAACCGCGGCTCGAATTTCGCTGTCGCGCATGATCACCCGAATTGTGTGGGGCCCGACAAACGGCCTTATCACACCATCATCCCTGGGTTCGTCACCAAAGACGGCGCCGCGGTGATGAGCTTTGGAGTCATGGGCGGAATGATGCAGCCCCAGGGCCACGTGCAAGTGTTGGTGCGCATCGCCGACCACGGACAGAATCCGCAGGCGGCATGTGACGGCCCGCGGTTCCGGTGGGTACAGGGCATGCAGGTCAGCTGCGAAAAAGCTTTTCCGCCATCAACGCTCGAAGAGCTCCGGCAGCGTGGTCATGACTTGGTTGCCGTGGACGACTACAACCAATTCGGCAGTTGCCAGGCGATCTGGCGCCTCGATGGGGGATACCTCGCGGCCAGCGATCCCCGCCGCGACGGCCAAGCCGGCGCGTTTTAACAACGGCCTGCATGCATCGTGTGCGCCCGCACGGACGACGACTCATATGAGCTGAGCAACGCTGAGCAGGTCTTTGGCTTTGGCTTCACCTTGCTTGCCCCCATATTTGGCGAATTGGCTAATGAAGAGGTCGGCGACGGCAGTACTCGCTGGCTTCGGTGCTGGGCCGTCGCCAAGAACATGGTTCAGCCAGCCGAAGATGGCGGCCTGCGCGTAGCTCAGTCCACCCATTTGGCAGTGACTTGATGCGCCCTCGACTCGGGTGAACAAGCGAAGGTAGCGGTCGCATTTGAGGGCAAGCATGAAGTCGAGCATGTCGATGACGATGTCGGCCGAAGGTGCAGCGGCGTCGCGAATGTCGTCTTCACTGAACAGAAAGAACATCGGGTGTCGGTAACGATCTGTGAGGCCTTCGACGCTGAAAGGCTGGTAGGCCTGCACCCATTCGTGGGCGTTGCGAATGCCCAGCGTCCATTCGGAATGCTGAAACGCCCAGCGGGCCGGGACATTTGCCATAATCACCGCTTTGAACGCGGCATCCATGAACGCGGCGTTTCTGAGGAGTCCCTTCATCCCCGCCCGGGCGGCCGCGCCGCAGTCGACAACCAGCGAGTTGGGAATGCAAGCACGGATCCGCTGGTCAAGCGCACCTCGGGTTGCCAAGTAGCCGCCCATCGAATAGCCGATGATGGCCACCTTGCTGAGATCGACATCGGCCCGGCTGGCAAGGTAATCTAAGACGGCGCCAACGGGCTTTTCGTAGTCCGGACGAAATATCAAGCCGGGGTTGGTCTTCAGGGCTCCCCACTGTCCGGGTCCCTCGAAGATGAGGCAGTTCCAGCCGCGAGCTCGAGCAGCCGCACCGATCCAGCAATATAGCTCTTCCATAGTAGAGTCAAAGCCACCGAGTGCGATCAATGTGGGAAGCGGGCCATTGCCTGCGGATACGAAATAGGCTGGCAGTCGTGCCCCTTCGAAATCGATGCTCAAACTCTCGATGGGAGAGTCCATGAGCGCGATCATCCGATGGAAGCAGTCCTTACTGCGCTGCCAGAGCTGAGTGTGCCGAGGGTCGGTATATAGGGCATAGAACACGGCCATGCGGTAATAGTTGGCCGCGCGCCCGAAGGCGTCGCGGGCGCCCAAGCGGTTTCCGACTCGCTCCTCGCTGGCTGCGAACGCGGCAACGCGGTCGGCGGTGGTAGCCCATTGCATGATCCAGCTATCGAAGTTGTTGTTCTTTATCCGGCTCATAGTGTCCATGCACTCGCCGTATTCGGCGGCACCGACAGCTTGCAGTGACAATCCGCGGACGAACTCGAAATTGAACCCACCGACGGTTTTGTTGGTGAAATCAACCTTCATCGCGACCTTCCGTCACCGTCGTGTTGGTTCTTCTTATGGCGTTGATCCAGCTGTTCACTGTCCGGGAATCAGCGCGATAAAGCACACTCGTTGCGACGCCCAGATAACGCTCAATTGCCTCGATGTGAGCCGCGTAGGTGGCCACGATCTCTTTCGTGCGCGGGGCGTCCGGTAGGCGGTAAGCCACCGCGATCAGCTGATCGGCAATGGAGTCTTGCAGTGCTTGAATGAGTGCGACAACGATGGCACCGGCGTGCTCGGGATCGGCATTGACGAACTGCTGCTCATCGACGCCCCGACGAACGATCGCCGTCAGTAGCGGCGCCAGTTGCTTTGCCACAGCCCGCTGAACGCGCAGCCGGAAGGCGATGTTGTCCGGTGCGTACCAAACTGGCAGCATCGTCACAAACAGGTTCTGGCGCGCGGCTTTCCACCGAACGATCTCGTCGAAAAACCGCTTCAATTTGTCTTGGGCCCCCGGCGCGGGGTCCTGGGCGATCGGGACAAGCGCTTGCGTTGCGTCGCTGACGAGCCGCTCACTGAGTGACTCGATCACCGCCGGTTTGGAATTGAAGTAGTGGTAGAAGGCGCCCTTGGAGATTTGTAGGTCATCGAGCAGATCCTGCACCGTTAAGCGCTCATAGCCCTTCGAAAGGACCAGTCGCTGCGCGGCGTCCAGGATGGCGTCGCGGCGTGCGGCGTGCTCCACGCGATTGATTGTCCGGGCCAATGAACCCCCGCCTATATATCCGACCGCCGGTCGGTTTATTATATCGATTCTGACGTACCGCCGGCAGCGAAGTCAAGGCTTCAACCCCGCAACGATTCCCAGCGCCAAGTCGATTGGGGGCAATACCGTTGCCTCGCCGACTAAATGTGGATCTTTCCTTCCACCGCTGATAAGGCAATGTCGCTTCGAAAATGGCTGCCGGACAGGCGAATTGAACGCAGGATGTCGTACGCTTGATTCCGCGCGGCGGCCAGGTCGGGGCCGATGCCGACCACCGACAGGACCCGCCCGCCAGACGAGACGATCTCACCGTCGTCGCGCCGCGCTGTCCCGGCGTGCAGCACACCGTCGGCTTCGGAACCGATGACGACGTCTCCCACCCGGGGGCGTCCGGGATAGTTCTCCGCCGCCAGCACCACCGTCACTGCGGCGCCGTCATGCCAGCGCAGTTCGCCGAACTCGGCCAGTGTGCCGCTGGCCGCGGCATACAGCAGCTGCCCCAGCGGTGATTCCAGTAGTGCCAGCACGGCCTGAGTCTCCGGATCGCCGAATCGGCAATTGAACTCGACTACCGCGGGACCGTTGGTGGTGATCGCAAGACCGGCATAGAGCAATCCGATGAACGGGCTGCCACGCCGGACCAGTTCGGCCGCAACGGGTTTAACGATCTTGCCGAGGATGTCGCGGTATACGTCGTCGGGAAGCCATGGCACCGGCGCGTAGGCGCCCATACCGCCGGTATTGGGTCCGGTGTCGCCGTCGCCGACCCGCTTGAAGTCCTGCGCCGGCAGCAGTGGCACCACCGTTGCGCCGTCGACGACGCAGAACAGCGACACCTCGGGGCCGTCCAGGTACGACTCCAAAAGAACCGGGTGGCCGGCCTCGAGCAGTGCGGCCGCGTGGGCCCGCGCGACACCGCGATCCGCAGTCACCACCACGCCCTTACCTGCGGCCAGACGGTCGTCTTTCACCACCCATGCCGGGTCACCGGCCGGCGGCCCGAACCGGTCCAGGGCGGCATCCAAAAGCGCGGGGCTGTCGATGGTTTCACTGGCCGCGGTCCGCACACCGGCCGCGGCCATGACGTCTTTGGCGAACGCCTTAGAGCCTTCGATGCGGGCGGCGTCCTTACTGGGGCCGAAGCACACGATGCCGGCGGTGCGCACCGCGTCGGCCACTCCCAGCACCAGCGGCACCTCGGGACCGATGACCACCATGTCGGCCCGGACGTCGCGCGCCAGGGCGACGACGTCCTCGCCGGAGGTGATGTCGACATCGTGCTGCTCGGCCACCCGGGCGGTACCCGCATTGCCAGGAGCGATCGCCAACCCGGTGACCTGCGGGTCTTTGCGAAGCGCCAGCAGCAGCGCATGTTCACGGGCACCGGAGCCAATCACCAGGACGCGCACGAAAGGTCAGACTAGCCGGGGATCGGTGGAATGTACGCGCGGCCTAGTAAAGCTCACGCCACCGATTCGTCGAACGACTCGATGGGCAGCCGTTGTTGCCGACCCAGCGTGGCGCCGGGCGCGGCCGCGGCGCGTTCCATCAGATCGTCGTAGCACTGACGTCCTTCGCTCAGAGCAACGATCACGCGGGGAGTCAGCCTGCTGCGGGTTGCCGCGTCGGTCAGCGTCTTCCGAAGCTTGCGCAAGCCGGAAAGAATCACCTCAACCCGGGGGCGGAACTCGTCGTCGTCGTCATCGGGCAATGCGCCGATGGCGGTCACGTACATGTGCATGGCCGCTTCGGCCATGCCGACGATGATCGGCGTTTCGCCTTCGTCCGGGTTTATACGAACACTCACCAACAAGAATGGCTGACTTGTGACCACTGAAACCACAGTGAAACAAGGGATTACAGCGGATAGGGCGTTCCGAGCGGCTACCAACGGGAGCCGAGGGAGGCCCTAGTCGGCGGTCTTGCCCCTGTGTATGTTCACCGCAGCGTCCACGTTGGCCTTCTTGTCCTCCCCCGAGCCTTTGGCCGCGGCCTTCCTACGCTTT